>JGI12635J15846_10001431_pt1 | contig 20915 bp, 18 predicted proteins | sample BlaSpr_A8_OM2_M2_FD_15846 | JGI IMG/M metagenome (IMG submission 15846) | reverse complement strand
GGCCGGGGATTGCCCCGGCTTGTCGGCGGCGGATTTGTCCTGCGGCGATAGCTCCTTCACGGGTTTCTTTTCCAGCGCCGGCTCGGGCTGCTGGTCCGCTTCGGCGGACGATGCGCCGGCGGCCTTGTCCGGTTCGATCATCGCCACCTTCTGCGGCGTAATGGGTTCACCCGGGCGCACCCGTTGCAGTCCGTTCACCACGATCGCTTCACCGGGCTTGAGGCCTTGATGAACGACGCGCAGTCCGTCAACCATCGGCCCGAGCTTGACTTCGCGGTACATGGCCTTGTTATCGGCTCCGACCACCAGCACGAATTTCTTGCTCTGATCGGTGCCAATGGCTTTGTCGTTGACCAGCACCGCTGGATAGGTATTGCTCCCCACGAGTTTGAGACGGGCAAAGAGGCCCGGGGTGAATTTGCGCTCTTTGTTATCGAACACCGCCCGCGCGCGAATCGTGCCCGTCTGCGGGTTGAGTTCGTTGTCGACGAAATCGACGTATCCCTTGTGCGGGTGGCCCGTCTCATTGGCCAATCCGAGGTAAATGACGTTGCTCCCTGGGTCGGAGCCGCGCTGCGGGCCGCGCCGGCTAAGCTCGGCGTATTTCAGATAAATCTGTTCATCTCCCTCGAAGTAGGCATAGATCGGATCGAGCGAAACGACTTTCGTGAGGAGCGTTGCCGGGGCCCCACCGCCGCCGCTCACCAGGTTTCCCACGGTCACCTCGGCGCGGCTAATCCGTCCGTTGATCGGAGAGCGGATCTGCGTGTAGTCGAGATTGAGCTGTGCCACGCGCACGGCCGCTTCCGCCGACTTGACGGCGGCGTTAGAATCCTGGCGGCCACTTCCCAATTGGTCGTGCTCTTGCTGCGAGATGGCTTTCGACTGCACCAACTTATCGGCACGCGCGAGGTCGCTCTTCGCGAGATCGAGCTTGGTAACGGCACGCGCCAGTTCGGCCTGGGCGCGGGCCAACTCGGCCTGAAAGGGCTTCGGGTCGATCTCGAACAGCAAGTCGCCCTTTTTCACGTCGGCGCCTTCCTGGAAATAGACTCTCTCTACGTAGCCGGTGACCCGCGGGCGCACTTCCACCCGTTCAACGGCCGCTAGGCGACCAGTGAATTCGTCCGATTCATTCACCTGCCTTTCAATGACCGCCGCGACGCTCACCTCGGGTGGAGGCGGCGGGCCGCCTTGGGAATGCGACTCGCTGCAGGCAGACAGCAGCAAGGGCAGCGCCGCCAACACTGAATAAAAATAGCCGTGCAACTCGTTCATTTTCATTTTCGCGCTCCCTGGTTCGCAACGTGTTTCGATGGTTATGGCGACCGGTGGTCGCATTTATTTTTGCAGCGCATCAATGTACTGATGATGGAATATCATGTCTAATTGATAAATCGTATCTTTATCATCACTGCAGCGAATGAGTTGTCAAATTTACTGTTGACGGAATATCATGTCCAATTGATAAATCGTATCTCTCTCATCACTGGAGCGAATGAATGAAAGATGTCGATCTAAATCTTCTGACCGTATTCGACGCCATCATGAGCGAACAGTCGATTTCGCGCGCCGCCACTCGCCTGGCCATGACCCAGCCGGCGGTGAGTAATGCCCTGAGCCGCATGCGTGTCACTTACAACGATCCCCTGTTCATAAAAGCCGGCCGTGGCGTCAAGCCGACGCCCAAGGCGCACCACCTCTGGCTGGAGGTGCGCTCGGCCTTGCAGGTGCTGCGCGAGGCCGTACGTCCCTCCGCCTTTCAACCGGCCGAGGCAAAACGGCGATTTCGCCTAGGCACGACGGACCTGATGACTATGGTGTTGTGGCCGCAACTGCGTCGACTAGTCGAAAATGAGGCACGCGGTATCGACATTCTTGGCGTGCCCTGCACCGGCCAGCACACGGAACGGCTGGTCTCTGACGGCGAGGCCGATCTCATTTTCGGCGTGTTTGAAAACCTGACCGGTGAGTATCGGTCGGAGGCGCTCTATGCTAACGAGTACATCTGCGCCATGCGCAAAAAACATCCGCTGGCAAACGAACCGCTCACTATGCAACGCTACCTGTCTGCGGATCATTTGCTCATATCCCTGTCGGGCGATCCGATAGGCATGGTGGATGAGGCGCTCGCCCGGCAAGGACTTAAGCGCCGCGTGGCCATGACGGTCAATCAGTTCCTGAGCGTGCCCATGCTACTGACGCACTCCGACCTCATCTGCATTGCGCCGCGAATTGCCGTCACCGGATGCCCGTTGACCGAAGGGCTGCACCTGACCGAACCGCCGCTCGACATAGCGTCTTCCCTGGTGAGCATGGTCTGGCATGCGCGTGCTGACCGCGATCCGGGACATATCTGGTTGCGCCAGAATATCGCCAGGATTTGCGCCGCCAATCCCTGTTTGGTGCCGACGCGCAAGCACGCCGATGGATCCGTCGAAAAGAGGGTACCAAGAGAACTGGCAGTCCCTGCATAGTGCGCCAGGGTGGAATGCGCCCCGGAGATTCACCCCCCCGGGGCGTGAGCGCTGCCAGATAGTGGCCGTCGCGCAAGGTTCTCCTGTCGAAGGCGTGTCGGCAAAGCTCAGCCGTTGGCGATAGCGACAAAATCACCTTCCAGCGCTCCGACTTTTTCATCTTTGCAGCGCAGAATGACGTTCACCGCGATCCTTGCTCGTTTTCTTCGCTGCAGGGTTGCAATAAATCTCGCCCAAACTTCGGGTTGATTTGCCGTTGCTTCGGCGACAAATGCGTCGGTGATCGGCACCTCGTAGTACATCGTGTTTTTTTGAATCACGACCCGGGCCGCGATTTTATCCGACTCCAGGCGGACATAGAGCAGCGTCCAGGCAGCGAGTATGGCAAGTGCGCAGGCGCTACCGCCAAAAGCTGTCGCACGATGGTTGATGTTCGGAGCGAGCGGCGCGGACAGGCGGACACACGTTGGCAACGCTGTCTGCACCTCGACCGCCATCGCCCGGGACAGCGGGATGTGCGCGTGCAAATAATTTTCGACGTCTAAACGGTCCATGAACCCTCCGCACAAGCATCCCTGCACAAGTATCCCTACAATTCACACACTTTGTCACAGGAGATGCCGTGTCGGCGGGTGGCTTTCGTTACGCGAAATATTTGCTTTGCCGCCGCGCTGTCTTCTGCACACCTAACCAACGCCGTGGCTGAGCCGTCGTTGCGTGAAGTGTTCACGCAGCATTTCCGAATTGGCGCTGCCAGCGCTCCATCGGCAGGGCAAGACGACACCCAGCGGGAACTGCTGGTTCGACAGTTCAACAGCGTCACCGCGGAAAATATCATGAAGCCGGCCGCGCTCGCGTCATGCGACTACTACAATTTCGGAGCAGCCGATAGCATGGTCGGTCCAGTCGCCAAAGCTGGCATTGCGACACGTTAGACATCCCATGGTCGGCACCGAGATCCGCGCAAGCGCTGTTCTGCTGTGACCGATCAAGCAGCTGAAAGCCAGGCAGTAAGAATCGATGGGGGATCGGCCACCGGATGCACGTCAACATCCACTACCCGCCAACGCAAAGCATCGATGAAACTTTGCCGATATTCGCTAAGCCGCGATGGGAAAACCAAATCAGCGAATGCAACGTCAGCGTCTGGGCCGCCATGACTCAAAATTGTGGTACCGATCGCCCTGCGTGATGATCGGATGCGCGAGGGCGTTGATCGCGTCGTGCGCGGCGGTAACGCCTGCGATGAATCTCTGCTCGCGCGCAGACTCGGCGCGTTTGAAGTTGTTATTATTCCCGCGCGGGCCAGCCTGGCCACCACGCTGAGCCGAAAACGGCTGACGATCCCGACCGGCGCCGTTTGAGTTCAAACAAGCCGCGGAGGCGCGCGAAATTGCCGGCAGGCATCCAGTGATACAGGCACGCCCTGATGTTTGCGCAGTGCCGTCGTGTACAGCTTGACTTGAGAAGAACACCTTGCATTAGGCTTGCAGTCCCTTCACCGTAAGTATGCCCAGCACGGTCATTACAACCGATCCGAACAGATGCGATGCGATATGGGCTAAACCCCAGCCATATCGTTGCTCCGATAACAGCGTGACCACTTCCGCTGAAAAAGTAGAAAATGTCGTCAAGGCGCCGCAAAACCCGGTGATGATGAAGAGCCGGGCTTCGGCCGGCACCGTAGCGTGTTCGGAAAAATACTCGATCGCAAGTCCGATGACATACCCTCCGACCAGGTTTGCTATGAGCGTTCCCAAAGGCAAATTGGGAGATCCCTCGTTCAACTGGTTTCCCAGCCACCAGCGCAACCATGCACCGAGCACTGCACCCACCGCCACCGAGAGAAGGGGATAGGGCGACATGGTTCTGACTCACAAGGGGAGGTAGAGGGGGAAAGGGGAGGCAGCCTCGAGCTGATCCAAGTCGCGCCCTCTACGCGTCAGGTTCTCCGACCCAGCGGCGCCGACGGAAATAAGTGCGAATGGATTNCAACACGCCCCTATCCAGTGCATGAGTATCAAGGGACGAGTACCGCGACTTACACCGCAACCCGTGCCGAGTTAGAGCGTAGCCATCAACCGGCCGAAGCGCACGGCGACAGGAGAATGCCATCTCCCTTGTCGTACTACTGCTCGCACTGACAGCAGTCGGCAATCGCGCCCAGCACCGCTTCAGCACGTTGCTAACCGAACTTCCAGTCGACGTCCGGAAAGTAGTGATGCCCGACCGCACCAGCGCACCGCCCACGCTGACAAACAGCAATTGCTTCATCGATGGGCCGAACCCCCATGGAACGCGCCAGCGGACATCCGCACCAACCGCGCGGCGTTTGCGGCATCCGCGAAGCCGCGGCCGCTAGCGCCTGATCATTGTCCGTCGACGCGAGCGCGCCGGCTTCTGCCCACCGTGCCCGCGGCCCGCGCTAGCCGGCTCCATGCCAATGCGAGCAGCCGCGGGCGTGTCCGCAGGCACGCGGGAGGTCGTTACGATGGTGTGCAATCCGGCTACTTGGATCCATGGCAGCCAGGAAAGGCGCCGCAATCACCCTTTCAGACGGTGCGCCACAAACCGGACACAGCCGCGATTTGCTCGATTCCGTCATGGGTCGAAACTCTCGAAAATCACCGCAGCTTACACAGCGGTAGTCATAAAGCGGCATGACTAGGTCTCCTCGTCAATCAACCAGGAAAAAGGAAGCGGGCCGATTCATTTCAAGAGGCCGTTGAGCAGCATGTAGCCGGGGACCCAGCCGGTGAGAACCCCTTCGATAACCGTGACGCCGCCGACAAACTTGGCAATTGGTTTCTGCCCCACGAGAAGAAGGAAAAACAGGAACCACAAAAACCCCCATGCAGCCCAGCACAGGCCGAGCCAGACGCCCCACGTCGTCGTTGCGCCTTGCAGGGTCTGAATGGTCACCGGAACGGCGGTGATCGCGACGAATAAACAGAACCAACCCAATCCACGACCATCCGCACCGTTGAACCGATTGATTGCAACCCAGAAGTAGGTGAACGTGAAAAGAAGCAAAAATGCCGCCCCCTTGATCGATGCCAGATCAGCACCGGGCGCGAATGCGAGATACAGCGATACCAGCAGCGTGATCCCGCCAACGAAAATATCGATGACCGCAATCTCGTTATCGCCGATCCGACCAAGCAACCAGAGGCCGTTTAAACACAGTACGGCGCCGACATAGAACAAAGCGAGTCCTGACAGCATGGTGCGTCCTCCTCCTCAGTTAGCTACCGAGCCATTCCAAGCTCGTCCCGGCCCTCCAAGCGGCCGGGACGCAGCGCGGGAACTTTCAATCGCGGCGTAATTGTTGTGACGTTAGTTCGGTGACCTCGGCACTTTAATGCCTTGCTTCACCTGGTGCGGCTTGCCGCTCTTCGACGGGCGGACGTCGAAGTCGAAGATCGCCCGGGGAATGTAGATCGTTGAGCAGGCGTTCGGGATGTCCACCACACCGGACAACCGTCCCTCGACCGGCGCTGACCCCAGGATCATGTACGCCTGGATGTCGGAGTAGCCGAACTTCATGAGGTAATCGATCGCGTGGTTGCAGGCGTTCGCGTAAGCCAACCCCGAGTCCAGGTAGTGCTGCTTGCCATGGCGGTCTACCGAGACCCCCGAGAATGCAATCCACTCGGAGTACTGCGGATCGCGGATGCCGGGCATGAAGATGGCATTCTCGCGCACGCCATACGTGGCCATGCCGCCCTTGATGAGGTCGACGTGCAGGTCCATGAAGCCGCCCATCTCGATCGCGCCGCAGAACGTGATCTCGCCATCGCCCTGGGAGAAGTGCAGGTCACCAAACGACAGCTTCGCCCCAGGGACAAAGACCGGATAGAAGACCCGGCTCCCCGCGGTTAGGTTCTTGATGTCCTGGTTCCCGCCGTTCTCACGAGGTGGGGCTGTCCGGGCTGCCTCGCTAGCGACCCGATCGAAGTCAGCGCCCTTGAGCGACCCCAGAATGGCGCTGTCAGGCAGCGGTGGCAGAGCGAGCGGCGGCACACGATTGGGTTCGGTCGCGATCAGGGCTTTTTCGCGCTTCGTCCACTTCGCGAGCAGTTCGGCCGACGGCGCAGTACCCATCAGGCCCGGGTGATGGATGCCCGCGTAAGAGACTTCCGGTATGTGACGCGAGGTGGCGATGTCGCCGCGGAAGTCCCAGATCACCTTGTAGGCATCGGGGAAGCGCTCCGTGAGGAAGCCGCCACCGTTCGTCGTGGCGAACACTCCGGTGTAGCCCCAACCCATACCGGAGAAGGGACCTGTGTCCTCCTGATCGCAGGCGTCGATCTCAAGGATGTCGACGATCAGCAGGTCGCCCGGTTCGGCGCCCTCGACATGGAAGGGCCCGGTGAGGACGTGCACCCCGGGAAGCGGGGCATGACGAACGTCATCTGCAGAGTCATCGTTGTGAATGGCACCGTCGAACCACTCCCGGATATCCGCGCGGAAGACTTCGCCCGGCTTGATGGTGACGGCCGCAGGAATATCCGGGTGCCATCTATTGTGTCCAACAAGTTTCTGGTCTTTGAACTTCTTGGTGTTATCCATCGGGAACAGATTCTTAGGCATATCGTGACCTCCCTCATACGTTAGTTGCTCACCGTTGCGAATTTTCCCAAATGACACGTGTGCACGTTGATCCCCGGTACCCCTCCTTTCGTGAATTTAATCGGTGCCCGCTGTGGCGGCTGGCAGACGGAACTCAGTAGGCTGGGCTGGTAGCGGCCTGCGTTTTCATGGCCTGGGGAGGCGCCGGAGGGTGGGGGTCAGCGGGAGCACAGTCGTTCGCCTGCGTGCGCCGGTTGAAGGCAGCGAGGTAACCACGTCCGGCTCGTAGCGGCTCTTCTCCGCGTGGTCCATTGCGGCGACCCAAGCACGTGACCCAGATGACCCGCGTAAAACCATGGGCATGGAGACGACTCGCCTCGCCTCGCTGCCGCACAGCGAACAGGTGACCGACTCCGGCGCCGTACCGAGCGGCCGAGTTACCTCGAACACGCCGTCTTGTTCACACCGATACTCGTATGTGGCCATGAAATCCTCCTGTATGGTGTCGTCGGAAGGCAGCCCACAGAGCCGCCCACGTGCCGAGATACACCGCGAATGCTAGGCAAAGCCTGCTTCGCCCGAATCCCTTGGAGGGAGGATTCTCAATTACCTGAACGGGTGATTTCCGAATTCACCCAAAAAGGTCGTTCGGACTCACCCAAATGGGTGACTGAGGGAAGGAACGATGCGAGCTTGGCGGGGTTTCTAAATTAGTTGCGTAAGGGCGAGCGCGCGCTTAGCCGTTATCGACGCAGATCCGGGAGTGCAGGTGAACAAGTTCCATCTGCCCGTGAGTGTTGGTTTTCTGGAAGATCTGCTTCAGATGACTGCGTGCGGTATTTTCCGAGACGTGCAGCAAGTGCGCGGTGCTGGACAGGGAGTGACCGGTGAATATCAGCGCGCTCACCCGAGCCTGTGCCGGACTCAGTTCGAACTGCCGGGCGAAGGAGCAGACATGCGGGTCGTGCGTCGAATGCGAATTCCTGGCGGTCAGGATCACCACTGCAACGGCATCGCCTTTCTCCGCCAAAAAGACCTTGCCTGCGGAATGAATCGACAGGACAGCGGAATGCGGGTCGCCCGGCACCGAGACCGATAGCACACGTGATGCCTCCTCGCTACCCTNCGCCGTGCCACCGGTCACTTCCCTTATCGCCTCGCGCAAGGTCTTGCTGTCGACCGGCGTCGCTGCGGTGAGGCGATTGCCCTCTATGCGCAAACCGGCGTCACAGCTACAGAACTCGGCTGCGCTGCGGTTCCGGTACAGCACCCGGCCATCCCGATCGGCAAGGAAGGTAGCGTGCGGGTGGCGATCGACAATGCCCATCAGAACGCGACTCAGGTCAGTCGCCTGTAGACGCGACCAGCGATTTTCCAGCGCCACGGAGAGGTGTGAAAGCACGGACTTCAGGTTGGACTTTTCACGCTCGCCGAAGCCCCGCTGATCCTCGCCCCGGTGCACGGAGACGTAGTACACCAAATCACCGCGCCGCGCGGCCACCCCGCACAGGCGGTAGAACAGTCCGTGCGGCTTGAGCAGTCCGCGATAGAAGTCGGTCTTCACCAGGTCGCGATTACCGAGCAACTCTTCACCGGTCATAACTCTGCCTACGGTGTACTCATCGCTCGAAAGAAACCACGGATTGCGTGAGGCGTACTCGGCAGAGGCGGCGCGAAAGCCAGGGTTCTGTGGCCAGTCGTAGAGAGTGCCGCCCTGCCCGGTGGAGAAATGATGCCGCCCCAGAGTCGCCGAACAGCCGCCGAGCCAATCGCGCAGCAGTGCGAGGACATCATTCCACTCGCCCTCGCGGTCGGTCGCCGCATGTATGCGGTAGAGCAGCGAGTCGAGCAGTACCTTGGCTTCGCTGTTCGATGGCAAACGCGTCATGTTCGCACGCCTTCCGGCGATTTTGGCACTTGCGGTGTACCCGATGTTGCTGCGGTTCGTACTCAGAGAGTCATCGGGTGGGCGGATTTGCGAGTAGTGTTTGCACTCGTCAGTGGAAAGTCAAGCCCGAAAAATATTCTCGGCCGGCCGTCGCATTTGGGCACGGCGCGTTGTTGCATGGGTCATGGTTTGAGTGAATAATCAAACGCACCCGCAGACGTGGGCTGCCCGGTTTCGAATCGATTCGGCGTGACCTATTCCTCATGCGTATCAAGCGAGAATACCAGTCCTGGGTGGCCAACGAAACACTCGAGGACTATGCGCTGCGCTACGCGGCGAAGTCCTATCGTCGGTGGTCGCCGTTCGTGCTCGCCAATACCGCAATCGGCGGGATTTCCTTTCTCGCGTTGGAAGCAATCGGCGCGGCCATCACCATAAGCTTCGGCTTTCAGAACGCCTTTCCCGCCATCATCGTGGTGTCGATACTGATTTTTTTGATCAGTCTGCCTATTGCTTACTACTCCAGCATTTCCAATGTCGACATCGATCTCTTGACCCGCGGCGCCGGCTTCGGCTACATCGGATCGACGCTCACCTCGCTGATCTACGCCTCCTTCACTTTCATTTTCTTTGCGCTCGAAGCGGCCATCATGGCGCAGGCCTTGGAGCTCGCTGTCGGGCTGAATATTATCCTCGGCTACCTGCTCTGCTCCCTGATGATCATTCCGGTTGTGTTTTTCGGCGTCACGGTGATCAACAAGCTGCAGATGTGGACCCAGCCCGCATGGGTGCTGCTGCTGATAACTCCGTTCGTGTTCATCCTCTACCGTCACCCGGAGGTGCTGAGCGAATGGTCCGCGTTCTCGGGTAACGCGGACCCGAAAGGGCAATTCAACTGGCTCATGTTCGGCGCCGCCACCGGCGTGCTGTTTTCGCTGATGGGGCAGATCGGCGAGCAGGTCGACTATCTGCGCTTCCTCCCGGAGAAGACGGCGCGCAACCGATTGGCCTGGTGGAGCGCGCTGCTCAGCGCCGGTCCAGGCTGGATCATCATCGGCGGCCTGAAGATTCTTGCCGGCGGGTTGCTCGCCTTTCTCGCCATCCAGGCCGGTGCGTCGACCAGCCTGGCCGGGGTACCGATACAGATGTACAGCCGCGCCTATGAGTACGTCTTCGACGATCGCACCGTTGCCCTGGCGGTGGCAACGCTGTTCGTGGTCATCTCCCAGGTAAAGATCAATGTGACCAATGCCTATGCCGGATCGCTCGCTTGGTCCAACGCCTTCGCCCGGCTCACCCATTACCACCCTGGCCGTGTCGTGTGGCTGGTCTTCAATGTATTGATCGCCTTGCTGCTCACGTTGCTTGGCATCTTCACCACGCTGGAAGTCGTCCTGAGTGTTTATTCTGTCGTCGTGATGGCGTGGATCGGCGCCTTGGTCGCCGATCTGGTGGTACTCAAACCAGTTGGCATCAGCCCCAGATACATCGAGTTCAAACGCGCCCATCTATATAACGTCAACCCGGTGGGGTGCGGCGCCATGCTCATCGCCTCGGCGATTTCGATCTGCGCCTACGCCGGCGCGTTCGGCGAAGGAGCCCGCGCCTATTCCGCCTTCATCGCCCTGGGTATCGCGTTCCTCAGTGCGATTGCCATTGCCTACGTGACCCGCGGCAAGTACTACATCGCCCGACCGGATCTGCACTTTCGCTCCTGCGACCAGAATCAGCTGGTGCAGTGTTGTATTTGCGAAAAGGAATACGAGCCACCCGACATGGCGCACTGCCCGTTCTACCAGGGCCCGATCTGCTCTTTGTGCTGCGGGCTGGAGAACCACTGCCATGATTTCTGCAAACAGGCGCAGGCGACGGAACCGTCGGCTGTGGACATCGCGCTCGTTCCGACAGCGACTTTTGCGCCCCATTTCGGGCGGCGCATCGGCCGCTTCTTGGAACTGTTCGTCATCACGGCGGTGGTGATGGGAGCAGTCTTCTTGCTCTCCTATCGCCTGCTTGACGTGCAACAGGTCATCGCCGATGCCGACCTGACCAACATTCTGGGACGCATCTACGTCGCCATGCTGGTAGTCATCGCCGTCGGTACCTGGTGGATCGTACTTTCCCATGAAAGCCGCGAACTCGCCGAAGGCGAGCTGCTGCAGTCGCTGCACCATCTCGAAATGACGCGCAACGAGTTGGTGGAATCGGCAAAAATGGCCTCGCTCGGCGGCTTGGTCGCCGGCATCGCGCATGAAATCAACACCCCGGTCGGCATCACCGTGAGCGCCGCCTCTTATCTACAGGACCGGACCGAAGCGATCAGGAACAAAGCAGCGCGGGGCGCTTTGCCGGCGAAGGAATTGCAGCACTATCTGGACGATGCCGGTCAGTCAGCGCGCCTTCTGCTTTCCAACGCTAATCGAGCGGCACAACTGGTACAGAGCTTCAAGCAGGTGGCGGTAGATCAGGTAAGCGACAAGCGGCGCCATTTCGATCTCGGCGATTACATCCGCGAAACCCTGGTCAGCCTGGAGCCGAAGCTCAAGGGTACGTCGATCACCGTGCATGTGGACTGTCCGTCCGGCATTCACATGGACAGCTATCCCGGGCCGCTGGCACAAGTGCTGACCAATTTCGTCGTCAACTCACTGCTGCATGCTTTCGTCCCCGGGGCAACGGGCGCCATCGTCATTCGCGTATGGCCGGCGAACGAGGACGAGGTGACAATCCATTACGAGGACGACGGCCGGGGAATTCCCCGAGCGTTGCATGACAAGATCTTCGAACCGTTCTTCACGACCCGGCGCGGATCGGGGGGCAGCGGCCTGGGCCTGCACCTCGCCTACAACATCGTCACTCACCGGCTCGACGGCTCCATTGTGGTGGAGGACCGGCCGGGCGGCGGAACGATTTTCGTCCTGCGCATTCCCCGCATCGTACCGCCGGGTGCGAACATCGTGAACATCCTGCGCGCCGCGCCAAGGAGCATGTCATGAGAGAGCATGGACTGCGCTCCACCCGTTCGCCGGATCGAGAGGTTTCCGTCGGTGATGAACGGCCATCGAACTCGTGGCTGGTGCTGCTGGTCGACGACGAACCGGAAATCCACGAAATCACCCGGCTGGTGCTCGCCGACGTGAGCTTTACCGGCCTGCCTGTTGAACTGCACAGTGCCTATTCGGCGACGCAGGCAAAGGCGTTCCTGCAAGCCCATCCGGGAACGGCCCTGTTGCTGCTCGACGTGGTCATGGAGAGCGATGACGCCGGCCTCGCGCTGGTGCGCTACGTGAGAGACTATCTGCACAATCCGGATCTGCAAATCGTGTTGCGAACCGGACAACCGGGCATGGCACCGGAGCGAGATGTCGTGTTGCAATACGAGATCAACGGCTATTTTCTCAAGACTGAGATCACTGCTCAGAAACTGTACTCGATCGTTATCTCTGCGCTACGCACCTACCAGTACATCAAGACTCTGCAGCCAGTGAAGAGACGAGAAGTAACCCAGCGAAGCGAAGCGTTCGCAGGGCAGCGGCAGCAAGCGCTCGAAGAGGACCTGGCCAAGGCGATCGAGGCCGACGCGCTGCACCTGCTCGCGCAGCCCCAGGTACATCTAGCCTCTAACAGCATCGTTGGAATAGAGATCATTCCCGGATGGAGAACCCGAGATGGCATACTCGGCCCAGCGCAACTCGCGGAAAGCGTCCACGATCCGGAACTGCGTCTTAGATTCGATGAGTGGTTGCTGCGCAAAGCGTGCGGCTGGTCGCGCTCATGGCAAGGCCTCGGAGTCTGCGTGCCGCTGCTGACCGAACATGTGGGTGATCGCCGGCTCCTGGCAGTAATCGACCAATGCCTCGCCGACTTCACCGTTGCCCGGGGCACGCTGGATCTGCAGATGCCGGAGACCATATTGCTCGGTGAGCGCTCCAGCACCCGGGAGGCGATCGCCTACGTACAATCGCAGGGCGTATCGGTGACACTGCTCGATTTCGGATCAGGGATGATCTCCCTGCCGCAATTGCAGCGGCTGCTGCCCAATCGAGTAAAGATCGACCGGACATTTGTGCGCAACGTCAGCAACGACCCGGAACGTTCCGCCATTGCCCGATCCATCATTGCGCTTGCCCATACGCTGGAAATGACCGTGGTGGCGGACGGCATTGCGACTGAGCTCGATTTGCAGTTTTTCAAATGGGAAGGCTGCGACATCGGCCAGGGTGAGCTGCTGGCGACATCGACGGCAGTCGCCGACGTTCATGATGTTTTGCATGCGACGAAGGTGATCACGCACTGAAGGCGCTACCGCCTGAGTCAAGGCTGGACGCAGGCTGGACGAGGGGCGACCCCGACCCCGCGCATGCCCACCCTGCGACAAGCGGCGGCGATCGGCACCACCGGTTCCGTTGCAGGCACGTCAACGCGGAGCATCACCCATGCGAAACTCGTGCGTCAGCGCGTCCAGTTTTTCCTTCAGAGGTGCGTCAAGCTTGAGCTCCGCAGCTGCAACACTCGCCTTCAGCTGTTCCGCTTTGCTGGCGCCGACAATGGCCGAGGTAATGCCAGGATTGGCGAGTACCCAGGCCACGGCAAGGGTGGTGAGTTCCACGCCGCCTTCTTTTGCCAGCCTGGCTAAGGCATCGACTGTGTCGAACTCCCGATCATGCCAATATCGCTCGCTATACATCTTACCCGCGGTGCCGATCGTAAAGCGCGTGCCGTCCGACGGTGCTGCCGAGCGCTTGTGTTTCCCGGTGAGAAGTCCTCCGGCGAGCGGGTTATAGGGAATAACAGCAATCCCTTCCTCCGCACAAAGCGGCAGCAGGTCGCGCTCGAACTGCCGAAACAGCAAGTTGTAGCGCGGCTGCACCGACACGAACTTCGCCAAGTGGAGTGCCTCGCTCCTGCCCAGTGCGCGAGCTACACGCCAAGCCTGGTAGTTAGAGCAGCCGATGTAGCGTGCCTTGCCGCTGCGTGCAATCGCGTCGAAGGCTTCCAGCGTTTCGTCAGTCGGCGTCAGCGGGTCGAAATGATGCACCTGGTAGAGATCGACGTAATCGGTACCGAGCCGCTTCAGGGATGCATCCAGGGCCGACAACACATGTTTGCGCGACGTCCCTTGCTGCCAAGCCGCCGGGCCAACCTTGCCGCTGCATTTGGTCGCAACGATGAACGCTTCGCGCTTGCCACGTAGCCACGTGCCGACGATTTCCTCAGTACGACCGGCCATTTCATGCGTACTGCCGAGTGGATAGACGTCGGCGGTATCGATAAAGGTAATGCCCGCCGCCGCCGCCGCATCGAGAATTGCAAACGACGTGGCTTCGTCGCACTGCAGGCCGAAGGTCATGGTGCCGAGGCAGAGCCGCGATACCTGCAATCCAGTCTTGCCAAAACTAACGTGTTGCATGCGATCTCCTTCGCTGTTGGACACCTACCTGCCTAACGATGTATCTGCTCTTGATATTCAGCCGTGCATCTTCCGCTGGTGCTGTCGGTCATCCGACAACGGCACAACGGCTGGCTATGCGCCGGCATCGGGGTCATACATGTCATGCTTTATCAAGTGCCGGTTAGCGATCAACTGGCCTATCGTCGGTTCGCCACGCATGGCTCGATTGATAGCGAGCTTGGTCGCCTCGTAATTGGTGCGGTACAAGTCTTTCATGTCCAGATTTTCGTCCGTCGTACAACGTGGATCAATCCAGACGAGACTGATAATGCATAGATCGTCCACCTGCTCACGCGGCAGTACGTTTTCTATCACGCAGTCCAATACTCCATCGGCGGTCGCGGACTGCACCACGCCACCGAACAGCTCGACATAGGCACTGCTCTTCATCGTGACTTTCGGCACCATGATGGTCGCTGGGCGAACCAGCTGGTTGCAGGCGCGGATCGCAAACATCCGCGTGTGCCCCGCTGTTTGCCCCATCATGTTGGCAAATGCATGCCCAGCCGGACCGGAAACATCGCCGATGAGAACCTCCGGCATCGCATCGGTAAACTGTCCTTCCTTCGCGAATACCGTGGCCTCACCGATCCGCAAGATGATCTGCTTTGACATGTCGCCTTCCTCTCGTAGTCTTGGCAATCGTTGGTGCTGAACGACTCTTAGCGCCGCTCAAGCGCAAGCTTCAGGCCAAGCCCCACCAGTACGGCGCCGCTCGAACGATAGATCCAGGTGAGCACGTTCGGCCGAGAGCGCAACCAGGCAGAAAGCACGCCGGCAAAAATGCCGACCGGCCCCTTGACCAAAAAAGTGAGCAACGCAAACATCAGTCCCAGTACGAATACCGACAGGGTTGGATGCTGCGCCGACGGAGACACGAATTGCGGCAGGAAAGCGAGGTAGAACACGGCAATCTTCGGATTGGAGACATTCGAAAATGCGCCGTCGAGAAAGAGCCGGCGCAATGAACGTCGTGTCGCCGACCCGAACGTCAGATCACCGCGCTTGGTAAGTAACAAGCCAATGCCGAGATAGAGCAAATAAGCTGCGCCGACCAGTTTCAAGGCGAGGAACAGCCACTCGGACGTGCGCAGCACGGCACCCAGCCCGAGGGTGGCAAAAAGGGTGTGACCGATGAGGCCCACGCTTACTCCTGCCGCGGTCGCGACGCCGGCGGCAGCGCCTTGCGCCACCGACCGGGACATAACAAGAATCATGTCCTGCCCTGGCGTCGCAATGAGCACGAGCGACGCTACGACAAACAAAGGCCAAGATACTTCAACCATAATCGACCCGCCCTGGACAAGCCAAACGCCAGAAAGTCGTTCTACCCATGATTACNCATTCCAGTGATGCGCGTTGCGACGGAATCGGTCGTAATCTGCTCGAAAATCCGCTTTTCCAAGGCCATCACGAACGCAAGGTCCGCGCAAACTCGCCTTCGTCCCTTGCGAGCAGCGCGTTGCGTGCGGTTTCTGCGATAACTGTTCTAAGCTCGCTAACGGGCGCACTCCCAAGCCGCCCAGGTCGAGCAAGCAAAGGCTCGCGACCTCAGTCGGATGGAGCGCCGCGTAGCTCATCGCGATTTGACGGCTCGTCGAGCTGCCACCGAGATGAATTCGCGTCATGCTCGACGCTTGCGCCAAGCTGCGCAACCGTTCCGCCTGGGCAGGCGGAGCGTAGTCGGCCTCTGGCGGATGCGAAGATTCTCCAAAGCCGATTTCATCGTGCACGATCACGCGGTAGTGCGGGTGAGCAATCGCCCCACTCCTACGAAGTTATCTTGAGCGTTGACGCTCCGCGTCGACGACGAAGCGTGTGGCTTTCTGAGGCCATAAATAAACAAAGCCCATCACCCCGATGATCAATAAGGCAAACGCGGCCACCAGGCGATTCAGAATTCGCATGAATCACTACTTCCTGGTGACGAAATTCAACGTCGCCGCAATGGCGTGTGTCCCCTGATTATTTTCCATGCAACGGTCTTCTTGCTGTTACAACTTCCCAAGGAAATCCTGCTTCCCGAGTTCGACTCCATTGTGGCGGAGAATGTCGTAGGCAGTCGTGGTATGGAAATAGAGGTTCGGCAGAACATGATTTAGAAGATACGGCATTCCTTGCATTGTCTTGGTGCTGGTTCGGGTTTGCCAGCTTACGGGCCGCTCTTCGGAGGCCTCGAACTGCTCTGGCTTGAACGCTTCGAGATAAGCGACCGTCTTACGAATTCGGGCAATGAGTTGGTCAAACGTCGTTTCATTGTCTTCGTATACGGGCACCTCTACCCCCGCAAGTCGTGCCGCGCCGCCTTTGGCGCCATCGGCGGCAATCTGGATTTGTCGCACCAGCGGAAACATATCGGGATACAGACGACTATTTATCAATACCGTGGGATCGATCTTCCTGGCTTCGGCATGTGCAGCGGCCTTTTCCAGAATGCCGATAAGGCTATTGAGCACGCGTATAAATACGGGTAGTGAAGCGTGATACATCGAGATGTTCAAAATTATTTCTCCTAAAAGGGAAGCAAGACTATCTAATCGCCCTTGCACTGTAAGCTCAGCGCCGGGAGATGCCCAACGCTGGCTCTAAGTGCTATGCCTACGGCTCGCTCAATTTGCCGTCAAACGTTCAACTCAAAGCATATCCGTCGGCAAGGGCAAAGCCGTAGCCAAATAAGCAGTCGCCTATGTTGACGGTGTGACGGTGTTCGTCTTACGCCAAGCGTACATACATTCGTTTGTTGATTTTGCCCTTGTTCTCAGTGCGAAAAATACTGAACCGGCCAATCTCGGAAGTTGCAAGCACATGCGTACCACCGCACGCTTGCGCATCGAAACCTTCGATTTCGACGATGCGAACCCGGCCGCCGTAGATCGGCGGCTTTACCTCCAATGTGCGGAGCATGTCATCGCGCAGGCGGAATTCGTCCTCCGACATATAGTACAACTTGAGTGGATGGTCCTGCGCCAAAACCGCATTGACCTTTTGTGCCAGCTCGACGCACAACGCAGCAGAAAAGCGATCGAGCTTGAAATCGATGCGCGAATACTCCGTGCCGATCTGCACGCCCGTGATCCATCCCTGGTAGTCGCGCAAGGCGAGCGTGTTGAGCACATGCAGCACCGTGTGGTAGCGCGCATGCGTAAGCCGCCGGTTTATATCTAACGCTAGTGCGGCGCGCTCGCCAACGAGGCTCGACGTCGGGAGCGTCTTGCAAATATGCCAGATAATTTCATCCGCATCTGCGCGAACTGACTCGACTTCGTAAAGCTCGCCGCTCGATAGCGTGATCGCACCTTCGTCGTGGGGCTGACCACCGCCGCCGGGATAGAAACACGTGGCATCGAAGGCTAGCGCATTGTCGCGCATGGCGACAATTGTTGCTTGCGCCTCGGAGCAGCGTTCTTGCTGTAGATAGAGTCTCGTCGTGGGGCCGGCATGCATGGCAAAAGAAGTTGAGTGCGAAGAAAGTATTTTGACATCCTCCCAGCCTGAAGGCCGGAGATTCTTACGGCGCCCAACAAAATTTCCAGGTCGCTAAGGTCTACCTCGCCGAACGCCATGTCGACGAGCTTCTCGAGTTGCCCAACACCTGGCCATGGGAAGCTGCCGAACGTCTGCGACTTCTTGACGTCGATCTGGATCGTGGTGATTGTGCGCATCCATCGGTTGCCACGAGCAGCGTGGCGGCAAGCAACACGGTGGCAATGCCAGCATTCCGGGTCCGCAAAGCCCCGGCTGATATTGGCCCCATTGAAGACTCCTCTCTGATGGGGCGATGGCTCCTTCGGCGACCGTCACATGACGAGAGGCGTTCTACGACGCCGCGTGCAGATTGGACTTGGCGCGCTGCCATGTCAAAGGACTCAAAAGAAGTAGGCTGGCAAAAATGGACAAACTTCGATCTGGCTAATAACGAACGGGGGTGAACTAAAGCAATTACCGATGGCCGCGGCTACGCGGCCGAATTTCAAGCTGAGGCCGTGCGGCGGGCGATCGCCAGGAGCCTGTTGCTTGCGGACCGCACGCAAAGGATTTGCACGCTCTCTTCATTCGCCGGGTCCGCCGAGTTTCGCTGCCTTGCCGCCGCATCAGACACCCGCCTCAGAGCTTGCAGCAGGCAGCAAGTCGAATGACCGCGCTTCGAGCACTGGAGGCCGCTCGGCGCACGGTTGCTGTTCGGCCGGATAGCGACATATCCGCATGGACCGGACGAGCGGGAACTTAAACAGATCTCACATAAGGACACCGACTCGGCATACACGGTCAGATCGCCGTCGACGCCTCGACGATCGCCGCGAGTAGCTCAGCGAAGTCTTGGGTGACGGGAAACTGTGGAAAGGTAGCCGCTATCACCGGAGGCGGGCGGAAGAAGATGCCCGCATGCGCTTCCTGCAACATACCGGTGTCGTTGTAGGAGTCGCCGGCAGCAATGGTCTTGAAGTTGAGCATCTTGAAGGCAGTGACCGCGGCACGCTTATGGTCAGGCACGCGCAGGTGATAGCCGGTGACCCGACCCTTTGCATCTGCGCTAATGCGATGACAGAACAGTGTGGGCCAGCCCAGTTGACGCATCAGGGGGGCAGCAAATTCGTAAAACGTGTCGGAAAGAATTATCACTTGGAAGTGCTGGCGCAAGTGTTCGGTGAACTCCTTCGCACCCTGTAGCGGCCGCATATCGCCGACTACCGCTTGAATGTCGGCGAGGCTGAGATTGTGGCGGTTAAGTATTTCGAGTCGACTATCCATGAGTTTTGAGTAGTCGGGTTCGTCGCGGGTGGTCCTGGATAACTCTGAAATACCGGTACGGTAGGAGAGTTCGATCCAAATTTCTGGTACGAGTACACCTTCAAGATCAAGGCAAACAATTTGCACCCCGTCCTCCTGTATACCGACAGATCAACGCGTCAAAGACGATGACCAGGATGACAAGAAATCCCCCTAGTGGTGGGCATGGCCGGAATCGAACCGGCATGATCTTTCGATCGACAGATTTTAAGTCTGTTGTGTCTACCGATTTCACCACACGCCCGTCCCGAATTATCCACAACCCTCTAGCGGCCACACAAAGCGATCATTCGCCAAGTTTTACAGATAACTGTAAATAGATCAATATGTTGAAGAGTGACACCGGGGATTTTAAGTCCTGCCGAGAAGATGAGGGAGTTTCAGGGCACTTTCGGTCAGAAACTTGGCGAAAGCATCGTACTTTAGCATGGCTGGAAAGCCAATAGGGAGCGGCAGCGGATTTCGATTCGCGAAGTTTTGGCCTCTTTTATTGCTCGATTCTTAAGCAACCAATTCAGGGCTGAAAGGCTTTAAGATGGCAACCGAGACCAAACCTAAGGCAGGTCCCCATATAGTCAGTAGGATCCGCGGCGGGCGCCCTCATTCACTTGAAGAGGAGCTACTGCTTTGCTGCGCCCGAACCCGCATCGACGCCGAGATGGCGAGTCGTATCCGGCAACTGCTGCAGGGGGACGTCGACTGGGTCTATCTGATCAAGCTGGCAACGGAGCACCAGATTGCGCCACTTTTGTCGCACAACCTCTGGGAGATGTTTCCGGACGCCTGCCCTGCACCCATCCTCGACCAACTGAGATCGCTGTTGCGAGCCAACGCCGCGCGCAATATTTTCCTTGCCTACCAGCTCATCAAGGTCGTGGAATTGCTCGAGGCACACGGAATTCCGACCATCGCCTACAAAGGACCGATCCTGGCAGAGTCCATCTATGGAAATGTGGCGCTCAGGTGGTTTGTCGACCTGGACGTATGGGTTCATCCATGGAACTACCATTTTCGTGTGACCGACGTGCTGGTCGCGCACGGTTGGCAGGTTACTTCGGAAGGGACCGATTGGGAAAGGACGTTCACGAACCCCAGTGGCGTTCAATTGGATGTTCACGCAGGACTGGCATCTAGACATATGCCTTTCAGGTTGGACTTTGACCAAGTGTGGAATCGTTGTGTGAAAGTAACCGTTGCAGGCAAGGAGCTGAAGACCTTTGCACCCCCAGACTTGCTCATGGTCCTTTGCGTTCAACTATCGAAGGATGCGGGGATTGCGATCAGGCTACCGCTGATAAAGGTCTGCGACATTGCGGAGTCAGTGAGAAGCTATCAGCACTTGGACTGGATAGCGTTGCTGCGGGAAGCGGACAGTTTGGGGGTCAGGCGCAGGCTGAGTCTGGGTCTGTTAACAGCTGATCATATGCTTGGTCTTGCGGTGCCGAAACATGTCTGGTGGAACGACCAGGTGGTACCAGATTTGACCTCGCTCGTGACCCATATTCGAGAGCGCGTCCTCGGCGAGACAGGCATCGGGTACAGTCGTCCTGACCTGCTAGACGGATCGCGATGGTTTTCTGAAGTGCAAGAATGCTTACAAGACAGAGTCAAACTGTTCAGGGAATTCTTCCGGGCCGTAACACCCAATGTCCGCGACTATTCGTTGGTTCGGCTACCCCGTGCGCTATTTCCCCTCTACTACTTGGTGCGACCGATCCGCTTAGTCCGTAAGCATAGT
>JGI12635J15846_10001430_pt1 | contig 20920 bp, 46 predicted proteins | sample BlaSpr_A8_OM2_M2_FD_15846 | JGI IMG/M metagenome (IMG submission 15846) | reverse complement strand
CGTCAATTATCGCCATTCCTGAATTCGGCGATAAGCAGATCGACTAGCCCGACCACGATAATGACTGAGACAATTATCGTGGCTATTTCCATGAGTGTCACGCTATCCCGAATTGGAGGTCGTAGGTGAGTGAGGTGATTTCCGCCGGAACGTTTTGGGTGGCGTTCCACCGCTTGATTCCGTCGATGTGATGGGGGTGGAATGGTGCCCAGTAGGTGGAGCGGATGCGGAAGTATTCACGCATCTCGTGCTCCTCTATGCGCAGGAAGATGCAGGCGATTGCCCGGTAAAGCTGCGTGTCGTCCATGTCTGCGATCATGAGTGGGAATGTCGCGTAGGGGCGATTTTGGATCGGATATCCGATCCTTGCCATGTCGCGATTTGTTTCCAGAGCCGGGTACGTGACTTTCACGGTGATAGCCGACTCGAATCGATTGGTGTGGTCAAATACCTCCATGTCCCATTCGGGCTTGTAGACGATTGATTCGATGAGCGCTCTTGCGGTTTCGACCTGCATTGGCATGTCCTTTTCCTGTATTGTTGCCGCTGTTGGCACCCGGGGATGTACCCGCCGGGTTAGACCGGGCGGGCCACTTTGTAGCCCTAGTTCGGTGACTGGTTTCCGCCTTGCGGTTTTCCCGCCGTGCGGCCCTTCCGTCCAACCACTTTCAGAATATACCAGGTTTGCCAGTTTGTAGGTAACAACTTGGTAACGGAACTTTCTGCCTCCATTGCCTCCGTTGCCCGCCGCAGGCGTCTATCTGCACGGCCGTACAGAGGCATTAGAACTGATGTTCGAACGTCAGGGAAAAACCAAGGCCGTCTACCAGGGAAGGTAGTAGACGGCCTTGGGGTCTAGTGCCGGTTGACCAGGTATTCGGCCAACGGAATCACGGCGTACAGATTATCCTCAGTGTCGCGAGCGATCGTCAGTCCGCCGGTAGTACCGACGAACGAATACGTCGCCCTCCACCACTGATCATTCGGTTCCGGCTCTGGCTCCGGTTCCGCTTCGACCGGCTCCGTGCTGCTGCTGCGGATTACCGGCATGTCGTTCGCGGCGAAGATCGGCTCATCCGCCTTGACACTGGGGTCGAAGACATACGCGCCGGCCGACACGCGCCGCACGTGGTACGATTTCCTGCTGACCATGCGGGCTAGTGCCGAGTCTACGGAGGTGCGGTTGAGGTCGAGATCCCTGGCGAGATCGGACGCGTACATGAGGAGTCCGGGGTGCTTGCGGAGTTCCGTGTACAGCGCATGCGCGACACCTTCATGTCGCTTGCGCCGATCGATTACGGTCATTTCCTGATCTCTTTTCTCTTGTCGTTCCCGAGTGTCACGGGGACGCTGATGTCTGCGGAGTGCCACATGACGTAGTGGCCGCTTCCCCGGACGCCTGACTCGAATTGGAGTCCGCGCGGTACTCCTGTCATGTCGACACCGGAGTAGAGCCAGTCGGCAAGGAACGTGTCGCGTTCCCATACATTTCCCTTGTCGGTCCAGACTGTCATGCCCGGTCGCAGTTCCGCGACCGGGCACATCAGCGGCCGTTGTGCCGTTGCCATTGTTACTTGGCGGCCTTTGCGGTCTTGGCGGCTTCTGCCACGACGGCGGGGGCTTCTGCCACGACGGTTTCCGTGGTCTTGGGCTTGCGGCCCAGCTTGGGCGCGTTGGGGTCGTACTTGTGCATGTCGAGCCGCAGGGTGCCGTTGCTTTCGCCCTTACGCGGGGGAAGCTTGCGGACTTCGATCTTTTCGCCGTCGCGGCTGAGTCCCCATGCGCGGGCGTACGCGGCGTAGCGGCCGACGTCCTTGGGGTCGTCCATGACCGTGACGTGGTTGTACTCGGTCTTGGATTCGACCTGTGACTTCCATTCGTGTTCGAGCGCGGCGACCCACTCAGGGTCTAGGTCGCTGATCGTGAGCCGCGTACTGCGGGTGGCTTCCTTGTCTTCGCGGACGAAACTGAATCCCATGTCGTTACCTTTCTGTGACATCCGGCCTTTCCGGCTGTTACCTGTAACGATACCAGTCTTGGACCTATTCCGCGAATTGGAATGCGAAACTAGGGTCGAATCATCTGAGACGCACTGCGTTGATGTTCGCTAGGGGGTTCGATAGGCGTGAGCGGATCGTCAATGAAGGAAATGTATGCGGTTGCCGTTCGCGTATGCCTTATCAGGAATTCGTGCTTATCCGCGTCCATTGATTCAAATACCGGCAACCATACTTTCTTACTCCCGAACAATTCCGCAAAGCGCTCCGCGTCGTTCTGATCCTTTGGGACAAATGCAACAGTCCAGTACGTTTCAGAGTGCATGTCTCTCTGCACCCCCTGCGGTCTTTGCTTCATTGCCACAATAGTAATTTTCATGGATCGCGCTTCGCGCCAGTACATGCCGATCATTTTCTTGACACGCGGCGACAGCCCCTCAGCGAACATGATCTCGTCAAAGGCAATTGTGAGATTCGCGTCCTTTACCCAGCACTTGATCAGCAGCTCATAGACGCGGGCTTCAATAAATTCTTCCCGCTTGTCGCCTAGCGCTTTCGTCTGCGGCCAGTAGATGCACTGCCGGTGTTTCCTGATGTCCTTGAATTCCCTGACAATAGGCCAGCCAAGCTTGAGAAATACCTGATCTTCCTGCTTGGTCACTAGCAAGATGATGCGGGAATTCCTCAGTAGCATGCGCTCTTGCAATACTTTCATCAGGAAGTACGTCTTGCCACTGCCGTTCATGCCCAGAATTTCCATATGTTCTGGCTGAGGGTCGGAAGGATCAGCCCTTCCCCATATCATGCCGAATTCAGGACCAAGCTGTGACCACGGAATACGCGGTATCTGCGCCGGCTCCGGTGTCGTCACTGCACACCGTACATATTCGGGTTGATGTTCATCTGCCCGTTCATAGGCGCGAGCTGCTCATCCTCGTGCCCCTTCAAGTGGTGCCCGTACAGTGCGACAAGTACCGGCCAGACAGCCATCATCAAATTGACATACAGCATGAAATTGCTGGTTTTCTGGAACCATGCGACCACCGCACTACTCTGACACAATAGTGGCGTCAGCGCCTTAGTGATTTCCGGCGTCTGCTTTTGCAATGCAGGCCCGCAGACAGGGTCAAGAATAGTTACCATGTTAGCGGTCATGCTGAACATGAATGCCAGCTTGCCCTGCACATCTTTACGGACCCTTGGCGAGATGTTCTTGACATCATCCCATATTGCGTCGTTAGAGTCCGGGTCATCAGGCGTCATCCCTGCGGCATCATCGATCGACAAGGGCGGCTCGCCGTTGTCGTCGAACCATTCTGGCGGCATTGACCAGTCTAGTTGCCCGGGATTATCCGCATCGGCCGGAATGCCTAGCTGCTCATCCATTGCGGCGGACATTTCGGCGTTAACTCTTGCCTTGTGCCCGCGCTTGTATTTGCGGCTCGATCCGGTTGGCAGTCGTTCCCCGCATCCGCAGTCGCATAGGTGCCCTAGTTGCGGGTTAGCGAACATAACAGTCATGATAAAACCTCCACAATCAATGATACACTATTACTAAGGGAGGTTAACGATATGCCAACTGCGGAAGAAAAGCGCCGGGGCGTCATTAAGTACCGAACGGTGAAACTCCCGAATGGGAAATACGTGCACATCGCTATTGTGCGCAAGTCGGGCAAGCGTGGCGGGCACACCGTTGCCGGTCCAGTTCATTCAAAGCACTAGGTTTAGGGAATTCAGTTATGGCTAAGATGACTCCAGAGGAACGGGCCGAAATCGAAGCTCGTCTGCAAGCGGACGACAACGAGCCCGATGATGACGATTTTGAGATTGAAATCTATTCTCCGGAAGGTCACGGCTCACGCCTGCCGTACAGCAAGGGCCGCGCTTACCTACAGCAGCATTTTGGTATCGATGTCGGGGATATTCCCGCTACCGGCGGGGGCGCTGGCAATGCTGGCAAGGGTGGAAACGGAAAGGGTGCACCAGGTACACCTGATCCATCTAGCGCATCTAGCTCACGAGCATCGCAACGCTATTTTGGCGGCCGAAACAAGGGACAGGCCGACCCCAATAGTGGTGGCACTCCCAACCCCAACGTTAGTAGCTGACAGTATGTCTTACAGCTTCTCTCAACTGGAATCTCTCTGGACCGGTGCAGGCGGCAGTACGACGCTCGCCCCGGTAATGGCGGCTATTGCAATGGCAGAATCCGGTGGCAATGCAGCCGCCGTAAACGACTCAACCGACGCCACGGGTCTATGGCAGATCAACCTTGACGCCGGTAACGGTGCCTATGTTCCCGGGGGCGCTGCCAATGCCACCAATCCGCAGGACAACGCCGCCGCCGCCGTGGCGATCGAAAAAGATCAGGGCCTAGGCGCATGGACCACCTATACCTCCGGTGAATATCAGCAGTACATGCCGGGCGGTTCCGCTTATACGGGGTCGGCGAGCGGAACCGGGTCATCTTCTACGACCCCAGCGAATACCACGTCATTCTGGTCGAGTGTGGGTGAGGGTGTACTGGGTGGGGTCACGTTCGGCATTGATCCCACCTCGTCAGCGTTCGGCGAGGCTCTTTCGTCTCTCGGCTCTCTTGGCGTAATCGCGTCTGACTTCCACGGCGTGTTTACCGACATCGGGCAGATGATGAAATGGCTGTCGTGGATGTTCGCACCGTCGTCTTGGCTGCGAATTGGCGCATTCATTGTAGGGGTAGGACTCTTGATCGGATCAGGCTTTATGTTTAAGGACGCAATATGAGACAGAAGCTGCAAGCAGGGGCAACACTGGAATTCCTCACCCCTGCGGAGCTAAAGGGAGAATTGCATGACTCCCTTGGACATCAGATGGACGCGCTTGTCCGCCGTGAGCTGCGTGGCATCGACTATCTTGCAATCTCCGGTAATGCCGATGGAGCGGACACTGTCACTATTAATGAGCAGGAGTCCGGATACACCTGGTCTGTTAAGACCGTGGGTGCCCAGCTCGCCGCCGCAGGCGTACTCTCCATCTACCGTGGCAGTAGCACCACTGCCCCCCCTCTGGGCACCACGACAGCGCTTTCCAATGGTTCCAATTTCGATGCGGTCTACAAGTGGTCATCCAACCAGATCGTCATTAAAGACCAGAGCAACCTGACGCTGTATTCCGCGTCTGGCATCAATGCGTACATCATCATGGTTGAGCAGGTTCCCACGGAAATGCAGGGTAAGCTGTAGCATGGCATCCTATATTGGACTCAACTCCGTATCGGTCACCGCCACGCTTGACACAACGGGCTTGAATCCTGGTAATTACACGAATGCATTCACGACTGGCGTGCTGAATATCAACGTGCCCTACTTCGAGTGCTACCACATGGTAATTACCAACGCCCCGTCCGGGCAGTCTGCAACGATCTACGTCGGGAGCCGCCAGTGGGGATTCACGATGCCCGCCTCGCAGGGATCTGAATGGGCACCCCCGAACGGTCTACTCCTCAACCCCAGTCAGGAAATATCGGTGTGCTGGAATTTCACGCCCACCCTGATACCAACACCGCCAATTGTCACATGCTGGTTTCGGTATGACACGAGCATCGGGATCAACGGGACACACCAGTGACGACCCCCTGGTCCAACCAGGCCAATACCCTGATCATCCTGATTGAGCAGATCACAGGCCAGTCGGGAATGTTCGGCTATTCCCCCGACGCTGGCCCCGGGAACCTCACCCTTAGCATTTCGGCAAAAGGCGGAACAGACCAGTACGGAAACGAATACCAGGTCGGCATTGTCGCCTACGGCACCGAGGGCAGCTACGCCCAGCTAAGCGAAAACGACGGAACCGCAATTCTGTACCTGCGCCCTAGCGGCCTGATCCATTCGTCGATCATCCCCGGCATAACTTCCGGCGCGGGTAACCCGGGCGAGATCAATGAGTACACCTACATACAGATGACCTCAGGTTCGGAAGCCGGAACGCCTCTCGACCAAGTCGTCCTGAATATGTTCTCCGCACCTAATGACGGGAGTGCGGCGGCGCAGATCGCCCTGGTTTTTCCCGACGGCCAGCGCATGCTTTTTATTGAGGCAGGTGGCTTCGCCCCCGGGGAAGCCATCATGACCGGCAACCTTCCCATCAACAGCACCGCCCAATTCGAGTCTTCCCCCTACCAGTCAAGCAGTACAACCGACGCAGCATTGATGGGATCATGGACCATTCCCGCTAACGACGCAAATTCGAATAGCGTCTATCGCATCACAGTCGGCGGCAGGGGGATACAGGGATCTACAGCGGCCGATTTCGACTTCTTCCTTGGCATAAATGAGTCCGGCGGCACTTCCCCTCATCTGGCGACGTGCGTGCTGGGCGCGGCCAGCATTCCGGCCAATGATGATTTCGGGTGGAGACTCAGCTTCGACGTGGTTATGTATACGGCGGGAAGCGCCGCAACATACGGGGTATTCAGTGTCGGCGCAGTGGAACAATCCAATTCGAGCAACGGGCAGGCGCTAGCGGGCCAGAATGCCACGGGGAACGCTGCTGTTAATACGACGGCTTCTTGGACATTGACGGTGATGGGCAACTGGGCAACAGCGGAAACCAACCAGGTAGTAATCGGGTTTTACTCGACACTTGAGAGGCTAGGTCCATGACCACACCTATCGCGGCAATGCCGGACCCCGTCAAAAAGGGGAGGTTCAACTTGTATGCCACCCCGGACGGAGGGTTCCATATCGCTTATCAAGAGGATGGTTCCGAAAAGGTAGAACACCTAGAATTGCCCGGGGCGCTGATCCGTGCCGGGAAGATGATGGAGGAAGGGAAAATGTCCCCGCTTAAGATGCTTGGAATGATAAAGGACATGATGTGANTATCGAATCATTTGGCGTAAAGCACCAGCACGGCACGTCGGCCATGCCCGGACGGGATGGGTCAATTCAACTCCGTCAGCTACAGGCGTGGCAGCATTACTCGAACTACTGGCTGGTGACCCCGGAATACCGGGAGACGGAGGAGAATCATATCGCAGGGCCGCATATTCCGCAGATTCACCTGGTGTGCGCGGGCATGCGGAATCACGAACTGGAAACTGGCCCCTTTGGCCCGTGCGGCAAATCAGTCGTTCTCGTCATTGATGGTTCTGTGTCCAATGTTCTGTACCCGTCGGAATTTCTTTCCCTGGTTACCGCGCATGTCCGGCAGTTCCATCGCGATATAGAGGATGTTGTTTACAGTGGAACAGGGCTCTGATAGTCGCGCGGCGAAGATCGTCATTGTCTTTCTTGGCATTCTCACGGTGATGATCTTTGTTACCATTATCGACATTAGCATCAAGAATGACATTGTAGATCTGGCCAACGCAATCAAGGCGCGTGAGGAACTTGCAGAAAGAGCGCGACAAGGCGCAGACAGTGATGGCAGCGGTCTACGTTCTCTACATTTGCCTGGTTATCTGGCACCTGATACCAGAGTGGAAAAGAAAAATACTACTCGCCCGCGTAAAGCAAGCTCTAAGCCGCCCGAAAGACCTGCTGACCCCGCAACAGGAAATGATGATAAAGGAGTTTCAGATTGAAGTCTCCAAATGGGACCATACCTGAGGTGTTCCCGATTTCCTGTATCGTGTGCAGCGTCAATGCATGGCTTCCGCCGCAGGGCCTCCCGAACGACTGGGTATGCATTGAAGCGCCTGATTTTCTCGACACCTACATATGCAACAATTGCAGGGAGATATGAGTAATCGCAATGAAAAGGTAGTCATCAATCTCGACCATGCGGGCGACCGGCACATTATGTGCGCATGGGATGATTGCGAGCGTGATGGTTATGAGCTATACAAGGCCGTTGTCAATTACGGCAAGGCGGACACGCCGCGTCTGGTGAGTCATGTGTTCTGCTGTGAGCGGCATAAGCAGTACTGGATTAATTCCGTGAAATCGTACGGGAGACTTCCGGCTGGCTCGCGGCTTTGCCTGTTACCGTTTTGTGATATGATATTGGAAGGGAGGTTGAGGAGTGGAATACATCAAGCTTGGCGTCCACATCTGGGTCAGCGTGCTTATCATGGGCACGCTCTGGCGACTCGTCAGTTACCATCTCATCGCGGCGGATAACTCGAATCTGACGCATCTGGGTCGCGCAATGGCGCAACAGTACTAGGGAGTTACACAAATTGGCTAGTGGCGCGACTACCGCCGCTGGACCGGGTATGCAGCAGTCAACAGGCGGATCTTCTTCCGCCGGTTCCGCCAACCCGTTTCAGATTGCAACGAACCTTTACGCGGAGAAAAACCTACAGGGAGCACTGACAAGTCAGCTTCTTACCGGGTCCGCAATTACCGGCGGTGGATCGGTCAACGCCGGTCAGTACCTCCGTGCACTCCGTCTTATGGTGCGCACCATTACCGCCGGAACGGGCGGTACGGTTCTTGGTGACGCGCCATTTTCCCTTTTCTCGCAGCTTGACCTCACCAATGTTGACGGTTCGGAAATCCTGTATAACATGCCGGGATATTCGTACTACGTCGGTGAGAAGTATTTCCGTCCGTGGCTGACCGAACCCGGCAGGCGGTATGACTTCCAGGCCGCGTCGGCCACTTCCGCCGGATCGTTCACATTGTCGCTTCAGCCTGAAATCCGTTTCACTGCCGGAGTGCTCGCGAATACCGACACGCGTAGCCAGTACCGTTTCGACTACGGTCTCAACGGCGGCACGCTCTGGTCTGCCGCGACCACTTACCCGACTGTCGCGCTCATTCCCTACATGGACGCATGGGCNCAGCCCGACGCGCAGGACCTACAGGGAACCCCCAATCAGCCCGTTCCCCCGGGCGTCAACCTACAGGTGAAGCGCCGTCACCAGCTTTTCCAGATGAACGGCAACGGTTCGGACAACACCCTGCTTTCCACCCTGACCGGTAACGCCATTCGCGGTCATGCCATCATTACCCGGACTTCTGCCGGTGCCCGGGTAGACGGATTCTCGGACCCGTTCTACTGGATGCTGGACAACAGGTCCCTCGGCCGGCTGAATCCGGACATGATCCGGCACTGGGCAGAAGATTTCTACAACTCCTACGGAATGTCCGGCATGTCGTCCGCGCAGACCCCCGGCAACCCGACCACGACATCGAACAATGCGATCGACGGTCTTTCCGGCACCGGTCTCTATGCGGGCGCTGGCTCATTCGATCAGGGCGTGTACGTTTTCCCCCGCTGGATCGAGCCCGGCAGTCTCTACGGGCAGGGATGGCTTTACACTGCCAACTCCACCAAGGAACAATTCGAGAGCTCCACGCAGAACAGTGCGGCAACTGCCGAACTCATCACTGACGAGGTCTACCCCGTCGGTAATGTAGACCCGGCCCTTGTGGACATCTAGGGGAGCCGGTCAATGTGGGTAATTTCTCTAGCCCGACAGCAAGTTTCGGCTATTATCGCGGAACTCCCTACGCGGGCGGTTCCGGGTCTGGAATGGGGCCTAGCGTGAGCGGTTCCGGTAAATTTGCGCAGGGGTCAGGACCGGCGAGCAATACGACGGGATGGTCGCCGACCATCCTGTATATGTTCGCTCTTATCCTGCTTGAAATGGTTATTTTCGGCATTCTTGCCAAGCACGTGTGAGGGAGGTCAATCAATGCGAGCACTAAAGGAACCCAAGTTCTGGGGCGGCGTGGTAGTCGGCGTTATCCTGTTCTACCTTTACACGAACCATCTGCGTGGCAAGATGGGCGGCGGCGCTTAACATGTCCAAAGGCGTAGCGGGTGCAATCGCTCTTATTCTGCTCTGGTTTGCGTTCATCTCTTTTTTCATCGCATTCCATCCGGGCGGAATACGGGATGACATGTTCGTTGACGCCACCAATAACCCAACAGGGCTAGCCCGTAATCCTCGCGACGTTCTTCTGTATTTTGTGAAGCAATGGAGTGAGGGAATTCAGGGTACGGAAACCAGCGGAACGGCAGTCTAATGGCGACAGCGGCAGGAAGTAGCAAGGCGTACAAGGGCAAGCACCGCGCTTCCGCTACTGTCGCCAAGACTGCAACAACGGCAATTGTTCCGGAGTCGGAAGGGATAGAGGAACTTGCCAAGCATTCCCCGACGCCCAATCCGTTCAACAATTACCGTCACGCGTTCGGNTCCAAGCGCAGATCGGGCGGCAGTCCCGCGAAGCCGACCGGCCCTAGCCCGATCGGAAAGGCAACAGACCGATCGCCGATCCTGGTTGCGGAGCTGATTATCTCGTTTGGCTTCCTTGGAATGGAAGCTTTCGACAACATCGCGAAGAACGGCTACCAGGCCGCGATCTCGAACGTCATGCTCCGTGCATCGGCAATGATGGCTTGTTTTTTCGTTCTTTTCCTCATGTCGAGTAGCAAGCGCGGTAGTCAGGTAGCCAGCCTGATCGGCGCATTGATCACAATTGGTATCGCATTCGACGCCGTGGCAAAGGGTAGCCTGACGGCACTTACCAGCGTGGCGCAGGGACTGGGTAATCCCAACGTTACGTCAACCAGCATTGATCTTGACTCGTCTTTGGCACCAAAGGAATATTACGCGGAATCATGAAAGATACATTCTGGTCAATCACGATCGGCTTGTGCATTGTCATGATTATTTTCGTGCTGGTAAAACCCGGGTCTCAAGCGGCGGCGGCGGTTGCGGGCGTAAGCAATGCACTTGCGGCAATCATTGGTACCGCAACTAACGATTTTGGAACAGGTGGGCAGTAATGGGTAATAAGGGCGTCGCGGCGGCGTTTCTTATCGGTCTGCTTTATGTTGCGGCGCTTTTTTTGCTAGTGCGCCCGCAGTCGCAGGGACCGACGCTGGTTGAGAACACGAGCAATGGATTGACGGACCTGATCAAGTCGGCGACAGGTGGAGGTACCTGGTAATGAAGTCCCCCAGTAAGAATATCGGCTGGCGCGGATATTCCGCTGGGGAAATGGGCGTCAACCTGCAATACGGTGTTGACAATCCACCCCCGGGCGGCTCCCTAGGTCAGTCGTACGTCACGTCAATGCCGACCGGCCGCATGAGCATGCTGCGCCGACCCTTGGCAGAACCCCCGGGAACAGCCGATGGCATACCCGGCAAGGTCGTAGAGGCCGCCGCCGGTAACCCGGACGTCTATACAATTCCCACGCCCGGAACGATCCCTGAGAGGCCATACGGGCATCCCCGTACACTGGGCGTCGGGCAGGAATCATCGTGGCGGGGTGGCGCGTATTTCGCCAACGACAAGCTGATCACCAGCGACCGGCATGCGTTCCTCACCCGGGGAACAGAACTGACCGGCCGCGACTCCGGTAATACAGACCCTCCCAAGGACGGCCCCGCACGCCCGTCCCTGCGGATCGTCAACCGTACGATCAACTACCAGGAAGGGTCCGACGCAACAGCCAACCAGGACGACCTCACGCGAGCGTACGCGCGAAATTCGTCAGGTCAGTACATGGGGACACAGGGTGATCCGTGGACTCCCGTCTATGGTGGCACCCCCGGCATGTATCAGCCGTACGGTACATACCAGGGAATCGGCAATGTACCGATTCAGGGAATTCAGTCGTCCGTGGCCGAGGGTGCGCCTGGTGACGGACCTCAGTCTTTCCAGCCAGGACCGCCTCATGGACTGCATAGTCCGACAATGCCTGACTACACGCAAACGCTGGGCTACTACATGGCAGTTCCGCAGATGGCTCTACCGCGAATTGACCGGCCGTCCAACTCGACAATTGGCGGACAGTCCTATTCGCAGACAGTCATTCCGCAGGGTCAGACCGGAACGGCGGCGCAACAGGCGACCGGACCCAATAACACGGGCGTCGGCTCCGGTGTTAGCTGGCAAACTGGTCGTACCGGCGGATGGAGGGGCCGGACTAGCAATGGCAACTCATAACCAGGTTGGATTCGCGGTAGTCGGTCTTGGCGCGGTAGCGGTAATCTGCTACTTCGCCTTTATGCAGGCTGGCTCCCCGCTGCCTATGCCAGAAGTGGAAATCGCCAGCAACGGCGGTTTCGACCCACCCATGAGTATCTACGAGCACTTCGATGCCAAGCTGACAATCGACGGACAAAATCTGGTAAAGTCGCGCCACCGTTACCCGACCGTCACGGGCGGGAACATCTCCACCCTTATTCACCGTGGATTCAGCCAGCTCCGCCTACCGGCCCCTCAGGACCGGAAATGGATGGAATGCCCGCCCGCTGAGGTGATGTGGTGAGCGAACAGCCAGTCAGCCCTCCGCCCGCGCGTAGCGGAGGCGGCAATTTCTTCACCCAGAAACTGGGTCCGATGCCCATGTGGGCATGGATCGGAATTGCCACCGCCGGCGTACTGATGTTCTATTTGTACCGGAAGAATCAGGCGGCGGCTAGCACGGCGGCGGCGAGCACGTCAACGTCCACGGGCACGGATACGACAGATTCCAGTTTGATTCCGCAATTCGTCAACCAGGTCTATACGAACAACACGCCCCCGGCCGCGCCTCCGTCAACGACCACATCGACTAGCCCCCCGGTAACGGGAACGACGGTGGCAGTTCCGAATGTGGCGAATATGACGGCGGATGAGGCGGAACAGACTCTGTCGGCTATTGGCCTGAAGCCGGATATCAAGCTGACCGCCGCATCCGACAAGCCCGGTATTTTTCATATCATTACCAAGACCAGTCCGGCCGCCGGATCGTCAGTCGCACCCGGGCAGGAAGTCGTCCTGTATTACAAGGACTCGAAGAACAGTTAGGGCACACAATGGCATGGAACGCGGAAGGTACCGGCGGGGGCGTAGCATTTCTTGTCTCCGCTGGAATCGTCTATGAAATCATTGCCGCCGCGTGTTCCTCACCGCAGACAACGGAAATTAATGCGGACAAGCGCGCCGACACTCTCATGAAATGGGTAAATATCGGCTGCGTGCAGGCCGTGGCCTTTGTGCTCATCGCGGCATTCATGGACAAAAAGCATGCCGGACCTATCGTCGGCGGCGGTATCCTCGCGCTAGTGGTGATGTACGGGCTGTACGTGTACGCGAAGCGGTCGGGTCTCGAAGACAACGAACCGGGGACAGAAGATTAGCAGCGCGACCGTCGTTGACCTGGTGATCGGCATGGCTACGATTTTCTTGTCGGTCCTGTTCAACGCCGTCATTGTCGGGTACTGGATGGGGCGAATCCGGCAGGAAGTCAAAATGCAGCCGCAGACAATTGACCTCAAGCTGAATTCGATCTCAGACCGGCTAGCAAGAATTGAGGGAATGTTCACGCTAGCGCCAACATGGAACACACCACCGGTAGGAGGAGAGAAGAATGAACGCGGCTGATATCGCGGCAATCGCCACCGCCGCCGTTTCGATCATCGGGGCGGTCAGCGCACTAGTAGCGGCTATCAAGGCAAACGGGAAAGCAAACACGGCAGTAGCGAATGTAAAGGCGGTGACGCAGAATGACAAACCGGACAATGCTTGACGCGGCAGATCTCGCGAACATTGCCAAGGACATCGATGTGCAGATGATCGCGTTCTATATCAATGGCCGGTATGGCGTCTCGGACGCGACGGTGGAGGCGCTATTTCCTGCGGACAAGTACCGCCTTGTCCCGATCGATGTAACAGGGGCGAATGCGAACAAGGCCCGCGTGCTCGATGTCGAAAAGGGGGACGCGTCCCCGGCAACGGCGGCGGAATGGATTCAGAGCTTCAAGCTTGTCAATCCCAGTTACAAGTCTGGCGGACGGCCGGTCATCTACTGCGATCGGGACACTATCGCCAGCGTGAACGTGCAGGCGGCAAATGCCGGGCAGAAGCTCGCAAGGGATTATTATTTGTGGGTTTCCACGCTTGACGGCACGGAGTATACCGGTACCGGTGTAATTGCCTGTCAGACTAAGACAATTACCGGGTCGGACGGAAAGCAGCTTTACGACACTAGTGTTGTCTATTCTGGTGAATGGTTGCCGGGAGTCGGACTCGCCTAGTGCTACACCATGTGCTACATGACGTTTACGTCAGGTAGCCCATAAAGTAGCAGGTCAGGTAGGGTATTGTTGTACTTGTCAGTTCCGAACGGGTCGTAGCTGACGTGCTAGGGGAGGGACCGGAAATGACCCTAATTGCGCCCGCCAGCGCTCTTTCCGGCCCCTCCCTTTTCCATGCCCAAAGGAGAAAATAGTGGCAAAAGAAGTCGCAGTAAAAGCCGAGACAATCGAGTCAATTCAGGAAGCGCCGGTTGAATTCGGCCCTGCGATGGGCGTCGATTTCGATACCCTAGCCTCAGAATCAATCGTNCTNCCCGGTCAGGGACTGGTAAAGGATGANGAACTAGACGACCTCGTTGGCGTCGATCTCATCATCACNAANATGGTATTCCGGCAGGGACTGGCGCGCCGNGANGACAACCCGTGGATGAAAGCCACGGGNCACGGAAACGCCGCCTATGTCTCGNTNGANGCGACTATCAATCCGGTCCAGGACATCAAGAGGGTTAACAGGGCTCGCAAGGCGAACGGGCTTCGAGATGTGCCCGANNATTTCNNNTGGGACAANGCNNTNNTCTTCAATGACGGGTCTACGGGTATCTACCGTCAGGCTGTGGCATTCCTGGCAATGACCGGATACATNCAGCTTCCGGACGGAAAGATGGACGGCCCAGGTGGTACTACGGTACTCGATACAATACCCGANGAATGGACGGACATCACAGTCGGNGANGTCAANTTCGACANNGACGGATTCCAGACGTACACGGCTAATTGCCGCCTNCGTGTCAGTCGGGGTATCCGAATCTCCGAATACACGTCGGACTTCAATCCCGACAGCAAGACGCGCTACCTCGCGGGGTANAGAATTCCGGTTGCCCTGCGGACACTGGTCTAATCCAGAGGATCAACTGATCTGGTCAGATTTCGGTCATCCAAAGGGCAAAACGCTTTACTGCGATCGCTGTACCAAGTGGTTCAAAAAACCACCGAAACATAAGGCGACGCAGGCTCCACAGGAACCGATGTTCTAGACAGGAATTCCGTTGGCACTCCCCCGCCGTCTCGTGCAGCAACTCAAGCGTGGCACCTACCAGAAAAGCAATATCGGGCGCAAGGCCCGTGAGGCAGCTACGCGGCTGCACGAGCGCGGCGGGGGCAAGTACGCACCGCCCCCACTGCACCCGCCGTTCGAGTCGACCAAGCGGCGGATGATCACCAAGAAGCATATTGTCTACCGGGAAGTATTCGGGTACAACCCGTCAGGCAGCGCTGAGGCGGTCAATGAGTCCGAAGCGCGCGACAAGATGGAGGTCATTCTCGAACGGGCCACCAATACTCAGATGGATTACTACGCCTCTATGGCGGCGCAGGCATGGGCGCAGCTCAACAAAACAGGTGACGCGGGAGATCTGGAAATCTACCTAGATTATGACTTCCTTTTCTATCACTAGGGAACCAAAACTTGACAACAGTGCGAACGGGAAATACAAGAGAAGAGTGGAGGGAAAAGGTCTTGGCGAATTCGTCGGGGTGGACGGTGAGGGTGCTGGGTACGGACGTGACCACACGTACGTTCTACTGGGCATCGGCGACCGGTATATTGAGAACATTGAAGGTATCACGTGGAGAGAGGCTTTTGAATTTCTCTATGGGGTCTTTCAGGAATCCCCAAGGGCGACTTACGTCGGTTTCTTTCTCGGCTACGATTTCACGCAGCTCCTCAAAACCCTCCCGGAAGATCGGGCTAGGATGCTACTCACGGAAAAGGGCATAAATGCTAGAAAGCGAAAGAGATCAGGCGGCAATCCTAAGCCTTTTCCTGTTCGACATGATGGATGGGAGTTTGACATGCTCCCGGGGAGACGACTGCAAATACGACCACAATCCTGTAATTGTTACGAGAAATCAGGATACAGGAAATGTGACCATAGCCCCAATCTCTGGATGTATGTCAATGACACTGGACCGTTCTGGCAAACCAGTCTGGTCAATGTCATCAATCCGGCCGGCTGGCATAACCCGGTGGTATCTCCTGACGAGTACCGGTTCATCGAAGACAGAAAAGCAAAACGATCAATGTCCATTCCGGAGTACGTGCGAGATAGAAAAGAGATCATCCGTTACAATCAACTCGAAAATGACATTCTCTCCCGTTGTATGTCATCACTGCGGAGCGGATTTCTCGATATTGGAGTAAATCTCAAGAGAGACCAGTGGTTCGGCCCCGGGCAGGCGTCGGCCGCATGGTTCAAGAAGAACGGAATTCCCACACGTGTTCAAGTCGAAAAGATGGTTCCGGAGTCGTATCTCGAAGCATGCCGTGCAAGTTACTTTGGCGGATGGTTCGAAATATTCTCTCACGGGATTGTGCCGGGAAAATCTCATGAATATGATATCAATTCCGCATACCCACACATCATCAGGTCTTTGCCGTGCCTGCGTCACGGCCGGTATCTGTCAGGGGATAACCGACTACCTGATAATCTCCCCGCCAAGAGCCTATCAATCGTATACTGCCGGATACGGGGCAGTAGTGAATATATCGGAGCAATGCCTAACAGAGACGAAATCGGGAATATAAGGCGGCCCCATGAGACGGAAGGATGGTACTGGCTACATGAAGTCGAAGCGGCGAGGCGGGCGCATCTCGTTGATTCATACGAGATCGAGCGATGGGAATGCTATATTCCCTGCGACTGTCCGTGTCCCGTACGGGGATTTCTCGATCTTTATCAGCATCGACTCTCCGTCGGAAAAGACTCCGTTCTTGGTAAATCCTGTAAGCTTGTCTACAATTCAGGTTACGGAAAATTCGCGCAAAGCACTGGCAGTAGTCCTTTCGGAAATTGGATCTACGCTAGCCTCATCACTGCCGGATGCCGGGAAATGATACTTGATGCAATCGCATCACATCCGCATGGGGCGAAGTCGGTACTCATGGTGGCGACGGACGGAATATTCTTCGATAAGCCGCATCCTGGTCTACCTGTTTCTAAGGCGCTGGGGGAATGGGATTATGCGGAGCGCGAAAATCTCACTCTGTTCAAGCCCGGAATTTACTGGGATGACAATACGAGACGTCAGCTCGCAGCCGGGGATACCGTCAAGTTCAAAGCCCGGGGAATCAATGCACGAGATTTCGCCAAGAATATTGGTGAAATTGACCGTCAGTTCCTTAGCTCGATAAGCCCGGTACCGGGCTTCCGGATCAAGCTCTGGGAGAGGGAGAAATTCACTACATATGAGGAAAAGGACTGGCCAAAGGTTGAATTCGAGATCGGGTTCAACATGATGTCAGCGCGGAGTGCTCTTAATTTCGGGCTATGGGAATACGCTGGAGAGGTACGAACGCATGTCAAAGTCAAGCAAGACTCGGACCCTATCACCAAGCGAGGTAAGGCGTATTGGGATAAAGTGGATAATCGGCTTCGCTCTCGGCCAGTGGACATATCTCCTGGCGAGGTTCTATCTGTTCCCTATAGCAAGGGCATGGGTATCGAAGATCCGTTCGGAATGGAATACCGGGAAGCACAAGGCATAAACCCGGACGGAACAATGGGGGATAAAATGGCGCAGTATGCGGCAATCCTCGCCGGGAAGGAATAACCACGGTTAAAGACGCGATATGGTATACTGATATCAGGTCTGCTTATCCAGGAGATTTGATTGAGGGAAACCAACCGGAGGTACTGCCCTGCAACCGACAAGCTACAATTCCCACGGGAACGACTAGCGCGCATAGCGCTAATGCAGGCCATTGCAAAGGGGCGAAAAGAAAAGCGCATCTATCGCTGCCCATTCTGCGGCGACTGGCATCTCACCTCAAGGGATAAGAAATGAACATCTACGAGATGCTGCACAAAATAGCGGACGGGCAGACTAGCGCGCAAGACGCAAAAGCAATGCACGAGGTAATCACCAGCCTAGACAAAATCAACGCATTCGGTGCGGCGGCGAGAACCGTCGAATCCGAGACGGACGCAACGGAGCACGTGCACATATCCGAGCAAAGATGGAGCCTAAGTCACGCCGGATGGTACCAGAAAGTGTGCGCGGAATGCGGCATAAATCTAGGGCCGCCGTACGAACCGACGTACACGTACGGGCCGTACACGTACGGGCAAGGCATGCGCTAGATGATTATTTACACCAAAATGTGCGACGCGTGCAAGCGGCGCGTGGAGAACACCCAGGATGACTTTCATCGATTCGGCAGCTTGGATGACCTGAATGGGTGTCGCCACGAGATCTGCCCGACGTGCGTAGAGAAAGTGTTCCCTACGCCGAAACCAGAAGAAAAGGAAAACAACAATGCCTGAATTCACCGAACTTCACAATCTCCTCCACGACATCGTGGAAAAGCTTTCCATCCACGATAAGGAAAAGGAAGAACTGCACACCAAGGTAGACACCGCCGTGGAGAAGCCCGATCAGCCGACAGAGGAAAAGGAAACGACAAATGAGTAGTGTCAGGCAATGCGACAACTGTCAGTACATCTTCTCTGAGAATATGGACGGCTGGGCGAACATGACCGGCACCCGCATGGTCCGGAACCCTGAGACCGGGAAGAACCAGCCCCAGCAGGTGTCGATCGACCACTGCCCGACGTGCGTAGAGGCCGAAACAGGGCCTGCGGGGAGTCCGCAGGCACCTACGGTCAATGAGCGGCGTACGGCAATCGCCAAGGCTCCGGAGGTCACTCCCGGGAACGTGGTCGCGGAATAACCTAGACAAGGGTGGCGTTACCCACAGTGTAACGTAGATGCCCTTATCCCCGCGCTGGGCCCGACGCGGCAGAAATATCGGGCCCCCACAAAAGGAAGGGAAACAATGGCGGAAATAGATATGGAAAAGTTCCCGGTTGTTCCGCCGGAATTCATCGCAGGTTACGTCTGGGCCAAATACCATCCGGTGTATGCGGAGGCAGTACTATCATATGCCAAGTATAAGAAGACCAAAGCCGCCGTAGTTATTCCAGTACCGTGGATACCGCTGAGCACATGCGTGAAATGCGGCGGAACGGACTATAAACACAAGGACGACTGTCCGATGAAAGGGAAATGAAAATGAACGATCAATTCCAGGAAATGATCGCGGACATCAAGACACACGCCGCGCGAGCTAAAACCGCCGACACCAGCGGATCAATGGAACGATGGGAAATCGGGAGAGCACTCAACCACTTCTACGGAATATCGGCGGGCAGTGGTTACGGACCCGGGTCAATCCCCAAGACCGAACAAGAAATGATATCCCAACAACTGGGAAAATCGGTAACCGCATGGAGGCCCTACCGTGCCTTCCACAAGAAGTACCCGGATCGAAAAGACGCACTAGAATTCGCGCAAGAGTGCGAAACATGGTCGGTTCTTGTGTGCGCACTACCAACAGGTTGTGGATATGATGGTAAAGAAAAGGTGCAAAAAAGCGCTAAAGATCAGGAAAAGATAAGGTATGAGGGAAGAAGATCAATCCATAACTACGGCTATATTCTCCTCCAATGGGAAGATGAACTAGCCAGCGCAGGGGCGAAAGAGCCTGAGGAGAGCCTAAAGGCTATTCTCCCGTCCGTCGATATCGTGCAGTACTGGAAGGCCGTAGGGAGGCCGTAAATGTCGCCGTCTGTCACGCGGGGAATGAATCCGGAGTCAATGATCGCATTCGCAAGGGGTGTGAGGAAATCCTTTCTCGATATTCCGCTAGAGTGCGGTACATGTACTTGGTCACCTACCGGGAAGAACATCGGAAGTATCAACGCCGAATTCGCGCTCAAATTCGCGGACCACAACTGCCTGCACTACGGGAGCGGGAAATGAGCGACATCAATCGGCAGCTAGGTGACATGAGGCGCGTATCCCGGGAGGAATGGCCATATCCTACTATCACAACCAGGTCAATCGTGACGGGTGATCTTAGGGAAAAGATCCTCAGGCTATACAATCTGGAAGTGGGAGTCGTCCATATAGTCGAGACATCCACAAGTGAAGGATACTCGGACGCCACACAAGAAGAACGCGTAGATATAGAGATACGCATAAACGGAAATTCTGTAAAAGAATTTCTGGACAATTACAGCAGTCAATCCGCAATAAGCCGATTCCTTCACTGGATCGATGAGAATGAGTAAGCAAACGCAGGAAAAAGACCGCGCAAAGGCCAAGTACCTAAGCGCTCATCACGTCGAACGCACAAGCGGCGCATGCCCGTGGGGATGCGGAGCGCAGATCAAGAACGGCGGACAAGCCCTATCCGGGCATCTCGGCAAATGCCGGGGACCGTTCCGGGGCACGAAGAAAGGGAAGTAGCGGTGGCGAGTAACTGCCCGAAATGCGGATCAGCGATGGTTCGATTCGAGAATCCGGATAGGGAAATCTGTCCCACACCGGAACGGCATAACATATCGAGTAATGCCGGAAAGACGTACGCCAAGGGCAACAAAGGCAACAAGAATGCCAAGGGAAACCAGGGCGGAAAGAAGAAGTAATGGCGGTAGATCGCAAGAAGATACTCAGGGTAATCGCCCGAATAGTGATGTTCGTTCTCGTAGTCGCTTATGTGTGGTGGAATACATAATGGCGGAAGATAGGAAGAAGAAACTCGCGAAAGAAACTCCAATGCGGAGGAGAATTCGTGAGCAAGGATCGACGGAAAAGAGGGTCGAAAAGAAACTGAAAGACCAGAAGATCTACCCGCCAAAGAAGAAATGATGTTCAAGGTAATCGTCGGAATAGCAACAATTCTTATCGTAATCGCGTGTGTCGGCTGTCAGGCGCAAGCGCAAAATGCACCAAGCTACAATGTGCAAATGACACAATGTCAAGAGACAACAAATGGCGGAATAACTGAATACTATTCGGAAGGATGTTAGGAAATGCCCCGCCCATAAAGCGGGGCATTTCTATGTCCGGTAAATGCGGGAATGGCAATTCAGGATAGTCGGGATATGTAGGATAGC
>JGI12635J15846_10001428_pt1 | contig 20926 bp, 17 predicted proteins | sample BlaSpr_A8_OM2_M2_FD_15846 | JGI IMG/M metagenome (IMG submission 15846) | reverse complement strand
GGGGTTTGCAGCGCTCGCGGGAATTGGCTTGGGCAACAGTGATTCGGCGACCGATGAGGCACTGGCGGTTCTGAAATCACAGCAACTCACCGAAACGTTCATCGAACAGAACCATTTGATGCAGGAGCTCTTCGCCGGCTTGTGGGATGCGCGTACTGGAACCTGGAAGGCAGGCATCAAAAAAGTACCGACCATCGCGCGCGGATACCGTGCGTTCGACGGAATCAGGAAGGTCGAGCGTGATAACAAGACGGGTTTGATCACGCTGACCGTGGATTGGAAGGACCGGATCAAGGCCGCGGAGTGGACCAACGGGCTGGTTCAACTATTGAACGAAGAAATGCGCCGGCGAGCGGTCGTGGATGCGGACGCGTCCGTAGGCTATCTGCAAAAGGAATACGGGACGGTGGTCGACGTGAGCACACGGGAGGCCATCAGCAGGCTGATGGAGAGTCAGATCAAGCAGCAAATGGTGGCTCACGTCACGCAGCAATACGCGCTGCGAGTCATCAACAACGCGATTGCCCCGGATGCGGACAATCCCGCCAAGCCCATCAAGATCTTATACGTCGCACTGGGGTTGGTATTTGGCGCGCTTCTCGGGATCGCGGTGGCATTAATACTTTACAGGAGGGAGGTCTTCTCCCGAAAAACCTGAGGCAGTAGGGAACTGGATCATGCCGAGGATCTGTAGAACATGACCTTGTCGGGATTGCGGACGTAAAGGTCCGCCCAACGCCGCCGCAGTTTTTCATATAAGCTCGTGTCATGCAGGAACGTGCCGACGCTGAACGTCTCCCGAAGGGCCGAAAATCCTGATTTGAAGAAAAGCAGGGGGTTGTCGGGCCGGGAATCGGTTCCTCCGCCGAGATAAAGGCGCAGATAGCCTTCACGCCGGGAGGACAACGCGACCTCATGCAAAAGCAAATTGCTCGCGCTCAATCGCTTGCCGGTTTCGTTGCTCGCGGCCAAGTGGTACTCGACGCAATCACCATCGTGCAAGAACAGCCCTGCAGCCAACCATTCATCATCCAGGGAGCAAACCGCCAGCCGGGTGCTGGGCATGCGTGCGATCCGGGCAAAATAAAAGTCGTCGAAGAAGTAAAAAGGCGTTGCCGAGATGGCGGCCATGCCCGCGCGGTAGAAGTTGGAAAAGCGGCTGACGATCTGGTCATTTTCTGCCCAGTGAAACCTAATGCCCGCCCTTTGTGATTTTCGGACCGCGGTTCGAGCGCGGGTTTGATAGGAAGCTAGGAGGTCAGGGACGGTCAAATCGATCCAAACGGTCAGTCGATCTTCCTCTATCAGACCGCCGTAGAATCGCGCGTTCCGCGCCAGCGGNTGTAAGCGAATGAACTCAGCCGCGACACCCTGGGAGCGGGCGGACTCCGTGTACGCGGCCCAGGCGCGCCCGAGGAAGCCATGATCCTCCGAATTGGCGAGCGGGCCTCCATAGCCGTAAGGAGATTGAATGTCGAAGCCGTCCGTATCCGGTAGCGGCGTCAGATGAAACCCGTGATACCAAAAGGAATGCCCTTCCTGATAACTCCAGTAAACGGGCTGTACCTCGGTAGAGCGGCAAGCGTCGGCCTCGGCGTAGGCAGGGCTCAGTGTGGGTAGCCGCATCGACGGCGGCAGCCGAGAAAATAGGTCTGCGGCGGCAGCGGCATCAATCCTCATGGAGATCGATCAAATCATCCGCCCTGTAGGCGCGCCGCGCCCGCTCGCCCAGATACAGCCAGAAGTCCATAGGGCTCACGCCGTTGCCGGGCCGCTTCGCGGTGAGGTTTTCTTTGCTGAAGATCTCTCCGCGCGCGATGTCGCGCGCGGCCACAAGACTCTTCCGCGCGATCGGCTGGTTCCGCGCCTCCGACGGGGTCGCGCACTTGATCGTGCCGCCCAGCGCGACCTCGGTATTGCGAATCGCCTCGACCATCGCTTTGAGCATGGGCGGCTCCAGTGAGGCGCGATGGTCAGGTCCGGCCTGCTCACGGTCCAGCGTAAAGTGCTTCTCGATGATGACCGCGCCCCGTGCAACCGCCGCGATCGGCACTTCGATGCCCGGCGTATGGTCCGAATACCCCACGGGGAGACCGAATGCCGCACCCAGGGTGTCCATGACCCTCAAATGAACCTCGGCGAATGGCGCGGGATATTCTGTTGTGCAATGCAATAATCTCACGTTCCTCGCGAGGACCGCCTGCCCGTCGTTCGATCGGTACGCATCCGAGAACGCCGCGAGGCCGGGCGCAGCGCGGATCCCGAGATACCCGAACGCCAGAACTCCGAGCGCCCTCTCGATGTCGCCCAGATCGCTCATGCCGGTCGACAGAATGGCAGGTCTGCCGGTGCTCGCTACCTTCAGCAATAAGGGGCCGTTGGTAATTTCGCCCGATGGAATTTTGAGAAGCGGGACGTCGAGTGAGTTGACCAGCAGATCGACGCTGCCCTCGTCGAACGGCGTGGAGAGGAATCGAATTCCAGCCGCGCTGCAGTGTTCCTTGAGACGTAGGTGAGCAGCAAGATCCAGCTCCAGTTTCTTCACCATCTCCAGTTGGCTCTCGCCACCGCCGGTGGCGGCGATTTGGTAATCCGCTTTGAGGGCTTTTCGGCTGATGACCGATTCGGACTTGAAAGTCTGGAACTTCACCGCGTCCGCACCCGCCGCGCGAGCAGCATCGATCAATCGCAGCGCCGTATCGAGCGAGCCATTATGGTTGACGCCCGCTTCGGCGATGATAAACGTGGAGGTACTCACGAATGCTCCGGCCAGAATGAGGAGTCTAGTATATCAACGCAAATACCGGCAGTCCGGCCGCGGGATAACGCACGAACCGCGATTGCGTTGACAGACCTCAATGCGCCGATCCGCGCTGAACAATGCTGAAAATCCATTTCATATACCACGCCGGTCACACACTCGCCGCCGGTCAGCTCTTTATGCCGCAAAGTATATAGAACAACGGTTACGCCTCCAATTGCTTCCGCGGCAACGCATCGAAAACGATTCGTTTCACGATTGGGTGACCTCCGATACACTGCGACAGTGGGACGGTGTCCCACGACCTGATTTTCTCCAAAATGTCACGCCCATTACTAAGCTTTAATCCGTTGGCGTGGCTCCACCCAACGCGCAGGGTGGCGGTTGATGTGGGGTGCGACGGCGGTTCCTCCGCAGATGCCCCTGAGTTGCATTCATCGGGGCCGCTGAGCCCCTGAATATCGGGCGGGCGGGCCCTCTATGTCGGCGATGGGAAAAGATGAGGCGGGAGAGAATTTCGCCGAGGCGGATTCGTGGCACTTGGGAATTTTTACATGGCAAGTTTTATTCGGTTTTTGAAGCGTAAAAGAAAGCTTTTCTACGATTATCGCGTCGCGCTTTATGAGCGTCTCGCGGATCCTTTGCACATAAACGCCTTATCTCTGGTTGCTCTTTTGTCGAATAGCTTGCGACGCAAGATAGATTTCGACCTGGTCCTGCGCAAACAACACGCGTTTGCATTGCTCAACCTTGCCGATCAGGCGAAACGCCTGGGCGTCAAGAGCGCGACGGTCATTGAATTCGGGGTCGCTTCCGGTGCGGGCCTTCTGAATCTTCAGAATGTCTCCAAGCGAATCACCAAACTCACGGGTATCGCGTTTTCCATCGTTGGCTTCGATACGGGCCAAGGAATGCCGCCGCCGCAGTCTTACAAAGATCATCCGGAGCTCTATCAGGCGGGTGATTTTCCCATGGATTTTGACGCCCTATCGAAGCTCTTGGACAAGAACGTCGAACTCATAATCGGCCCGCTCGATAAAACCATCGCCGACTTTGCTTCGCGCGACTTTGCCCGCTCGCCGATCGGCTTTGTATCGATTGACGTCGACTACTACAGTTCAACGATGGACGCGCTGAAAGTTTTCGAAGGGCCGGCTGATAATTTCTTTCCGCGAATTATTGTTTGGCTCGATGACATCGGCAATCTGAATCACAATTCGAAGTGCGGAGAACTCGCTGCAATTTTAGACTTTTCGCACCAGCATCCGTTGAGACCAATAGAGCGACATCCAAGTTTGCGCAACCATCGGATTTTCAAGAACGCACCGTGGATTGATCATATTTATCAATGCCACGTATTGGATCACCCAATACGAAATACGCTCAACTCTGCGCGGCCCCAAAACGTTGCCACCAATGCATTCCTCAAGTAGTTACTATTTGACGCAGTGCTTTAATTGGATATCCTTACTGCCTTGCCCCGAGGGATTTGACGACTGGGTCGGTATGCTTTTCAAGGGCTCAATCAACGAGAAGGGAGTGCAAATCACCAGCGCCACGGTCCGCAACAATGTCCCGGCATCGTTCCGCTCATACCCGGCCGCGCTTGGGAATGGGCTTCCTCGGGCTGCGACACAATGAGGCTCGCCTACCGCGCAATCCAGCTCGTGGACAGGATGCTCAGCCGGTGCTACTCGTGGGGGTCGCGCGGCGCGTTTGCCCGTTGCGGCGCGAACTCGGTAATCGGCCGCCATGCAAAACTCGTTGCGCCCCATTTGATCGAGATCGGTTCCGACGTGGTGCTTGGCGAGCACGCCTGGCTCAACGCCAAGGACGATCGCCATTCGCGGGAATCGACGCTGATCATCGGGAATGGTGCATATATCGGCAGGTTCGTGCAAATCAACGCGTGGCGGTGCGTGCACATCGGCGAGGACGTGATGATCGGCGATCGCGTCTTCATCAGCGATGCGGACCATAATTTTTTTGATTCCTCCAATGTACCCATCAAACGCCAGGGCGATCGCTTCGTCGGCGAAGTCACGCTGAAGGATGGTTGCTGGATAGGGATCGGCGCCGCGATTCTTCCGGGTGTGACGATCGGCCGCAACGCCGTAGTGGCCGCCAACTCGGTCGTCACGAAAAGCGTCGCGGATCTTACGGTGGTCGGCGGAATTCCCGCGCGCCCCATCGCCCGCTGGGAAGCGTAGATCTTGTTCATTCAACGCTTCAGAAGAGTACTGCGACGCTACCTCGAACTCCCGGCCCGGATCAACAAGCTTCAAGAGGCGGTCGGCCGCATAGAAACGCGGCAATGTGCGACATCCGGCACGACCGTGGAGGATCGGGAATTCAGGGTCTTCTCTCAGTGGGGCGAGGACGGAATCATTCAGTATCTGATTCGGAACGTTCCCATCGAGCGCAAGCTGTTCGTTGAATTCGGTGTCGAGAATTATCAGGAATCGAATACGCGCTTTCTGCTGACCAACAATCAATGGGCGGGCCTCGTGATCGACGGGAGCGCGAGCAACATCGATTTCATCAAACGGGATACAATTTATTGGGCGACCAATCTGAAGGCCGAGCAAGCGTTCATCACCGCCGAAAACATAAACAGCCTCCTGGCAAAAGCGGGAATCTCGGGGGACATTGGATTGCTGTCCGTCGACATCGACGGCAATGACTACTGGGTTTGGGAAGCGATCGATTGTATTTCGCCAAGAGTAGTCATTTGCGAGTACAACAGCCACTTCGGTTCTCAAGCTCGGATATCGACGCCGTACAATCCCGCCTTCGTCAGAGATAGCGCGCATTTCTCCAAGATTTACTACGGGGCATCCATCGCGGCCCTGACCTTTCTTGCGCAATCCAAGGGCTATTCCCTCGTTGCATCCAACAGCGCGGGCAACAACGTGTTCTTCGTGAGGAACGACGTACGCGGTTTGCTCGCGGTGCTGAGCTGCGCGGAGGCATACCGCCGGCCGGTATTCCGCGAATATCACGATGAGGGTGGAAAGCTGACGTTCGAGGATTTCGAGACGAGGGTCCGGCATATCGGCCATCTGCCGGTGTACGACTTCGCTTCGAGGACCGAGAGGCCCATTGCCGAGGTGGTTGCTTCCGGCTAGCCATAAACCGGCCTGTCGTCCGGATGTTGACGTCCTGCGCGGTATTCAGAATTCTCGTCAAGAGCAACGAGGTGGATCGTGGACTCAAAGTCAAAATATGTAACTGCCGGGCTGAAATGCCCTGGTTGCGGCAGCATAGAATTCGAGCTGTACACCACCCCAGAGCAATCGCTCGTGTGCGCTCATTGCGCGGCCCGCTACCCTATCGACGACGGCGTCGTCCGGATGGACAATGCGGCCCCCCAAGAAAATTCCACCTCGGCTTTTTACGAAACTTGCGGTGGCTCTCATTTTGTGGGGACAACATTTGAAAGCAATCCGTTGATCTACGTTACCACTCGCGCGTACTGCAGATTCTTGGACAGCTTAACGCTTGATCCATCCAAACCAGTTCTGGATTTCGGCTGCGGAGATGGGCGCCTGTCTTTGTGGGCAGCGGAAAGGAAGTTCATATCCGTGGTCGCGATGGACAGCAATCTCGCTTCGCTAAAGCGTCTCGCGGCTGAGGCTCGTCAGCGGGGCCTGGACAATCTCCTGATAGTCTGTGCAGATGCGGCAAGGCCGCCGTTGCGGAATGGTTTTTTCGAGGCTGTGCTGTGTTTTGAGGTGCTCTATTATCTCGTTCCCTCATTAGGACGGCAGCAGGCTATCAGAATCCCGGCGGAGTTATTGAGCCCCACCGGCACCATGGTCGTGAGCGAGTTCACTCGGTACGGGCGAGCCATCATCGACCTCGATGCCATGAACCTGGAAAATGCCCGTTCGCTCGTTCGTTCCTCCACTCGCTGGGAAAAATTCGGGGATAGCCGACTCGAGACGTTCTTGTGGAGTCTGGGTGAGATCGAGGCGGACTTTCTCGATGCTGGATTCACGATCGTTTCAAGAACTGGCATTTCCATTGCCGCGGCCTTGTTCAGTTACGCCTGGACCTTCACCACGTACCCGCTTCGACCATCGCTGGACGCCTCTACGCGCGAACTTATCGAAGCCATAAGCGACCGGACTGAAGGTGCTTGCGATGCGGCGCGAAACATCGTTTATGCGTTGAGGTATCAAGCGGTCGGGGCGGATTCGATATCACCGCCAGTGGATGGATAACATCGCTGCTGTTAGAAGCCCCCCTGCGAGTAATGCGCCCGCAGTCAGCGCGAAAGTGCGAAACGCCACAGGCTTCCTTCCATCCGCCGCTGAATAAGCCGGCGGCGCGCTGATCTCGCGTGGTGACGCCACAACGGGTGCGTCTTGTTGTGGTGACGTTAATTTTGCGGCGACAGCGATCGCAAAACCCCCGCTATGCGAAATGCTCAACGCAAAACCGGGATACAGCGGCCGACCCTGCTCGTCCGGCAATATTTCGAGGTTGACCAGCGGCATCGCAAGCAGCATCCCGTCGCATTTGCGCAATGCTTCTTTGGCTGCAAATAGACCGGTCAGGGTTTCCGCGGGCTCAGCGCGCGATTGAGCATAAGAGATCTCGCGGAGCGTAAAGATGGAAAGAATCTCAGTCGAGGATTTCAAATCGTCGCTGATCTCCGTACTTACAAGCTCCTCGACGCGTTGGATATCGATCCCGACGTGCAGCAAGTTGCTTACCGAGGCGACGGGCTTTGATCCGGTCTGCATCAGCGCTTTTGACGGGTCCTCGTTCCGGCCAGCTTTTCGAAGCATCGCGGGTTGAAAACGGCGGCTCAGAATATTTCGCAGTTCCGGATGCGAGATGCCATATTCTTGCAGCCAACCGGCCATTCTCGCCCGTTGGCTGGAACTCAAATACACCCAATCCCCGTCGCTGACCGGGCGCCCCGTTAACCGAGTCAAATAGACGGCTATCTCAGACGACTCATTGGTTTTGTCACCATCCGTCATAGCAATTCCTGCATAGCTGACCTTGCGATCCATCTTGAAGCACAACCTGCACCAGCCAAGGGCGGCTGTGCCCCGCTTCCGTTTCCAGAGTCTGATCACATGCTGAACAGCGTAAATTCATCGAGTTGTGGCGAACCCCAGAGGGTCTATGATGGCTGATGACGCGCTCTCGCAGCTCTTCCAAGAATCTTGCGACCTGTAACCCCTCAGATACCCGGTGATCGAACGCCGCATGTAAAGTGTAGCTCCGTGAGTCACGGGATGTGATGCCGATTAGAAGGCTCTGTTCGGCATTCAATAGGGGCATCATGAATGTTGCCGACGAACGAGAAAGATCCGAAACGGTTATTGTCGACGTACTCAACAGGCCATCATCGATAGATTCCTTGGATTCATATAGTTCAAGCAGCTCCTGAATTCCGGATTGAATCTGTGCCAGCGAAAGAGTATCGGCGTTGCGCAGTGCCAGAACCTTGAGGTCGTGACCGCCGTCGAAACTAATGCCAAAGTTGACTTCTTCAAAATAGCCGATCGTTCGATCATCCACGCAAAATGCATTTAGATCCGGAAAATGCCGCACCAATTTTGCCGCCTCAAACACTACAACGTCGGTGATGCTGTCCTCGAAGAGATATGGCGGGCTCGCGATTCTTGCGCCGGGCAGCAGGACGTCCATCCCAATTATGGAAGTTGTGCCGTGACTGTTCGCACGTGCCAGGTTCCGCACCTCTGTTCGTTTGCGCAAAGACATGCTCTCAGGACGAAAGTTGGCTTTAGGTATGACTTTGTCGACCGGACGGGCCACCTGTCTCGCACGAGGTTCGCCATCGCCCTGAGCGTTTGATTTACCGGCAGTGGCAATGGCTCGCACGTCTTGGCTGGTGATCCAACCTTCAGGGAGCAATTGATGATCCACGTGCAACTCTTTGGCCAAGGCCTCTGCCGCTGATGAAAACACCCGTCCGACATCGGCCTTCTTTACATCACCAATCGTGTCAGGAGCCTGGTGGGCCATCGCTTCCGTGTTGGTGTCGACATCAAACAAGCGTCCGCCCACTGCGATCTCATCTCCTTCCTTTATAGTCAAGATCAGGAATCCCGATTTCGGAGAACGCACTTCCTTGACCGTCTTTGAGGTCTCGATTTCCAGAATAGGATCATCCGCCGCCACTCGCATGCCGGACTGCTTGTAAATCTTCCGAACGATAACCGTCTCGTCGTTTACGTTATCGCGTTCGACCACCACTTGGACTGCCATCGCCAACTACACTCCTGAGATCTCAGATATCGCCGCTATCAATTTATTTACAGAGGGCAGCAACTCCTTCTCAAGAGAGAGCACCGAAGGAATCGGTACAGCGTCCGCTCCGATCCTTTTACACCGAAGTCCAGGTTCGACCTCTGATAATTCCGCGAGAATTTCTGATCCAATACCGAATGCCACTGAACCGTTTTCTACAACAACGACGGAACGAGTTTGCCGCGCCGATTGCAAAACAGGTTGAATATTCAGAGGATGGAGCGTTATCGGAACAACCAGCTCAATCACGCTGTCGGAGCGAACAAAAATCGTCTCGAGTTCGTCTGCTATTTCGCGCGCCATGTCGCCATAAGCAACCACCGTGACTGACGGCTTGCGATGTAGAGGGGATACGATCAACGTGCCTAATTCGTTACCTGCTCGGTGTATTCCGTAATCCGAACTTCCTTGCCAAAGAACTCGACCGTAATCCACTTTGCTCTCAATGATGAATGCCGGCCCGGCCAGCAGATCGATTGCCGCCAGCGCCGTCCCTGGGTCCTCTAGTGACGTTAGCGCGAACACTCCTAAATTATCAATCCCAACGAGATGCTTTTCCAGGGATTGCGAATGAGTCGGTCCATATCCGCGTTTGCCGCCCATGGGCGTTCGGATCCTCACCGGCACTTTGGCCTGAAAGGCATACATGTGGAAAAACTTGGATGCGTTACTGATAACCTGGTCAAAAACATGGGTGACGAAGTCACCAAACATGATTTCCACGTATGTCGGAGAGCCCATTAATGACAAGCCGATCCCGACACCTGTAATTGCCGCTTCACTGATTGGTGTACCGACAACACTGTCAGGAAACTCCGTGGAGAGCCCATTGGTGACTTTGAATGCGCCGCCATACGGATCAAGTATGTCTTCTCCGATCATTTGAGCTCCCCGTTCGATCAACCGTCGGTAAGCTCGATTGAGCGCCAGAACCATCCGTACCTTCTCGTTGCGGACCTCGGTTCGAGCGAGATCGTGATCGCGTGGCAGTTGGTCTACGACATACTCCGATGCGGTCAGCAGGGTTCTCGACGAATCAGAGATATGTCGGTCAATCTCAGCCTGGATATCAGTTTGGATCGATTGCCATTTGGCGTTTCGCTCGAGCAATCTATTCAGTGGATCGCGCGAGCGGAAGAAGGCCACCTCGCTCGTATCCCGATCATCATCGCCTTTCGAATGTGCATTGAGACGATACGTTTGCACGACAAGAAATGCCGGTCCGCGGCGCGCGCGTACATAATCGATGGCCTCTTTAGCAACGGATCTGAGCGCAGCTGGATCCCAGGTATTTGACTCAAAACTCTTGATACCGAAAGCTTCCGCGCGACCACGAATCGACCCCGCCAAAGCAAATGTTTGATGGGTAGATTGGGAGTAGAGGTTATTTTCGCAGACAATGAGTTGAGGTACCCCCCATAGTGCGGCAAGATTAAACGCCTCGTACAATGTTCCCTCGCCGAGGGTACCCTCTCCGATAAATGAGACACTGATTGCGTCTTTATCGTGCTTCTTTAAATGGACGCCGATTCCCGTGGCTACAGGAACCAGTGATGCTTGGGGCCCATTGGAAAGAAATCCTTTCGCAAAGAGGTGTTGGCTGCTTCCAATTCCCATGCATACGCCGGATCTAAAACCCATTAATTCGTCCATGAGTCCGCGCCAATTACCGGTTTTGGAGATAAAGTGACCGTGGCACCGATGATTCGAAGTCACCCAGTCATCGGGGGCCAACTGGCCCGCGATTGCGACAGCTGAGAACTCTTGGCCGACGCACGTATGAACCGTTCCATTCATGCGACCTTGACTGAACAAACGGAGGAAAGCGCTTTCAACTTCGCGAATGAGAATGGCTTGACGAATATCTTCACTCGGGACAGATTCCTCCAGGTGGACCGGATTCGAGGCAAGTTTTCGGAAATTTTCGGAAGCAAGCATTATGTGGTAGTCCGAGATGTTGCAATGCGCCGCACTCTCTGGTCCGATAAATGGCGGCGGAGAGCATGGAGAAAAAATTGCGGGTGGCTAGTAGCTAGAATTGACGATCATAACGCCAATCTTGGGACTCTGATTCAAGTGCACATTGGCCGGTTATAGGCGCCCGGGTAGATGCTGCCATTGTAGATTCGTGATGTCCAGATAGGTGGATCGCTCGCTCCGGAAAGNCCATACCTGTTGTGGCCCTCGATCGCCCGTTTCAGCCGCTTTGAACGGCTCACATTTTCGAAAGCCCGGCTCTGCCCGGGGGATGGCTACTGGAGAGGTGATCGTGTTGTGACCAAGCGGGTGGAACACTGTACAAGAATCGGTACTACATTTGGCGAAGCGAAAGAGGCGATCTCAAGACTAGGCGCCTATGTCCAGGCGAAAGCCGTGGCGGTAGATGGCGAGGATAAGTCCTTCTTCATCGTGAGCGAAGGAGAAGTCGTCGGCATCATGCCGGTGTTTGTTGTCAACGGCACCGCCTGTTTACATGATGGAACTTCGATAATCCCTCATTATCGCAACGAACAATCGAAAGCCTGTGTAAATGAAGCAATCTGTGAATGGGTCATCGATGCACTTCGTCATGGCGAGGCCCGGTCAATCAAAATTCTGCCGGACGATTCCTTGCTGGCGGCACTTTTGGGCCGTCCCGAACTCGTTGTAAGCGACAACACGCGCATATATGGCTACGTAGACCTGAGCCTTCAAAGCGCTACGCTCTGGCAGTCTATCCGAAAAAGCTACAGATCCTTGATACGAAAAGGCGAGCTCCGCTTCGACAGAACCGCCTATTCCGGGAAAGACTCGGTCGATCCTGCCGTCATCGATTTCTTGGTTGCTTCCCCGCACACGCAATTCCGATACGACTTGGGCAGGGTGCGCGATCATATTGCAAAAATGGCCAATAATGAGGCGACCTTGTTGGCTTATTGGCTCGAATCGCGAATGGTTGGTGTTGTAGGCATTGTCGCATGGGACAAATTTGCAGCGATCGGCGACCATTTCTATGAATTGGGAGCTTATGATCACTACTGCGGCATTCCGACCCACTTTTGCCTGTATGACGCCTTGAGTTATTACCAAAGCAATCGGCTCGGCAACAGGGTATATCTTCTTCATGGAGTGCCCACGGAAAGGCCCGAGAATCAGAGCAAATTGCGAAATATCGATTTCTACAAGCAAGGCTATTGCTCCGATACGTTTACGCGCCCGTACAAGGTTGTGACCCTGGCTGGCTGAGCCTCCGGTCTGCGCGCCTCGTCCGGTCTGCGCGCCTCGAAAGCTGCTCGATTGCCAAATTGTGGTGCGGGTTACACCGGATTTGAGTAGGGTGCAGGGCCTTCTGGGTACTGGAGAACAACTTGATGGCAGACGGATGGAAGAAATACGTGACGTTCAATCCACGGCGCTGGGCCCGGCAAGTGCTGCAGATGCGTCGCTTCGTGCGGTCCTATCGAGCGAGCAGCACTTCCGCCGGGAGTAACCGGCATTTCGCCGTCGTGGTGATGCCGTGGCTCGGGACGGCAGTGCCGTGGTTCTCCATCGCAAGTGGCCTGGTGTTGGCGTCACGCGGCGCGAGGGTGAGCTTCGTCGTAGATACTCTGCCGTTCGGCCGTGAGCGGTGGCGCTTTCGCATGATACTCATCTGCATCGGGTTGGTGCTAAAAGCGCTCCCCAGGCAGTTTGCGATCCAAGAAATCCGAAAACAACGACGTTACCAGCCGCCAACCGGGGCCGAGCTCGAATTGATCGATCATCTGGTCACGTTAAATACGATATGGGAACTACGAGGCGAGACCCAGCCCGAAGGGCGAGCCGCATATCAAGATCACATCCGACCGCAAATTAGCTCTGCAGTGCATGCAATTCGAGGCTTTTTCGAGAAAAACCAATTCGATTGCGTGGCCGTGCCAGGGGGTGTGTACGGGTCAACCGGAGTATGGGCGTGGTTTGCGCGCAGTCACCAGATCAGGTGCGCAACTTTCGACTCGGGCGGTCGTGGGCTGCTCACTCTGTCGGTCGACGGTATCGCCAGTCAATTACACGATATCCCCCGAGCTTTGTCGCTTTTGAAGGAGAGTGTCCAGTCGGAAGATACCTTGACCGCGGTGCGCGATGCGGCGCTCGCGGAAATGGCACGACGGCGTGCCGGCACCGATCGATTCTCTTCGCAGGTACAAGCCACGAGCGCACCGGATTCGCGGTTTGACAATAGTGTGCTGCTCCCATTGAATTGCCCGTGGGACTCCGCGGCATTGGGGCTTCACCAGGTTTTTGACAGCACGGTACACTGGGTTTTAGAGACGGTCCGGTTGGTGCTCGACAAGACTTCCGCGCACGTCATCGTGCGCCAGCATCCGGCAGAGCGCTTTGAGTCAGCCCGCTCCACCGATGATTATGCAGAGTTGCTTCGAAACAGTTTCGGAAGCAATCCTCGCGTCACGTTTGTAGCTGCTGCCGATCCGGTGAATAGCTATGATCTATTGGAGAAGGCGTGCGTCGTGGTGGTCTTCACCTCCACCATCGGAGTGGAAGCAGCGGCCCAAGGCAAAATAGTTCTTACTGCCTCGGCGTCATACTATTCTGGGTTGGGATTCGTTTGGCCGGCTTCTGAACTTTCCACCTACCAGAACAGCCTTCTCGATGCAGCGGCGGGTCGGTACTCGGTGACCGATGAGATGAAGGCGGACGCACTTCTTTGTTACTACCTCACGCAATGTTGTAATTGGGTCGCCTCACCGCTGTCACCGGAAGGGTACGACGATTGGATCCAATTTTCGTTCTCGGACCTGGCGGCTCAAGCCGGTGTCCAGCTTACATTTTCGGCAGTATATGATAGCGTGCCGGTGTCCTTCCTGAAGCATCTGGAGAACGTCAAAGGTAAATTTGGGACGATGGAAAATCGATGAATAATCCGGCATATCGGCCATCTGCCGGTGTACGACATCGCTTCGAAGAGCACCAGGGCCATCGCAGACGTAGTCGCCTCTGAACGTCAATAATCACAGACTGACCTACCGTCCGGATGTCGACGGTCTTCGCGGAATCGCGGTTCTATCCGTTCTGGGATTTCACGCGTTTCCGACGTCGCTCAAAGGCGGCTTCGTCGGGGTCGATGTATTTTTCGTCATTTCCGGGTATCTGATCTCCGGAATCATCTTGCACGCCGCAATCGAGGGAAGATTCAATTTCGTCGATTTCTACGGCCGGCGCATTCGCCGCATCTTCCCGGCACTGATCATCGTGCTCGCATTCTGCATGATCTACGGCTGGGTGATGCTCCTGCCACATGACTATGCGGAACTCGGCGAAAATACCGCGGGGGGCGCGGGATTCGTCTCGAATTTCGTGCTGCTCTCGCAATCCGGCTATTTCTCGGCCGCAGCCGACGCCAAGCCGCTTCTGCATCTCTGGTCGCTGGGCATCGAGGAGCAATACTACATCTGCTGGCCGCTCATCCTTTGGATCGGCTGCCGGCGGGGTTGGAANATGCTTNTCGTCATCGTGGCCCTGGCNTCGGTGTCCTTCGCATTGAATGTCGCGCAGGTGAGAGCGGATGCGGCCGCGACTTTTTATTTGCCGCAGACGAGGATTTGGGAATTACTCCTGGGCGCCGCGCTTGCGGCATTGGACCAACGCGGGCCGCAGCGCGAATCCCCGGCTTGGTCGGCGAATGCGCGGTCGGCAATCGGCATGCTGTGCATAGCCGCCGGCATTCTGGCGATCACCGAGACATTCCAGTTCCCCGGCTGGTGGGCGCTTCTGCCCACTCTCGGCACGGCGCTGGTCATTTCCTCGGGTTCGCGCGCTTGGCTGAACCGCCGCATCCTGTCGAACGGTGCCCTGGTCTGGTTCGGGTTGATCAGTTATCCGCTGTACATCTGGCATTGGCCCCTGTTGTCGCTCGCAAGTCTCCATCACGGCCAGTTCCCGTCGAGGAACATACGGCTCCTCATCGTGGCAGCCTCGATTATGCTGGCGTGGCTGACGTATCGGTGCGTGGAGAAGCCGATCCGCTTCAAAGCCAATGGGGGTAGAAAATCGCTGGTGCTCCTGCTCTGCATGGCGATCGTCGGCTCGCTGGGCTTTGCAATCTATTGGAAAGCAGGATTTCCGCAGCGATTTCCGAGACTGGTGCAGCAGATCGACGCGCTCGCTCACGACAACGACCACGAGAGCGCATGGCGGGAACGGTCCTGCTTCTTGGAGCTCGATCAAGGACCTCCCGCTTTCTCGAGATGCGATCCCGCGCAGCTGCCGTCCCGGAAGCCGGTCATCCTTCTATGGGGCGACTCGCTGGCGGCACAATTGTATCCGGGTTACGAGGCCGCCTTCGGCAGGCAATTTACGATAGTCCAGAGAACGTCCTCCGCCTGCGCCCCGATTTTCGGCGACGCCTACAATGACCGTCTCGTCAACTGCAACGCGGTCAACGCTTCCATCATGAAGCTTATCGAGCAAGAGAAGCCGGCCCGGGTGGTCTTGTCAGCCCGCTGGTCGGTGCACGATTGGCCGAAGATTGGAACGACTATCGAGAGGCTGCGCGAGGCGGGCGTCAGGGACATCGATCTGATCGGACCGGTGCCGCGTTGGATGGGCGGTCTTCCGCGACAACTCATTCTCTTCATGGAAGCATCCAAGGTTCCATCCATCCCCGAGCGGATGACATTCGGTCTCGAGCCTGGCTACGAGGCCATAGAGCCGTCTTTGCAGGAAGTCGCCGAGAAATACCGGATCAACTATATTTCACCGCTGAGCATTCTGTGTGACGATCGAGGCTGTCTCACCAGGACCGGGAACACTCCCGATACTGTCACGTCGTTCGATTACGACCATCTGTCATCGGCCGGATCCATCTTCGCCGTATCGAGATTTCCGGGCGCCTCGGCGCAGATTCAGTGAGGCCGCTCGGCCAAGGGGTACGTTTCATCCGCCAGCATCCAGGAAGAAACTGATTCGTCGTAATACGTCAGAATGGCAATGAGCCGATCATTTCCCGTGGGCTCCGTGCCTCGATGAAAGACGAACGTGTTCTCGATGAAGCAGAATCCGGCAGGCCCGCAGATCTTGCGCAGCTCGAGTTCGGGCATGGCGGCGAGTATTTCCGAGCGCTGATATCGGCGTATCGGGATGAGAGAAACCGGGGTCCTCAGGTGCGATTTGGGAAACATCTCATGATGACCGTCGCCCTCCGCCGTGTCGGTCAGGTAGACGAAAACCTTGACCCATTTCCAAGAATCGATGTCCCGGTGAAACTCGACCGCGCCGTCGTATCCGCCGATCAAGGTCGCGTTGCCTTCCACCCGGATCAACGCGTCGATGCCCGCCTGCACCCGGATGCGGTGGCCGGGCAGGCCAAGGTACTCGCAAACGATTGCAGTGATCGAAGGGTCGCGGCTGAGGCGTGTGAGCGGGCAGTCCTCCCCAAGGGCGTTGAGGCCGGGCGGCCGCAGGGTGCGGCGATTCCTCCAGTATTCGAAGTAGTCGGTCAGGCTGGGATACTTCTGCGAGTCTGCCAGGCGTTGCCGTTCCAGGAAGAACGCGACCAATTCGCGGACCTCAGCGTGAGCCCGCGCGGGGAGCTCCGCGTAGCCGAACTCACGGAGGGCGGCCACCGTGCCGCCGCCGCCTGGTTTCGCTTGTGATATGCCGAACGGGACGAGCAGGCGAATGAAAAACCAACTGATGGCTTTGGACATGCCGAACTGCTTGTAGATGCGGCGGCTATCCATCAGCGGGAAATACGGAACCCTCAAGAAGGCATGTAGGTCGGAGAATAGCGAGCGCATGGCTTAGTTTAACCAAATTGTGTCTCGGAAGCCCGGGTGCCGGTTGCGCGTTCCTGGGCATGCGCACGCGTCACGGGATCGGGGTAACATTGCGCGGTTCGACATCCGACGGCGGTCAGATACATCTAGTTATGCTAGTTATGCGCGAGAGGGATCGGTGAAGTGTGAAGAGGGTGGCCACGCCTCGAAGGGCACGTCGCCGAAGGCTGGATTAGCGGCTGTAATCGTCGCGTTTCGGCCTGCGGCGGCGCAAATCACCCGCCTTATTGAGGTTTTGGCCCAAGATTGTGAGACTGTGCTCGTAATGGATAACGGCGGCGGCAGAGATGCCATCACCGCCGAATGGCGCAGCTCGCCGACACTGCGCCTTGTGGAAATGGGAGGCAATCAAGGGATCGGCGAGGCTCTCAATCGCGGCTTCCAATTGGCCAAATCGGAGGGAGCGAGATACGTCGCCACGTTCGACCAGGACAGCGATCCGGCACCTGGCCTGGCGCGCGATCTGGCCATCGCCCACGAACTTCTCGTTTCCCGAGGAATCAAAGTTTCCGCCGTGGGGCCGAAAATCGTCGACGTGAGGAACGCCGATCGGCCGGACTACCCATTCATGCGGCGGCGGTTCGGTTGGCCGACAGCCGTCCTCTGCACGCGAGGCCGGGAGTACCTCGATGTGGATTTCTTGATAACATCGGGATGCCTGATTTCTACCTCCGTGTTCGAGGTTGTGGGCGGGTTCGCTCAGGCGCTATTCGTGGATTGCGTCGACATGGAATGGTGTTTTCGCGCGTCCTCGCAGGGCTATCGCGCTTATGCAATATGCGCCCTCACCATGCATCACGAAGTGGGAACCGGCGCCAAGTCGGGCGTTTTGGGGATGACCGTTTTGGGCCATAGTCCGGCGAGACGGTACTATTACGCACGCAACACCATACTGCTCCTGAAGCGCCGTTATGTGGCCGTCGGTTGGAAGGCTCGAATGCTCCTCGGGTTGGCGGGGAGGACCTTTTTATTGCCCTTCGCATTCGGTTTCGCGAACGGCTGGACCGCCGATTGGCTCATGCTGGCAAGAGGAATTGCCGACGGTATCGCGGGAGTGGGCGGAGCCTGTAGATTCAAGACGTAGTGCGCGAGTTGGAAAATCTCTTCACTTTCAAAGACCGAACAACGCACATGCCATCCGTCAGCATTTGTATTCCGACGTTCAATCACGGGCAATTCATCGAGCAGTCGCTAGGTTCAGCCACCGCGCAAACTTTTCGTGATACCGAGATTATCGTTCTGGATAATGCTTCTCAGGACGACACGGAGGAAATTGTGGCGGCCGCGGCAGTGCGCGATGCGCGCATCCGCTATGTACGGCACCCTCAAAACATCGGTTTGATCGGCAACTTGAACGCGTGCATCGAAATGGCACGAGGGACGTACATCAAGCTTCTCTGCGCGGACGATAGCCTGCAGCCGGACTGCGTCTCGAGATTGGTCGAGGCATTCGAACGATATTCCGGCGTGAGGCTTGCGGGCTGTGCTCGTGCAGTAACTGATGAGAGTCTGCGCACTCTGCGGGTCGCACGCGCGAGGTCGGAGTTCGAACTCGTCTCTGGTGATGCGATGATCGAGGAATGCTTTTTCTTTGGGAATCGAATTGGAGAGCCGACCGCCGTCATGTTTCGGCGTGCCGATTCATTGGAAGGTTTCAGCGACAGGTACACTCAGCTGCCGGATATGGAAATGTGGTTTCGTCTGCTGCGGGGCGGCCATTTCGCGGCCATTCCGGATGCCTTATGCCAGGTTCGGTCGCACCCGCAGCAGGCGACCTGGTCGAACGACCAAAGCGGTCGGATCATAGAGGATCGGCGGCGACTGTTTCGGGAATATGCCGAGTCTGCCGGGCGGTCGGCGACGCTGTCTCGAAAGTGTCTCTGGGATGTCAGGATGGCCTATATCGCGGCCCGCGCAGCGGCCGCCGGCTACAGGCCCGGCGACAGCTGCATCGACGAGTTGTTCTTTCCAGGCGCGTACCGGCCTCTCACATTTCCCTTGATCAAGGCAATGAGGGCTCTTGGACTCAAGTTGGTTTGGAAGACCTCGTAGTCCCGAGATCGATTCGAGCAATGGAGGTCCGGATGCGTCGTCGTGAAGTTTCATCCGCTCTTTTGGCCGCTGCGGCGGGCGGCGTACTCCCTTCGAGTCCGGTTGCCGGTCAGGCGGCATCGTCAGCGCGCGATAATCCGAGAACGCCGGCGGAAGTTCGCGCGGGTGTGCAGCCTTTCGCCGGTCAACACGCGGAGAGTGACATTCGGCGCTATGGTGCGGCAACCGCGGCGGCCGACAATTCGGCGGCCATAGACATGGCGCTGCTGGTTTCGTCACATGGCGGCAATGCGGCATTCGTGCCGCCGGGAGTTTGGTCGATCGCGAAGACCCTCAATGTCGTCGGTGTCGCGAGCATGTTTGGAGTCGGCAATGCTTCCGCCATCGCTGCTCATGCTTGCGATGGCCTTACGTTCGCGAGCGGAGGCAACTATGCTGAAACCGGCACGGCGCGTTTCATGCGGGATTTTCGAATCATCGGCAGCGATACACACGGTTCGACTTATCATGGAATCCGCGTTGATTCCAGCGTCGCATCCGAACAACGGGTAACCGGCGTGGAGTTCAACAACCTGTACGTCGCCAATTTCGGCACCGCCGTCTATCTTCGTGGACTTTATAACAGCAACTTCGAGAATTGTTTTTTATACAATAACTACCGCGGATTCTATTTTTATGGACAGACGATCACGACCAGCATCACCAACTGCAACATTCAACGCGGCACCATAGCCGGGAAAGGAGGGGCCTGGGGCGTGTCCTTTCAGGCCGTCGATGGAGAATCGACCCAAAATACTCATATTTCGGGGGGGCAAATCTACGGCTACGATATCAACATCAACGTGGAACTCGCCTTCGAGTTGCAGATAGAGCACTGCGACGTAAGCGATGCTCAGTCGATCGGCATTCAGATCATCTCCACGATCGGTGGACTCTGGGTCCGAGACTGCTGGATAGAGACCGGCAAGGCCGCAATCACTACCGGCATCCTCGTCAGCGACATCACACCGAGCGTCAATGCCAAGGTCAATATCACCGGCAACTACCTCAACTGCGACTTTCCTCATCCGGGTTCACAGGGCATCAATATTGGAAACTCCAACGCGGGTATCGTGGTCAACGAGAATCAAATCTACGGGTTCGATCGTGCCATTACCCTCGGAGCGTCCGCCAATTTGATTTGCAAGTTCAATACCGTCAACATCAACTCGACCGCCTTCAGCGCTTCCAGTTATGCGATCGTTCTCAATTCATTATCGACGGACAATGACATTGGGCCGAATTACATTGTGCCGGGCGCCAAGCGCGCGGCGGTTGCCGATGGGACATACAAGATCATGGTCGATTCTGCCGAATCTTCGTTGCCCGTGGGAACGCCGCTGCAGTTCGATACGAACGCCCTGGGGTTCTTCAAGGGAGTGACCTATTTCGTCGCGAGCTCGCTCGGAAACGCCATCACGATTGCAGCTGTGCCGGGAGGCGAGCCGATCGAGGCAACGGGGAGCGGATCGATTGGTCACGTTTTTGTGGAGCCGCTGCCTTTGTCATTTACGGCCGGAACCCCCGCCGGCTTGTCATTCCATGGACGCGGATCGTTCATCGTGACGCTCAGCGGATTTGCCGCCAAGGTTGCCGGGGTAGTGAATTGGGTAGCATCAGGGAGGCTCGTGGCGCTCGGCGCGGCTCCGGAAGCCAATCTAATCGGCATGTCTACCAGCGCAAATATGGAGGCCGCCGGAATTCCCAGATTTTTGTTCCCGTCAACGACACAGCTCTTTTCAGCGAACGTCATCGATTCCGGGGAACCTGCGTGGGGCGTGGGCAAGCTGACCAACACCGGCGCGCTCGTCTTCTACGCGACACCGGCCCGGAGGCCGTTCGCGACCTCAGGGAGGAAGGGCTTGGACACGGTCACGATGACTTATTTCTACGCGTAAAATGAGGAATGGATACCGCCTTCCTGCCCGGCCGCGCCGGCACGCTACTATCGAAAGACGACATCCGA
>JGI12635J15846_10001426_pt1 | contig 20931 bp, 18 predicted proteins | sample BlaSpr_A8_OM2_M2_FD_15846 | JGI IMG/M metagenome (IMG submission 15846) | reverse complement strand
TCGCGTCGAGGGACTGTTGGGGAGTCCAGTCCACAACATGATCGAATCCGGGACTGACCGCCAGGATTTCCCGACGGCGCCGAGCGACATATTGGGGAGGATAAAAGTGATGATGGGTATCAACAACCAGCGAAGCGCCGCGGGGCGGGGATCCTTGCCTCAACAAATTCTTGCTGCCACCGGCCATATAATTCTTCCTGTCTCAAACGGTACTTACCCAACTCGCAAAACGCGTGGCCCATGGAACTGTCGCTCTCCACTTGGATAGTGACAAGACAAGGAACTACATTCGACTTAGCAGGCTCGCACAGGTTATGGTGACATCGCCGCTGCATGCCCATTTCTCCAGTGACGCGACAGAAACTCTGCGGCGATGTCAAGAGCACCCCCGGCGCTCGGCAATTGGTTGACGGCTATCTGGAAGACGTGGTGCAGGTCCTCGAAAATGTCCAGATGTACTCCGCCGCCCCTTTCTGCAGCCGCCACCGCGTAGCGGCGCGCGTCGTCGAGCAGGAGTTCGTTTGTACCAACTTGAATGGCCAGCGGCGGGAAAACGCTCGGAATGGAATAGAGCGGCGACGCTCGGCCGTCACGGGCGTCGGCGCCATTCAGATATCTTCCCGCAGAGGCCGCCAGCCCCTGCTGTCCCAAAATGGGATCATGGGTATTTGCGTCTTTTAATGACGATCCCGTCAGTGCGAGATCAACCCACGGTGAGAACGCCACGATGGCAGCAATAGGCGGTGCCAAGGCCCCACGCTGCGCAGCAACCGCAAGCGCAAGGCCGCCACCAGCAGAGTCGCCAATGAGGGCGACTTGCTTGATACCCTGCGTTGCCATCCACCCGCGCACGGACAACACTGCTTCATATGCAGCAGGGAATGGATACTCAGGGGCAAGGGGATAGTCCGGAATAAAAACGTCCACTCGGACGCGCGACGCAATCTGGCTCACAAAACCACGATACGCCCGAGCAGAGCCCATATAGTACCCGCCACCATGCAGGTAGAGGATCGCCCGATCGAGAGGCGACTCTGAAGCCCTAACCCACCACCCTCGAACTTCTCTCTGATCGACAGCGGAAAAGGTCACACCATCCGCGGTAGGAGTCTCGTCCATCATGATGTCGTAACTTTCGCGAAGCGGCCTATCCGACCTACTCATATGATTTAAAACTTTGGCGAGGACCGCCTGTACGGTTTCTCGCTCTGACTTGGGCAAAGCGTGTCGCGTTTCGATCAGTCCAGCGGAGCTATTATTCACGAAAACTTACCTTTGATTGAGCCCCTTTGAATGGGCCCGCGATGGCGATGGCGCGGTCTCGGCTCTTAATTATGGCAGTTAAGTAGGCAGCTTCACACCTATGACACCGATCGGCAAATCAGTTTTGCCGATATCAGTAATAGCGCAAATGGATCGCACCTGGACAAATCGGAATGACATCTTCGCTACCCTATTGCCGGACTTTCAAGACCTTCGATGCAGCGTGCTCCCGATCCGATCGATTACTCTGCTTCATCGCTTGGATGAATCGCCGGACTTTGCTGCTCTTCTTCCGAGATCATCCTATCGAGTCTCCGTCTGACAAGGATGCTACCTTCGTCAATCCGCAACAATGCAGGCTTCAGCGTCCAAAATTCCTCGCCCTCCATCGCGCAATACTGGGCGGCAATCATGGGCTCATCCTCTGTCGTGAAGATCTCCTGTCGGATCCGCGCAAACATCGCGTTGAGGTCAGCGTTATCCTCTGCAAAGTCACGAGTAGAGGCGAAAAAGTAGTGAGTTTTGTCTTTACTCTCTGGAGTCATGATGTGAAGGTTCAGCACGCTCCCTCCCAGCTCGCGCGGTGTGCCCGTGGGCACCGAGCCATTTCGAAGGGTCATGATGCCCGGCGCGCTCCATTCAACCTCCGTCCACGAGTCCACCTTACCTGTCATGTCGCGCATAGAGCGCATCAGAGGTGTGGGTTCTTCGTTCATGCAATCCCACCTAATTCTGACTTTACCTTCGTACTCGGACACTTTGGCTTTAGCGCGGGTAAATGTGCCACCGCCCAGAGTGGTAGGATGAAGAAAGTCCGCATGGGTGAGGTCCATGATGTTGTCGGACCACAGTTGATAGTGTCCTTTGCCGGCGACGTAGCCCTTACTGAATGCCGTATCGGGTGCTGCATCTACAAATCCGAGCGCAGGGAGCAAATGACGACTTGCTTTGCCAGGATCGCCCATCCAAATCCACAACGCTCGGAATGCCTCTTGGACTGGGTAGGATTTCACCGCGTGAGCGCGCGTTAATGGGCCGTGTGGGTTCAAGGTGCAGGTCCCGCTTCCGTCAAAGCCCAGGCCATGGTAGCCGCAAAGAATGACATCGCCCTCCACGCGGCCCTTGCTTAGCGGCGCAAATCGATGGGGACATCTATCCCGCAGCGCCTGCACCCGGTTTGCGCTGTCACGGAAGAATACAATGCGCTGATCGAGCAGTTTGCGCGACAGCATGTCGCCCTTGGACACCTCATCCGCCCAGGCCGCCATATACCAACAGTTGTACAGATACCTCATTGGCATTCTCCTCATCATGTCGCTCCACGATTGGCGATCTGACAATTCGCCACCATAGCGAAGGTTAGGCTCGGCAACTATAACGATGTCAAGGCGGAAGGCGTAATCGCCGCACTGACCTCCGACAAACTCTTCGGACGGGTCGTTGCATTGCTTTTCGGCAAATCGGGATGGGTATGCTGGCCGTCAACCCCCACCGGCCATTGAACCTACATCAAGAGCAAAATCGGTATCACCAATATACGACATCAGAAAATGCGATTGTTCGAGGTCTACCAGTCCGCGCAGGCTCTTCGCCATGCCTATGGGTGGCGACGTTGATTTCGCGAGTGTGAAGTGCGTCAGTTTCTCGTATGTCGAATGGGGCGGTCGGCCGCGCACCTATGACTTGCGCGTCGCGTAGTGACCACCTCCGAGGCGATACGCGAACGATTTGATGCGGCCGCGATGAGTGGCGTGCAAAAAATGGCAGTAGCGCTGACCTTCGCGCTCTCTGCACTTGATGGCTACGACCTACTGTCGATTGCTTTTACCGCCCCGGCGATCACCTTGGCCTGGGGTGTCGGCAAAGCTGCGCTCGGTCTTGTGCTGTCGAGCGGCTTGGTCGGCATGGCGTTAGGGTCTTTCCTGCTGGCGCCGGTTGCGGATATCATCGGCCGTAAACGTATGATCCTCGTTTGCCTGCCCCTCATGGGCTTGGGCGCCCTGCTGTCTGGTTTCGCACGCTCGTTGCCGCAGCTCGCTGCATGGCGAGTATTGACGGGACTCGGCATCGGCACTTGCATCGCGGTGATCAACCTCATTTCGGCCGAATTCGCTAACGCCCGTTGGCGGCCCTTCTCGGTCGCGCTCATGGCAATGGGTTATCCCGCCGGCGGGTTAATGGGTGGGCTGCTGGCCTCAGTACTAATTAAGAGCTACGGATGGCCCGCTGTATTTTTTGCAGGCTTTGCGGTTGCCCTAATGTTTTTCCCAATCGTCGCCCTGTTGTTGCCGGAATCGCTGGCCTTTCTTGTCAATGATCATCGTTCGGATAATCTCCGTAGACTCAATGCACTGCTTAGACGTTGCAGACACCCCCCCCTTGAGGCGATGCCTGCGCGAGCGACCACAGCGGGCCGCGGCTACGCTGTGATCTTTAAACCCCGCCAAGTCGGCACGACGGTGCGCATGGCGACGGTCAACATATTAAATGCGGCTGTTGTCTACTATGTGTTCAGCTGGCTGCCTCAAATGGTGGTTGATGCGGGATTCAATCCTTCCAAGGCGAGCTTGGTGGCATCGATGTTAAATTTGGTAGGCATCGGCGGCGGCCTCTCTATTGGCGTCCTTGCCCGATTCGGAGGATTGCGGCTATGGACGGTGGCGATGATGATCGGGTTTGGCGCGACTATCGGTGCCCTGGGATCGACGCCGTCCTCCTTCGCGTTGCTGCTGCTGGTCGCCGGCCTCTGCGGTTTCTTCTTGTTCGCCGCGGGTGCCGGCTATTATGGACTCCTGGCGAGTAGTTTTGGCGATGAAGCGCGAGCGTCCGGCGTCGGCTTCGTCATCGGCACCGGGCGTATCTCAAGCGCCATCGCGCCTTCACTAGCCGGGTGGCTGTTCGCCAGTAATTGGGGGCATGCCGAAGTTTCGGCGGCATTCGGCGCCTGCGCGATACTTGCCGGTATCATTCTTGCCTTTCATAGCGCCAAGCGAGCGTAACCACCGTTTTTTTATTGCGAGTGCGGTCGCCGTGAAAAGCGATCCTGATTCGCGATCGTGCACCTGCTGACTATCGAGGACATGGCGACGATGTTTCCGTCGTGCTCACTGACTCTTCGTCTGTTCTTCGTCCTCGAAACTTTTATCAAGAAGCCCGCGCGCCCGCAGCAGTCATTCGACCGGCGTCGAATGCTTTTCATTGTTGTACATTGTGATGATGTGGGGCGAACTAGACAGGACTGACAAAAATAAAGGATGTCGACTCCAAGGCGCGTGGACGCGTTAAACGCTGTCGGGACCCGGCCTATTCGCCAAGCGCCGCAGCAGCTTCAGAGAACACTCGTCGCATATACTGATGACCTGGATCAAACTCGTGCCGCGAATGCCACGTCAATGCTTCGTGCAGAGACGGGACCTCGATCGGACATTTCACGATCTTCAGGGGCAGAGAAGCCGCCAAACGAGTGGCCAAGCGCCGTTGAGTTGTCGCTACAACTGGAGTACCGGGTAACATCAAAATGGCAGTGCAGAAGCTTGGCGCGGTGGCGGCAATATTTAAATCAAGCCCCGCGGCTTTCCACGCATATCCTGTTATCGATTCAACGCCGCGCCCAAGTGACACCAGATTGTGCGGCAGCCGCTTAAAGTCCTCGAAAGAAATATGGTCCGTGACCATTGAGTGATCTTTGTCTACCACGCACACGAAGCTATCCGAAAACAGTGGTTCACTTTGTATCTCGTCACCTGGTTCATTCGCGCCGAATAGCGTCCACCGATTCGAGGCAATGCAGAAGTCGGATTCGCCGGAATCGAGTCGGTTGAACGACTCTTCGTTGAGGTGTTCGACATGACAGGACATGTATGGTGACTGCTCAACCAATCGCTTCAAGACATGTGGCATCAAGACGACAGCGACGTAATCTGACATCGAAACTCGAAACGAGCGTTTTGCGGTCTTCGGATCAAAACTCGGCCTTGTTTCGAGCGTTACTTGAATTCCGTGTAGCACGTCGCGGACAGACGCCAACATTGACTTCGCTAATGGCGTCAACTCCATCTCGCGACCCGCCCGAATTAAAAGCTGATCCTCGAAGTAGTCGCGCAAGCGCTGCAATGCGCCGCTCATTGCGGGCTGGGAAACACACATTCGTTCTGCCGCACGCGTGACGCTCCGTTCGGACAATAAGGCGTCGAGCGACCGCAGCAAATTGAGGTCGAAGCTTTTGATATTCATGGACTTATTATCCGCCAATCAGTGATGTCGTCAATCAACGCTGCTAGGCAAGTCCCCCGAGGGCGCCCCTTCGAGGAACAACACATTATCCTCGAATTAGCCAAGCTTATAAGCGAAATACGAAAATGCGATTCGCTCTTCTTCCGTCTGCGTGCAAGCTGTGCCGGCACAAAACAAGCAGGTAGGCATCTACCGCAATAATCGGGGAGGAGGTTTATGCTGGCTCAGCGGAATATCGGGCGACTATCGAATATCTTCGTGCCCATCGTCTGTGTTGCCTTGGGGATTGCGACATTTCAAGTATTTGCGCAAACGACGAGCATTGCCGATCCTCAAGCTGCGAATGCAGCCTCGCCTGCATCGGCCGAATTGACTGAGATAGTAGTGACGGCTGAAAAGCGATCGGAAAACCTTCAAAAAACGCCCGCGGCAGTGACTGTGGTAACCGGCGATCAGTTGGTAGCGGAGAGGATTCAAGACGAACGCGCTTTGGAGGAAATGGTGCCGTCCGCAAATTTCGCCGTCGAGCGGCAAAACACGGTTGCGTACTTGCGCGGTGTGGGAACGGCCAATGACTATCCGAATAGCGATCCGAGCGTCGTCATGCAAGTGAATCAGGTCTATACGCCACGCTCCGCTACAGCGGGTGCACTGTACGACATACAAAGCGTAGAGATTTTGCCAGGCCCTCAAGGCACTCTCTACGGGCGCAACGCCATCGGCGGCGTAATCAACGTGACCACAGTTCTACCAGGCGATACCTTCAGCGGCGAAGCCTTGATCGAGGGTGGCAACTATTCGCTGAGCCATGTCTTTGCTGCTCTAAATATGCCAGTTACAGACGATTTCAAACTTCGACTAGCGGTAAACCGGGAACAGCATTCAGGTTACCTCTCCAATGGTTCCGACGACGAAGACAGCACGGCTTTTCGCCTGAGCGCGCTGTACGATCCGGGCGCACTGACCGCCCTACTGACCTATAGCTACTATCACAATGCCGGAGTGGGTGATACGTCTGTACAGATACCGTATGTGAATCCGAGCAATCCGTGGTATTTCCCGTCGGATCCGAACTCCCGCAATGCGTTCAGCCAGCGAGATATCTATCAGCTGAGCGGTACGATCGATTACAAGTTTGCAAACGGCATCACGTTGAGCTACATCCCCGGCTGGGTTTACGTGAGGATCAACCAGAACAACGAGCAGAATTTCGATGTGGCGACCGCGAACACGATCTACTCGTTCGAACCCCTGACCCAATATTCGCAGGAGTTGCGCGCCTCGGGCGATGACGGCCCTTTGCATTGGGTCGGCGGACTTTACTGGTATTGGAGCAACACGCAATCAGCCTACGACCTTGTATTTCCGGGCATTGTAGGGGTGGGGCCCTTCAGCAACGTATACATACCCGCCGCCAATCGTGAAGAGTCCTATGCGGCCTTCTCTCAGGTTACCTATTCGGTGACTGACACTTTCCGCCTTGTAGGGGGTTTGCGCTATTCATCGGATTTGAAGCGAGCAAATGGCTCCACGACCGTGACACTGTATCCGCCCGCCGTGCCGGAGACGACGCCCCTGCCGACGTCGTACTATGATTTTGATCACACTTGGCACAATGTTGATTGGAAAGTGGGCGCGCAAGTGGATCTAACTAGCACATCCATGGCGTACGCCAGCGTCGGTTCGGGATACCTTGAAGGGGGATACTCTCTTGTACCGAGTACGCCCACATTCAATAACACCTATCAGCCTGAAAAGCTTATCGCGTACACACTCGGCATCAAGAATCGCTTCTTTGACAACCGGCTTGAAGTGAATGACGAGCTCTTTTACTACGATTACAAAGAGTATCAGGTCTCCTATTTCAACATTACGTACGGAACCTCAGTTAATTACAACGCAAAAAAAGCGGCCATCTATGGCAATGACCTGAGTCTGAAGTTTCTCATAACCCGCAACGACTCGTTCGACATTAGCGCGGGGCTACTCGAGGCGCATGCCATCGACTTCCAGATTCCCACGGGTGAAGCCGGTCAGGCTCCCATCAGTTTTGATGGCTATCGATTGCCAGATTCGCCCGTAGCAACCGTCACGGCAGGGCTGCAACACAAATGGGAGTTCGCCAACGCCTCGTCTTTGCTGGGACGAGTGCAAACCCACTACGATAGCGGCGAGTGGGAAACATTCAATCATCTGGCCGATACGTACCAGGGTGCGACAACCAAGACAGACGTCACACTCACCTACACATTTGCGGATGACAAATGGTATGTCGGCGCTTGGGGCAAGAATCTGGAAAATGCGGCGCGATTTGTAGCCCCCGGCACCACTTCCGTGCCCGGTATTAACAGTGCGTTCATCGAGCCGCCCCGTACTTATGGCGTACGGATCGGCGCGAAATTTTGATCTAGAGCATGAGTCGTTAGGGCCTTGAGGAGCGGGTAGTGTCAATCATCGGTATCGAGTCGCTGACCTATGGTGTAGAAGACGTCGCTGAGTCGGTGCGCTTCTTCAAGGACTTTGGATTGGTGTTCAGCGACTCGAGCGACGGGGCGACGAGCTTTCGCCTCCCTGAGGGCTCGCGCGTCGTCATCCGGGATGTCGGTGACAGTCGTCTCGCGAGATCCTCGATCGTGGGCCCGGGCGTAAGGGAGGTCATTTGGGGCGTGGACTCCCGCGAGTCGCTAGAAACTCTCGTGACGGAGTTATCGACGGACCGTCAGGTGCGTTGCGATGCCGACGGCACAGTGCATTTTTTGACCGACTTCGGGGCGGCGATGGGGTTGCGCGTGTTTACCAAGACCGCCGTGGTGACGGCGCCCGATGCGATCAATTCTCCCGGGCGCGTCAATCGCTTGAACCAGCATAGGAAGTGGCGCCTACGCGCCCACCCGAAAGTCATCGCCCATGTGGTCTTCGCGGTTCCTGAGTACGAAAAGGCGGCGAAGTTCATGTGCGAACGCCTCGAGTTCCGCCTATCCGACTCGCAGCGCGGCTTCGGCCAATACCTGCGAGCCGACGGCACCAACTGTCACCACTCTCTCTTGCTTCTCAATGCCAACGCGCATTTCCCAGGGATGGATGGCCAGTTCCGCTTTCACCACGCCAACTTCGGTGTGGAGGATATCGATGAGATTATGGTGGGCGCGAATTTTATGACTCGCCGCGGGTGGGCACCGTCCGCCTTCGGATTGGGGCGCCATCGCATCGACTCGGCGCTGTTTTATTACCTTCCATGCCCCGCCGGCGGCGAAGCGGAGTACGGTGCGGATGCCGATTACGTGGATGACAGTTGGGTGCCGCGCGATTGGGTGGAACCGCTGTTTGCCTATTCTCATTTCGTGCATAACCTGCCCCCGTTCCTGATGAATCCGCCCGAGTGGAAGTTCACCTACCTCACGGGAATTCAACCCAAGGCTGAAGGGCGGGACGATTGAATGCCGGCAGTAAGCAGAGCGCTCGTGGTCGGCGGTGGCATCGGAGGCCTAGCCGCGGCGGTGGCGATGCGAGGCGCAGGCATTGCAGTAGACCTGGTGGAACTCAAACCGGATTGGGCCGTCTATGGCGTCGGGATCATTCAGCCAAATAACACCCTGCGTGCGCTGCAAAGAATCGGCTTGGGCGATGCCTGTGTCGGGAACGGTGCTCCCTATCCCGGGTGGCGAATCTACGACGAAGCGGAAAATCTATTGATCGAGGCGCCGGCATCCAATGATGCCGCTCCTCACTATCCGCCCTATGTGGGCATCACCCGTCCCAAACTGCAAAAAATATTAACCGATGCGGCCTTGGAGGCGGGTACTCGGGCTCGTCTCAATGTCACCGTGCAGACGGTCGATGAACGAACCTCGCACTTGCGCGTTGGGTTTACCGATGGGACCAGCGGGGATTACGAGTTGTTGGTCGCGGCGGATGGGGTTCACTCTGAAGCGCGGACGCGGCTCTTCGGAGACAGCGCGAGGCCGAGCTTCAGCGGCCAGTCGGTATGGCGTTACAACCTGCCCAGGCCACCAGACATGGTCTGGGGCGAGATACATTACGGCACCGGCACCAAGGTGGGGTTGGTGCCATTGTCGGCGACACTGATGTACATGTTTTTGGTCACCGCGGAGCCGGGAAACCCGCGCATGCCTCCGGAAACCGTCGATGACCTGATGCGTGATCGCTTGGCGGATTATGTAGGCCGGGTTGGGGCGTTGCGCGATCTCATCACCGAGGCAGCCGCCGTGGTCTACAAGCCGATGGAAACCCTGCTGTTGCCGTCGCCTTGGTACCAGGGAAGGCAGATCGTGATCGGCGACGCTGCCCACGCGACGACACCTCATCTTGCGCAAGGCGCGGCCATGGCGATCGAAGATGCAGTGCTGCTAGGCGAGTTGTTGGGGTCTCATGCGGTGCTATCCCTAGCGCTGGAAGAATTCATGCGGCGACGTTTTCGGCGCGCCCAGTACGTCGTAGACAGCTCGAATCAAATCGCCGCGTGGGAGTTGGAGCAGTGGAACGGCGTACTAAACCCCAACGCCAGACCTGGCGAATTGCTTCATGAGGCGACCTTGGCCCTCATGGACAATTACTAGCGACCGAAGCCTTTGGCCAGGAGTCCGAAATGCAATTCCTGCAAAATACCTGGTACGCGAGCGCGTCGATCGACGAGGTCACGGTACGCGCTTTACTCAAACACACAATTATCAATCAGCCCCTCGTCATTTTTAGCACCGCTCGCAGTTTGGTGACATTGGAGGATCGCTGTCTCCACCGATTTTCGCCGTTGAGCATCGGCCAAATTACCGAAAATGTAATTCGCCATGGCTATCATGGATTGGAGTTTGGTGAATCGGGCCGGTGCGTGAGCAACCCCCATGGGCGTGTTTTGGAGTCCGCGCGCCGGGCGGCACCGGCCGGCAGGCACGCGAAATGGGAATCGACACCTGGAACGCCCACATTATGACGCCGGAGTCTTCCGACCGCACTCATTATCTTTACTGCAATACCCGGAACTACCCTGTCGATGACGAGGAATATAATAAGCACTTCGCCGCCGGACTGAGAGCTGCCTTTGAACTTGAGGATAAGCCGATGCAAGAGGCTCAACAATGTTGGATTGGGAACGTTGAGTTCCTCGAACAAAAGCCAGGATTGCTTGCCATCGATGCCGCGGCCGTTCGCGCGCGTCGAATACTCCTTCAACTCGTCGATTCGGAGGCGGGTATCGCTACTGCTGACAAGAATGAACCTCGTAGTTCTGGAGTCGTAGATGCTTGAGTATTTCCCGACCAACTATGTCTGGAATCTCTCCACCAACATCGCGCTCATGATGGGTGGAAACATCGGCGAAATCGACGCCATCTGTCGTCAGCTCATCGAGGCCTCGAAGATTGCCGATGACTCGGGAACCGTTGCTTTTTTCAATGCGTGGTGCGAACAAGCCGATCGCCTAGCGTGCCTGGCGCAAGAGGATGTCATGGTCGGCCGCAATTTGAGTGCCGGCGCGAAGTACTTTCGGGCAGCGGTGTATTACATCACCGCCGAGCGCATGCAAAACCGCTCCTTCGAACCGCGCAAGCGAGCCTTCCGCAATATGCTCGAGAGCTTCGCTAACTACGTCGAATTGGCTGCACCGAACTGCGAAAGGGTCGAGATTCCGTATCGAGGCAAGACGCTAGCCGGGCTTTTCGTGCGCGCGGAACACCGCGACGGCAGTCCGGCTCCCTGTGTTGCATTCTTCAATGGTCTGGATAGCACGAAGGAAATGATCTACGGCTGCGGTATCGGCCATGAGTTGGCGCGTCGGGGAATCTCCTCTCTCATGGTGGATCAACCTGGCGTTGGGGAGGCGCTGCGGCTTCAAGCCTTGCACGCCATCGTTGAGGCGGAAATATGGGCGGGTGCGTGTGTGGATGTTCTCGAGCGCCGCGCCGACGTCGACAGCCGCTTTCTCGGCATCTGCGCCTGGTCGTTAGGGGGTTTTTTCGCCCCGCGCGCGGCCGCGTTCGAGAAGCGATTCAAGCTGTGCGTTGCATGGGGCGCCAACTTCAACTGGGGCGAACTGCAGAAACGGCGACTGGCCCGGGAGGGAGATCGCCCGGTGCCCCACTATTGGGAACATGTGCAATGGGTTTGGGGAAAGGAGAGCCTCGAGGCGTTCATGGCATTCGCGCCGCGCGTGACCCTCGAAGACTCGATCGACAAAATCACGGTTCCCTTCCTGATCACGCATGGAGCGAACGACCGGCAAATCCCCCAGGAATACGCGTTGCAGCAGTATGAAGGGGCCGTCAACAGTCCGAACCGCGAACTCAAATGGTTCACCGCGCGCGAAGGCGGCGTCGAGCACGTGAGCGCCGACAATCCTTTGAACGCCGAGAGTTTTATTTCCGACTGGATCGCCGAGACCTTCCTGGAAATGGGTGCGAAAGGGGTGCGCATATGAGTCAGAGAATTGTCGACCTGTCAATCTTTCTCGAGAACGATGTCATCTCGGATCCGCCCGTTTACCGCCCCAAGATCGACTACATCAACCACCAGATGTCGGTTCCGGAATTGGTTGGCTTTTTCCCGGGCCTCAAAGCGGAAGATCTGCCTGACGGGGAGGCCTGGGCGATCGAAAAAATTCAATTGATCACCCACAACGGCACTCATCTCGATGCCCCCTACCACTTCGCGTCGACCATGAATAAGGGCGAGCGCGCGATCACCATCGATGAAGTTCCGTTGGACTGGTGTTTTCAGCCCGGAGTCAAACTCGACTTTCGACACCTGCCGGATGGTCATGTCGTCCGAGCGGATGAAGTCGATCGCGAACTGAGTCGTATCGGCCACCGATTGGCCCCGTTGGAGATCGTGCTCATCAATACGCGCGCGGGCTCGCGTTACGGGCATCCGGATTATGTGAGCGCCGGCTGCGGCATGGGATACGAAGCGACCATGTATCTTCTAGAGCTCGGCGTGCGTGTCACGGGCACGGATGGGTGGAGTTGGGATGCGCCGTTCGTTCATACTCGGGAGCGCTTTAACGAATCGAGGGATCCCAGACTCATCTGGGAGGGGCATAAGGCGGGCCGGGATATCGGTTATTGCCACCTCGAAAAGCTGCACAACCTCGAAGCGCTTCCCGATACAGGCTTCACGGTCGCGTGTTTCCCCTGCAAGATTCGCGCGGCCTCGGCGGGGTGGACTCGCGCGGTCGCGATTTTGGCCGATGGCCCAGACAGACGCCGGAGTTGACAATGCCAATGACATTCTTAAGGAACACTTGGTACGTGGCAGCCCACTCCCATGAGCTGAAGGCCGGTGAGCTTTTTTTCCGGCGCATCCTGAATGAGCCCGTGGTTATGTTTCGCGATTCAGCGGGCGTACCCGCGGCGTTGCTCGATCGCTGCCCGCATCGATTCGTACCCTTGCATCTTGGCAAATGGAAAGAGGGCATCGTGGAATGTGCTTACCACGGCCTTCAATTCGATGGCAGCGGCAACTGCGTGTTCAATCCGCATGGCAACGGCGTGGTTCCAAGACAAGCGAAGGTAAAAAAATATCCCTTCGTCGAGCGCTACGGGGTGCTGTGGATCTGGATGGGTGATGAGCAGCGGGCGGATCCCGACGCCATCCCCCACTATCCGAGCCTGGATCCGCAAGTTTGGAAGATCTTGCGCGGCTACATCTCGATAGCAGCCAATTACTTGCTCGAAACTGACAATATTCTCGACCTCGGGCATATCGAGTTCCTGCATCCGGGATTCTTTGGCAGCGAAGCCATTCGCAGCGCGAAAACCGAAGTGAGTCAGGAGGGGAACACGGTGCACTCCAATCGTCTGACCCACAATGAGATCCTGCCGCCATTTCTCGACCAATCGTTCGGTGCCGAGGGCAGGCCGGTCGATCGTTGGCTCAATACGCGTTGGGACGCGCCAGCGCTCATGGAGCTCGACGTGGGTGCCACGCTGACCGGACGACCGCATGCGGAAGGCCGATCGATTCCGGGCTGTCATTTCTTTACGCCTGAAACGGACGGCAAGACTCACTATTTCTGGAGCTACTCGCGCGACTATGAGAAGGACAACCCGGCGCTCGATGAAGAAATCATGGCCGGCATCACCTTTGCCTTCGAGTGCCAGGACAAGCCCATCATTGAGGCGCAGCAGCTCAGCATTGGCGATGTGGATCTCATGGCGCTGAGACCCGTGCTTTTATCCGGTGACGCAGCGGCCGCGCGTGCCAGGCGGGTTCTCGAAAAGCTCATACAAGCCGAGCAAATGGACACCGGTGCGTCGCCAACAAATCAAACAGCCTGACGGCCGAACACAGAGAACGACTTGAGCAATAACGTCATCATCACATGTGCGATTACAGGTGCCATTCATACCCCCAGTTTGTCGGATGCCCTGCCGTACACACCCGCTGACATCGCGCAGCAGTCGATCGAAGCCGCGAACGCCGGCGCTGCCATTCTGCATCTGCACGCGCGCGACCCGCAGAGCGGGGCGCCGACCGGCGATCCGGCCGTGTTCCAGGAATTCTTGCCCACTATTCATGCGGCAACCAACGCCGTGATCAACTTGACCACGGGCGGCAGTCCGGAGATGTCCGCGCAGCAGCGACTGGCGGCAGCACTGCAATTCTCGCCCGAGATGTGCTCTCTCAATATGGGCTCCATGAATTTTGCATTCCATGGCATGGGCGCCAAGATCGAGAAATGGAAATTTCCGTGGGAACAACCCTATATCGCTGCGAGTAAGAGGTTCATTTTTCGCAATACCTTCGAGGATATCGAGCAGAACTATTGCCTGCTGGCGGAACACGGCACCCGCTTCGAGCATGAGTGCTATGACATCGGCCATCTCTATAACCTGGCACATTTCCTGGACAGGGGAATTGCCAAGCCGCCATTTTTCATTCAGAGCGTGTTCGGCATCTTGGGCGGCATCGGGGCGGATCCCGACAATGTTATTTTCATGCGCCGAACCGCCGATCGCCTGTTTGGTAGGGACTACGTTTGGTCGGTGCTCGCTGCCGGCAAATCGCAGATGCCGCTCATCACGCAAGCCGCCATGCTGGGCGGCAACGTGCGCGTCGGGTTGGAGGACAGTTTGTTCATCGGGCGCGGCCAACTCGCCTCGAGCAATGCCGAGCAGGTAAAGAAAATCGTACGTATATTGGCTGAATTGGGTTTGAGACCCGCTACCCCCGCAGAAACGCGCCTGAAGCTAAAACTGAAGGGTCGCGAGACCCTCAGGTTGAGCGCTTGAGCTCAAGACTCGTCGGGCCCAGTCAATCTTGATAGAGGACAGAATGCTGCAAAATCAATCGATAGCCACAAGCTTTGGAAGTCCGTGATGCGCCAAGTAAGGAGTGTTTTAATCATCGGTGGAGGCATTTCCGGACTAACGGCCGCCGCGTACCTGGGCCGCCAGGGGGTCAAGGTCGACCTCATCGAGATACGGTCACGGATTGAAGATCAGGGCGGTATCGGCTTGTCGATCATGGGCAATGCCACCAAGGCACTGGATACCATTGGAGTTGCGCGAAAGTGCGTGGATGCAGGAATGCCCGCCGACACGTACACCATTCGCCGGCCGGACGGTGCCGTGGTGGCCACGCCGGACTGGCCGGCTCTCGGCAAGCCGAAGTGGCCAGCACAAATTGGCATTTCCCGCGCCGTGTTTCATTCGTTTCTGGCGGATGCCGCGCGCGCCGCGTCCGCCAATATCCGATGCTCGATGTCCGTCGTAGCCATCGCGCAAACAGCGGATGCCGTCAATGTGCGCTTCACGACCGGTAACACCGGAAACTACGATTTGGTCATTGGCGCCGACGGCATTCGGTCTGCGACGCGCGCAATGGTCTTCCCGACGCCGTTGGAGCCCAAGGCCGTCGGGCTGGGTATTTGGCGTGCCCACGCGCGGCGGCCCGAGGGCATCACGACCACACAGCTTCATCTGGGTGGCCCGCAGGGACTGGTTGGGATCTGCCCAATTTCGCAGGATGACTGTTACGTTTACTGCCTGCACGGCGCTGAGGTCGGCGAGCGTCGGGATCCATCGACATTCCACTGGCAGCTTCGTGAGAAACTCGAAGGCTACGGCGGACTGATTCCAGACCTGTCTGCTCAAATCACGAATCCTTCCACGGTAAGCTATCGTCCGCTTGAAACTCTGTTGAAGCCGGACCCGTGGTATCTCGGACGCGTATTGCTGATCGGAGACGCCGCCCATTCCAACACGCCAAACCTCGCTCAGGGTGCAGGCATGGGCATTGAGGACGCAGCAGTGCTGGCGGACGAACTAACCAACGATCTTGCGCTCGATGAAGTGTTGCGTCGATTCATGGCGCGCCGTTTTGAGCGCGTAAGGTTGGTCGTTGAAGTGTCCGGCCAAATTGCAAGGGCTGAGGCTGAGCACACGCCCGATTTTGACATTAAGGCCGTCATGACGGCGGCCGGTCAACAATTAGCGCAACCGTACTAAGCAAATGTTTGAATACCGCCAGGTTGGGCGGTCGGAGGGTAATGACTATGCTCGATCTCAGACGATTTCTGCGGGGGTTGCGTATAAGACCGACCGTTTACGCGGGAAGCCGGCGGCGATTCCTGGCTCGCTTTTCGCAAATCACCACCTTCGCCTCATCGCTTTCCGTATTTGGTGGATTCGCCGCGACGACAACCGGCGCTTAAGGCGCCAAGTCGAACTCGCTTGACTCGACCTCCGATGCGACGGCCACTCCGACCTTTCTGTTTTGCTTCCCGATACCCGCGGTGCTAAAGAATTTGCGCACGAAAAGGCCACTAAAGGACCTTAGGACACCGCAGCAGCCGTAACGGTTGCGGCGTGTCGAAAACACTTCGGCGGACAGACGTTGACTTACAACGCGGGTGGCCAATCGGTGTCGTGTGCTTGCCACACGCCGAGTATCTAAACAGCCGTTCGCGCGGGAGACACTCCCGCCTACACCCGGTCAGTCCGATGTGGAGTTGATCCGGGCCCTCTCGGAGTGTCCAATACCCGCAGATCGACATACTGATGTTTGGGAGGTTCTTATGATCAAACGCGCGCTGCTACTTGTTGCGATGGCTGGTGTTTACGTACGGATACGTCGTCAACAGCAACAGGCCATCGTGCGGACCAAGGACGACGACCATGCCGCTGAGGCGGAATGGGCGACCGAGGGTGGGGCGAATCCTTCTGCATCCGTGTAGCTTTTGAGATATCGGTCGCTAATGGACGCGCCTGTTTCTCACCCCTTTCGCTCGCCGCCCCGTCGGGGGCGTCCGCAGGGGCACAAGCGCGCCACGCAGTAGTAGCCCTGCTCGGTAAGGGCTTGGCACCCACACACCGAACGGCGGTGTTGAACGCCAAGGCTCTCTAAGACTCCGCTTCGCTGACTTTGCACCCCTGGGGCACGTCCTCTCGCGCGGTGGAGACCGCTGGCCCGGCCTAAGGCCGGCGATGTCCTGATCGATAACAGAATTTATCGAACGTAACAATCGGCAGGGAGAACCTTCCGATGACGCACCGAGAGCGCCAGGGGCCATCCGCTGGACGCGTGCGCCCCGTTTGAGCGCTTCGTGCACTCCACTTCGGCAATGCGCTGGCGCGCGGCCTATGGCACCCGAGCGCGGAGATCTATCGACGCCTATTAGACCGCGACGCGCACCCCTGATTCGCGAATCGGCCCGCACACTCATCGTCGCTTCCCCGGCAATCGCCCGTGCTGCCTATAATATTGAGCCGCAATCAGCAGGGCGCGGGCCCGCTCCTGACTGGATTGATAATCCTTCGCAAATAGCACTACCGGCCGGCCCGGACTGAGTGAGTGGTCAATAAGAGCCTGCGGCCAGAGCCTACCTTGAACGGCGGTTACCGCCGTGCAGCCGGCAACTTCCATCTTGTAGCAAAGCGTGTCTCCTATTTGAGTTTGGTACGGAAGCATGATTGGCGTCACGTCCGGCGAAGCGTCGAATCTCTCGAGCGCAACGGGGAATCTGTCTGGCGCTCCTGGGGCGCGGTCCTTGATCATCCGCTTGATTTCTGGCTCCCATCGGCCGAGATTCACCGCATCGAACTCATGACGCGTCGATGCTGATGCGCGCCAAAGAACCGCCAAGATGAAAAGTTTGAGCTTCCCAGGATCGGCGGATGGATAGTGCCAACCCAGGAGCTCGCCAGCCTCGTCGCGCAGCGGCAGCGGCTCCTCCTTATGAAAAATTTGAATCCGTAGCGGTCCAAATCGTTAAAACCGGCCTCGCACTCGGCGCACACCAGTTGGGTATCGTAAATGCCCGTCCATGTGGTGCTTGCGTGTTTTCGCTTGTTGGAGAGGATGTACGTGGCTTCCTTTCCAACGCCACGGGCACGAAAGAAGCTCCGCGGAATGATGTGCGCCTCGACCGCCGCCTCGCGGTAGTTGCAGAACCGACAGATTGTCCGCACGGTACTCGAATTCATTGAGGTTATCGGTAAGTGCTATCGACGACGAGGCGCAGCAGAGGTCCTCTTGGGGGGTGTTTACCGAAACGTGCCAAAAGTAACGGTTTCCTGTGGATAAGTCATTTCGCGCCGACGGCGATCTTCTGAGGAAGCGCGGACGGGAGCAGACGATCCAGATAACGCTCCAGCGGAAAACGGTAGATCCCCTGAAAATTGATGTGTCGGAAGGCAATGGGGGCAATGTGCGCCAGGATGTCGGTGCTCGGAACCGGTCGGCCGGCTTCCCGGCTTCGTTCCAGCACTTGATGTAGTTTCCAGGTGTTGTAGGCGATGACGGCATTGGTAAGCAGGGTCAGGGCGCCGCTGATCATGACTTTCTCGTCCCGTCGTCGCCCACGATCGACCCGGATGGGACCGGCGTGAATGACGCGCTCGAGTTGGTGGACGGATTCCCCGCGGACCAAGATCCGGTTGACGCTGCGCCGAAATGTGGGCTGGGCGGCATAGTCGCACAGGTAGACCGAATCCCACCATTGCCCCCACTGCGTTCCCGCGCGATGGAGCTTGGAGTTCCGCGCCGCCGACCCAAACCGCTCGAGGAGGAACGTCGCCGAGCCGTAGCCGTCATTGATCGAGGCGGCCATCCGCAAGAGTTCGCCGAGTTCACTTTGGATGAATTCGGGGTCGAGATCTCTCATGAGCACCGGCTCCAAGCCGGGCTCCGGTGGCCAGGCGCGCGGCACATGCAGCCATTGACCACGCATATCGTGCCAGCGCGTGTACAGATCAAAACCGAGGAGCTTGGCGAGTCCGGAGCCGAAATGAGTGTGACCGTGGGTGTCTACGGCCAGCGAGCGGATCGGCGTGACGCGCTGGCGGACGACGCCTTCCAGTGCGGCCCCGACTTGGCGGCGCAGCAGCGGTAGAGGTTGGTCGTACGGGATCCCCCATTGGTCCAGTACTGTTTGGTATACTCCGACGCCGTGAACACGGCGTTTCGGATCGACGCGAGCATCGTAGAGATGCTTACTCGCGTCCAGGCTCATCAAATCCGATGACGCCTCGTAGCCGGTGCCCCAGTGGTTGACGATACTGTGGCTGCGGGCGAAATGCAGCAGGGCATCGTTGGCCTCGCGCAGTGCCGGCTCGCTCTCGAATAGGCGCATGTAGCGCCGAATCGTACTTTCATAAACACCGCGGATCATCGTCGCGACGCCGCGTGACTGAAGATCGGTGCCGGCGGCGAGCAGCGCGCCATAGACGCCGAGCAGTTCCTCGGCGCTCTTAGGCTCGCGACTCAGCAGCTTCCAGCTGAAATGCACCTGCGAGTCCAACTCGAGCATCAGCGTCGGCAGTTGGATCCGCCCGATTTTTCGATACAGTTCGTTTTGGGCTTGCTCCACCCCCTCGGGCTGGACCTCCGCCTCGTCGCGTCGAAAATACAGGTCCTTTCGACCGACCCAGACGTCTCCGGCGGCCACGGCCTCGCGCAGTCCCGCGAGCGACGCGCGCAGCGCCGCCTCCGCTCTGTCCGTGTAAAGGTGCTCCGCGTTGGGCAGGTCCTTTTCCAGCTGGTATCCGCTGCGGCGGGTTTTCCAAATATCAGGTGGCATCCAGTGGCTGGCAGGATCGGCGAATTCGAAGCCGTACTTCGAATAGAGAGAGCCATTGCGCAGGCCCTGACGAACCACCCAGGCGGTGGCGGCTTCGTAGGCGCGAGCGCTCGTCTGCGTATCGGACTCCTCGATGAGGGTCTTCCAGCGCCGCGCCCAGACCGGAGCTTTGTCCAGGAAGAATGTATCGACGCCGTCATCATAGATGCCCTCCAGCCAACTGAGGCCATTCCCGCCGTCGCCGTCCCCGTTTAGCTTGAGTTTCGTGAGCAGTTGGAGGATTGGGCGGACGCGTCTCGCATTGCGGGACAGGACCTCACGCACATCGGCGGCACGACTGGGAAGGGTGTTCGGCGGGTCGGCGAGTAACAGGGTGCCCGCCTTGGCTCGAAAAGCCTCGTCGGTGAGCGTCTGGTCCGTGACGAGGCGCCGCAGCTCGGCCAGAATCTCCGATTTCTTCCGGACCCGGGCTGGAACTAACCGATCGGCGACAACCTTATGACCCCAGTTCCAGATCGAAGTGATGCGAATCTCCACGAGGCGCAACATGTCGTCGACCAGCGTTCCGAGGCAGACGGCTGCAAAGCACATGGCCTCGAGCTCTTGTCGATACGGAGGTAGCTCGGCGATGTGTGCAGAGCGGCGGCGGCGCAGTCGGCGGGCATAGACATGCTGGCGCTCCTTGGAAATCGGGATCGGAAGCCCGCGACCAATGCGCTCCTCTAGCCATTGGTACTTTTCGAACAACTCGAGCAGCGTCTTCATCGACCGCCGTCGGGGTGGGCGCCGCAGCCATTCCAGGTGCGTCATGGCGCCGCCGGGCCGAGGCGACACGAGTTCCTTGATGAAACCTTGCACGGTGTATTCGGTCATGTACCCCCGCAGATCGCGATGATCTTGGAGGGCGACGGACTGAACGACGGCGCGAACCAACACCGTAATCGTGCGTGGCCTCGGAATTGCCACGTACGCTCGATACAACCATTCCCGAGCCGCCTGCTCTAACCGGCCCCGGGATATAGTTGCGTTTGTGCGTGCATGAAGGTGTTCGCTCAGCTGCTGTTCGGCAGCCGAATCAAAGTCGCGCAAGCCCCATTGTTGGATGGCCCACCGTTGATGTTCAAACCGTGTTGGTCGCCGCCGATACAGTGATCGCAATGTTGCTATGTCTGGCACGGGCTGCTTGAATTGACGACCGAGGTGGCGCAGAACCGCCGCCGGCACATAGTCCAACGATCTCAATGTCGTGCCGGTCATGCCGACGAATCCCAATTGCAGTGCTGCGCCGACCCAGTACCGCGATCGGAATGCCTTGCGGACAGCCCGGCGGTCTCGATCATTGAACGTGAACCATCGTTGCAAGAGGAAATCGGGCAGAGACTTCGGGAAATCATGCCGTCCGA
>JGI12635J15846_10001425_pt1 | contig 20946 bp, 18 predicted proteins | sample BlaSpr_A8_OM2_M2_FD_15846 | JGI IMG/M metagenome (IMG submission 15846) | reverse complement strand
CCCAGCAGCCTTATCCTCAGCAGCCTTATCCTCAGCAGCCTTATCCTCAGCAGCCGTATGCGCAGCAGGGTTACGCGTATCCCCAGCAACAACAGCAGCCGTACGCGAACCAGGGTTACGGGCAGCCCTATATTCCGCAACCGCCCGCCGGTTACGCACAGGCCTACGCGCCCGTACAAACCGGGCAACAGGCGTACTCCGGCATGGCGGGCAACAACCCCGTGAACGTCGCGAACGCACAGACATTGGGTGTCGCCGATGAACTCGCGCAAATCAACCGTGCGCGGTCAAGCACGGTGTCGGGCGGCGTCATCTTCCGCAGCCGCTCGGGTGAAAACGGGCTGTCGAACCTGACGGATATCGAAGCGCCGGTTCAGGGTCGCATCGCGGCGGGTAATGGGCATGTGGTCGTGACGGCGACGCCGGTCACGCTGGACGCGGGCACGGCCTCCAACGACCCGAACACGCTGGCGCGGTTTGGCGCGAGTGTGGTCGGCGGGCTCACCGGCCAAAACCTTTCCGGCGATCAGACTGCGAGTGGCGTGGGGTTATCGGTGGGATATGAAACCGACAGCATCAAGGCCGACGTCGGGAGAACGCCGTTTGGTTTCCGGGAGGCTAACTGGGTCGGTGGCGCTGAATACAACGGCGGCATCACCGATAAGGTTTCGTACTCAATCGCTGTTGCGCGCCGCGCTGTCACGGACAGCTTGCTGTCCTACGCGGGCACGCGTGACTCGAGCATCAGCACGTATGCCCAAAACAATGCCGCTGCCTTGAAAGCCCTCATTGGCAATGCAAACTACCAAACCCTGGTGAACGAGGGAACGCTGACCTGGGGCGGCGTGACGTCGAACGGCGGCAGTGCCTCCCTCGGCTGGGACGACGGTATGAGCGGCGCATACGTGAACGCGTCGTACGAATATCTCGACGGCCACAACGTCGCAAGCAATACAGCAGTCAAGGGCGGCGGCGGGGTATACACCCGCTTATTCACGGACACGAACCAGACGCTCACCGTAGGCGTGAACACCACGCTGATGCATTACGACAAGAATCTGTCGTACTTCACCTATGGTCAGGGTGGATACTTCAGCCCGCAACAGTATGTGATCTTGAACATTCCGGTCGAGTACAAGGGTCGCAACGGCGCGTTCACGTACGACGTGAAGGGGTCAATCGGTGTTCAGCATTACCGCCAGGATGCGTCGAACTATTTCCCGAATAATAGTGGCGCCCAGCAAGTGCTCGCGAGTCTGACGGCGACATCGTTCACCTCCCCGTACACCACCAATGGTGTGGTATACCCCGCCACCAGCAAGACAGGTGTCGCGTATTCGTTCAATGCGAGTGCGGAATACCAGCTTGCACCGCAACTCTTCCTGGGTGGATCGGCGTCGCTCGGCAATGCGTATCAGTATCGGGAATACTTGGCCGCCGTTTATGTGCGATACAGCTTCACGAAGCAAACCGGCGCCGTGACGTACCCACCGACCACGTTGACGTCGCCATATCTGCCAGTGACAAATTGATGAGCATGGATTGATAGCACTGACCCGGGTGATCTTCGCCCGGGTCACTGATTTCGCTGCGGCAAGTTAGTGTCCGACGGCGCGCAGAGCCCTATCTTCCGAAGCACAATGGCTTTGATATCTAAAGCACCATCTCGCGCCAACGCCTCCGCTAAACCAGCACCGCACCGCCGTCCACCACATGCGTCTGCCCCGTTGCGAACGCGCTTTCCATCAGGAACAGATACGCGGCCGCGACATCGCGCGCCTCACCCACGCGTCCGACCGGCAGACGCTTGCCGACCTGTTCGTACATCGCCTGCCGGTCCTCTTCGGACATGTTCTGCCATAGGTTAGTCGCGATCATTCCCGGCGATACCGCGTTCACCCGCAGCGGCGCCAATTCGACGGCGAGCGCGCGCGTGAGCGCTTCCATTGCGCCGCACACGCTCGCGCCAAACGCCCAGCCACTATGTGGACGCAACGCCGCGACACCCGTCGTCAGCACGATCGACCCACCGGCCACAATATGCGGGGCGCCGTATTTGACCGCGGCGAGCGCGCCCCAGTAGCGGATATCGAAGGCGCGTCTTGCCTGCGATAAATCCGTCGCGGCGATCTCACCGAGCCGCAGCGAATCGCCGGCTGTGAACACCAGATGATCGAAGCTTCCGGTGGCGCTGAAAAACGCTTCGATGGCGTGTTCATCGGTGAGATCGAGCGCGTGACCTTGGGCGTTCGAGCCAAGCGCCGCGACCGCGGCCTCGACACGTCCCGCGTGGCTCGATCCAATCAAGACCTGCGCGCCTTCTTCCAGCGCATACTCCGCCACCGCATAGCCGATACCCGAAGAACCTCCGAGCACGATCACTTTCTTGCCATCGAGCCGGCCTTTCACGCGTGAATTTTCTTCCGTGCGAATCATTGGCGATACCCTTCGAAATAGTGATTGAACGCTTCCCAGCCGCAGTTTGGGAATCACTGATCGCGCATTCCTAAGACGCCTTTTCGATCAGCGCTTGCAGCACCGTATCGAGCGGAACACGGCCTTTGCGCACTTCGCTCTCAGCGCCTTCGAAGCAGATCCACTCCTCGTTGAAGCCGTCGATCATCCGCATGCGCGGTGTCGGATTTTTCATGCCTTGCGAGCGGAACAGGTCTTCCCATGTCTCACGCGGCACGACTTCCATGCTCACGGGACGGCCGAGCAGTCGCTCGAAGCCAGCCGCGATCATGTCGGGCGAAATACGCTGCGGACCCTCCAGTTCGACGATCCGGCGTCCCGTCCACGATTCGCACAGCAGCTCCACCGCGACGCAGCCGATATCGGCGGTAGCGACCATCGGCACGGGTTTATCGAGCGGCTGCAAGAAGCTCGGCACGATGCCCGAATCGCGCGCGGGCGCCACATCCCAAGCAGCGTTTTCGATGAACCATGCGGCGCGCAGGAAAGCCACGGGCATTGGCAGCGTGCCCAGTTCCTGTTCCAGTATCTGCAATTGATTCAATAGATTCGGCTGCGTGGCTTGTGCACCGATGGTCGACAGCACGACGACTTTGGATGGTTTGGCAGCCGCGAGCGCGGCGCGCAACGCGGCGATACTCTTGCGCGCTTCAGGAAAACCCGGCGATGGATCGAAAGTCGGCGGCAGGAGAATGAACACGCCTTCCGTACCTTCGAATGCGCGCTGCAATGCGTGTTCGTCGTTGACATCGGCGAGTGCAACTTCGCAGCCCCGCTTCGCCCACGCCTCTCCCTTCACTTCGTCGCGCACGACCGCGCGGACATCGCGACCCGCTGCCAGCAGCAAACGTGCAACGACGCCCCCGACCTGCCCTGTGATTCCGGTGACTGCAAACATGGTTTCTCCCCAAAGAGTGAGACAGCAAGCGCTGCGTTGGGAAGGATTGTGCAAGGCGGGAAGGCGTTTGACGATAACCCGAAGGTCATTTCATCCATGACATGACGGCATGAATTGCCGGCATCGCAATGCAGGTCGCGGCGAGTCGCGGTCGCCGGCATGGATTACACGAAGCCGAGCGCGTGTTTGAAGCAAGCATAAAATCAAAAAACCGCTCCAACGTAAGTTGGAACGGTTTTCTTCGACTGAACAAGCGGCATCGAAACATGCATGCCGGCGTTTTCAGTGGACTTACTGCTTCACGCCTTCAGCTTGAATGTGCAGCGTCGTCTTCATATTAAAGCCGTACTCCTTGCCCCAGGCGATACCGAAGTCGCCGCGATCGAACGTTGCCGTCGACTCCGTGCCGCACACTTCCTTCTTCAGCATCGGATGCATGATGCATTTGAACGATTCGATCTTCAGGTTCACCGGCTTCGTCACGCCATGCAGCGTCAGCTCGCCGATAACTTCCACCGGCACGTCGCCCTTGAACTTCATCGACGTACCCTTGTAGGTCGCGGTCGGGAATTTCTCGGTATCGAAGAATTGCGCGCTCTTCAGTTCGCCATTCAGTTTCTCATTGCCGATATAGACCGTCGTCATGTCGATGGTCGCGTCCAGCGTGCCTTTCTGGGCTGCGCGATCGAGCGTCACCGTACCGCTGCCCTTGGAGAACTTGCCGCGCCAGACCGAGAGGCCGCCGAAGTGGTCGGCTTCGAAGCTCGGGGACGTGTGGTTGGGATCGAGCTGATACGTAGCTTCCTCGGCCATGACGTTAAACGATGCCACCGCGACCAGTGCGCCTGCTGCAATCAGAAGGTTCTTTTTCATGAGTTTTCCTTGATGAATTTGAGGGTCGATGACCGCTTACTTCTTGGCGGCGACAAGGTGAAACTTGATGACGACTTCGTCGGCGACGACCGAGGTGTCTTTCCACTCACCCAAGCCGACATCGAACTGCGTGCGTTTGATAGGCAATGAACCATCGAAGGTTTGTGTCGTACCCTGGCTCATGACGGTGACCGGCACGGTGACGTTCTGCGACTTGCCCTTGATGGTCAACTTGCCGCTGACGTTGAACTTCGTGCCACCGGCGGGCGCGATGGCCGTTGAAACAAAAGTAGCGGTCGGAAAATGCGCCGTATCGAACCAGTCCTTGTCCGTGGCTTGCTTGTTGTAGCTTTCATCGCCGAGATCGTAGCTTCCCGTATCGATGGTGAGATTTGCGCTGCCCGCGGTGGGTTTGGCGGGATCGAAGTCGAGTTGTGCAGTGACCTTCTTGAAGTTGCCTTCGACGGGCACATTCATTTGCTTCGATGTCGCGGTAACCGTGCTTTTAGTCGTATCGACCTGAGCTTGGGCAAACGCGGAAACCGCCGCGACCAGCGATGCGGCGCAAACGCCTGCAAGCAACCAACGGGAAAATATCGCGTGTTTCATGTATGTCCTAAGGCCACCGGGAAAACCGGTTGAGCCGCTATTGAAAAGTCAAACGCAATCCAGCGCAACCCGTGCAGAGGAAACTGGCTATCAACAACAAGGAATCAATCACACCTCAAATCCGTTGAATGCGAACCCAAGCTGTACTTATCGAAGGAACGGAATCATGCGGGCGAGCAAACCGTCACGATCGACGAATTGATGCTTCAACGCCGCCAGAACGTGCATGACAACAAGCACGAGCAGCGTGTAATTCAAATAAATATGAACCATCTTCAGCGTGACTTTCAGCGCGGCATTCGGTCCGATGATCGTCGGCAACGGGACCAGTCCGAGATACACGACCTGGATGCCGGCCGCAGAGCTATAGAGATATCCGGAGGCCGGAATCACCAGCATCAGCGCATAGAGCAGAAAGTGCGTGACATGAGCGACACCTTTCTGCCAAGCGGGAATACGCCGCGGCATGGACGGCGCCTTGTGCGTGGTGCGCCAGAGCACGCGCATAACGGCGAGCGCGAAAACCGTCACGCCGATCCATTTGTGCCACGAGAAGTATTTGAGCTTGGTTGGCGTGAAACCGGGAATATCGGTCATGATCCAGCCGAGATAGAAGCCGCACACAATCAGCAGCGCGATCAGCCAGTGAAGGCCGATCGCGGTCCGGCTGTAGCGCTCGGAGCTGGCGAAATTCGGGCTGCGTTCCATACGTGGTCCACCAGAAAAAGTGCGGAATTGATGACTTGACCCAACCGGTTTATCGCACAACAACAGCAATAACCCGGCGATAAGGGTCTCAAGGCCGCCATCCTACCCGAACAAGTAAAAACCGGCTTTTCCATAAAGAAATAGTTGCCGATCCATCTGCGCCCGCGCTACAAATCTGATATCAGTTGCTTGGTTCTTAAGACTAAACGAGCCAGGCACGCGAACCATTCCGTCGATGTAAAGGTCCGATCACCACCCGCCCCGCGCGCTGCTGGGCCCTATCGTGAAACAGGCTGCCAGTCCGGTCACAACGTGCCTTCGGCGTGGCAGCCTCCGCCGTTTGTTACCATGCCCGCTGGCCCGGCCCTTGCTCTTTTAAGCCGCCGCCCCGGAATCACGACGTTTCAAGACACTAAAAGAACACGCCAGTACGAGCCCCGCATCTGCCTATGGAAGAAGACGATCTGATTGCATGCCACGAGTGCGATACGCTGTTTCATAAGCGTGCACTGCCTTCCCGCAGTTCGGCGAAATGTACGCGCTGCGGCGCCACGCTCTATCAGAGCGTGTCGTCGAATCTGGACAAGCTTTGCTCCATCACGCTCGCCGCGCTGATCACGTTTTTGATCGCGCAGGCGTTTCCTATTGTGGAGCTAGAAACGAACGGCATCACGTCCCAAACGACCCTGATTGGTGCAATCGTCGCGTTGTGGGGCGAGAACATGGAAGTCATCGCCGTGATGGTCTTTTTAGCGACCGTCCTCTTTCCGCTCACCGAACTCATCGCAATGCTGTATCTGCTCGTGCCGCTGCGCGCGGGCTTTATTCCGGTGGGATTCAGCCAGGTGCTGCGCGCGATCCAGTTCGTACGGCCGTGGGGAATGATCGAAGTGTTCATGCTCGGCGTGCTGGTGACGCTGGTGAAAATGGTGAGCATCGCACGCGTGATTCCAGAGGCGGCGCTGTTCGCATTCGGCGCGCTGACCCTCCTGTTCGCCGTCATCCTGACTTTCGATCCACGCGCGCTGTGGGACATCGCCGAGCGGCTGGCCGGTCGCGGGCCATTACGGTATTCGCCTTTCGGCGGCCTGCGCTCGGGCCCCGTGCCGGCTCACTCAGCCGATCTGCATGCCAGTCCCCCATCCGACCCGCTGCGTCCGTTCGTGCCGACGCCCGGGACGCCACCCGACGCTGCCGCTCCACCAACAAAGTCATGAACGACCAGCCCGATACCGCCAACGCACCCGACCCATCCGAGACTCCCGAGCCGGTCTACACCACGGCCAAGGAAGCGGGTCTGATCGCCTGTCACGCCTGCAACCGCGTGCAAAAGCGCGCGTTTACTGTCGAACGCCAGCGTTGCACGCGTTGCGGCGAGACCCTGCACAGGCGCAATCCCGACTCGGTCGCGCGCACTTGGGCGTTGCTATTGTCCGCCGCGATCCTCTACATTCCGGCGAATCTGTACCCGGTGCTGCATACGTCTTCGATCGTCGGTTCAGAAGACGACACGATCATGAGCGGTGTGGCGATGTTCTGGAACGATGGCGACTATCCGCTCGCCGCGATCATCTTCATCGCCAGTGTTCTCGTGCCGATGCTCAAGCTCGGCACGCTCGCGTTTCTCACCTGGGCCACCCAATCGGGCTCTAAATGGCGCCCCCGCCAGCGCACGACGCTGTACCGGATCGTCGAAAAAATCGGCCGATGGTCAATGCTCGATGTCTTTGTCGTCACCCTCACCGTGGCGCTCGTGCGCTTCGGTTCACTCGCCGTCATCACGCCTGGACCTGGCGCGCTCGCGTTCGGCTGCGTGGTGGTGCTCACCATGCTGGCCTCCATGCAATTCGACCCGCGACTGATGTGGGATCACATCGAACCTTCAGGAAAGAAACATGACTAGCCCGCAAGGTCCTTCGAACAACACAGTCAAGGGCCCGAACGAGCCTTCGCGAAATGCGGGCGGTGGCGGTGGCTTGCCGCCCAATCTTCCGGATCCGGTGATCGAGCCGCGCAGCCGCTGGATCCCTTCGCTCGTCTGGGTGATTCCGCTGATCGCCGCCCTGATCGGCATTGCGCTGGTGGTGAAATCGGTGTCAGGACGCGGACCGACGATCACCATCAGCTTCGTGAGCGCCGAAGGCCTGGAGACAGGCAAGACCAAGCTGAAATACAAGGACGTCGATGTCGGCACGGTCAAGAACATCACGCTGTCGAAAGATCACGCGCGGGTGCTCGTCGAAGTTCAGTTGACCAAGGTCGCCGAGGACTTCGCGGTGAAAGACACGCGCTTCTGGGTCGTGCGCCCGCGCGTGGCCGCGAGCGGCGTGACCGGGCTCGGCACGTTGTTGTCCGGTGCGTATATCGGCGTGGATGCAGGGAAATCCAAAGAGGACGAGACCCATTTTGTGGGGCTCGAAACGCCGCCCGCCGTCACCGGCGATCAAAAAGGGCGGCAGTTCACCCTGCGCGGCGAGTCGCTGGGATCCATCGATATCGGTTCGCCTATCTATTACCGGCGCGTGCAGGTCGGCCAGGTAGTCGGTTTTTCGCTCGACAAGGACGGCACCGGCGTCACCATGCAGGTGTTCGTGAACGCGCCGTACGATCAGTATGTCGGCACGAATTCACGCTGGTGGCACGCAAGCGGCGTAGACCTGCGGCTGGATGCGAGCGGCTTCAAGCTGAACACGCAGTCGCTCGCGACCGTCGTGCTCGGTGGTATCGCTTTCCAGACCCCGCCGAACCAGGAACCCGGACAGCAGGCGCCGGACAACATGACCTTCCGCCTCGGTTCGGACGAGTCGGATGCCATGCGCGATCCGGACGGCCAGCCAATACGCGTAGTCATGAATTTCAATCAGTCGCTGCGCGGGTTGTCGGTAGGTGCACCAATCGATTTCCGCGGCATCCTGCTGGGCAGCGTGACGGGCATCGGGATCGAATACGACCCGAAATCGCGCAGCTTCCAGATGCCGGTGACCATGAATATCTATCCAGACCGGCTGGGCAAGCGCTTCCGGGACTCCGCGCCGCGCACGAACACCGTGGCCGGACAGGAGCTGCTCCAGAAGCTGGTCGCGAATGGTTTGCGTGGACAGTTGCGTACCGGCAACCTGCTGACCGGACAGCTTTATGTGGCGCTCGACATCTTCCCGAAGGCGGCGAAGGCCACGGTGAATGTCGCCGCCGATCCGCTCGAGTTGCCGACCGTGCCCAATACGCTCGACGAACTGCAACTGCAGGTGGCGGATATTGCGAAGAAGCTGGATAAGATTCCCTTCGACGACATCGGCAACAACCTGAACAGCGCGCTGAAGAACGCGAACAGCCTCTTCAAGCAGCTCGATACGCAGGTTGCGCCCGAAGCGCGCGACACGCTCGTCGCCGCGAAGAAAACCTTCGGCGAGGCGCAAAACACGCTGCAACAGGATTCGCCATTGCAGTCGGATGTTCATCAGGCGCTGCAGGAACTCACGCGGACGCTGCAATCGCTCAATGCGCTCGCCGATTATCTGGAACGTCATCCGGAATCGCTTGTGCGCGGGAAACCAGGAGATAAGCCATGAGCTTGGCGAGAGTATTGAGGGCCGTCGGCGGGGTGTCGGCAGTGAGTCTGGTCGCCGCGCTCGCCGCGTGTAGCAGTTCGCCTGTCAGCCGCTTTTATACGCTCGGCGGCAACGACGCCGCGACGAGAACGGCCGCGCCTGCCGCGTTTTATCTGGAAGTGTCGCCGGTGGACATGCCGCCGCAAGTCGCGAAGAACCAGATGGTCGTGCAGGACGGCGCGGCGCAGGTCAGGGTGCTCGAGGGCGAGCGCTGGGCCTCGCTTCCCGCCGATGAAGTCCGGCGCGCGCTGTCGGCGGATCTGTCGCAGCAGCTGGGTGCTATCGATGTCTACGGCACGCCGCACCCCGAGGGCGTACCGGTGTATCGCGTGAAGGTGAACGTGCAGCGCTTCGAATCATCGCCAGGCCGGCGCGCGTTGATCGACGCTGTATGGAGCGTGCGCGGCGTGAGCAATCAAGCGGTTTTGACATGCCGGACACTGGCCGAACAACCCGTCGATGCCGGTTATGACGCGCTTGTGGCGGGGCATCGGCGAGCCGTCGATCAACTCGCCAGCGAGATTTCCGCGGGCGTGCGCACGGTGAGTTCCGTGCCCGTGCCTGTCTCCATGCCCGCTGCGGCGGGCAAGGCGGCCAAGCTCCCAACTCCCGCGCCGGTCGTGCTTCCTTGCCCCGCAGCCGCTATGTCCGCGAACGCTGCGCCGGCACAGTGAACGTGGCTGAGAGGCTTGCCTTCGTATCTCGAGAGAACGTGAAGCGTCAGCCGAAGCACCTGTCACAGCCATGACTTCGCGCCGCTACGCAGCAACCCGGTTGCACCGAAAGGTGCGCCGGTTTTTTGTAGCCCGACCACAACGCCACTATCTTGAATTTAGAGTCGACGCGCGTCGGGGCGGTTAAGATCCATCTCCGTGACTACTCTTTTGCAGAAACGACAACACAGATGATGAAACTGATCGGTTCGCTCAACAGCCCGTACGTCCGCAAGACGCGGATTGTGATGGCAGAAAAGAAAATCGACTGCGAACTGGTGCTCGAAAACGTCTGGGCATCCGATTCGAAGATCCATAGTTTCAATCCGCTCGGCAAAGTGCCGTGCCTGATCCTGGACGATGGTGAAGCCGTTTTCGATTCACGCGTGATTTGCGAATACGTCGATACGCTCACGCCAGTCGGCAAGCTGCTGCCGCAGGAACGCCGCGAGCGCACGGAAGTGCGATGCTGGGAAGCGCTCGCCGACGGCATGCTCGACGCCGCCGTGCTGATTCGCCTCGAAACCACGCAGCGCGAGGAAGGGCAACGCAACGACGCGTGGGTCGCGCGTCAGCAGCGCAAGATCGACGACGGCCTGAAGGCCATGTCCAAAGGGCTCGCCGCCAAGAACTGGTGTTCGGCGAATCACTTCACCCTCGCCGATATCGCCTGCGGCTGCGCGCTCGGTTATCTCGATTTCCGGATGCCAGAGGTGAACTGGCGCGACGAGTATCCGAATCTGGACAAACACCTTCAGCGTTTGTCGCAGCGCCAGTCTTTCATCGATACCTTGCCGGCCTGAAGGTTTTCGCGCTTTCTTTCGCAGCAGCGACGATGATTCAGAAGCCCCACGCGCCTTCCGGCGCGTGGGGCTTTTTCGTGGCGGTTTATTCCGCTTAGTTCGCCGCTTACTTCGCGAGCGCCTTTTTCAGCACGGAGCTCGCCTGTTCAATCGCGGCGCGCGTTGCCGGGGTTTTAGCCAGCGCGTTCAGCATCACGAAGTCGTGGATCGTGCCTTCGTAGCGCACCGCAGTCACCCGGACGCCTGCTTGTGAAAGCTTGCGGGCGTAGGCTTCGCCTTCGTCACGCAGTACGTCGTTTTCATCGGTAATGACGAGCGCCGGCGGCAAATCCTTCAACTGCTCAAGCGATGCGCGCAACGGCGATGCCGTGATCTTTTCCCGATCGGCCGCGTTCGGCGCGTACGCGTCCCAGAACCACTTCATCGCGTTTTTGGTGAGCCACGGGCCATCGGCGAATTCGTTGTACGAGCCGTCGTCGAAATTCGCGTCGGTGACCGGGTAGAACAGCACCTGATATCGCAGCGCCGGGCCGCCCTGCTCCTTCGCCATCAACGTGACCGCCGCAGCCATGTTGCCGCCGACGCTGTCACCCGCCACCGCCATGCGCGTGGCATCGACGTTGAACTGTTTCGCATGCTCAGCCACGTAGCGCGTGGCGGCGTAGGCCTCTTCGGTCGGCACCGGGAATTTCGTCTCGGGCGAGCGATCGTAATCCAAGAAGACCACCGCTGCCTGCGCGCCGTTCGCGATCTCGCGGATCAGGCGGTCGTGCGTGTTCTTGTCGCCGAGCACCCAGCCGCCGCCGTGGAAATACATGATTACTGGCAGCACGCCCTTCGCGCGCGCAGGACGGACGATACGGATCGCGATCTTGCCCGTCGGGCCAGCCTCGATCACGCGGTCTTCGATCTGCGCCGCTTCCTTCGACACCGGCTGCGACTGAGCGCCGGCGAGGACGTTGCGGGCATCGGCCGGAGACAGCGTGTAGATCGGCGGGCCTTTTTGCGCCGTGAGCGCGTCGATGAACTGCTGCGTCGCGGGTTCGAGGACCGGTGCGGCTTGTGCGGCGGCGCTTGCACCGACCAATGCAGCGACAGCGGAGACAACGGCGAAGGACTTGAGCTTGTACATGTTTCACTCCTGTTAGTGAAGGGACGGCTGGTTAGGGTCCGGTGTAGGAACCGGGTCACCGCGATTGCGGTAAGGCGGGTAAAACCGAACTGCCTGACTCAAAAGTGCTGAAACGCACTCAAAACCACTCGAACTCATGGATCAGATTCATAGCGCCTGCATCTACTTGTAGATAGATATCTTGATAAACTTCACTAATCTCTTTGTTCGTTATTACAAGAACAAGGAAACCGACGCGAGCCAACGCATGCCAGATTCCGACAAGTATCTGATCACTTAATCCCGTTGGTTCCAATACGGTGCAAGCCGGCTTGATTGCCCAAGCCGCTATAAAACGTCGATCCTCATTCTTCATTCACTCACTACGCGGCAAGTCGCCCAGTATCGGCATAGCCGCCTTTTCGACCGCGATAAAAAGTCGGACCAATCAGTAAAAATAGCTTCCCTATGAAGAAAATGAGACAAAAACTAACGAAAACCAACGAAAATCGGAAATCAAAATCTACCTATCTGAAGATAGATGAATTAATACACGCTATTTTTGGAACACGCTTATCCATTCTTAACAATATTCCCCACAGTGGCGCCGGCATCACGATAAAACCGTTCTTTCCGACGCTCTACCCTTGCATCGTCCCTGACTATTCAGGGACTGTCGCGCCGCAACTCGATTCAATGCAGCCGTTCTCGGATAACCCGTCGCTAAAACATCGACGTTTTCATCCACATGGTGAATCAACGTTTCACAGTTTGAGTTACTTCATCCAAACGAACCTTGGTGTGAAATAATCGGCATGCCAGCAAACTCCCTTGATATGCCGCGAACAGCGCGCGCGCCGTCACGTCCGGCTTTCCGTTCACACGCAAGGTTTCCTGCTTCTCGCCTTCGGCCAACACCTTTGCCAGCCAGGTTTCGTTAGCCTTGAAAAAAGCCTGAACTGCATGACGGACATCTTCAGGAAGCGATTCAATATCCGCAGCGAGCATTCCGCAAAGACAAACCTGATCGCCCTCACCCACGATTTTTCCGAACAGCTTCACATACCGGTCGAGCTTTTTCTCGGCGGACGCGGAGCTGTCGATGGCGTAAATAGACGACATGACGTCCGCGCTGTACGTATTCACCGCTTCGAGCACCAAATCTTCCTTCGACGGGAAGTAATAGTGAATGCTCGATGTCTTCACGCCGACCAGCGCCGACAGATCCCGATAACTGAAGCCGTTGTAGCCGCGAGTCATGAGCAACACCTGCGCATGATCAAGCAATTGCTCACGCACGGTATTTTTGTCGGGTGTTTTGTCGGTGTTCATTTCAGTTTTGGCTCGCTGCTTCCACAGTATTGTTGCGCTGGTGCTGCCTCGTTGTTGCGTCGTTGCCATCAATCGGGTTCAAATCCGTTCGCTTCAACCTTGAATCGCCCGCATCCATGATCACTCACACCCACAATCACTCACACCCTCGATCTAATTTATCTACTAGAAGATAGATAGTCAAGAGTTTTCCACAAATTTCTCACTGCCCGGGCCATATTTTTCTCTCTGGGCAGCCCACAGCACGCACAAACCCCATCGGGTATGTACCGATTTTTTGTGGATTACTGATTTGTGCATGTTTCCCGGCGAACTCAGCGACAAACAAAAGCGGGCCGCAGCCCGCTCTCAACCAACGCGATGCACCGAGGACCGCCTACCTTGCCGTAAGCAACGCCGCTCCCGCGTCCCGGCGCATGGGCTGCGCGGTTGCCGCCGATTCGATGATCCCGCCGCCCAGGCAAACATCGCCCTGATAAAGCACCGCCGATTGTCCCGGCGTGACGGCCCATTGGTTATCGTTGAAACGGAGGTCGAAGTGACCATCCGACGATCCCGACGCCCCCATCACACAAGGCGCATCCGACTGCCGATACCGCGTCTTCGCTGCGCAAACGGTGTCCTCATCCGGCGCGGCGCCCGCCACCCAGCTCGTATTTCCCGCCACGAGCGAACGTGACAACAGCCAAGGATGATCGTGGCCCTGCACCACGTACAGCGTGTTCGACGCCATGTCCTTGCCCGCGACGAACCACGGATCGCCGCTACCGTCCTTGCTGCCGCCGAGCCCAATGCCCTTGCGCTGCCCGAACGTATAGAACGCCAGCCCAACGTGCTCGCCGATAACCTTCCCATCGGGCGTTTTCATAGGACCGGGCTGCGTCGGCAGATAGCGGTTCAGGAACTCGCGAAACGGCCGTTCGCCGATAAAACAAATGCCCGTTGAATCCTTCTTGGCGGCGTTCGGCAGGCCGATCTGCGCCGCGATCTCGCGCACCTTCGTCTTCGGCATGTCACCGAGAGGAAACAGCGTCTTCGACAACTGCGCCTGATTCAGCCGATGCAGGAAATACGACTGATCCTTGGTCGAATCGGTGGCTTTCAGCAGCTCGAACAACCCGTCGCGCTCACGCACGCGAGCGTAATGCCCGGTCGCGATGGTTTCACCGCCAAGCGACATTGCGTGGTCGAGGAAGGCTTTGAACTTGATTTCGGCGTTGCACAGGACATCCGGATTCGGCGTGCGGCCAGCCGAATATTCCCGCAGGAATTCGGCGAACACGCGGTCCTTGTACTCGGCCGCGAAATTGACCGCCTCCACGTCGATGCCGATCAGATCAGCCACCGAGACCACGTCGATCCAGTCCTGCCGTGTCGAGCAGTATTCGCTGTCGTCGTCATCTTCCCAGTTCTTCATGAACAGGCCGATCACGTCGTAGCCCTGCTCCTTGAGCAGCCACGCGGTCACCGACGAATCCACGCCGCCCGACATGCCCACCACGACTTTCTGTTTCCCGGCCTTGCTCATTTTGCTCTCTGCGTTACTTGCCTGAAGCTGAATTCAAATCCTGAACCCGCACCGGTGCGACCGAATGCGTATGAATGAAGTCGAGCGGCACGCGCCGCCCGGCGAGGTAATGATCGAGACATTCCAGCACCGCCGGCGACCGGTGCCGGTCCGCGCATGCGCGCAGTTCGTCGGCGGTGAGCCACATGGCGCGCACGATACCCGAATCGAGCTCCCTGCCCGGCACCTCGCCCGACGTCGTGCCGCAGAATGTAAACCGCAGGTACGTGACCGACCTTCCCGGCCGCTCGAAGTGCGTCAGATACGTGCCGACGAGCGCCTCCGGCTCAAACCGGTGCGCCGTTTCCTCGAGCGTTTCGCGCTTCACGGCATCGACGAGCGTTTCTCCCGCTTCCAGATGCCCGGCCGGCTGATTAATCCTGAGCCCGTCCGACGTTTGCTCCTCGATGACGAGAAAGCGCCCGTCCCGCTCCACAATCGCCGCGACGGTCACGCGCGGAGTCCAACGATCTGGTTTCATGGGACGGTATTTTACCGTTTTGCGCGTTTTCCCGTCGCCCGCGGACATAACGCGCGATGTTGCTGGAACGAGTCATTTTTCGCGAATGTTTCGGTTACAGTGACGATCAGCCGTAAATAACAGCTTAAACAACCGCTTAATCATGTGCACAGGCGTCTCCCTGGCAGCAGCGCGAGCGACTGAACACGCCATATCAAAATTAGAACGTGAGGAGGATGAAGATGCATATCGGAGTGCCTGCCGAAACGCGGGCGAACGAGGCGCGAGTCGCCGCCACGCCGGAGACGGTCAAGAAGCTTGTGTCGCAAGGTCACCGGGTCACGGTGCAGCGCGGCGCGGGCGTGCCAGCGAGCTATATCGACGATGCGTTTACCGCTGCCGGCGCCGAGCTCGTCGACGCGAACACCGCGTTCGCCGCCGAGCTCGTCCTCAAGGTTCATTCGCCAAATGAAGCCGAGTTGCCGCTGCTGAAACCCGGTGCGGTTTTAGCCGGGATGCTCGATCCCTTCAACGCCGACAACAATGCGCGCCTGGCTGCGGCCGGCATCACCGCGTTCGCTTTGGAAGCGGCGCCGCGCACCACGCGCGCGCAGAGCCTGGACGTGTTGTCGTCGCAGGCGAATATCGCCGGATATAAGGCCGTGCTGGTCGCGAGCAATATTTACCAGCGCTTCATGCCAATGCTCATGACTGCTGCCGGCACCGTGAAAGCCGCACGCGTGCTCGTGCTGGGCGCGGGCGTGGCGGGCTTGCAGGCGATTGCCACGGCCAAGCGGCTCGGCGCGGTGATCGAAGCGTCCGATGTGCGTCCTGCAGTGAAGGAACAGATCGAATCGCTGGGCGCGAAGTTCCTGGACGTTCCCTACGAAACCGATGAAGAACGCGAAGCCGCGGTTGGTGTCGGCGGTTATGCGCGGCCGATGCCCCCAAGCTGGCTCGCGCGTCAATCGGTGCTGGTGGCCGAGCGTGCGAAACAGGCCGATATCGTGATCGCGACCGCGCTGATTCCCGGCCGCCCCGCACCTACGTTGATCGCGGCGGAAACCGTCCAGCAGATGAAACCGGGTTCGGTCATCGTCGATCTGGCGGCGGGACGCGGTCCTGAATACGAAGGCCGGCGCGGCGGCAATTGTCCGCTCACCGAGGTCGATCAGGTCGTGACGAAACATGGTGTGCATCTGGTCGGCTACACCAACCTTGCATCGATGGTCGCCGCCGACGCCTCCGCCCTCTACGCCCGCAACCTGCTCGATTTCATCAAGCTGATCGTGACGAAGGAAGGCGCGTTGAATATCGATATGGCCGACGACATCGTCGCCGCGACGCTCCTGTGCCGCGACGGCCAGGTGACGCGCGGGATCAAAGGAGACTGACATGGAACTCGTTAATCACACGGTCATCAACCTCATCATCTTCGTGCTGGCGATTTATGTCGGCTATCACGTGGTGTGGAACGTCACGCCCGCGCTGCACACGCCTTTGATGGCTGTCACGAACGCGATTTCCGCGATCGTGATTGTCGGCGCGATGCTTGCAACGGGTCTCACGATTGGCGGTGCCGGCAAGTTCTTCGGCACGTTTGCGGTGTTGCTCGCGGCGGTCAATGTGTTCGGCGGGTTCTTAGTGACGCGGCGAATGCTCGAGATGTTCAAGAAGAAAGCGCCCAAGCAGATCACTGATTCTTCGAAGAAGGGGGTCGCGTAATGAGCATGAGCGTCGTTACCCTCCTGTATCTCATCGCCTCGGTGTGTTTCATCCAGGCGCTTAAAGGCTTGTCGAATCCGAAGACAGCGCGTATCGGCAATACGTTCGGCATGGTTGGCATGGCGATCGCGATACTGACGACCATCGCGTTGATCGTGAAGCAGGCTTCGGCGCTCGGGTCGGATCTGTCGCTGGGGCTCGGCTTGCTGTTTGCTGCGCTCGTGGTCGGCGGTGCGGTCGGTGCGTATGTCGCGGCGAAAGTCGAGATGACGAAGATGCCCGAACTCGTCGCCGCGATGCACTCGCTGATCGGTCTGGCAGCCGTGTGTATTGCCTATGGGGTTGTTTCGGAACCCTCAGCGTTCGGGCTTGCCCCGTTGGGTGAACCGATTCCCGTGGGCAATCGCGTGGAGTTGTTTATCGGCACGTTTGTGGGTGCGATTACGTTCTCCGGTTCGGTGATTGCGTTCGGGAAGCTCTCGGGCAAGTATCAGTTCCGCTTGTTCAAGGGTGCGCCGGTCGTGTATGCCGGCCAGCACATGATCAACCTGCTGCTCGCCCTCGCCATGCTCGGCTTCGGCGTCATCTTCATGCTGACGCAAGCGTGGCTGCCGTTCGTCATCTTGACGGCGATCGCGTTCGCGCTCGGTGTGCTGATCATCATCCCGATCGGCGGTGCGGATATGCCGGTGGTCGTGTCCATGCTCAATTCGTATTCGGGCTGGGCGGCGGCTGGCATCGGCTTCTCGTTGAATAACCCGATGCTGATCATCGCGGGATCGCTGGTCGGGTCCTCGGGTGCGATCCTCTCGTACATTATGTGCCGTGCGATGAACCGCTCGTTCTTCAACGTGCTGCTGGGTGGGTTTGGCAACGAAGGCGGTGCGGCGGCAACGGGTGGTGCGCAAGAACAGCGCCCCGTGAAATCCGGTTCCGCCGATGACGCCGCGTTCATGCTCGGCAATGCTGAAACGGTGGTGATCGTACCGGGGTATGGCTTGGCTGTGGCGCGCGCTCAACACGCGCTGAAGGAACTCACCGATAAGCTGATTGAGAAAGGCATCGACGTGAAGTACGCGATTCACCCGGTGGCGGGTCGGATGCCGGGACATATGAACGTGCTGCTGGCTGAAGCCGAAGTGGACTATGAACTGGTCCACGAGATGGAAGACATCAACGGCGAGTTTCAGCAAACGGACGTGGTGCTGGTGTTGGGGGCCAATGACGTGGTGAACCCGGCGGCGAAAACCGATCCGAAATCGGTGATTGCGGGTATGCCGATTCTGGAGGCTTATCGGGCGAAGACGATTATCGTGAATAAACGGTCTATGGCAGCGGGTTATGCCGGGCTGGATAACGAACTGTTCTACATGGACAAGACGATGATGGTTTTCGGCGATGCGAAAAAGGTGATCGAGGATATGGTGAAGGCGGTGGAGTGAGGGTAGTTGTGGTTTGAGTCACGAACGCCGGTGTGCTCTTGCGAGACACCGGCGTTTTTTGTTGATCCGTCGCGCCAGACTGCGCATAGCCCGTCCGCTTCCCCTCCCCCGCGTACAATATCGCCTTCAATCTCCCCTACAAGCACCGCCCCATGGCCACTACTTTCCTTTTCGACTGGTTTGTCCCCTGCCCGCGCGGTCTCGAGGCCCCGCTTGCGGCCGAACTCGGCGAAATCGGGGCAAAGCACGTGGACGGCTCGCAATTCAGAACCGGCAAGGAAGTCCCCGGCGGCGTGCATTTCCGCGGCAGTTGGGCGGCCGGCATGGCCGCGAACCTGCATTCGCGCATCGCAAGTCGCGTGTTGCTGAAGCTTGCTCAAGGCCCGTATCGCAGCGAACACGACATCTACGAACTCGCGTATCAGCAGCAATGGGAGAAGTGGTTCTCGCCGAACGAAACCATTCGCGTCGATATCACCGCCATCAAATCGCCACTACGCAGCCTCGAATTCGCGACCTTGCGCGTGAAAGACGCCGTATGCGACCGCTTGCGTGAATTGACGGGCAACCGTCCCAGCGTCGATACCGCGCAACCCGACGTCCGCGTTTTCGCCTTCCTCACGCTGAACGAATGCACGCTTTACATCGATACTTCCGGCGATCCGCTCTTCAAACGCGGCTGGCGGCTCGACAAGGGTGCAGCGCCTTTGCGTGAAAATCTCGCAGCAGGAATTCTTCGCCTGACCGGCTGGACGCCCGGCACGCCGCTTTTCGATCCGATGTGCGGCAGCGGCACCTTCCTCGCCGAAGCAGCACAAGTGGCGCTGAACATTGCGCCAGGTGTGGATCGCCGTTTCGGCTTCGAAAAACTGAAGCAATACGACGTGAACGCGTGGCAAAAACTGAAGGGCGCGGCAATCGACGCGAAACATGCCGCGCAGTCATCGCGTGCGGATCTCCAGATCTTCGGCAGCGACATTTCCGGCGACATGCTCGACAAGGCGTATTCGAATCTCGAACGCGCCGGTTTGCCGGAACTATCGTTGAAACAAGTCGATGCGCGCCACATGACGCCGCCGACCGATACACCCGGAATTCTCGTGGCAAACCCGCCGTACGGCGAACGTATCGAAGTACGCGGACGCGGTCCGCGCGGCGAACTTCGCGAACCGAAACACCGCGGTCGCGACGAAGACGAAGAAGCGTTCATCCGCGCGCAACCCGATCCGGCGGATCAGGAGTTCTTCATCTCGTTCGGCAACGCGCTGAAGCAGCGCTTTCCGGGCTGGCGCGCGTATGTGCTGACATCGGACCGGAAACTACCGGGCTTGTTGCGCCTGCGTGAATCGACGAAAACGCCGCTCTTCAACGGCGCGCTCGAATGCCGCCTGTTCCGCTTCGACCTGATCGCCGGCAGCGTGCGGAATCGACCGGCCCCAGCCGCCGATCAGGCGCCCGAAGCGACGGAGTGAAGCATCGCAAACCCGGCGCTACAATCGCTGCATGAACTCATCGACTGAAGCCCAATCCTTAGCCATCGACGTCTATCGCAGCCGCCGTGATCGCGTCCTCGCAGCGCTGCGTGAATCGGGCGGCGGCATCGCCATCGTGCCGACTGCGCGCGAAGTCATGCGCAATCGCGACGCCGATTACCCGTTCCGCCACGACAGCTACTTCTATTACCTGACGGGCTTCACCGAACCCGAAGCGACTTTGGTACTCGACGCCAGCGCTGAAGCCGATGAGCCCGCCGCCATCCTGTTCTGCCGCGAGAAAAACGCCGAGCGCGAAACCTGGGACGGTTTCCGGTACGGCCCCGAAGGCGCGCATCTCGCGCTAGGTTTCGACGCGGCGTTCCCCATCGATCAGCTCGACACGGAAATGCCGCGCCTGCTCGCCGATAAACCCGCGCTGCATTACGCACTCGGTAGTTCCGCCGAGCTCGACGCGCAAGTGCGCGGCTGGCTCGCGGCGGTTCGGGCGCAGAGCCGGATCGGTGTGAAAGCGCCATCGAGAGCAAACGACTTGCTGCCTTTGCTCGACGAAATGCGCATCATCAAAGACGCGCACGAACTCGCGATCATGCGGCGCGCCGGAAAGATTTCCGCCGAAGCACACCGGCGCGCGATGCAAACCTGCCGCCCCGGCATGCACGAATACGAAATCGAAGCCGAGTTGCTCTACACGTTCCGCCGACGCGGCGCGCAAGCGCCCGCGTACGGCACGATTGTCGCGGCCGGCGCGAATGCCTGCACGCTGCATTACCCCGCGGGCAACGCGATCGTGCGCGAAGGCGACCTGATCCTGATCGACGCCGCGTGCGAGTTCGACGGCTACGCATCCGACATCACGCGCACGTTTCCGGCGAGCGGGCGGTTCACATCGGCGCAACGGGAGATCTACGACATCGTGCTGNCCGCGCAATACGCCGCCGTCGACGCGACCCGCGCGGGCGTCAGTTTCGATGCGCCGCACGAAGCNGCGGTGCGNGTGTTGGCGCAGGGTTTGCTGGACACGGGCATTGTCGATAAGAACAAGTTCGCCACCGTCGACGATGTCATCGCCGAGCGCGCTTATCAGCGCTTCTACATGCATCGAACGAGCCACTGGCTCGGCATGGAC
>JGI12635J15846_10001423_pt1 | contig 20967 bp, 18 predicted proteins | sample BlaSpr_A8_OM2_M2_FD_15846 | JGI IMG/M metagenome (IMG submission 15846) | reverse complement strand
CGACGGTTGGGCGATAGGAGCCGGATGAATCGAGAGATTCACGTCCGGATCTGTGAGAGCGTGAGGGTGCGATTCCCTTGCGCTACTCGACTAATGCGCTTCATCGGGCATTGGAGTTGAAGACGGAGCAATCGAGTTTGTCTGCGATGAGAAAGAGGACGGTTCGCATGGTTTCGAAGCGCGTGTAACCGCGGGCCTTACGCATGGCAGCTTGAATCCGCCACTGAAACCTTTGATATGTGGAGAATTCGTAATGAGTGAATGTTCAATCGATCTAACATTCTCGCCTTTGGATGAGCATGACCGGCAATATGATGCGCGTGGATCCGTCGCGGATTTTGACGCGTGTGTGCGGGAATACGCGGAGTTGTCTGTTCTGGCGCGCCAGCAGTGCGTCGGCATACATGACCTGAGCTACGGGATGAGACGGGCAGAGCGCCTGGACATTTTTCCCGTGGCGAGCAGCCAGCATCCTTCCCCGGTCCTTATATTCATCCATGGCGGATACTGGCGCGAGCAGACGAAAGAGAATGCGCCGTTGATGGCAAAAGTATTTACAGATGCTGGCGTGGCGATTGCAACACTCGAGTATCCGCTAGCACCCGAGGCTTCTTTGGCGGAAATCGTACATGCCACACGAAGCGGTATCGCCTGGCTTTATCACCATGCGTCCGCTTATGGCATCGATCCAGAGAGAATTTATGTGGGTGGTAGTTCCGCAGGAGGCCATCTCATGGGAATGTCGATTGCGCCTGGCTGGCAGGCAAGCTATGCGGTGCCGGTCGACGTGGTAAAAGGCGGCTTGGGTCTCAGCGGCCTGTATGACATACAACCTCTATTTAATACCAAGGTTAACGGTTGGTTGCGAATGCATCCCGAGCAACTGCGCTCGCTGAGTCCTATTTTCATGTTGCCGGACCAGGACATCTCTTTGGTTCTTGCTGTAGGAGGCATGGAAACAGACGGCTTCAAGAATCAGACAGCTGCGTATGAGGCGGCCTGTGCAGCGGCCAACGTAAAATATATGCGAGTGCAAACCCCACATTGCAACCACTTCAACCTTTTGTGTGAGTTGGCCAAAGCAGACAGTCCATTGACGCACGCTACGTTGCAGATGATTCACCAACGATAAAGGGCCGTCACCGAAGAGGGAATAGGTCTCGCTTCGGTGAGCGATGGGACATGCTCGCCAGTCGGCCAACGGGCGGGGCGCAGCAGGCTCACCCTGCGCGCAGGTCGATCACACGGCGCCAAGCAGCGCCTTCGGCTCGAGAAACGCCTCAAGCCCGAACGTTCCGCACTCGCGGCCGATACCCGAATGCTTGAACCCGCCGAAGGGCGCAGCCGGTTCGTGCGCGAGCGTGTTGACAAGCACTCGTCCCGCTTCGATTTGCGACGCCACTGCGCTTGCGCGCCCGGCGTTGGATGAGCATACGTAGGCTTGCAGGCCGTAGGGCGTATCGTTGGCAATCGCGATCGCGTCCTCCGTATCGCGGTACGCGATGATCGAGAGCACCGGACCGAATATCTCCTCACGCGCGATGGTCATATCGTTCTTCACATGGCTGAAGACGGTAGGGCGTACGAACCAACCTGCGTTGACGCCGTGTGGACGCCCCTCACCACCGGCGATCAGGCGCGCGCCTTCGTCGATGCCGATGCGAATATAGCGCTGCACGCGGTCCCACTGTTTCTGGCTCACCATCGGGCCGATACTCGTGCGAGGGTCGCGCGGGTCGCCGGCCTGAATGTCTGCGACTGCGTCCACGATTCTCTCCTCGAACTCTGAGAGCCGCGCCTGCGGCACCAGAATGCGCGTGCCAGCAATGCACGCCTGCCCGCTGTTCATGAAGCCCGCCTGAAGCGCAAGCGGCACGGCTTCGTCGAAGTTCGCGTCGTCAAGCACGATCATGGGGGACTTGCCGCCGAGTTCCAGCGTCACGCGCTTAAGCGTCTCCGCGGCAGTGCGCAGAATCGTCTTGCCGACTGCCGTTGATCCTGTGAACGATAGCTTGGCGACGTCGGGGTGCGAACTGATCTGCGCGCCTGCCGTTTCGCCACGTCCCGTGACGATGTTGAACACCCCCGGTGGGAGCCCCGCTTCATGCAGCGCCTCTGTGACGACTCGCGTCTGGATGGCGCTCATCTCACTTGGCTTGACCACGGCTGTGCAGCCGGCGGCGAGCGCAGACGCGAGCTTGCCACAGACAAAGCCCGCATCGCTGTTCCACGGCGTAATCAGTCCGGCGACGCCGAGCGGCTGCATCACCACTTCGGCAGACCCGGCGCGACGGACGAACGAGTAGTCCTCAAGCACCTTCGCCGCTTCCAGCAGCACGTCGCTCGCGTGCCGGGCCATCCAGCGGCCGCGCGACACAGGTGCGCCATATTCCTCAACGATGGCTTCGAAAAGCTCGCTTTCTCTCGCGGCTACAGCCGCATGCATGCGCCTCAGCATATCGACGCGCTCGAGCTTGTCCGTGCGCGAGAACGCCGGGAATGCCCGCTTCGCCGCAGCGATGGCGTCGCACGCGTCCTCGGCGTCGGCAAGGCGCACGCGGCCGATTACCTGCTCGGTCGACGGATTGAATAGGTTGAAGAACTCCTCGCCGTGCGGCTTGATGAATGCGCCGTCGATGTAGATTTGGTCGATGATCTGCATGGTTGATCCGGAAAAAACGTTGTCAAAGGTACAAGATAGATCGTCGCCATTGCACTGACTAGCCGTACAATCGAGGATGACCTGTTGAAGGATTTAGGATAATGAGGACATCCGGCCTGAGCGAACTGGAAGCCGTTCTGGCCGTCGCGCGCCATCGCAGTTTCCGCGCGGCAGCAAACGAAATGAGCGTGTCGACGTCCGCGCTTAGTCACGCGGTCGCGGCGCTCGAAGCGCGCATCGGTGTGCGGCTCTTCAATCGAACGACCCGCAGCGTGTCGCTGTCGGAAGCTGGAGCGCAATTCGTGAGCAGCGTCGCGCCCGCTCTGTCGACCATTCATGCCGCGCTCGAACAGGCCGGCAGCTTCCGCGACACGCCGTCGGGTACATTGCGCATCAATACGTCGGTGGGCGCGGCGAATCAGGTGATGCCGGCCTTCATCGCATTCCTGCAGCGCTATCCCGAGATGAAGCTCGACATCGTCACTGAAGGGCGGCTGATCGATATCGTGGTCGAAGGGTTCGACGCGGGCATCCGCCTGATGGAAAGCGTGCCGCAGGACATGATCGCGGTGCCTTTTGGCGACAGGCAGCAGTTCGCCGTCGTTGGCAGCCCCGCGTATTTTGCGCAGCACAAGCCGCCGCGCGCGCCCGTGGACCTCGGTGCGCACCGGTGCATCCGCAGCCGGATGCCGAGCGGGTCAATCTATCAGTGGGAATTCGAACGGCACGGCGAGACGGTGCGCGTCGACGGCAACGGCGCGCTGACGCTGGACGAGCCGGGTCTGATGCTGGCGGCAGCGCGCGCTGGCCTCGGTCTCGCGTATTTGACCGAATGGCGCGTCAACGCGGATCTGGAGGCAGGCACGCTTGTGCGGGTGCTTGAAGACTGGACGCCGCCGCTAGACGGGCTATGCCTGTACTATCCGGGCCGGCGTCATGTGCCTGCGGGACTGCGCGCACTGACCGACATGATTCGCGAATACGCTGACGCGAACCGCGAGCGCGTGGTGGGGAAGAGGAAACGTCGCTCGCCGCCGGCGCATGGCACACGGCGCTGATGCGCTATCTTCCGCCACACAGGTAGTCTACGCCCGTCAACTTAACGGAGCCGACATGACGGCTCCATGAATGATGTGATGTGGAATGGCGGTGCGGATCAATCGCCCGCATGTGCTTCGCCGACCACCTTGCCGCGAAAGATGTAGTACTGGTACAGGTTGTAGCCGATCATCACGGGAAAGATCAGGCCGATGCCGGCGAGCATGAACACGAGCGTCCGCGAATCGGAAGCGGCTTCGACGATGCCCAGCTTGCCGGGCACGAAGTCCGGGAACAGGCTCACCGCGAGACCGACGAACGACACGATGAAGAGGGCCACCGCGCCGCGGAACGGACCGTGCGTCGCGCCAAGATAGAGCGATGTCATGATGAAGGCGAACGCAAGCGCTGCTGCGAGGCCGAGCGCGATCAGCACACGCATGACGCCCGGCTGCGACCAGCGGTCGAGGCCGACGCCACTGAAGAACCAGGTCGCAGCCGTCAGCAGCACTGCGGCGGCAACCGTCAGGATCGCGCTCAGCAACGCCATGCGTCGCGCCCATTGCTCGATCATGCCGACAGTCTTTTTCACCAGATACGTCGCGCCCAGCAACGCATAGCCCGCGACGACGCCGATCGCTGCAACGACGATGAACGCCGTGTTCAACTCGCCCGGCACGAGGCCCGTGATGACCTTGCCGAGCACGACGCCCTGCGCGAGCGCCGCGATCAGGCTGCCAATGCCGAACACCTTGTCCCACAGCGGAGCGTGCTCGGCGCTATGACGGAATTCGATCGTGGCCCCGCGCATGATGAGCCCGGCGATCAGCGCCATGACGGGCAGATAGAGATCCTGCATCAGCTGTGCGTACGCGATGGGAAACGCACCAAATAGTCCGCCGCCGAGCACGACCAGCCATGTTTCGTTGGCGTCCCATACGTGCCCGATCGACTGGACCATGACGTCGCGATCCGTGCGCTGCGAGCGCAGCAGACTGAGAATGCCGACGCCGAGATCGAAGCCGTCTGTGACAACGTAGAACACCAGCATCAGGCCGAGCAGGCCGAACCAGATATAGGCCAGCAGCAAATGGGTAGAGCTATCCATGAGGCAACCTCGTGAGCTGAGTATGCGGCATCAGTAGCCGGAAGTGGGGGGCGGGGTCGTCGTGGCGGAAGCGCCGCGCGCGGTGACGTTGGCGGGCGGCAAGCTGGTCAGATCGGGGCCTTTGCGCAGCCAGCGGCGCGCGAGGACGAAGAACGTGACGAGCAGCACGACATAGAACGCGAAGAACATCGCCATGCTGAGCGAGACCGACGTCGCGGCCACGCTCGATACCGCCTGATTCGTGCGCAGCAGTCCATAGACCACCCACGGCTGACGTCCCACTTCGCGGACGATCCATCCCGCCTCGACGGCGACATAAGGCAGCGGTATGCACAGCACCCAGGCAAGCAACAGCTTGCGTTGCGCAAGCAGCGCATCGAGGCTGCCGCGCGTCTTGCGCAGCGCGTACGCCGTCCAGAACGCGAGCAACATGAAAGCGAAGCCGATCCCCGCCATCACGCGGAAGGCGTAGTAGAGCAGCGGAATCATCGGCGGCTGGTCTTCGGGCTTGAAGTCGGTGAGACCCGTTACGTGGCCGTGCAGCGAGTGCGTGCCGAGGACGCTCAGCATGCCGGGGATTTCCAGCGACCAGTCGTTGCGCTGCGCCTTCCGATCTGGCCATGCGAGCAGCGACCACGACGCGCCCGTGCCCGGCGGGTTGGTGTGCCAGTGGCCTTCGATTGCCGCGCCTTTTGCGGGCTGCGTTTCGAACACGCTCACGCCGCTCGAATCGCCGAGCCAGATCTGTAGCGGCGCAACAAAGACGAGCACGGTGAGCGCGATCTTGAACGAACGCGCGAAGAACTCGGGCTGGCGCTTGCGAAAGAGGTTCCATGCCGAGATGCCCGCGATCACGAACATGCCTGTTTCGATTGCCGCGACCCACATGTGCGACACGCCCCACACCATGTCGGGATTGAAGATCGCGGCGGCATAGTCGGTCACCTCGATCTTGCCGTTGACGACGGCATAGCCCGCCGGCGTCTGCATCCACGAATTGGCGACCATGATCCAGAACGCCGAGATGCTCGAACCGAGCGTGACCATAGCGGTCGCAAACAGATGGACGCGGCGCGGCACGCGGCCCCAGCCGAGCAGCATTACACCGATGAACCCCGCTTCGAGCATGAAGGCCATCGCGCCTTCGAAGCCGAGAATATTGCCGATGAACTGGCCGCTGTACCGCGAGAAGCCCGCCCAGCTGGTGCCGAACTGAAACTCCATCGGAATGCCGCTGACCACACCGACTGCGAAGTTCAGCGCCAGCAGCTTGCTCCAGAAACGCGCGTGCCGGTAGTACATCACGTCGCCTGTCTTGATCCACAGCGCTTCGATCAGCACGAGGAACGCGGACAGGCTGATCGTCAGGATCGGCCAGAGGATGTGAAAGACTGCCGTCATCGCAAACTGCGCGCGCGACAGGTCGAGAACATGATCAGGCATGGTGGGGCTCCGCGCGTTGCAGGGCGACTGCACGCGTCGCAGAATCCGGGCCCACGGCGGCGGCACGCACCACGTTCACGGGCACAGATTTGTATGACGGCGTGCGGCTTTGCGGGTCGAACGCGTAGAGCGGCACGAGAGGATTCACTTCGGGGTAGTACGCGCCGCAACAGCCGTCGGGCAGCGAATACTCGACCACCTTGAAGCTGCGGATGATGCGTTCGATGCCATCCGTCGAAAGCGCGACGATATCGACGCGCTCGCCCGGATGCAGTCCGCGCTTTTCCAGTTCGCGCTGGTTCATGAACACGACGTCGCGTTGTCCGAACACGCCGCGATAGCGGTCCGAGTGCGAATAGAGCGTGGTGTTGTACTGATCGTGGCTGCGCATCGTCGTGAGCCAGAGCGCTTCGGGGTCGTTGTGCCAGGGGTCTTCGTCGAGCCCTTTGAAGACAAGGAAATTGGCGCGGCCCGTTGGCGTGGCCCACACGCGTTCGCGCGCCGTCGATGCGAGATGAAAGCCACCCGGCACGCGGATGCGCTCGTTGTACGCCTGGAAGATGGGGAACACGATTTCGATCGCATCGCGGATACGGTCGTAGCTCGCGACCATGTGTTCCCAGGGCACGCGGGATTTTTCGCCGAGCGTCGCGCGCGCGATGCCCGAGACGATGGCCGGTTCACTCAGTAGATGNGGCGAAGCGGGCTCGTTGCGGCCTGCGGACGCGTGCACCATCGACATCGAATCTTCGACGGTGATCGATTGCGGACCATCCGCCTGAATGTCGATCTCCGTGCGGCCGAGGCATGGCAGGATCAGCGCATCCTTGCCGTGCACGAGATGGCTGCGGTTGAGTTTCGTCGCAATGTGCACCGTCAGGTCGAGCTTGCGGATGGCCTCCTGCACACGGACCCAGTCGGGAATCGCCGCTGCGAAATTGCCGCCCAGCGCGATGAAAACCTTTGCGTCGCCACGTATCATCGAGTCGATCGTCGCAATCACATCGTGGCCGTGGCCTTCCGGCGCGCGGAACCCGAAGGCGCGCTCGATACCTTCAATCAGCTGCGCCGATGGCTTTTCCGTGATGCCGACCGTGCGGTTGCCCTGCACGTTCGAATGTCCGCGCACGGGGCAAATGCCGGCGCCCGGTCGTCCGACGTTGCCGCGCAGCAGCGCGAGGTTCGCGATCTGCTGCACGTTCTCCGTGCCGCGATGATGCTGCGTAATGCCCATTCCGTAGACGAGGATCGCGTTCTTCGCCTGCATGTAGATCTGTGCCGCATTCTCGATATCGGCGCGCGAAAGACCCGAGTGCCGCTCGATGGCGTCCCACGATGTCGCGCGCAGGTCGTCCAGCAGCGCTTCGATGCCGTGCGTGTGGCCCTGAATGAATTCAATGTCGAGGATGCGTGGCACGTCCGCGGCAAGCGCGGCGTCGTCGGCTTCGACAATGGCCTTCATCATCCCCTTGAGCACCGCGACGTCGCCGCCGACACGTACCTGGTACAGGAAGGTGCTGATGGGGGTATAGCCGAGCGTCGCCATTTCGATTGGATTCTGCGGCGAAGCGAACCGTTCCAGCGCGCGTTCGCGAAACGGATTGAACGACACGATCTTCGCGCCGCGCCGCGACGCCGAATGAAGATCGCTCATCATCCGTGGACTGTTGGTGCCGGGGTTTTGTCCGAAGATGAAGATCGCGTCGGCGTGCTCGAAGTCTTCGAGCAGGACCGTGCCTTTGCCGACGCCGATCGATTGCGGCAGGCCGACGCTCGTTGCTTCGTGGCACATGTTCGAGCAGTCGGGGAAATTGTTGTTGCCGAATTCGCGGACAAAGAGTTGATAGAGGAACGCGGCTTCGTTCGACGCGCGGCCCGACGTGAAGAAATCGGCCTGATCGGGATGATCGAGCGCATTCAGGTGGCGGNCCACGAGCGTGAACGCATCTTCCCAGCTGATGGGCAGATAGCGATCTGATGCTCGGTCATAGGCCATCGGATGCGTGAGGCGTCCGACCATTTCGAGGTCGTAGTCGTCCCATGCGGTGAGTTCGGACACGCTGTGCGCGGCGAAGAACTCCGGCGTGCAGCGGTTCGCCGTCGCTTCCCACGCGACTGCCTTTGCGCCGTTCTCGCAGAACTCGAATGACGACGTGTGCTTCGGGTCGGGCCACGCGCAGCCAGGACAGTCGAAGCCTTCCGGCTGATTCATATGCGATAGCGTCTTCGCGCCGGAGACGGCAATGCCTTGAAGCGCGAGCGCTTCGCCTGTTGCCTTGAGCGCGCCCCAACCGCCTGCAGGGTCGCTGTAGATGCGGATTATTTTCTTTTTGCCCATGTCTGTTTTCCTGTGCCAGTTCAGGAGGAGCACGAGGGGGTCTTTACTTTCTCGGCGAACTGCTGCTCGCGAAATTGAGCGAGGCCGGCCAGCTCGATAGCGTCACCTAATTACCCGTCGTTTGCACCGCCGCCGGTGTTTTTCCGCCGACTTCGGACTGCATCCGACGGCCAATCTATTTCACATCGACGCGTGCCTGCTCCATCCCGGCTGGCTTGCGGAGCTCGTATGTTTGGAATAGCTGCGAACACAAGGCTGCCAGTGCAGCCAGATTCACGGCCTGATGTGGATACTCAACCTCGCCAGCGTTGAGTACGTCGTCCAGTACTGGAGCAAGACGGCGCAGTTGCCGGAAAGTAGTCGCGTCGAGTTTCATACGGCGATCTTCCCGAACGTGTCGCGCTCCATTCTCGTGTTTTCAATCATCGTGCCCTCCATGTCGTCACCTCATCAGGCGATGGTCGCTCGGGTCCGATGGCAGTCGGTCTACAAATCACAGATCGCCATCGACGGTCAGACGAATGGCCGGCCGCAGCATTCGAAAGAGACGTTTCGATCTTAGTTGGTGGGGAGCGGCGACGGCTATTACATAAAGATGGAACCGCTCAATTTAGGTCTGCTGGGAGTCGTCGGGAGGGAATGGACAAGAAAGACGCCAACGGGCGACTCGCTGTCCGCCTCGCTCGCTAAATCTCGCTCTTCGGGGTATTGGCCCGGCGTACTCGGCCTTTGGGACGCAGGCCAGGTCGCGCGTGGGGCGCAGACATCACCTTGATCGCGTACGGCGCCCCACCAGCGACCGGGCGGCCAAATTCGTCCCCAGCACGAAAATGATGCCGATCATGCTGCCGATTACAACGTCTATCGCTCGTGCGTCCGCTGACAAAACGGTGTGTCCGGCGACAATAATCGCGATCGCGTGTAGCGCGCATCGCGCGCCGAAGGCCACGACATAGCGATTAAAAGCAACGAGCGTGAGCGCGATTGCCGCCGTCAGTACGTCGAAGAGCAAAGGCACGTGTGGCAGGAATATTCCGACTGCCATACCTGTGGTTACCCCGACGATCGCGCCGACCATCCGGTCTTTCCATTTGGCGATCGCCGTCGACACATCGCCAGTGACGACGCTCGCGGCCGACCAAATCAGCCATTCCGGATAGTGAATTCGGTGCCACACGATGAGCGAAGCGGCCATGCCGACTGAGAGGGCGGCGGCGATCATGCCTTCAGAATATCCGCGTCCCGGTGCTTCATTGACTTGCCGCACAGCAAACCATCTGCGGCCGTCGAATTTTTTCCCGAGTAATCGGTAAGAAGCGATCGAGACGAGTGCGACCGGGAGCACTGAGAAAAGTAGATACGGTAAGGTCTCAACGGCTGCTTGCGGCAACGCGCGCCCGTTAGCATTGTTCGCTGTCGCGCAGGCCAGGTAAAGAACAGGGATAAAAGTGAAAGTTCCTGTCCAGCGCATCTCGGTGCCTGCGGCGGTGATAGCTATGCAGGCAACAGCAAGCACCACTGACCCGATAATGAACACTCCAGGCGTTTGCATCGATGAGGTAATGGCAAGATAGCCGAGGGCGACTACAAGGGCATGCAGGAGCACGCCTAGCGGCGCCAGGCGCGACCGTTCCGCAGCAATGAAGGTCGATATGGTGACGATCTCGACTCGGAACCAGATCGGATTCCCGGTCAGGAGTCCCGCGATGAAGATCGGTGCAAGCTGCAACGCGCCGCGCGATAGCATGCTGATGTTGATCAAACCATAGAACATAAGAGCCCTTCGACGGACAAGCCGCAGCCGGCGCACGCCGTTTCATAGTCATCGGCGATCAATGCGCGAGTCGGCATCGACCTCCGAGCGGCGCACGACGAACAGTCAAGACCAAAATGCAGAGCGCAGATTCGCCCTGTGCATCCTGTACGATGGTATGCAGAGGTCCTATAGGTCCAGTACCAACCGGAAACACCAAAGTAAGGGTATCCATGCCAATTGAGATGTACTGCTAATTGATTAATGTGATGTCCGTCCCGTGTTGTCGATACGAGGAGAGTCTAGGGAAGTCGTGTCATGCGAGCGGTGCGACATGCGAAGAAAAACTAAGCGACCAGGAATCCGTGAAATGTAATACACAGAAGAGCCGAACGCATCCTCCAGTTTCATGTAATAGCAGTCCTACCTCCTGCCGCCTACCATCCAAACGAGGTAGAACACCGAAGCGACCCCGGAGAGAGCACGGAAGTTATATGGTTTAAAGGCGCGAAATGTGGAAGTTATTTGGTTAATTTTCCGGAAGCCAATCGAGTTCCTCCACACCTCCCGGAATCACCTGGCGCAGTCTAACTGACCTTGCCCCCGTTTAACGAATCCCATAACCTAGGGAATTAGGCTCGGCCTGGCGGGGTTTTCTATTAGCAATACAATCATATGATGAGAATTTTTCCGCGCTGCACACCTCTAAGTTGTAGCAAGCGGAATATGGAAATGGACTACGCATCGATTCAACCTGCGTTAACCACTCTGTTGCGCAACCGGCCGCCCGGCACCACTGCCGACATTAATAAGCAGACGGTTGCATACTGGGACGGCTACGAGGTTAGGGGCGTTCACTTGCGGCACGACAAGAGCGGCCGGCTAGACGGAGATTTCGACTTCGACGAGCGCACATTGAATCAACTGCACGCGGATCTGGTCGCTTGGATGGCCGCGCCTCGTTATACGGTACGCCCTGAACTCGTGGACTGGCTGAAGGACGCTCCCCCGTTCAACGCGGGCGCTTGACAGCCCCGTACCCTGGCTCGTGCAATGCGTCCTCGTCTGCTCGCTGACACGCTTGGTTTTGTGCGTCGAGACGCGGCCTTATCGCGTCAGCTAATGCAGAATTCAGCGCGTGGAGTTCATTGCGTTGCGAGAATCAGGCCTCGTGAGGGCGCAGATGGAACAGCAGGTAGATACGCTCGTGATAGGTGCTGGGCCTGCAGGCCTCGCGGTTGCTGCGTGTCTAAAGAAGCGGGGAGCATCCTGCATCATTGTGGACCGGGCGACCGAGGTCGGTTCGAGCTGGCGCCGTCACTATGACCGGCTGCACCTTCACTCCGACCGGGACCGTTCGGCCCTGCCTTATCTTTCGTTTCCCGCTGGAACGCCACGTTATCCGTCGCGCGAACAGGTGATCGAGTATCTCGAACTGTATGCGCGGCATTTCGAGCTCGTACCGCACTTCAACGAGGAGGTCAGGACTGTACGGCCACGCAACCCCGGATGGATTGTGACCACAACAGCCAGCGTCTATCATTCGCGGCGGGTGGTCGTGGCCACCGGCTACAACGCCGTTCCCTATCTGCCACGGTGGCGCGGCCAGGAGCGCTTCGGCGGCCGCATCTTGCACAGCAGCGATTACCGCAGTGGCGAGTCATTCCGCGGCCGGAGCGTTCTGGTCGTCGGCTTGGGCAACAGTGGCGGAGAGATTGCGATCGATCTCCACGAACATGGCGCACGAGTGGCAATGGCGGTGCGCGGGCCAGTGAACATTGTCCCTCGCGAGGTCCTCGGTATCCCCGTACTCGCTATCTCTATCGCGTTGAACCGCCTTCCTGCCCGATTCGCTGACGCGCTGGCCGCACCACTCGTGCGGCTCACCATGGGAGACATCACCAAGCTGGGTTTCCGCAAGCTCCCGATGGGTCCCTTTACGCAAATCAAGGCGAGGACACGGATCCCGCTCATCGACGTCGGTACAGTCAAACTGGTCCGCGAGGGCCACATTGAGGTGCTCGGAGATATCCGCGAGATGGGCGAGACAGACGTGACATTTGATGACGGGCGTTTGCGGGGTTTTGATGCAATCGTTGCCGCGACGGGGTTTCGCCCACGAAGCGAGTGTTTCCTGGAGCCGCAGAGCGATATCCTCGACGTGGAGCAACCGCAGCCGCCGAGCGGCGGGGAGAAAAAATCCGGGCTGCATTACTGTGGGTTTATCGTCTCGCCGACCGGTATGTTGCGCGAAATCGGAATCGAGGCGCAACGGCTTGCAGACGAAATCACGCACCTCGAGCGCCACCCGGTGTTTTGAGGGTTCGGGAGGTTCAGGGTGCAAGTTCGCGCGGCTGCGCTTCCCTGTACTCTCCCGGAAGGCATGCATCCGTCGCTCGTGTCCCAGCTTGCGCATGCGCGTCTCGCGAAATGCGGCGATTACGGCAATCACAACCGACAACGCCGCCACTGCGACCTATCGCGCGTAATATCGAGTGCGAAGGGTAGGGGGCGGAACTGCGCCGTCCGAACAGTCCTGCAAAAAGCCGAAGGCCGAATGGGATAAGGGAGATGCGATGAGCAACGACATGTACGAAGAGGGATTGAGCAAAACCGCTGCCAACTTCGCAGCCCTGACGCCTTTGACCTTCATCGAACGCGCGGCGTCGGTATATCCGACGATGCCCGCCATTTCGCACGGCGCGGTGCGACGTGACTGGGCGCAGACCTATGCGCGCACACGGCGTCTAGCGTCCGCGTTGAGCGCCAGAGGCATCGGCGTTGGCGATACGGTCGCCGCGATGCTGCCCAATATTCCCGAGATGATCGAGGCTCATTTCGGCATCCCGATGATTGGCGCAGTCCTCAATACGCTCAACACGCGACTCGATGCAAACACGCTCGCGTTCATGCTGAATCATGGCGAAGCGAAAGTGGTGCTGGTCGACCGGGAATTCTCCGCCGTAATGCGCGAGGCGGTCGCGAATGTGGACCGGCCGATTCTTGTCATCGACGTCGACGATTCCGAATATGCCGGGCCGGGCGAGCGTATCGGTGAACTCGACTATGAAGCGCTGCTGGCGAGCGGCGATCCTGCATTCGAATGGGCACCTCCATCCGATGAGTGGAATGCGATCTGCTTGAACTACACATCAGGGACAACGGGATATCCGAAGGGCGTCGTCTATCACCATCGCGGGGCGTACACCAACGCGGTCAGCAACATCCTCGAATGGGATATGCCAAAGCACGCGGTGTACCTGTGGACGCTGCCGATGTTCCATTGCAACGGCTGGTGCTTCCCTTGGACCGTGGCCGCGCGGGCGGGCGTCAACGTATGCTTGCGCAAGGTCGATGCGAAAACGATCTTCGATCTGATTCGCCGCGAGCGAGTGACGCACTATTGCGGCGCGCCGATCGTACAGAACCTGCTGGTCAATGCTCCCGACGAGATGAAAGCCGGGATTGCGCACCGTGTCCACGCAATGGTCGCCGGCGCGGCGCCGCCTGCGGCAATGATCGAAGGAATGGAGCGGCTCGGCTTCGAGTTGACGCATGTGTACGGCTTGACTGAGGTTTATGGCCCGGCGACGGTGTGTGCGCAGCAAGCTCAATGGAGCACGCTCGACATAAGTGAACGCGCGCGCCTGAATGCGCGGCAGGGCGTGCGCTATCACTTGCAGGATGCCGTGACGGTACGCGATCCTCTGACGATGCAGGAAGTGCCGGCGGATGGCGAGACAATCGGCGAGATCATGTTTCGCGGCAACATCATGATGAAGGGTTACCTGAAGAACCCGGCCGCAACGCAGGAAGCGTTTCGCGGTGGCTGGTTTCACACCGGGGACCTGGCGGTTGCTAATCCGGACGGCTATGTCCGGATCAAGGACCGCAGCAAGGACATCATCATTTCGGGCGGCGAGAATATTTCAAGCATCGAAATTGAAGATGTGCTGTATCGCCATCCAGCGGTACTCGCGGCCGCCGTCGTTGCGAAGCCGGACCTTCGTTGGGGGGAGACGCCTTGCGCTTTCGTCGAGTTAAAGGCGGGCGCAACGGTAAGCGCCGCGGAATTGGTCGCGCATTGCAAAGCCCATCTCGCAAGTTTCAAGGTGCCGCGCGCCGTGGAGTTCTGCGAGTTGCCGAAGACATCGACCGGCAAGATACAGAAGTTCGAACTGCGTAAGCGCGCCGGGTCGGTCGCGGCCATCGACGTATGACGGAGGCGAACATGAATGAAAGCGCAAGTCCAGACCCGCTGGTGGTCATCGATCGGGATATCTACGGAGTGCGCGGCGCAGTGCGGATAACGCTGAACCGGCCCGACGCGTTTAACGCGTTGTCCGAAGCATTGATCGACGCGCTGAAAAGCAGTTTGGACGAAGTGGCCGCATCGGATGCGCGCGTCGTTGTGCTTGCAGGCGCGGGCCGGGCGTTTTGCGCGGGCCACGATCTGAAAGAGATGCGCGCCAAACCGTTGTTCGAGTACTACCAGGCTCTGTTTGCTCGCTGCTCGCAGATGATGTTGACCATCCAGCGCATGCCGCAGCCCGTGATCGCGCGCGTGCACGGAGTCGCGACTGCGGCGGGCTGCCAACTGGTCGCGATGTGCGATCTGGCGGTGGCCGCAAGCGATGCTCGCTTCGCCGTGTCGGGAGTCAATCTTGGATTGTTCTGCTCGACGCCAAGTGTGCCGCTGTCGCGCAATCTGTCTCGCAAGGCCGCATTCGAAATGCTTGTGACCGGCGATTATATCGATGCACAAACCGCGTGTGAGCGCGGCCTAGTGAATCGAGTCGCCACGCCTGAACGGCTGGACGATGCGATTCGCGCACTCGTGGCGAGTATCAGCGAGAAGTCCCGTGTAGCGATCGCCGCTGGCAAGAGTCTCTTCTACCGGCAACTGGAGGCAGGCATCGATACGGCATACCAACTGGCCGGAGACACGATGGCGCGCAACATGCTTGACGACGCGGCTCTCGAGGGAACCGAGGCGTTCATTCAGAAACGCACGCCGCAGTGGCGCGAAACGTGAGGCGGCGAACGCAGTTGTTCACGCGCTGGCGGTGACGCCAAGGGCTCGAACCTCTACGGTGTTGCCACTGCTGGAACCTGTAGCGACGGCTCCGGTATGGATTTTCACAGCATGGGTAGGATCGTGGGTAAGCTGTGGCTGACAATGTGGGACTTTCGGGGCGTACGTCACGACTACGCCGCGCTCGAAGAGCAACTCCTCGATGTCGCGCAAGCCTGGCTGGAGGCGAAAATACCATCGCACCGCGCAACTGATGACCTCTGCCTGAAAACGGTGGCCGTGATAGATTTAGCTTTCTTCATCTCTTGGGGGCCTCGTATCCGGAAAAAAGACTGGTCAGAATAGTGCGCGTCTGTCGACTGTTCGAATTTGGACTCACTATTCCAGGCCCGACCTTTTCAGAATACGTATCTGGCTTGATCCTTTATCCAGAAGCCATATGGGAAGTCCTCAGGTGTGCTCAGGTGCGATGCTGCAATGCTCCTTTGGCGGGGCGCCTGCCGCTTTAAACGTCTTGCCCACCAACAGAACGACGGTAGGAGGCGTCCCTGCGGCCACGATCATGGATTACATCCCAATCGTCAACGTCGCACCGTTCGCAATGTGTCAAAGCGCAGCCAACCCCACAGTGATCGCAGCGACGGCAGCGAAACTCGGCGTGTTCACGCCGATGCAGTGCGTTCCGGCCACCCTCGCGCCCTGGATTCCCGGCGGCGCCCCTACTGTGCAAATCGGTGGCGCACCGGCGCTCGATGCGCTCGGCTCTCTGGTCTGTGCCTGGGGCGGCGTGATCACGGTACTCCAGCCTGGGCAGGTCAGCACGCTGGTACCTTGATATGTCAAGACTCCGCAGAAGGCTCGCCGCGCAAGCTTCGCCACCAGATTTTCCAATGAGGTTCTGGTCGGCCGTCGCTTCCCAGCCGGCGGCCATCGCTCGCGTAGCGCTCGGCTGAACCCAGCGGCTTGCCTTCCCGAAACGACTGATGCTCCGCGAGCTGCCCGTTCGGGGGAAAGCGCTGGGATACGCCTTGCAACTTACCCCGCCGATAGGTCGCGCGTTCGAGCACCACGCCGTTGGGCAAATAGGTGACGCTTTCGCCGCTCAGGAAGCCTCGCTCATAGTGCGCTTCGCGCTGAACGGCTCCATCCTGCGCGTAGTACACGGCCTTGCCGTCGAGCTGTCCATCGATGTAATTCAGTTGTGCCGATGGCTTTCCGTCCGGGTAGAAGAAGGTCGCCGGGCCGAACAACTGGCCGCGCGCGTACGCGAGGACCGCAAGCGGCGCGCCAGTTACGGACACCCGCGCCGTGCCATGCAACAGGCCGTCGACCAGGGTGCCTTCGATACGCGAGTCGCCGCGCTCCACCGACGCGTGTTGTGGCTTGCTCATGCTGGCTCAGTTGATCTTCACGATGCCGCCCTTGACCGTCAGCATGGCTCCGCCATCGATGGTCTGTTCGAGCGCGCCCTTGTTGGTCACGCTCTGGCCTTCGTTCGACAGCGTGCCATCCGATTTATTCGACAGCGAGGTTCCCGCCTGATTGGTCAGCGACAATGCGGCGCGCTGGGTGAGCGAGCCATCGGTCTTTGCGGTAAGGTCGCCGACGCTATGTAGCGAAAGCGTGCCGCTGACCCGGATCGTCAAGTCGCCATCGACCGTCAACGTGTAGTTGCCGGTCACCGTTTGCGCGAGGTTACCGCCGACCGTGCGCTTTTCGTCGCCGCGCGCTTGAACGGTGCGCGTCCCGGCGACGTCGACCGTTTCGTTGCCGGTTTTCACTGTCATGCTGCGATTGCCGCTTTCGAGGACAAGCGCGTCGTCGCCTTCCTTGACCGTGTGCGTGCGCGCATGCTGGATCGTGCGTGTCTCGTCGTGTCCGATCTGATAGGCCGCGTCGTTCAGCACCTTCACGTTGAGATCCTTCTGCGCCTGCACGAACACTTCCTCGCTGTCCTGCTTGTCCTCGAAGCGCAGTTCGTTGAAGCCGGTGCCGCCCTTCGATGAACTTGACTTGATGCCGGACTGCGTCTGGTTATCGGGCAGCGTATACGGCGGCTGGTTCACGCCGTTATAGACGCTGCCTGTGACAAGCGGGCGATCCGGATCGCCGTCGACGAAAGCAACCACGACCTCGTCGCCGACACGGGGAAGGAACTGCGCGCCAAACCCCTTGCTGGCCCAGGGTTGCGAGACACGGACCCAGCACGAGCTGTTTTCGTCCTTGCGGCCGGCCCGGTCCCAGTGAAACTGGATCTTCACGCGGCCGTACTGATCCGTCCACAGTTCCTCGCCCGCCTTGCCGACGACAGTTGCCGTCTGCGTGTGCATCACGGGCCGATGTGTGGCGCGAGGCGGCCGATAGGGCGTATCCGCCGGAAAGGCTTCGAAGCGGTTGCGATATCCGTCATGCGTGGCTTCGTGCGTCACGCTCGAGATCACCCATGCGATGTTGGCTTCGTCCGCTTCGTGTCCGGACAAGGCAAACCTGTAGCCCGGCGTCAGCGCGCGGCAATCGCTTTCGCCTACAAGCCGACGCACGCCGGCGCGCAGCTCGTCCATGCGGCGATTCGCAAGCGCCGTGCCGGCTGCGCTCGTCTGATAGCGACCGGGGTATTCGTAGACCGCGCGCTCGCCGGGTACCGCCTGCGCTTTCGAAAGCAGCGTGGACGCGGGAGTCAGGTACGCATAGTCCGAGCTGGCGAATATCCCGGTCGCGGTCTGCTGCACGAGTTCGCAGTACAGGATCTGTCCGGTTTCGCGCCCGCCGCCCTGTCCTCCGGTGTAGGGGATGGTCGCGGCGCCGGGCATGGCCGCGAACGCGTCGTTATTGTCCGCGATGACGAGCGTATGCCTGCCGTTCTCGTGCCGGAAGAAATAGAACCACCCTTCCTCTTCGCTCAGCCGCGAGATGAACGCGAAATCGGTTTCCGCGTACTGGACGCAATACTCGCGCGGGTTGTAGTTGCCCGACAACGAAAAGGAGAAATCCGTCGCTTCGTTGCCGTCGAATACTGCCTCGAGGATCTGCTGCGTGGTCTTGTCCTGAAAGATCCGGTTGTTCGACGCGAGCGTCAGCAGCCACGGCCAGGACCGAAGTTCCAGCGAATAATGGGTCCCGTCCCCGGTCGACGGCAATTGCGCAGCGCGAGTGCAGACGGCGTCGATCAGGCGCGGCGCTTCGCCCCAGACGAGCGAGAGCGTCGCATGCTGGCCGGGTAAGGCTGATAGCGCGACTGGTGTCGAAGCGCCCGTCGCGTGCACGAGGAGGTCGGCGGTCTCGCTGATTGCTTCGCGCCCGGTCATCCGGACGGCAAGCAGCGCACGGAAAGGCTCACCGGCGATGAGAAAGCGTGACTCGTCACCGGAAAGAGAAGGACGCGGCATGGAGGTCGATGTAGGGTAGGCCTGTGCGGAAAATTGCAGCGTCGCGACGGTGGCGGAAAGCGATGATGCCCGCTCGCGCACCTGATCTGGCGAGGACGACTAAAGGTTTTGGCTCGGATGTCATTCGAGCGCCCACTGTGCGAGTGTGCCGAGCAGTTCGTTCATCAACACGCCTTCGACGTCCCGCGCGCCAGCCAGGCGGCATCGCGCAAGTACTGCCTGGACGATCTTCGGGTCGAAGGCGAACTGCTTGCCGGTGGACTCCTGGTATCGCGTCTTCAGCACCTCGAGCTTCTTCTCGATGATCGTGCAGAGCACGGCATCGTCGAGTGCGCGATAAGGCACGGCAGTCATGCGCGCGAGGAACGCAGGCCGAAAGGTCCCGAGCAAGGCCTCGCGCAGGCGCTGCGCGAAGGCGTCGGTCGCCAGCGCGCCGGGTGGTGACTGCAGGAGCAACTCGGCGCCGACATTGCTGGTCGCGAGAATCACCGTATTGCGGAAGTCGACAGTCAAGCCAGTGCCGTCTTCCATCACACCCTTGTCGAACACGTTGTAGAACGCTTCGAGCACGTCCGGGTGCGCCTTTTCGATCTCGTCGAGCAGCACGACGCTGTAGGGGCGGCGGCGCACCGCTTCGGTCAGCACGCCTCCCAGCCCGTAGCCGACATAGCCCGGCGGCGCCCCTTTCAGTTGCGAGACAGTATGCGCTTCCTGGTACTCGGCCAGGTTCACGACGATCAGATTGCGCTCGCCGCCGTACAGCGCGTCGGCGAGTGCATATGCGGTCTCGGTCTTGCCGACGCCTGTCGGGCCTACGAGCAGGAATACGCCAACCGGTTTTTGCGGGTCGGTGAGTCCGGCGCGATAGGCCTGAATCCGTTTCGAGATCCTGTCGAGCGCGGTTTCCTGCCCGACGATGCGCTGCGTGAGACGTGCCTTCAAGGTACGCACGGCATGCATTTCGTCGGCCAGCATCTTGCCCACCGGGATCCCAGTCCAACTCGCGATGACCGCGGCGACCGCTTTCGAATCGACGCATACCGGTACCATTGGATCATCCTGCCGAATGGCTTCGAGCCCGCTTTCCAGCCGTGCCAGTTCGGCGCTCAGATCCTCGAGTTGCTCGGTCAGTTCGCTGTCCGGTGTGTCGCGCAGCGTTTTGTCGAGTGCCGTGAGTTTCGCACGCGTATTGAGAATTTCACGCACAGCGGCCGACTCCTCCGCCCAGCGGGCGCTTAGCTCGCGTACCAGCACGGCGTTTTCCTGGTGGTCGGCGTCGAGGATGGCCAGCCGGGCGGCATGATTCGCGCCCATCACCATTTCGCGCTTCAGCCGTTCCAGCTCGTCGTGCAGCGCTTGCTCGCGATGGCGCGCGGCTTCGAGCTGGGGCGGCGTATCGTGCTGCGCGAGCGCAACCCGCGCGCACGCGGTATCCAGCACCGCAATCGCCTTGTCCGGCAACTGACGCCCAGAAATGTAACGATGCGACAGCTTCACCGCATCGACGATCGCCGCTTCGAGCACCGCGACGCCGTGATGCCCTTCGAGCTTGGCCGCGACGCCGCGCAGCATCGCGACCGCCGTCTGCTCGTCGGGCTCGTCGACTTGAACCAGTTGGAAGCGTCGCGCGAGCGCCGGGTCCTTCTCGAAATACTTCTTGTACTCAAGCCATGTCGTGGCGGCTATCGTACGTAGTTCACCGCGCGCGAGTGCCGGTTTCAGCAGGTTTGCCACATCTCCTTGCCCTTCGGCGCCGCCGGCGCCAATCATCGTATGCGCCTCGTCGATGAACAGGATCACCGGTTGTGGCGAGCGCTTGACTTCGTCGATCACTGCCTTCAGCCGCTGCTCGAATTCGCCCTTGACGCCTGCGCCGGCCTGCAGCAGCGCGAGGTCCAACACGCGCAGCGCGACCTTGGCGAGAGCCGGAGGCACGTCGCCTGCGGCGATGCGCAATGCGAGCCCTTCCACGATGGCGGTCTTGCCCACGCCCGGCGCGCCAACGAGGATCGGATTGTTCTGTCTGCGCCGCAGTAGGATGTCCACGGCCTGCCGGATTTCGGCATTGCGGCCGATGATCGGGTCGATGCGCCCCGCGCGGGCTTCGTCGGTGAGGTCCAGCGTGTACAGATTGAGCATGGGCGGTGCGCCTTCACGACCCTCGGCGAGCGCGCGAGGCGCGCCCGAAGCTATGGCGGGCTCGC
>JGI12635J15846_10001421_pt1 | contig 20977 bp, 22 predicted proteins | sample BlaSpr_A8_OM2_M2_FD_15846 | JGI IMG/M metagenome (IMG submission 15846) | reverse complement strand
CGCTCCCCAACTACTCCCTATCGGGATGCACCTGTTGAGCCGGTCGACGATGCAGGATGAGACAGTTCGACGGGTCGTGCTGGTCTTGCCGCTGACCTCCGAGGAATCACCCCAGTGAGTCGCCTCATCCGCCAACGACGATGCCACCATGCGCTGCGCGGCAAGGCCCTGAGCGCCGGCGCAACTGAACTCACCGTCGTCTCTTCGTCACCTTTCCTAACTCTATGACCGCGAACCTCACCTCTACCAACCGGCCGGCCATCCCGCGCACCGTGTGGGCGCTTGGCTTTGTCAGCCTGTTCATGGACCTTTCTTCGGAACTCGTGCACGCGTTGCTGCCGGTGTACCTCGTGACCACAATGGGCTTGAGCGTCGCCGCGCTCGGCGTGCTCGAAGGCCGCAGCGGAGGCGACCGCCGTGAACGTCAAGGGGTTCTCCTGACCGCTCAGCGACTACCTCGGGCGGCGCAAGGGGCTGTTATTGGGCGGAGTGTGCCTCACCCGGTCAAACGGGTCGCCGCACCGACCGATTGGGGCTCTGTGGAGGTTGTTGCATCGATCATGGGCCCTCCACTTGATAGCCCTTCGCCGGGCTGCCGGCTTTCCCGCATTGCGGACTGACTTTGATGTTGCAGAAGAATCCGGAAGACGAGCCCGTGCGTGATCAGCAGTAGCGGTACAACGAGAGTCGGAATGAAATAGGCGGCGCCCAACTGCCCTGCCATGAGCCCGGCATCATTGGCCTGGTAGAACGCGTTCAAGAGATCGGCTGAGCCCCAGAGGTTGAAGATCCATGCGATGACAATGCCAGCCCGGCGTGGCAGCGATACCAGCGAGAGCAACGCGAGTGTCGCCGCAACGAGGTCCCCGTAGGCGGCGGAATACGCGAAGGCAGACGGCAGCTCGGGCGACACGACGCCTGGGACGAGGAATGCCAACCCAACGAAGCGGAAGCTGTGCAGGATGAGAAGAGGCCGCAGCGCTTCGGCCCGTCGCAGGAGGCGGAGTTTTGGCCAGATGTATCGCTTCGCGACGATCCCCCACGCGATGAAGCCGAATGCGATGCTCACGAAAAAGCAGAGTTGCGGCAGCATGAGTTTCTCCTTTGGTTCGAATTCCCGCGATCGACTGTGAGAACTTAAGCGCGCAGCGTGCGTAGCTCTGCGATCACAGCGTCTCGCTCCGCGTGAGCCATGGCATGCTCGCGCAGCCAGACCTTGGACTCAGGCGCAAACTGCGGTTCTGACGGAAACGGACAGCGGAGTTCACGGTCGTAGCGGTCGAGATTGAAGCCGGGGCTGAGCGGGGCGATCACGAACTGGGCGAACTGGCGAAGCCAATTGCCGAGCGTCCGCCGGTTGCGTGGAAGCGCTGCGTAGCGACGCGCGATCGTCTCGAAGTCCTCGGCGGGCTGACCGGTCACATCGAGCACGTCGGTGGTCGGCGCGCCCAGCTCAAAAGCCCCGCATTTGTGATCGTCAATGTAGTAGCGAACGCCGCTGATCAGATCGATCGGCAAGCCGCCCATCCGGGCGGCCTTCATGAATAGCCAGGTCGGCATCGGCACGACCCTGACCGATCGCCCGACGGCCCGGCCGATCGCCTTGGCCATGTCCTTTGCGCCAAGGAGCTCCGGCCCAGTGGGGCGGTAGCTCTTCCCGGCGTGCCGCGCGGGATCCATCAGGGCCGCGACGGCGACTCGCGCGATATCCTCGTTGGACGGTGGCGCGTTACGGCTATCGCCATAGATCCAGGGAAATACTCCGAGGTGCGCAGCAAACCCAGTCAATGCGAGGTAGGCGTCAGCGAAGAAGCCCGGCCTCACGATCGTATGCGCGACTCCGGGTGTCATCGAGAACAGCCGATCGACGAGCCAGAGCTGGCGGGTCATGAGGGCGGGATGCGAGGGACTCGACAGCCATTGGGTCAGGCTAACAATGTGTTCGAGCCGGGATTCCCTGGCGGCGATGGCGAATGCGACCGCGCCCTGAATCATGTAAGGATCGAAAGGGGGACAATAGTAAGCGCGCTGAACGTCCTTCAGCGCGTCGGCGACGCGCTCGACATCACTCATGTCGGCGACCGCTATCTCGGCCCCCTGCGCTTTCAGCCGCGCGCTGCGGCCATCTTCTCGGTGCACCATAGCGCGCACGGAATAGCCGCCCTGCAGCAGTTCGGCAACGACGACGCTGCCTGTCTTCCCGGTCGCGCCGGTCACGAGAATCCTTGGCTTGAGCATGATAGTCTCCCAACAGTCGTGGTACCTGTAGGTACCAGAAGGTTGCGCCAGTATGGTACTATGCGGTACCGATTGTCAAGAGAGACGATGATGACCACCGTATCGCCGTCAAAGGAGCGTCAGGAAGGCCGCGACGAAACTGAGGTGCGCGCGCGCATCCTCGATGCAGCCTTCGCAGCGTTCATGAAGAGTGGCTACGCGGCGACCAGCACGCTTGAGATCGCTACGCGCGCGCGCGTTTCGAAACGAGAGCTGTACGCGCTGGTGGGCAATAAGAAGGAAATGCTAATCGCATGCATCAGCGCGCGCGCCACGCGACTGCAGGTACCCGCTAACTTGCCCGTGCCGCACGATCGCGAGACCCTCGCGCACGTACTGACGTCCCTCGGGACGCAGCTCGTCCGCGAAATAACCGATCCAACGGTCATTGCGGTATTCCGACTGGCGATCGCCGAGGCTGTCCACGCGCCCGAGGTGGCGCACGCGCTCGACTCCATAGGGCGCGAGACGAGTCGTGCTGCCTTGCGTCAAATCATGGCTCAGGCCCAGGCGTCCGGACATCTCAATGGCCGTCCTGCCGAACTTGCCGAACAGTTCGGCGGGTTGCTGTGGGGTAATTTGATGGTCAGCTTGCTGCTCGGCGTCGCCGAGCAGCCGAACTCACGCGAAGTCGCGGCACGTGCCCGCGACGCCACAGCTGCGTTTCTTCAACTTCATCCGCTCCCGATTAGCACTACGATGCCCCGCCAGAACATCTAATGCATGGATGATCCGTCCGATGCCACGGCCGCCTAGCGATTCCGTGGCATGGCTCCCGGGTGGCCGCTATCGAGAAACCTGCGAGGCGAGATCAAGTTGCAGCTCCTGGGGCGGGCTCTGCCTGCCGTCGATCGGCAGTACGCGGACCCTGAGCCGCCGTTCGAACTCGCGCAACAGCAACGGCCGCTTCCGAGGTGCAACTGCCGGTCACCTCATCAAATTTGCCGGGTGGCCGCTCGGCCAACATCAATCCGGTGACAGCTAAACACAACGCAGTGACCGATGGTTTAGGCGAACGGCCGCCGAGGTGTGGAATGCCAGGCATGCGTCCATCCAGCAGACGCCAGATCAGCTGTTCAGAGGTTTCCGCACTCGAAGATCGCAAGCTGGCAGCGCTTCCGCTGACCCTGCGCCTCTCAGAGCATCATTTGCATTCGACCCGGCCCAATCCATCGATCCCTTCGATCACGCGCTCGAGACTACATCACCACGGGATCGTTCCGTTTTCCCAGCGCGTGAACGTCCCTGTCGGGCTGTCCGGGCCCAGCAGCGCGACGCGCACCGCCTCGCGAGCGCCCTCCTCGACAGTCTCCGTGCCCGCATATCCGTTGAGGTTCGTCTTGGTAAAGCCCGGGGAGACGGCGTTGACCTTGATTCCCTCCGGCTCCAGCTCGATGGCCATGGCGACCGTCAAAGCGTTGAGAGCGGTCTTGGACGCTGGGTAGACGGGGCCGAAGATCGCGCGGTAGGCGAAGGCCGGGTCCGAGTTCGTCGTCAGCGACCCAACGCCACTCGACACGTTGACGATGCGGGCGGCCGGCGCCTGGCGCAGGAGCGGCAGCATCGCCTGGTAAACGGCGAGGACGCCGAACACGTTGGTGTCCCAAACCGCGCGCATTTCATCGAGGGACACGTTGCTCGGGCGGGTCGTCTTTGCGTACTCTTCGACGGACTGGCCGGGCTGCTTAATCGTATTCGAGATCGCCGCGTTGTTGACGAGCACGTCGAGGCGACCAAGCTCCTTGCGGATGCGCTCCGCCGCGGCAGCGATCGACGCCTGATCCGTCACGTCGAGCTGGAGCGCGCGTGCGTCCGGCCCAACCTCCTTGGCCGCCGCCTCGCCGCGCTCGAGATTGCGCGACCCGACCAGCACAGTGAAGCCGTGTGCCACGAGATCCTTTGCGATCTGAAGACCGATTCCTTGATTAGCCCCGGTGACCAGGGCGACGAGTTTGTCCTGCATAGCAATCTCCTTTCTTATCCATTGATGTGTGGCCAGCGCCGCCGTGCTGCGCTATCGGACTATGAGTTCAGCGTGATTCGGCCAACGCCACGGCGTCAGCGCCCGCAGCAATGCGAACCGGGCACGATGGGTCGTTCGCCGCACGCCACACCGCTTCTGCCACGTCCAGCGCCCGAGTGACCGCAGACGACTGCTCCCATCCCGCGAAGACACGCTGAGCTAAGCCGGCGTAGGCCTCGGGGATGCCACCCTGTATCCGGGGCTGTGCGTTTTCACCGAAGCGAGTCTCCGGAGCCCGTCCCGGCAGCACCAGGCTCACTCGCACATTGAATGGCTGGAGTTCCAGCGCAAGAGACTCGGTGAACGCGTTGATCGCCGCTTTGCTCGCGGTGTACACGGAAAGAAGAGGAAGTGGTTTCAATGTCACACTCGACGTGACGTTCACGATGACACCGGCCTTCCGCTGCCTGAACTGAGGCAGCACCGCCTGTGTCACCGCCATCGTCCCGAGGGTGTTCGTCTCGAAGACCTCGCCGGCAGTGTCCATCAAGGTGCCTTCCAGGGCACCCAGCACGCCAATCCCTGCGTTGTTGACCAGGACGTCGATCGGCCCTGCGGCATCCACTGCCTGACGAATGCTTTCAGGATCGGTGACGTCGAGGGCGAGCACGCGCAGATGCTCGGAACGCGGCAGAACATCCTTGCGCGGCGTGCGCATCGAGGCAATGACCTTCCAATCGCGATCGAGGAAGTACCGGGCGGTTTCGAGGCCAAAGCCGGACGAACATCCGGTGATCAGGACGGTTTTCATGGGGACTCCTGGTGGTGGTTTGCGGTACTGAAACGATAAGTCGCCGCAGCCGGACTTGCTACAATCAGGAGTCCAAGTTTCGTTCGCAGGAGTCCAGTAATGGTTGACCCGCTCGCGGAAGTTGTCACGCTGCTCCAACCTGGCGCCCCGTTCTCGAAAGTCGTCAGCGGCGCAGGTCCTTGGCGTGTTCGCCGCTCGGAAGCCGGGCAGCCCTTCTACTGCGTGATCCTCGACGGTTCGTGCCGCGTCGCGGTCGACGGACACGAGCCGATCAACCTCCAGGAGGGTGACTTTGTCCTGATCCCCTCGGCGTATGGCTTCACCATGTCGAGCCTCGATCCGGCGACGTCGGAGGACGTCGATACCGTGCCCGTCGCGTTGCTCCATGGCGAGTTCAGACTCGGCATTCAAAGCGGGCCGCCTGACGTTCTATTGCTTGTGGGCCACTGCGTCTTCGGCTCGCCGGACGCGGCCTTGCTGGTTTCACTCCTCCCGCAACTCGTGCACGTTCGGGGCGAGAGGAGGCTTGCCACCCTCGTGCAGCTCGTGGGCGAAGAATCTCGCGAGCAGCGGCCCGCGCGTGATGTCATCCTGGCACGCCTCCTGGAGGTTCTTCTCATCGAAGCTCTCCGATCCACGGCGGGGACTGCAGCGTCGCCAGGCCTCTTGCGCGGCCTTGCCGACGAACGCCTCGCGGTCGCGATACGACGAATGCACGAAAGTCCGACCCGGCCCTGGGCGGTTGCGCAGCTGGCGAAAGAGGCAGCCCTCTCCCGCTCGGCGTTCTTCGAGAGATTCAACCGCGCAGTGGGCGTGGCCCCGATGGAGTACCTGCTCGCATGGCGCATGGCCATGGCCAAGAACCTGCTGCGGCGGAAAGAAGGTGGCGTCGCCGAAGTTGCGAAACGCGTCGGCTACAGCTCCGCAAGCGCGTTCAGTGTCGCATTCACCCGCTATGTCGGACTGCCGCCAACGCGTTATGCGCGGGAAGAGATGGAAGCGCGACGCTCGTAACGTACGGAGCGTGAAGCTTTCAGCCGAAGGTCACCTTCATCGGCACTCCTCCCGAACTGGTTGGAGGCTAAACGCAAGCGTATCGTCGCCGGTCGAACGGCCGCTTGCAGTGCCAAATGGTCGCGAGAAAGTCCAATGACCGGCATTAGCGAAAGACTGTTCATGGTCGCACCGGGACATTCTCGGATCCGCGCTGCCCGCCTAAAAGAGGGTAGTCAGAAGCCGTTTCTTATCGTATGGAGCGAGTCGCTGACAGATTCGTGCGCGTTAACGGCGTTGATGATGTCAGTGAGGAACCAAGGCAGAATCAATTGCGTATCGGGATCGCTGACACCAACGCTGAGCACCGGTCGCTTTGACGTGGAGTCAACGCGCGTCGGACTGTGGTTAGCGCACGGGATGCAGGTATCCGTGTCGGCCGGAATATGCTGGACGGTCTGCGGCGACCACGTCGAGGAGCAGCCGGCAGCGAGCACGACGAGGGCGGCGGTAAAGCGAAAGGGCTTCATGAGGTGAACTCCAGCCACGTTACTTTGACAAAATGGCCCGTGACGAGTTCGTCAACGTACGACCTCTATCGTCCACGCAGACCGGAGAACCGCATACAGCGTGGGCTCGCAGACTTCTCCAGGCCAAGGGACCATGCGGAAAAGACAGTGGGAGTACCGGACTTACACAAGACATCGGGAAGCACTTCAAAGGCGGAGTGCAGCGATCTCGGCATGCTTCCCTGATGCCCGCCTACATCGAACGCTTCACGCACGCACGGTAGACTCTCAGAACAATCGCATCGGCGACTTATACGGAGGCAGATGTCATGGAACGCTCTGAATTCGTCACAGCCATCCGGCAACTGGATGCAGCCGCCCAGATTCTAGCCAGGGCCGGTCCCCAAGACTGGGCGTTCGATGCATTTCAATTGCTTGCGTTCTTTCGCCGATACGACGACGTTGGTCCTGGTTTGGAGGCGGTCGTAACGTCCGACGACGAGCTGTTCGCGCGTACTGCGCAGGCCGCGCTTACTATGGCGGGGCGTAACGAGTTCGCCGCGTCGCAAGCGCTTCTCGAGCAGGCCCGGTCGCTTTTGCTCGCTACATGAAAACCGCTGCGCGCCACTTCAGCCAAACCTTACTTCAATGGGAATTTAGCGCGCATCCTTTCCTTCACCAGGCGAGCAATTGCCGCGGGTGCCTGATCGGGAATCGCGAAGACCGAACTCACGTTGATCTCGCATAAGACAAAAGTGTCTGTCCCCGCCTCGGTGCGAGGTCCATAAAGAAAGTCCGCATCCCAGATGATTGGCAGCGAATCGCTGTCTATGTTGAGGACATCCATCATCTGCGGCGTCCATTCATTTTCCATCTTGGCCCTGAGCGCCTGGAAGGGTTCCGCCGAGGCGGGGTGCATGATGCGCGGGCCGGGCTGTGCAGCATCCGAGTCTGGTCCTTCCGGCGGTGGCGGCATCAGCGCTTTGATGAATTGGTGCCCGAATCCAACAACTTTGTCTGCTCCCATGTAGCAACGAATCATGCCGTCGGGCAGGCGAGGCTGAAAGGGTTGATCAACGATGCAGCCGGCGGGCGTGAAGTACGCCTCGCAACGCGTCATAAAATCGCCAAGCGCCATCTCTTGCGGCACGCTCCCTCGACGAGCATGCAAAACGCGAATCAATGCGCTATCGCCCGCCGGCGGGGCGATTTGCTCAACCTTCCAGACTCCCTGACCGCCATTGCCCCTGTTTTGCTTGAGGACGCGGGGGCCGGCCGATTCCAGCCGAGACGGGAACTCGGCCCAAAATGCAGACTTGGTGGAATAGAGATGGGTATCCGTGCCCCAACCGAGATGCTTCGTGCGATGGAGAACTTCTTTTACGCCCATCTTCAAAATAACGTCGGGATGGGCACTGACCCAAGGTCCGCGCGACGCCACCTCCCGCAACAGCGCATCGAGAACAATCCGAGTCTGCCCTTCGTGAATCGGGTCGACCCATACCAATACGCCATCAAAATTCAAAAGCTGCTCGTAAACGTCGTCCACAATATCGTCGGAATAGACGACGGGTTCCGCGTGAATGCCAAGCGCCTTCAGTTCTTCAAAGATACGATAAAAGCGATTGTTCTCTGGAGTCGCACTTTTACGCGCCTCGTGATCACCGCGCCAAAGCACGGCTATCTTGCCTGCTTCCGTTTTAGTCATTTCACTCTCCACGCGCGGCTGCATTCAGAGTACAGCTGAAGCTTCAAATAACGACATCGCAGAAGGCGGTCGGCGATCTTTGTCTATTGCCTGGGTTCAAAGATCCGAAGCGCGGTACGGCCGTCGAGATTTTTCAACGGGAAATACGCGCGATGTGTCGCCGGGTCCACCACTACAACGTGCGCGTTGGGGCCAACGCGGATGTCGCCGATTCTTGTGACGGCCGCCGACGCAACTCGAAACACAGATACGGGTCCCGATTCGCTCGCCACGTACAGGTAATGGAATCCGGGATCGTAAGCGAGAACATCGGGGTCATCGCCTACCGAAAAGGACGACACTGCGCGCATCGTGCGCATGTCGAAAACGACCAACATGTCGTTGCCCTCGCACGCGATGAAGGCAAGTCGGTTCTCTGGGTCGATCAGTAACCCGTGGTTCCCCTTCGCACCCGGCACGTCGTATCGCGCGATGATTTGATCCGTGGCTGGATCGATCTCGACAAGTTGGTTGCGCGTCTGCACATTCACAAAGATGCGCTTCGTTGCCGGGTCATACTGAGTGTTGCCGGCCTCCCCGCCGAGGGCGATCGTGGCAACCCGCTTGTTTGTGCGTACGTCGATGACCGCCTCGTTGCCGCCCATTTCGTCCGAGACGTACAGCTTGTGCGCGTCGGGGGCATACGCTAGTCCATCCGGGTACCCGCCAGTTGGCACATGGGCGATGACGGTCAAGGTCGCCGGGTCGATTACCGTCACCTCGCTCTTGCCGGTGGCAGTGGCATACACGAGATCTAGATCGGGGACGACAAGCACGCCGTGCACTGAACTGACGCCCGCGACGCGCCCGACTACCCGCGAGGCCTGTACATCGAACACAATGACTTCACTGTCGCCTAAATGCGCGATGAATAGCAGGTGCCGGCGGGAGTCAAGGTTGGCGTAGTCGAGCCGTGTCGTTCCACCGCCAAGCGGCACATCGGCGACTTTTTTGATCGGTGCGCTCGCTTGAACCGGCACTCCCTCCGCGGGAGCAGCGCCGCTCAGCGCCGTTGTCACTGCCGACATCGCCAGAAGGGTCACAGCATACGCGCGGCACATCGTTGATCCTTTGCTCGAGACTTTGAGTGTCTTACTCACTCATGCGTGCAATATTGCGAGCGCCGAGGCATGCCTGCGACAGGCCGAAGTCCCGCGTGAGCGCTGCTTCGAGATCGCCGGTCACCTCGTTTCCGGCACCGGGACTATCGAAATACGTCTCGTGGAGGATCACCGGATTCGCGGCAATCGGCTCTTCGCGCTTAAGTCCGTTAACCTGTTTTACGTCAGTCTGCGTGCAGGCATCGCCGCTTGCATCCTGAGCGCCACGTTGTCCCAGTTGACGAGACTAAAAAGCTGGTTGACGTATTCGTTACGCCGGTTCTGATACTTCAAGTAATACGCATGCTCGAAAACGTCGAGAATCAGGATGGGCTGGATGCCCCAGGCTGTCAGCTTCTGATGGTTCTCGCACTGAAGGATCATCAGTTTGCCCGTTGCGGGATGGTATCCAACGATGCCCCAGCCAGACGCTTCCACCGCGATCGTTGCCGCGACCAGTTGGGCCTTGAACTTCGCGAACGAACCAAAATTCTTGTCGATTGCTTTGGCCAGCTCGCCCTTCGGCTCGCCACCTTTGCCCGAAACGCTGGTCCAGTAAATGGTGTGCAGGATATGGCTGGATAGCTGGAACGCGAGCTCTTTCTCGTAGAATTTGACCAGCGCGAAGTCGTTGGATTCTCGCGCTTTCGCCAGGCTGTCCTCGGCCTTGTTTGCGGCCACCACTGCAGGCTTATGGTGAAAGTTGTAGTGCAGCTCGACAGTGCGCGCGTCGATCACCGGTTCAAGCGCGTCGTAGGCGAATGGCAACGGACCAGCCGCATATTTGCCGTCCGCGTCTGTCAGATTGTCGCTGTAGCCAGGGTCCTCCGCGGCATGGACGGTTTGTGCCTGCGCCAGCATGATTCCTGCACTAACCGCAGCGGTATTGTGCAAAAAGGTGCGACGTGTTGCCATGATTGCATTCCTCGAAAATTGCGCGCACGCGCGAACTGTCAGATGGCGTGAGCATGGATGAGCGGATACACAACTAGACCAAACAGGGCCGCCGCCACGACGATGACGGGTTCCTGCAATTTCTTGAAGCGCCAGAGAAGTAGCACTGTCGCGACTGCCAACGCGACAGTGGGCATGTCAATGAGCGATCGCTTTGCAATGACGAGTACGGAACCCGTGATGGCACCGACCGCGGCTGCAGTAATTCCGTCGACGAACGCCCTGACGGCGGGCAGCTTTCCGTACTTTTTGAAGTACGGCGCCGGCAGCACAGTGAATAGGTAACAAGGCAGGAATGTCCCGAGGGCGGCGACGCACGCGCCGGCGAACCCACCGACCAGATAGCCGATGAACCCGACCGTGATCACGACCGGTCCGGGCGTGATCATCGCGACGGCCACTGCGTCAACGAACTGCTTGTCGTTGAGCCAGTGGTGTTCGGTCACGACGCCCCCATAGAGGAACGGAACGATCGCGAGTCCCGAGCCGAACACAAATGCGCCCGCCTTGGTGAAGAAAAGTCCAATCTGGCCGAGCAGTGGCAGATCAAGACCACTCAGGACGCCGCTGATACTCGGCACCTGAGTCACGGCGAGCGCATTCAACCCGCCCTTGCTGAGCCATTTCGGCGGAGCACGCCAGAACCAGTTGAGCAGGCCACCCGCAATAAAAAGCCACACGATTTCGGATTCGGTGACAACGGTGACGGCCGCGAGCGTCAGGTAGATCCCCCACAGGAGCTTGTCCTTACCGATACTCCTCGTGGTCAGCTTGTACGCGCTCATCGCGATAATCCCGACCACCGCCGCACCCACGCCGTAGAAGACCGCCTGCATCCAGGAGAGGCCGCCAAAATGGGTGTAGGCCCACCCCAGCGCGACAACCATCAGGAATGAAGGCAGGACGAACGCGATTCCGGCCAGAGTCGCACCGACGACTCGGTAGTGTACGAAGCCGAGATAAATGCCGAGCTGTGCAGCCAGAGGACCCGGCATCATTTGCGCCAGTGCCAACCCCTCGCGGTAATCGTTCTCGGTGATCCAACCTCTGCGCTCGACCAGGTCGCGGCGCATGTAGCCGACCAACGCCACTGGGCCGCCAAATCCAAAAGTGCCAAGACGCAGCATGTAAAGGATCATCTGGCCGAGGGTATAGCCCGGCGCGGTCACCGTGGCGGTGTTCATGAACGGCCCCCAGCGTTCGCGTTTTTTGTACTCGATGCAAAGTGCGCGTAGATCGAGTCGAGCACACGACTCATTTCGTCGAGCAGTTGGTCATCATCTGACGCGCGTTGTCGCGCGCCGGCCATCACCGCTTCGAAGCCGATCGCCTCGGGCACCGGTGCTCCGCCGACATCGAGCGCGTGCACCATTTCGCCGAGCCGCAGCAGCGCCAGGTCTTCGTCGAGGCCGAAGCTCGTAGCCAACACCTCGAACGTCACGCGGTCGCCCACGTGCGTAAAGGCGGCGCCATCGAAGTCGAATCCGAGCGCCTCCGGCGGGCAGTCCTCCGGCGAAGCAAGCCAAAGGAAGCGTGCCTTCGGGTCGATGAAGCGACGGATCAGCCAGGCGCTCGCAACACGATCGACCCACAGCCGTTGCCGAGTCGCCCACGTCCGGGCCTGATAGTCGTCACGCCGCAGGGGCCGGATAACCCGCTCGGCCGCATGCGGCTCGCCCGGCGAAAGAATCGTATCCGCGAGCGCCGTGAAGTCTTCCCAGACGATTTCGGCGTCGGTTGAGGCGGCACCCGGAAAGTAGTCGATTGTCCGGATTGCGTCGTAGTCCTTGCGCAGGCGTCGCAACAGCCGGGTGAGCTCAGCCGGTGGCAAACCGCCGAGCGTTTTCCGGGCGGCGCTGAGCGACTCAACGAATGCCGCGTAATCGTCGTGTCGATCGAACAAAGCGCGAAAGTCCTGCTCCTGTGACGCATTCAGGCTTTGTGCCCGCAGCAGATGCGCGGTGCCGCCAGCTTCGTCGATGCCGCTGGCGAGTTCACGCATTTCGTCCTCGCGTTCCGGTGTATGGGGTAAGAGATAAATGCCGTCGCGCAGGACGACGCACCCCTTGGCTTTTAGCGCCCGCCACGCGCGCATGCGAGCGGTCGCGTTCTCGGTGGGGAACGTCAGGACCAGGACAGACCAAGTGGTAAGGGTATTCATGTAAAGTAAACTACATACATGTAGCGTACTTTACAATGAATTTATTGACCTATTTATTGGCCTTCATTTCGGCATCGACGGATGGTCCCTCGTGCATGCCACACGGCCCTGAATAGAAAGAGTCGGGAGCTGCCAGTCGAGTTCGCCCCATACCAGCCGATCTCCGGGACGTCTCGCCCGCCCGAAACAGAATTGCGCCGACTTGTTAAAGATAAAGAGGAATGCCGCGTGGCCGTCGCTGTTTGATTTCCCTGTCACCTGCCCGGTATCCGTCGCGCTGACGTTGGCAGAATCAAAGGCTGACCGGTCGAATCGTTGTTCAGCGACGCGCAACTGTGCCGCACCGACAGGCAACGACGTCAACGCCGCTGGTGTCAATGGGCCGAGCGGAACGTCCGGCCGGGTCCGGTTCAGATTGGGTGAATCATCATGGAATATTTCCCGGTGCCAGGCGTTCTGGAAACAGGCAGCGACAATGCTGCCGATAAGAACCGGCTCCTTTTAACCCAAGAACGGAAAACATCAATGAAACGGAACCTTACTCTTTCCACACTCGCTTTGACGATTGCTCTCGCTTCGCCACTCGTCGCCATGGCGGACATGCTGAACGTGCACGCCGACCTGACGGCCGCCTCCGAAGTGCCGCCGAAGGCCAGCGATGGCCACGGACAACTGACGGGTACATACGACACGTCGACTAAGGAACTGCAGTGGAACGTCGTGTACTCGAACCTGACCGGCCCTGCCACGATGGCCCACTTCCATGGTCCAGCACCGGTCGGCAAGAACGCCGGCGTGGCAATTCCAATCGCCGCAACCGACCTGCCGAGCCCGATCAAGGGTCACGCGACGCTGACCGACCCGCAAGAAAAAGATCTGCTCGCGGGCGAATGGTACGTCAACGTGCATACCGCGAAGAACCCGGGCGGCGAAATCCGCGGCCAGGTCGAAGCCACGAAGTAAGCGCGAAAGTCGCACCCTGCTCCCGAGCCGGCGCAGAAGCCCGGACACCGGCCGGGCGCCTCCGGTGGTGTCTTTTGCGCCTCCCGACACCTTTGGGGTCCAGGGGAGCGAAGAGAAAATGCGGGGCCTGAGGGGCTTGGCGACCTCGTTTTGTCACACGCGGTAACGAATTTCCCGTGCCCGCTCCCCGGACATGCATGCCCCGCCGCGGTCTAAATCTTTAGCGGAGTCGTTCCGCCGCATTAGATGAGGTCTTACCGTGCAGCACATGATCTTGCCCCCTTTGACAGGGGTGTTTGCAGCCGCGTTGCTGGGCGGCTGTGCCGCGGCGCCTTACGACACGTCGATGAATTCCTGTGATCAGGAATACATGATGACCAATCCTGCGAGCGCCGAATATTACTGCGGTCCCGCCTATGGGTACCCCCTGTACGAAGGAGGCTTTCTCGGCTTTGTCGATATCGACCACTTTCACCATCACCACCATGACCATGACCATGACCATGACTTCGATTTTCATCGCCTTCATGACCATGATCATGGCTTTCATCACGGCGGCGCCATGGCTGGCCGCGGGCACGGCGAAGCGCACGCCGAAGGCCACGGCGGCGAGCACGGCTCAAGTGGTTTCGGCGGTGACTTTCAGCCGTCGGGAGCGAGCGGATCGCACGGGGGTGGTCCGCACAAGTAACCGGAATCACGCAACGGACAGCACCTCGACAATCCTCCGCTCGAACGCCCGGCCTTCTTTGCCGAACAGATGGCAGTGGTCGGAGCTGGCGCCGCTCGAGCGCCTCGCCCCGATCGCGCCGCTCGAGCGGCGCACTGCGTGCGATAAGCCCGTCCGGCGCCACCGGTGACTCGGCATAGAGATACGCCGCATCGCCGAGCGACTCGATCGTCGTCGTCCGCGCCGCAAAGCCGTGCCCCGCTGGAGCATGCGGGTACTCGGGGCGGATGCCGACGGTCACGCGGTCCCCAATGCGCTCACGGCCGGGCTCGACCGTGACGCGTTGCGTTCGCCCATCTCGCCCGTCTCGTAGCGCACGAGCACACCCGGAACCACTGTTCAAACGCGTCGTTCGACGCAATCAAACAGCGGCCAATTTTCAAGTTTTCCTTCTTTTTCTCTAAGCGTTTCTTTCGTATTGCCAAGCTAGCGCTCTTGCCGGCAGTTCAGGCACGTGCCATTCAGATCGCGTGCATCGCTTCGTCTTCCCGCGTTAGTGCGAAATTTACCGCCTCGGTACGCCCCTCCCCCGCCCGATTGTTTCCTTCCTCTCAAACCCCGCCGCACAAACAGATATCATGTGCGCTCGATAATACTGCCGTGCACACCCGGCATTCCTGCTGGAGTTTCTATGGCCTCATCCCCTGATAGCGTCAGCATGGCGTTGTTTTGCGACTTCGAAAACGTCGCCCTCGGCGTGCGCGACGCGAAATACGACAAGTTCGACATCATGCCGGTGCTCGAACGGCTGCTGCTCAAAGGCAGCATCGTGGTGAAAAAGGCTTATTGCGACTGGGATCGTTACAAAGGTTTCAAAGCGGCCATGCACGAAGCCAGTTTCGAGCTGATCGAAATTCCGCACGTGCGTCAGTCGGGCAAGAATTCGGCGGACATCCGGCTCGTCGTCGATGCCCTCGATCTCTGCTACACGAAATCGCACGTCGATACCTTCGTGATCATCAGCGGCGATTCGGACTTCTCGCCCCTAGTCTCGAAGCTGCGCGAGAACGCGAAGAAGGTGATCGGCGTCGGCGTGAAAAACTCGACCTCCGATCTGCTCGTCGCGAACTGCGATGAATTCATTTTCTACGACGACCTCGTGCGCGAGCAGCAGCGCGCGATCGCCAAACGGGAAGCACGCGAGGCACGCGATTCCCGGGATGCGAACGCGGCGGCGTCGTCGGCAAAACGTACGTCAGATGACGACCGCCAGCCGAAGCAGGAACTCGAGAACCGTAAGGCCAAAGCCATCGCCATCGCAGTGGAAACCTTCGACGATCTCGCCTCGGAGCGAGGCGAAAGCGGCAAGATCTGGGCATCGGTGCTGAAGAGCGCAATCAAGCGACGCAAGCCGGATTTCAACGAGTCGTACTACGGCTTCCGCGCATTCGGCAACCTGCTCGAGGAAGCGCAATTGCGCGGTCTGCTCGAAGTGGGTCGCGACGAAAAATCGGGTGCGTTTGTGTATCGGACGCAATCGTCCCCAAGTGCGGAAACGGTCAGGGAAGTTGAAACGCCTGTCGTGCCGAGGGAAGCCCGGTCGCAGGCGAAATCGGGCGGCGAGAAGAATCGAAGGAAAGGCCGCAACGTACGGCAACCCGCGCCCGAACCAAGGCTCTTCGAAGAGACTCATGGGAGTCACGAAGCGTCTTCAGAAGCGCTTCCCGACGAGCCGTATTTTGAGCCATCGCCGGTATTTGTTGAAGAGCCGGCTGCAGTTGAAGAACCGGTGATCGCCCCAATGCCGGTGATTCAGGAGCGCGAGGACGAAGCGCTCGCGCGGTTGAACGAAGTGCTCGAAGCGCCACAACCGAAGCGCGGGGTGGCGCGTCGCGGGCGTCAGGCCGCCGCGAAGAAAGCTGTTGCAAAGACGTCGCAAGAGCGGCATGAGGAGCCGGTTGCGGTCGCAGTTTCAATCGAAGCTGCTGATAGCCCGGATCAGGAAACGGCCGCGCCCGCCGCAAAGAAAGCTTCCACAAGGGCACCACGCAAGACGGCTCCGCGCAGTCGCCGCCCTCGAAAGAGTGCAGCGGCGAGCGAAGAGTGACAACGTGAAAAACATCGCCGCCGCATAGCCGCGACGGCGATGTTCGGATCGTTCATGTTGAACTACGACGATCCAGGCCTCAGCGTCGGGCGATGAGCCTCCTGCCCCACCCGGTTGCTCGTCCTCAAGGCTCCGGAATCTCCAGATCCATCAGAGCGGAACTCAGCGATTTCCCATGTGCGTCGAGCGCAAGCGATCGCGTCACGCCGCCACCCAGCGCGCGCCCGAGCACGAAATTCATCGCCGATATTCCCGGCAGTTCAAAGCGCGTCACGTCACCCTTCACGACATCGTCCAGATGCACTTTTACGCGCTCAGGCGTGACATGCGCGAGCAGATGATCGTAGTGCCCCACGTCGTAACAGATCACCGATACATTCAGCGTATTGCCCTTATCGCCGGTTCTGGAATGGGCCAGTTGACGTAGTTTCATCTCAAGCCTCCACTATCTCGAACGACGGCCGCACGAGTTCCCGCGGCAACAGAACCGACTGCACCGCGATCACCTCGCGCGCTGTCTTTGTCACCCCGCCACCGCCCGCCGGACCATTTGTATAGAGCGTTTCGACTTCGTTGCCGATACGAACCGCCTCTGCCATCGAATTCGTTCGACCCGCTACGCGAACNCGGACTTCATACGGTTCCGCATTGCGCCCGCCGAGCGTCGCGCCGTGCAGCGAATCGATACCGATCAGATCGAAGCGCAGTTCGCTCGCNGAAACGCCTGTTATCGCCAGCCGCTCACGCACGATCTCGAGCGCCAGCTTAGCCCGCGCGACCGCACCCGGACCGCCATAAGAAATCTGCCCCTCGCCGATGAACCCATCCACGTAGGCGACCGTTACCTTCAACGTCCCGGTGCGCGATGTCCCGCGCCCACCGCTCACACGTACCCGATCCGACGCTTCTTCCACGACGCGAACCTGCGTGAAGTCGGCAACTACATCGGGCTGGAAATATCTGCGAGGATCGTGGATCTCGTACAGCAGTTGCTCTTTGCACGTAGCCTCCGTCACGCGACCGCCCGCATGCGCGACCTTGGTAATCGTGACGGAACCATCCGCTTCAACTTCGCCGATCGGAAAGCCAAGGCGCGCGAGCATCGGCACGTCCTTGAAGCCGGGATCGGCGAAATAACCGCCCGTGATCTGTCCGGCACATTCAAGCAGATGTCCCACCACCGTCGCTTGCCCGAGCGTGTTCCAATCGTCCATCGCCCAGCCGAACGCGTGGATCAGCGGCGCCGTGAAAAGCGATGGATCGGCCGCGCGGCCGGTGAGCACGATATCGGCGCCAGCCTGCAGTGCCCCGACAATCGGCGCCGCACCCAGATAAGCATTCGCGGACACGAGCTTGCTGTCGTCGTCCGCAACGCTATCGCCGGATTCCTCGAATCGATACGTTCCTTGCCTGACGACATCGAGTACATCGTCGCCACTGACGGCCGCGATTTTCAGGCCGCTCAAACCCAGATCCTTTGCTATCGATGCCGTCTTGCGCGCCGCCGCCAGCGGATTTGCCGCGCCCATGTTCGAGATAATCCGTATGCCGTTACGCACGGCTGCGGGCAGCACCGCGCGCATTCTTGCGTCGAGCAACGGGTCATAACCCAACTCCGGATTCCCCCGCCTCGCCTGTTGCGCAAGCGCGATGGTGCGCTCGGCCAGGCACTCGAACACGAGATAGTCGAGCGCCCCATGTTCGGCCAATTCGACCGCGGGTTCGATGCGATCGCCCGAGTAACCGGCGCCCGCGCCGATCCGTACACGGCCTTCTTTAGTTGCAGCAGTCATGCTCATTCCTTGCGGTCAAGAATGCGTACAAAACGCGCTCAAAGAGGAAATATCCCCATCACGACACACGCAATCGTCATCACGATCGATGCGCCGAACAACAGCGGAAACGTGAATTTCTGATGATCGGCGAGATCGATACCGGTCAATCCGACGACGAGAAACGTCGCGGGCGTAAGCGGGCTCACCGGAAACCCCGTCGTCATCTGGCCGAGCAATGCAGCCTGCCCGACATGCACGGCGGGCACGCCAAGCTGCCCCGCCACTTCCGCGATCACGGGCAGCACGCCGAAGTAAAACGAGTCGGGATCAAAGAGCATGCTGAGCGGCATCGACATGAAACCGAGCGCGACGGGAATATGCGTGGCCATCAATGGCGGCACGAAACCGACCGCCGCCTGCGCCATCGCCTTGAGCATGCCGCTGCCTTGCATCACGCCAGTGAACACGCCCGCTGCGAGCAGAATGCCGGCCATCATCAGCGCGGCGCGCGCGTGGGCATCTATACGCTGGCGCTGCATGTCCACGTTCGGATAGTTGACGAGCAACGCGATGCATAACCCGAGCATGAACATGATCGCCGGCGGAATCTTCTCGCCCATCACCACCATCGTGCCGAGCACCACCAGCGTCAATACGATGTTGAACCAGAAATTCTTCGGGCGGCGCAACGCCTTTTGTTCATCGCTGAGTTCGCGTTGCGGCATGGGGACGTCACCATCGGCGGCCGAATAACCCAGCCGTTTTTCTTCGCGCCGACCGAGCCACCAGGACACGCCGAACACGAATACGAGGCCCACGATCTGCACCGGAATCAGCGGATTGAACAGCGCNGATATAGGCAGATGCAGCGACGCCGATGCGCGGATCATCGGCCCGGTCCATGGCAGGAAGTTGATGCCCGCTGCCATCGATGCCGCCGCGGCCAGCACGCGCCGGTCCATCTTGAGGCGATCGTAAAGCGGCAGCATCGCGGGGATGGTCACGAGAAAACAGACCGCGCCCGAACCGTCGAGGTGAATCAGCAGCGCGAGCAGCGTCGTGCCCATCACAATGCGCGTCGGCCGCGTGCCGACCCTACGCAGAATGCGATCGATGATCGGATCGAGCGTACCGGCATCGGTGATCGTGCCGAAGTACAGGATCGCGAACACGAACATGCCGACGACAGGCGCAAGGCTCTTCAGCCCGTCGATGACAAACTTGCTGGTCTGCAAGCCGAAGCCGCCGATCAGCGACGCCGCTATCGGCACGATGATCAGCGCGACCAGCGGCGACATTCGTTTGGAAAGGATCGCCGCAAGCAGGACGACGATGGTGGCGAGGCCGAGCAATGGCAGCACGATGTTTGTCTCCGATCTTGTTTTTTATTAGATCCAAGCGTAATTTCGAGACGTCGATAAAACAATTGAAATGATTTGATGGCAGCAATCACGTTTCGTAATAGCCGAAAACCATGGACCTGAATCTCCGCGATATCCGTGCGTTCATCGCCGTGGCGCAGGCGGGCAGTTTCACGCGCGCGGCTGTGCGCCTGCATCTGTCGCAACCCGCGTTGACAGTGCAGATCAGGCGTCTTGAAGAAACGCTCGGCGCGCGGCTATTCGACCGCAATAGCCGTAGCGTCGCGTTGACGCCGGTCGGGCGCGACTTGCTGCCGGTCCTGCAAAAGTCGCTCGGCGATATGGAGCAGGTTCTCCACGACGCCCGCGCGCTCAGCGACGGTTCCGCGGGCACGGTGCGGCTCGCGTGCCTGCCGTCGTTCGCCGCGAGTTTGCTGCCCGATCTGATCCAGGAATTCAGGCGCGAGTTGCCGCACGTATCGTTTCAGATCCGCGATGTGGTCGCGAGCGTCGTCAACGCGCTGGTACGTAACGAGGACGTGGACGTGGGTCTGACCGGAGGCGATGTTACCGATGCATCGCTGGAAGTGCTGCACGCCGGTGAGGACCGGTTGTGCGTCGTGTGCCCGGAAGGGCATCCGCTGACGGCGGAGCGGCGGATCGGCTTGGCTGAGATCGTCAGTTATCCGTTGGTGCTGACGGCCGCGGGGACCAGCGTGCGAGCTGTCGTGGATGCCGCTTTCGAGGATGGAGGTTGCGCGCCAGTGCCTACCTGCGAGCCGACCTACATGATGACCGCGGTCGCGATGGTGCGAGCCGGGCTCGGCGTGACCATCCTGCCGCGCTCAGCGCGCGAAGTGCGTGCGGAGCCAAGTCTGGTGACGCGGGTTATCGATGAACCAGGTTTCGTGCGTTCCATCGCGCTAGTGAAGAAGCGCGGACGGACGTTGCCGCCCGTGACGGAGGCGTTTGTGGGCGTGATCGTCAAGGGACTGGCGCAGCGCGGAGAATGACACCCAGCCCACTCGCGGCCATCGCGATGATGGTGGATCGCGGGCTGGGGGTGTCTCTTGCCCCCGATGTCGCCTCGCCGATGACCAGCGCACTGCGCATCGCCCGGCTCAGCTTGCCCATGGAATCGGAGCCACGCCGCTTTGGCGTGCTCTGGAAACGGGCGTCGGTGCGTGACCGGCTGATTCGCGGCCTGGTGGACTGCGCGCTGCAGTGCGTGCGCGGCGAGATGTGATGAATACGCGGGGGACGAGGCGCTCTCAACGTTCTGCCCGCCCAAAAACAATGCGGCGGCACGCTCGCGCGTGCCGCCGCATCCCGCACACGAAGCTTGCCGCCCCGCGTGCCTTGCTGCCGGGCTGAGCCGCTTACTGCGGTTGACCCTTATCGTTCGTGCCCATGGCCGACGCGGCTGCTGCCGCCGAGGCGCCCTTCAGGTGCGATGCCTTGTCTTGCTGATGCAACGTCGTGCCGCCCGTTTCGGATGCTGCTTTCTTATGATGTTTGAAGTGCGGCAGGTGCGGCTTGGGTTCTTTGGGACTAACCGCCGGCTTGCTGGTGTCCGTCTTCGAACC
>JGI12635J15846_10001419_pt1 | contig 20987 bp, 21 predicted proteins | sample BlaSpr_A8_OM2_M2_FD_15846 | JGI IMG/M metagenome (IMG submission 15846) | reverse complement strand
GCTGCGGCTGCGTAGCGTGAGGTGCCTGCTGCTGCGGCTGCGGACGCTCCTGGGGCGGCTGAGGTCGTTGTTCGGGAGCTCGTTGCTCGGGAGCTCGTTGCTCTGGAGGACGAGGCGCCGCTGCGGCCTGATGCTGCTGCTGCCAGTTATTAAACTTCTGCTCCTCATTTCGCTGCTGCTCGGGCCGGTCCTGCACCGGAGGAGCCTGTCTCACCAGAGGGTGCGTGGCCTGCTGCTGCGGCATCTGCGGGTTGGTGTTCGCCGGGCGCTGATACTGCATAGACTGCTGTGGCCGGTCGCTCATTGGCGGTAGAGGCTGTTCCTGGGCTCTGGTTGGTGGATGGTATATGTTGATCGGTTGTTGAGCCTCAGTCGCGCGATTATTCTGCGGGGTTTCCGGCCGCGGATTCCCTTGCGGGTGAGTGACGTTCTGTTGTTGGGCGTTTTGTGGTTGAGCATAAGACGTCTGGTTCTGTGGCTCCGTCGCGCGATTATTTTGCGGCGCTTCCGGATGGACAGCGTTCGGTGGTCGAGGAACGTTTCTGGTTTGGACATTCGGCGCCGGTTGTTGAGGATGCTGCACCTCGTTTTGCGGCTGCGGGGCAACATTCCCTCGCGCCGGTGCTTGCGGAGCCTCATTCGCGCGGACTACAGGTTGCTGTGGCCTTCCCTGATTTTGCGGCATACCGTTGGGACGAGTTGGCTCATTCCCCATCCGCGTGGCCGGTTGCGGTGCTCCGGGTGTTTCGGTACGCACGTTCGCAGTCTGACGCTGTTCGAACGACTGCTTTGGAGGTGTCGGATTGCGGGTCGCCACCACCTGCCGGTTCACTATTGTTGCTGGCGGCCTGACTCGCGAGGGCGCTCCGGCACCCAACACGCTTGCCCTGACTGGCTGCACTGGCGCTGCACGAACTACCTGAGCTTGCTCAATTTGGCGCGCATCGACACGAACCAGATTCTGATGTACGGGTCGTGCGTTCACAAACGTGTCATGAGAAACGACTGTCGTCGCGTTGTTCACGTGCTGGTTGATATAAGTCACGCGCGTTACGTTTGTATTGTTATTGATGGTAGTGTTGTAGACGTTCGTCACTTGGGTGACGCTGACACGGGTGTTTGTGATATTCACGTTATTCACGTAGCGCGGACTTGTCCGATACCACGGAACCCAGACTTCGCGCGGCGCTAAGGGGAACCATCCCACACCGACACCGCCGCCAATTCCGATCCCGATGCTGAATCCACTACCACCCACGAAGGCCACTAGAGCGGGGGCATACACCGGTCTGACTACGATCGGTCCCGGAACCCAGCACCATGAATCTGAGACATAAGCCCATCGTCCGTAATGGAAGGGAGCGAAGCCCCAAGGCTCATCTTCAATCCAAGTCCATCCCCAGGGGTCAACCCATGCCCAGTGTCCGGAACGATAGGGCGCCCAGTCGGAGGAGATGTCTCGCGGCGTCCAAACCGGACCGTATTCGGCAACATAATGCCAGTTTCCGTAGTCATCGAGATCTTCGGAGCCAGTCATTTCAGGGGAAATGTAGTCCGCGGATTGGGAACGGTCTTCATGTTGATCGCGGCTAAAGGCCCAATTGTCGAAATCGTCGGATCCCGGTATCTGCTCAATATCATGATTCAGTTGATCGGTGCCGCCGAATCGCGCGTACTGGCCTGCGACAACAACATAAGTAGAACCACCGCCGGTCACCTCGCCGCGGCCATGCCACACAGTGGTGTCGGTTTCACTGCCGTCACCATTTACATCGATTCGGTATTCTCCGGTGCGCTGAACGACGAAGGCCAGATTAGGCGTGTCTACTTCGAAATTGTCTCCATCGTCCAGGTGGCGGACGCGAAGAATGAGCGATCCCTGCGATAGCTTCAGCTGGGTAGTTTGGTCGTCCAGATCGAGGAAAGTGAGGCTGCTTTCAGATCCCAGGCGCATGGCTGTCGAGCCGACATGCAATTCAGCGCGAGAATTTTGGTCGGCCCACAGATTGTCTCCGGTGGTAAGAGGACGATTCGCCACTGCCTGCACCCAATCCCCTTCTCCGCCAGGTTGAAAAGAGACGGAGCCACTGGAGTAGTTAAGGCGGGCCACACGGCTTGGAGGGTCTTGTCCTTGTCCTTGCGCTTCATCCTGAGCCAAAATGCCCTGCTGCAGCAATAGCATCAATCCAGCCAACGCGACTCCTAGTGCTGAGACTTTGTGCGTCTTCATTGTTGTTTTCTCCTCGTCTCTTCCTTACTCTGTCCCAAGTCCTGTGCTATTTAAAGATGCCAAGGGATTAAACACTTATGGGACGGAGAAGTTCTATACAGTGAACTGTGTACGGTTGTGCTGACGCTGCAACTACTTGAGAGGCACACAAAAATGCCAGCCTGGGTAAGGACTGGCATCTTTAGGTTTGCAACGATTTCCGCTGGCGACAATCCGGGTATTTACTTTCAAGCTACCGGCTGTTCGCTGAGGACTTTTTCCCGTTCCTCGGCATCCTGGTGTTCTTCAACGATAGTCGAAGGTAGAGCCAGTTCCAGGACTTCATCGATCGTCTTTACATAGTGGATGCGGAGATTCTCGAGCTGCTCCGGCGTGAGATCCTCCTCCACGTTCATCTTGTTTTCCGCCGGCAGAATCACGTCATGCACCCCAGCCCGTTTGGCGGCAAGAACCTTCTCCTTGACACCGCCGATTGGGAGGACGTTTCCGCTAAGAGTTATTTCCCCGGTCATCGCCGTTAATGGCCGCACCGGACGTGAAGTCAGCAGCGAAACTAATGCTGTTGCCATGGTGACACCCGCCGAAGGGCCATCTTTCGGGATCGCTCCGGCCGGAACGTGAATGTGAATATCATGTTCCGCGAAGAAACTTTCTTCGATGCCGAGCTGCTGGGCATTGGAGCGTACCCAGGTGAGGGCCGCCTGCATGGACTCCTGCATGACCTGTCCAATTTGGCCGGTCATGGTGAAGCCGCCTTTGCCCTTCATGGTGTTAGCCTCGATGAAAAGAACGTCTCCGCCGGATGGCGTCCATGCCAAGCCTACAACCACTCCTGCGCGTTTGGTGCGTTCCGCAATTTCGCCTTCGCTGCGGACTTTTATGCCGCCAAGGAACTCCTGAATGATTTCGTCTGTGACGACTAATTTTTCAGTCTTTCCTTCCGCGAGACGGCGTGCCTGCTTTCGGCAGATCGTTCCGATAGTTCGTTCGAGATTCCGAACTCCTGCTTCCCGCGTGTAATGACGGATCAAGTGACTCATCGCGTCTGGCGGAAATTCGATTTGATCGGCCGTAATTCCGTTCTCTTCGATTTGCCGCGGAACTAAGTATTGGAAGGCGATGTGAACTTTCTCTTCCTCGGTGTATCCCTGAAGCTCAATAATCTCCATGCGATCGCGCAGCGGCTCGGCGATTGGATCGAGCATGTTTGCCGTCGTAATGAACAAGACTTTGGAAAGATCAAAGGTGACGTCGAGGTAATTATCCCGGAAGGCCGAATTCTGCTCCGGATCAAGCGCTTCGAGCAACGCCGATGACGGATCGCCGCGGAAGTCGCGTCCCACCTTGTCGATTTCATCCAACATGAAGACGGGGTCTTTGGTTTCGGCTCGCCGTATTCCCTGAATTATTTGCCCGGGAAGCGCACCGATGTAAGTCCGCCGGTGACCGCGAATCTCGGCTTCGTCGTGTACGCCGCCTAAAGAAATGCGAACGAATTTGCGGCCGAGAGCCCGGGCGATTGATTTTCCGAGAGAGGTCTTTCCTACTCCGGGAGGTCCTACGAAGCAAAGAATGGGACCCTTCATACTCGGTTTTAGTCGTCGCACCGACAGGTAATCGAGAATGCGATCTTTGACTTTTTTCAGATCGTAATGGTCGGTATCGAGGATTTCTTTGGCTTTGATAATGTCGACTTCGCCACCTGAAGTTTTGGCCCAGGGCAGCGCTGCCAGCCACTCCACATAGTTGCGAGTGACCGAATAGTCCGCGGCCATGGGAGACATGCGCGAAAGCCGGCCCAGCTCTTTCAGGGCTTCTTTCTTGACCTCATCAGGCATTCCCGCGCTTTCAATTTTCTGCCGCAGATCTTCGGTGTCTCGGGCACCTTCATCTTGTTCGCCCAGTTCCTTCTGGATCGCCTTCATCTGCTCGCGCAGGTAATACTCGCGCTGCGTCTGCTGAACACGGTCCTGTACTTCGGACTGGATCTTGTTGCGCAGTTGCTGGACTTCCAGTTCCTTCGCCAAATGCTGATTGATTTTCTCTAGCCGGACCCGGACGTCGGTTGTTTCAAGAGCGTCCTGTTTATCGGCGGTCGAAAGCGAAGGCAAATTCGAAGCGATGAAGTCCACCAGCCGCCCCGGTTCCTCGATATTCATCGCGACCGTCGACAGTTCGTCCGAAAGAGTCGGCGAACCTGCCACGATCTGCTGGAATAGCGTCAGAACGTTCCGCTGCAAGGCTTCAACTTCCGAACTCTTCGGCGGAATTGACTCAGGAACCGATACAACTGTGCCGCGCATGAATGGATTAAGCTGGGTGAACTCGACTAGCCGTACCCGCTCCAAGCCCTCGGCAAATACAAAGAGGCTCTGATTCGGCATTTTGACTACTTTGTGCACTACCGCCAATGAGCCGACGGTGTACAAATCGCTGGGCTGTGGAGCATCCACGCGAGCTTCGCGCTGGGCCACAACCACGATCGTTTTGTCCTCGCCTAGCGAGTTAATCAGCTGGACAGAACTCTCTCGACCGACAGTCAACGGGAGGACTGCGTGGGGAAATAAAACCGTGTCCCGAACCGGCAAAATCGGCAGGGGCCGGTCTTCCTGTTCTTTGGTTAAAGGGACGTTTTCTTCGTCTACGTTGCGCTCAACGCGCGTTTGTTGTGCCATATTTTCACCTTGAGTGTATTATGCTCAAGTTTTGATGTCTCAGAGAGATCAAAAGATGCAGCAAGTGGTCCAAAGTTGTGAAAGCAATAAGTATCTCCAGACTGTCGTTGGAAGCTTGAATTCTATTCCTTTCGCCAGAAGCTTGCACAAATCGAAAGTACCTGCCTGCGAGTCATGTTCTCAGAAGAGTCCGTTCAGGACCTCGATGATGGCACGTTGGGAAGGGTCCGACTTCCAGTCGGGCCGTGAGTCTAGTAGAAACTTAACGTCGGCCCGACTGAAAGTCGGGCCCTTCCCGGTTCTGCGCCATAACCAGTTTTCCGCAGCCTCTGAAAGCCGCTTCTCAATTCAAATTCCGGGCGTCAGGTTTTCGAATCCTCACGCCGATGGGTAAATTCCTAGCACCTTAACCAAATCGGCTACTGTGGCTAGTTCCTTGAGGGCAGCCCGCGCGGCTTTATCATCTCCGCGAAGAAAGTCGGCATAGAAGACGTATTCCCAAGGCCGCCCTCGCATCGGGCGCGATTCAATTTTGCTGAGACTAATGTCACGCGACTCGAACACGCTCAAGGCACGATACAACGCGCCAGATACGTTCCTCAGGCCGAATGCGATGGAGGTTTTATTCGCGCCCGGAAGAACACCGCGCCTCTTTCGCAAAAGAAAGAATCTGGTGAAATTCCGCTTGTCGTCTTCAATGCCAGCACGAAGAATGCGTCCCTTGTAAACCGCCGCAGCTTGTTTGCCAGCAATCCCAGCAGCGTCTGGGATCGCCTCCGACGTCACGTGCTTCACGCTTCCAGCGGTGTCATAAAAGGGTGTCGCTTGAATCTTCGGATATCGCCGAAAAAAGTCGCGGCATTGATCGAGCGCAACAGGATGAGAATAAGCCCGGCGCAGATCCGCAAACTTCACTCCCGGCGCGGCGATCAGATTGTGCACGATCCGCAGGCGGAATTCTTTTTGGATGAAAGCCTTGCTGGCCAAAAGAAGGTCGAAGTGCTCCGTCACCGAACCCGCCAGGGAATTCTCGATGGGGATTACCGCAGCCCCAACGGAACCTCGCTCCAGCCGCTGAAAGACTTCCGTGGAGCGCGCGCAAGAGACGATCGTACTTCCCGGCAGTAAGCGCCTTGCAGCTTCGTGGCTGAAGGAACCTGCTTCTCCCTGAATCGCAACTTTCATGCAGAGAAGTTAATCGCACCGTGTGCGGAAAGCAATTGCCCTCGTAGGGACAGCCGCCCCCGGCTGTCCGGCCGAGCGAAGCTCAGGCTACATCACTACAGAGCCTTCGCCAACACGTGCCCATTCCCGCCATTCGAGTAGTATCCGCGAATCGTTTTCACGACCTTATATCCGTGGCGCTTATAAAAACTTAGTGCCGCCGCGTTGTCGATAGCAGCTTCGAGGCGAACTCGATCACACTGCGCGCGTCGTAGACGTTCTTCCGCTGCAATCAGCAATGCAAGGCCAATGCCCGAACGACGTGCCTCCGCAAGCACGTCGATAGTGATAATGTGGCCAACTCCTTTTCGATTTGCTTCGGCGACAATAAAACCGGCAATGGGGCTGGAAGACGCTGCTTCCGGATCGTGACTTGGTGGCGGAGTCTTGAACTTTTGCGAGGAGATTTCAGCGACAATCGCGAATGCAGCCGCTGAATCAATATAGGCCCTCAACTCCGCCTTCGAATAGGCGATTCCAGGCGGAAAACATTCCTGGTCTATACGCCATAGCACTTCTAAGTCATTGCTTTGAAAGTCACGCAGGGTGAAGTCCACAAATCCATTTTAGACCCGATAATCCTAAGGGGTTTGGGATGAGCCAGGCTCGATTTTTCCGTTAAAACCGGCGAGCTTTCCCGCCGAAAAATATTCATCGCGAAATTGTTGCCCTGACCGCATCCTTGGACGTACCATTCGCATCAGAGGGTTTTGTGGGGCGTCTCCTACTTATTGACGTTCTTGGCGCGGCTGCCCTGATCGGCCTGTGGTACTTGTTATTTGCCCGCTACAATCGTCATAAAGGTACTCTCGCACTTCGATGGGTTCAGTTGGCCTGCTCCAATCGCGGACGAATTGTTGAAGCTCGCTGGCTCGGAGCCTGCCGATTGCAAGCCGACGTGAGTTTTGCCGCTCACTGGTTCGACAATACCAGGGTAACAATTCGCCTGCGTCCCCGCCCCGTACCGATCCAATGGCTACTTGCCATCTGGCGAAAGCAAAAAGAGACAGTCACTTTTGAAGCAGATTTGGACGAAGTTCCTAACTTCCACCTGGAAGTCTTTCGCCATCGCTGGATTACCGATAAGAGTGGATCGCTGAGCAATCCCAAACGCAATTGGGAGATTTCCCGCCCCGGGCCAGTGGTTTTGACCACGCGAACTGAATGGACGCACGAACTGACTCCAGTGGTGAATACGCTGATGACTTCGAGGGGCCACAGTCTGATGACCGTGCGTTTCCGGCCGAGTTCTCCCCACTTGGTTGCCACGGTTCCTCTGGACGCTGTTTTCGACGAACAGACCGCGGCCGGATTCCTGACCGTGTTGCGTGATCTGGCGGCCGGCGCATCAACCTCCCGGCAATAGAATTCTTCGCAAAATTAACCCCGATGATGATTGGCAGAGACGCAGCTTGCTGCGTCTTTCTGAGATCATCGTGGCCTTGGGATAGTCCCCATCGGGCTGGCTGGGCTTTTACAAAAATTCTTCGCGAAGGGACGATTAAGCTGTGAGAGAGCGCAGAAATCCAATAAGACTTTCAGGAGTAAAGGACTAGGCAGCTAGTGCCCCAGAGCCGAGTGCGGCTCGGGATACTCCTGTTGTTCTAGGCTGCCTTCGAAGGGTGGGCGCTTTCCGCTTTCACCTGTCGGTCGTAATTACGCTTCCAACGGACGCCCAAAAGCAAGATGCTCCCGACCGCGACCCCAAACGCGACGAACGGAATAATCATTCCCATGTTAGTTCCTTCCCTCCAGCCAAATGCCAGCCAGGATTAGGGCCAAACCTACGAATGCGAGAATCACAAGTCCGATTATGGCCAGCGGCTTGACTTCCCCTTGATAAAAAGTCGCGTCTAAGGGAACGAAAACGAGAAGTAATACTCCGATCTCTCGTAGAGACTCGCCGGCCAGCTCCACCTTGTGGCGCAATTCTACCTTCCGGCATCGTCGCACACGGCGTGGAATTCGCCCCAGATGCCTTTAGTAATGGTATCGTACGGCCACCAACTTTTTATCACAGTTGTCAGCACTTCGCCCTAAACGATACCCCATGACAGAAAATCTAGAGCTAACCATGGTTAGCCCTTACTTTTCACCCAACCACGTTTTTTTGCTGTCTAATATCTTGTACCCGAAAGTTATCGTTTGGCCGCGCTTCGCTCTAATGTACCGCTGGGTGATTTCATACCTAAAGACCCAAGGTAGTCGCGTCCCCTTTTTGAAAACCAAGGATTCCTGTGCTGTGAAGTTCTGCGCTGCGATATCCAGCTCGAATCTATCTACCGGGAGGCCGTCCTCCGCTTTTAAGCCTCCCCCAACCGGGGTCAGTTTTTCCTTCAGAAGGCGCAACTCTTTGGGGTGAAGCGTTCCCACATTAATTATCTCGGGTTCGTAAATTGACTGGGGATTACTCAAATCAAAGGTTCGAGCACTCCGTATCGTTACTGTGACCCCGGTTAGGGTCTGTTTCCCCTCATTGCGGATGCTCAAAGGGATAGGAACTAAACCCGACCACACTTGTGGAGTCACAATCGCGAACGAGTTTCCTCCGGTGATGTTCTCCAATACCTGTTTCGTCTTGCCCATTGTTGCGGCAAAATTCCGGTCGCTATCGAGGATGCTTGACTGGATGCCTGCCGCAATTTCCTTAAAACTATCTTCCTCTCGGGTTCGCGCCTCAGCCTGTTCGCTGTCGTGCTCGTTACGATCTTGATAAACGGACTTAATCTCGAGCAGCAACAAGGAGAACATGAGGAAGGTCCATAATGCCTTCTCACGACTGCCAGCCCGGTTTATGTCCCGAAGTAGGGGCACAATAACTCCCAATAAGCCAAGGACGCCAATCCAGACACCCACCGGGGGATGCCACAGCCACCACTCACGCATAAGACTTAAAATCTTCCACATGGCGAATCCAAACCTCAGACCAAGGTGCCACGGTCCCTCAAAGGCTATCCCTGCGCCATCGTCTTGTCCAAGATCGTGAACCGAAAGAATTACTTGACGTTCCCGCCAAATCCGAGTAGCGTGGTTCGTTCCGAGGGTTGACCCATCTGTAGCTGGTCTTCTGTAACTCCACTGATCCTGGGCCAAAAATCCAGAAACCAGAGAAACTTTCGGCACTTGGGAAGCATCTATACCATTAGCTAAGGCTCCTGACAAACCATGTGAATTGAGGTACTTAGGCTCCGTTTTTCGGGGCTGGTCAGAGGTCCGAAGCCAGTTGGGTAGCTTATTTAGAGTCAGGAGGAAGACGAATTATGCGGTCTGATCGCGTTTTTGAGGCTTTACACACGTTGCGGAACCGGTATATGCTTTGTCAGCTTGCTTCCAAGGCTACCCGTAAGTTTCACAAGCCCAACACCAGAATCCAGGAAACCATGAACGAAGTCCTGGATAAGATTGCAAGCTCGGAGCGGCAGCTAGTTCTGTCCGAACCGGAACATTTTGCCGAGGCACAACGGCGGGCTGCGTAAATTCGCCCCCGCCGCCTGCCCGCACATTGTTAGTCTTCCCGAAGTTTTACCCCCCTTTGAAAATTTCCTCGCAGGTGACCAATGACCATCGCTGAACTTAAAGAAAAGAACATAACTGAGCTGACCAAGATCGCCCGGTCTTTGGATCTGCCCGGAGCCAGTGGATTGCGCAAGCAAGACCTGATCTTCAAAATTCTACAGGCGCAGAGTGAAAAAGAAGGACACATCTTTGCCGAGGGCGTGCTGGAAATCCTGCCCGACGGCTACGGCTTTCTCCGCTCTCCTGACTACAACTATTTACCCGGCCCCGACGACATTTATGTGTCGCCGTCGCAAATCCGCAAATTCGATCTTAAGACCGGTGACACCATCAGTGGCCAGGTCCGTCCTCCACATGAGGGCGAAAAATATTTCGCACTGGTTAAGATTGAGGCCGTTAACTTCGAATCTCCTGACGAAGCACGCAACAAAATTCTGTTCGACAACCTGACTCCGCTGTATCCCCAGGAACGTTTGAAGCTGGAGACGGCTCGCGAAAACGTTAGCGCTCGCGTGATGGATTTACTCACGCCAATCGGAAAAGGTCAGCGCGGACTGATCGTATCGCCGCCACGCGCCGGTAAGACGATGTTGCTGCAGAATGTCGCCAACTCGATTACGACTAATCATCCTGAAGTGGTTTTGATCGTTCTTCTGATCGACGAACGCCCGGAGGAAGTTACTGACATGCAGCGTTCGGTTAAGGGAGAAGTTATCTCTTCGACCTTCGATGAGCCCGCAGCTCGCCACGTACAGGTCGCGGAAATGGTGATCGAGAAAGCAAAGCGTTTGGTCGAGCACAAACGCGACGTAGTGATTCTGTTGGATTCCATCACCCGTCTGGCCCGCGCATACAACACGATTGTCCCGCCCAGCGGCAAAGTGCTCTCTGGCGGCGTGGATTCAAATGCTCTGCAGCGTCCAAAGCGTTTCTTCGGGTCGGCACGCAACATCGAAGAAGGCGGGTCTCTAACTATTATCGCTACCGCTCTGATCGACACCGGGTCCCGCATGGACGACGTGATCTTTGAAGAATTCAAAGGCACCGGCAACATGGAAATCATCCTCGACCGCAAACTGGTCGACAAGCGGACGTTCCCAGCCATCGACATTCAGCGCTCTGGGACGAGAAAAGAAGAGCTGCTGATTCCGAAGGAAGACCTGACACGAATCTGGGTGCTGCGGAAGGTTCTGAACCCGCTGTCGCCCGTCGAAGCCATGGAACTACTCATCGACAAGCTCAACAAGACCAAGTCGAATGGGGAGTTCTTGTCGAATATGAGCTCGCTGTAGGCTCGTGTGGCGCGGGCACTCTTGCCCGCGTATTCTCTAGACTTAAACCTTCGCGGACTGGAGTGTCCGCGCCACATAGGCAAACCCGAACCTTCTCGGGTAATCAGTGAGCAAATCCTCCTACATCGCATTGCTGCGCGGAATCAACATTGGCCCCCACAAGCGAATGAAGATGGAGGCGCTTCAACGATCCTTGCGAGAGTTGGGATTTGAGGACGTCAAGACGTACATCCAAAGTGGAAATGTAGTTTTTAAAGCGCCTGCCGCCGACACCACTCGCCTCGCCAACAAAATTGAGAAGAAGTTATTGAGCGCTTTTGGCTTTCCGGTCCCAGTGATCGTGAGAACTCAGGCCGAGCTTCACCAAATAATCCGAGGCAATTCATTCCTCAAAGAAGCCGGGATAGATATTTCCAAGCTGCATGTAACTTTCTTGTCGCGCACACCCGAAAAGACAGTCTTGAAATCGCTCGACAGAATCGCTGCCGGTGACGACAGATTCAACTGTGGCGGCAAAGAAATCTACCTTCACTGCCCAAATGGTTATGGCGAAACGAAGTTATCCAATAGCGCTTTAGAAAAATTCCTGTCAGTTCAGGCGACCACTCGAAATTGGAAGACTGTAACTAAACTCTACGAGATGACACTGGCATTGCGGCCGGCACCGCAGGCAAATAGCTAAATTCCGTCATAGGGTTTATACACCGGCTCCGCCACCGCGGGATCCTTAGAATAAGGCTCGTAAACCGGCTGTTCCGAGGGCGCTTTTGGAGGAACAGGCAAGGCTTCAGAATGGACTCCCGGCGTTGGCAAAGAATCATCGTTGTCCGTAGCGTGCATAAACATAACCTTTCTGCGAAATCCAACAGACATCGCTATGCCGATTAGGCGTCGAACCCGCTATCAGATCGTACGCAGCGCGACAGCTTCACGATAGTCAAAATTGCTCACATACTGATTACCCAAAAAATCTCAACAACAAGAAAACCACCACGCCTGTTACCGCTACGTAAAGCCATATCGGAAGTGTGACCCTCGCAATCCGCTTGTGTTGCGCGAAGGATCTAGTTAGCGCCATATAAAGCGTCGCCAGAATCAGCGGTAAGCTCACGATTGACAGGATGATGTGGCTGGCTAGTATCCCCAGATAAAACGGCCTGATCGCGCTACTTCGATTGAAAATCGTGTCGCCGTGCATGTAGTGGTAGCCAACATAAGTCACGAGGAACGCCGCTGACGACGAAGCCGCGGTCAGCATGAATCTCTTATGCACGCGCCAATCTTTTCGCTTGATTGCCCGATAGCCCAGAACCAGACAAACCGCACTAATGCTGTTGAAAATGCAGTTGACCACCGGCATCACGGAAAGCCAGCCGGGCTGTGCTCCAATCGCATGAAAATAAATCAGCCATAGGAGAAAAATCGCGATACACACGCTCACCGCGGTGAACAAGAACCACGGTGGACGCGCGGCCTCTTCGGTCTTTACTGAAATATTCATCGCGAAAATTCTCCCCGCTTACGAAGCCTTCTCTTCCCCCTGGTCCATTACATATACTTTGCCCGGACCCGCGGTCTGTATGTTGTTTTTCTGGAAGCAATCCTTAATCCTTCGACGCAATTCACGGCTTACTGCATACTGCTTGTTCGGCAGTGTCTTCACCAACATCAGATATTCGGCCTCACCATTTCCCACACGATCGATGCCCGGAACCTGTATATCGTTGACAATGTCTCCGGCAAATTGTGGGTCGTGCCGGATCTCATCTCCAACCTGCTGCAGCAACTTCACAATTTTATCGCTGGGTTCGCTGTAGGCGACAACCACCCGCAAAGTGAGCTGCGACCAATCGCGCGTCAGGTTGGACACAATTTTGATCTCGCTATTGGGCACGATATGCACAGTCCCGTCGTCATCGCGCAAGGTGGTGCGTCGCAAACTCATATCCTCGACTACACCTTTGACGCCCGCAATGCGAACCGTGTCCCCCAAATCATATTGATTTTCAAATAAGATAAAAAATCCGTTAATAAAATCATGCACCATCGTTTGGGCGCCGAAACCGATTGCCAGTCCTGCTATGCCCGCGCTCGCGAGCAATGGCTCCAAGTGAAGATTGAGTTGGGCGAGCGCCATTAGCGTCGCGACAAACACAATTACAAACACGCTGATGCTGTCGATAACAGTTGCCAGAGTTCGTATCTGCTGCGCTCGCAAACCCGACGGCAGCCTCTTTTCCTGCAAGGATGCGATCCGGTGGGTCATAATTCGAACGACCCGGATCAGCACGAAGGCGCCGAACACAATTAGAGCTAACTTCGGCACCGCACTCCGCACGAATCCGATTGCGTCCTCGTGCCAGTCGCGAAGTAACTCCCGAAGACTCCACGTTTCAGGAGTCGCGAAAATGAAGAGCCCGCTCATAGTCACGCCCGATTATAGCAACGCGTATCTGGTTAACGCTGTCGGCCAGCGCTCCGCGACACAACGTATAATTTGACCAATCCAACACAGAAAGAGGCCAGTTGTGAGATTCAAGCCCGGTGTACTGCGGTTGCTGTTGATCATCGTATTGTCAGGCGTTCCCGGTCTCGCGCAGGACTCCGTTCCTCCGGCGACCAGAGGGCAGCGTCCCATGCAACCGGACCAACTTCCCGGCGAGGATCCTATGGTCACCGAGCGCCGCGAGAAACTCGAAAAGGAGATGCAAAAGAAGGCCAACCAGGAGCGTCAGGCTCAGCTTAAGCAAGATACCGAGAAATTACTCCAACTAAGCACCGAGCTGAAGCAATACGTGGAGAAGACCAATGAGAATGTCTTATCTGTGAATGTGATCAAGAAGGCAGAGGAAATTGAAAAGCTCGCCCATAGCGTCAAAGAAAAAATGAAGGGCAACTGAAGTTGCAACCGAGTTACAGGAAGGAATAGCTGTGCCACTACCGCAAACCGAGGCACCCGGACGATTGCAGGCGGAACTCATATCGCGCGGCCTGCGCATGACGCACCAGCGCCGCACGATTTTGAGCGTGGTCGAGACCGCGAAGCAGCATCTGGATGCAAGCCAGCTTCTTCGGCGCGCCCGCAAATTGGATCCGAAGATCGATCGTGTGACCGTCTACCGGACACTAGGGCTGCTCAAACGGCATGGTCTGATCGACGAACTGGATCTGATGCACATCCAGGGAGAAAAGCACTACTATGAGCGCCGTCCGCAGCGGGATCATATTCATATGGCCTGCTTACGCTGTGGCAAAATCGCGGAATTCGAGAGCGATCTTTTTGACCGGCTAAAGGGTCAAATCCAGCGCGACTGCCAATTTCACATCGTGGTTACAAGGTTGGAAGTTGGCGGATACTGTTCCCAGTGCCGCACGTCTGCTCCTCCCAAGTAAGCCACCCGGTTGCATTTCGTTGCAACAAGTCTGAAACAGAAAATCTTCCGTCTTCTTGACCACGAGCGGTAATCACAGTTAACATTGCCATTTCTATTTGCAACTTAGTTGCAAGTAATTATTATGAGACTCTTTGCCTTACTACTTGTAGTGTTTGCTTCCGTCGCTTCCTTCGCGCAGGAGAGCCCCTATTTCGTCACCTACGACTATCACATGGAGGAACCTGGAAATCTGGACCTGGAAGTCTCCGCCACAACCGATGTTCCGCGCTCGGGGCAGAGGTACTACTTCGCTCCGTGGACCGAGTTCGAATACGGAGTGACCGCGAGATGGACGACAGAAGTGTACGTTGAAGGCCAGACGACCTACGGGGACAGTACAGTGTTCACCGGTTGGCGGTTTGAAAACCGCTTTCGGCCAATGAAGCGGGAATACTGGATCAATCCTGTGCTCTATCTTGAGTACGAGAACCTGAACGAGGCTAGCCGCATTCAGAAGGAAATTGTGGGTGGGGGATCAGACATCACCTCACCGAACTCTGAACTGCGAAATACTCCGGCCCATGAGTTAGAGACCAAACTCATTCTGTCCAGCGATTTTCACGACTGGAATGTGGCTGAAAACTTTATCGTTGAAAAGAACCTTTCAAAGGGCGAGGGATTCGAGTTCGGCTATGCTGTCGGGTTCTACCGTCCGCTCGCGACTTTGGCCTCGGGGTCGAATTGCAGGTTCTGCCGCGAGAACTTTTCAGCGGGCATGGAATTTTATGGTGGCTTAGGCAGCACATTGAACTTCAGTGGGCGTAATACGGGCAATTATCTTGCGCCCGTACTTTCGTGGCTGGTCAGCGATAATTCCACACTTCGGTTCTCGCCAGGCTTCGGCCTCACGCATGAGAGTAGCCCAGTGCTTTTTCGATTTGGCTACAGCTACGAAATCCCGGGGATCGGCAGCAAACTGTCGAAGCTCTTTGAAGGCAAGCGATGAGACGGCCATCAACGTTTGTCGTTTGCAGTCTGCTTGTAGTCTTAGGCACGATGCTGGGACAGAATCCGGAGTATCGTCCCGATCCAACCTGGCGCGCTCCAGACGATGCGGCGCGAAAAGTGAACCCACTCGCCAACAGGCTTGGCGCGGTACCCGGAGGAAAGAAGCTCTTCTTGCGCAACTGTGCGGAATGCCACGGGGACGGCAGCGGAATTGAGAAGAAGCATTCCGCAGATTTTCAACTTCCCGTTGTGCAGGAGCAATCCGACGGTACAATTTTCTGGAAGATCACGAACGGAAATACTGGCCGAGGAATGCCATCATTCAGCAAGTTGCCGGAGTTGGAACGGTGGCAACTGGTGCTCTATCTGCGTACGCTGAAGCCTGTTCCAAGTCTGCGGTGAAAGTCCGTGTGGGAACTCGGCCGTCCCTCCGGGACTTGAATCGTTTTCCCCGATTGTTCCCAGCACTGAAGTGCTGGGCTAATCTCGTTAGCCCCTCCGGGGCGACATTTCCGGAGTACACACCACATAAAACGCTGACAGCAAGCCTTTCCTTGCGACCACTGCCAGCGGAAACCACACATATCCGGTCACCAATCTCAATCAGCGGCCGCACCTTGCGCTCTGACGGCAGACTTTTCCGTGCCGATTCGCATTCCATAAAACGAGCGATGGACGAAGAAAAACGAAACGACAAAGAATACAGCCGCCAGGATGTGTCCGAGTATCGCCCCTTGCTGAACTGTCAACTGAACGGCTAATTCCACGGCCAACAACCCGAATAGGGTCGTGAATTTGATCACCGGATTCAGCGCTACTGAGGAAGTATCCTTGAAGGGATCGCCGACTGTATCACCGATCACCGTCGCATCGTGGAGCGGCGTGCCTTTTTGTTTCAGCACGACTTCAACAATCTTCTTGGCATTGTCCCAAGCAGCGCCCGCATTGGCCATGAAGATGGCCTGGTAGAGCCCGAAAACCGCGATCGAGATCAGATAGCCGATAAAGAAGAACGGCTCGACGAAGGCGAAACACAGGGTTCCGAAAAACACAGCCAGAAAGATGTTTAACATTCCTTTCTGCGCGTACTTGGTGCAGATCTCGACGACCTTCTTGCTGTCGGAAACTGAGGCCTTCTCCACTCCTTCAAGTTTGATGTGAGCCTTGATAAATTCCACTGCGCGGTAAGCACCGGTGGTTACGGCCTGGGTGGACGCGCCGGTAAACCAGTAGATCATGGCGCCGCCGGTGATCAGACCCAGAAAAAAAGGAGCATGCAGCAATGATAGCTTATCGACGTTCTCGGTAAGTCCGGCAGTCAAGGCCATGATGATGGAGAAGATCATCGTAGTCGCGCCCACGACGGCAGTTCCGATCAGCACGGGCTTCGCCGTGGCTTTGAATGTATTGCCCGCGCCGTCGTTCGCTTCCAGCAAGTACTTGGCGCGTTCAAAATTGACGTCAATGTTGTAGTTTTTCTTGAGCTCACCCTGTATTCCGGGGATTTGTTCGATCAGCGACAACTCGTAAACTGATTGAGCGTTATCCGTGACCGGCCCGTAAGAGTCCACGGCGATGGTGACCGGACCCATTCCAAGAAACCCGAAAGCGACAAGCCCGAATGCGAATACTGGAGCCGCAATCATATTGGCGGCCTCCGCGAGACCCTGCGTGCTCACGTAGTAACCCACCGACATCAACATCACCATCGCCAAGCCCAAATAGTAAGCAGAGAAGTTACCGGCCACGAACCCCGACAGAATTCCCAGCGAAGCTCCGCCTTCCTGCGCGGAGGTTACGACTTCCCTGACGTGGCGAGATTCGGTCGAAGTAAACACTTTCACAAGTTCCGGAATTATGGCTCCAGCCAACGTTCCGCAAGAAATAATGGTTGCAAGTTTCCACCATTGCGTGGAATCTCCGCCCAACAACGGAATAATCACCGCCGAAATGACGTACGTCATTGCTACCGAAACGATGGAGGTGATCCAAACCAGAGAGGTGAGAGGAGCCTCAAAGTTCATCTCATCTTTAGTGGCATACCGCGCCTTCGCGATTGCTGCATTCAGGAAATAAGCGATGCTGCTTGCGACCAGCATGGCGACGCGCATCACGAAGATCCAGACCAGCAGTTGAACTTGCACAGTCGAGTCTTTTACGCCCAGCAGAATAAACGTGATGAGCGCAACGCCGGTCACGCCATAAGTTTCAAAACCGTCAGCCGAGGGACCAACTGAGTCGCCAGCATTGTCGCCAGTGCAGTCGGCGATTACGCCGGGATTGCGCGCATCGTCCTCCTTAATCTTGAAAACGATCTTCATCAGATCGGAGCCGATGTCGGCGATTTTTGTGAAGATGCCGCCAGCAATCCGCAGTGCGGCGGCACCGAGCGATTCTCCAATTGCGAAGCCGATGAAACAGGAACCGGCGTAATCCCGGGGCACGAAGAGAAGGATGAAGAGCATGATCAGCAACTCGACGCTGATTAGCATCATGCCGATACTCATGCCGGCTTCGAGCGGAATTTGATAGACGAAATAGGGTTTCCCGCGCAAGCTCGCGAACGCGGTTCGAGAATTAGCAAACGTATTGACCCGGATGCCGAACCAGGCCACACCGTAACTACCCGCAATGCCGACGATGCTGAACAATAGAATGATTGGCAGCGTAGTGCTGATGGGCTTGCCGGGCACCGGAGCAAAGACACCGAAGTACAACACGATAATGACAGCGATGAACACCCACAACAGCATCAGAAACTTGCCCTGAGTGACGAGGTAAGTTTTGCAGGTCTCATAAATGAGTTCTGAGATTTCCAGCATGGCGCGGTGGACTGGCAGATTCTTCAGGCGAACGTAGATCGTCAGTCCGAAGGCAAGCCCAAAGATGCAAAACAGAATTCCAATGGTGAGAAGTTTGTGACCATCCATTCCCAGAAAGTTCACCTGTGAAAGATCGGGCAGCTTGAGGTTGGCTTCGCCTCCGGCTTCCGGAGCCGGTTGAGCCAGGGCGGTTGACGCGAATAACATCAGGACAAAGAATGCGGATGCAGCGGTTTTTGCCAATCCGAGGACGCTACATGAAAGACCTGCTAGATAACTGCGCATAGGGATCCTCCGAGGATGAACTTATCCAGGATGACAACGTGTTTTGGCACCAGTTCCGGCAACAATAGCGCGAAATTGAAGGTCGCGCTCATCGTAGGCCGCAGTTCCGAACACGCTTCCACTACACGACTTGAACAAGACTTCTGAGCTTGGCCGCGTCGGATGTTCCGTGCCAACCCCTCGCGAACGAACTACAAACACGCAAGACGGCCAGCACACAAAACTTCGTCTTTATAGCACTCAGGAGCTAGCAGGTCAATCGGGGGAATCCGTAAGTCTTCTGCGTTCGCGACGAATCGATGCTCAGAGGCACTGGCAAGGTTGTGGCAAAATGCAGTTATGACCACGGTAGTACTCCTCACCATCTCAAATATTTTCATGACCTTCGCGTGGTATGGCCATCTGAAATACCGCCACGCGCCTCTTTTTAGGGTCATCCTTATCAGTTGGCTCATCGCGTTTGCGGAATATTGCTTTCAAGTGCCAGCCAATCGCATAGGCTCCTACGAGTTCAGCGCCGCGCAGTTAAAGACCATCCAGGAGGTGATCACGTTAACTGTGTTCTCGGTGTTTTCCGTCCTATATTTGAAGGAACCAATCCGGTGGAACTATGCGGTGGGATTTGTAATGATCGTGGCGGCCGTTTTCGTCATCTTCAAAAAATGGTGAGGAGTGTATTCAGCGGCGAGCTTTATGCCACATGTAGTACCCTGTTTCTCCGGCAGGTTTGAAATTCAATGAACCGTGTGGCGATGCTTAACGAGATTCTTGCGCAGAATCCAAACGACGCCTTTGCGCGTTATGGGCTCGCCATGGAGTTCTCCAACTCCGGCGATGTCGAGAGCGCTTTGCAAGAATTTCACAAATTGCTGGCGGCCCATCCTGACTACACTGCCGGATATTTCATGGCGGCGCAGACATTGGCGAAATCGAATCGCGCCGAGGAAGCGAAAAAGATGTTGTCGGACGGCATTGTCTCCGCTTCGCGAACCGGCAACGCTCATGCGCGATCTGAAATGGAAGCAATGCTGGCCGAACTTGAGCAGGTCACTCCGTAGGCTTTGCCATTCGCAGCATTGCCCACTCCACCAATCCCGGCAACAGCTGATAGATTTTCACAACCGGGTGCATCGTCCAGGGCACAATCACTTCTCGTTTCTTTTTCAAATATCCTTGGAGGACGGCGCTGGCGACGCGTTGCGCGCTTATTCCGCGAACCGATTCGGGCCGGACCTGTTTCGCTTCCCTGCCCTTGATCGCATTCACGCCGAAATCGGTGCGAACATATCCCGGGCAAACGGTTAGAACGTTGATTCCGAATGGTCTCAGTTCGATCCGTGCAGCTTTGCCGACCGCGTTCAAGGCGAACTTGGTTGCGCTGTAGATTGCCATGAAGGGGACGGGTATATGTCCGGCGACGCTGGAAATATTTACGATCGCTCCAGAGCCCTGCTGCTTCATCACAGGAATTACTGCCTGCATTGCCTCGATCGCTCCGAACAAGTTGGTATCGAACGTTTCACGGCAAGCCGGCATGTCTACGTCGCTCACCGAGTCAAGAATGCCGTGTCCTGCATTGTTGATCCACACATCGATGCGTAAGAAATGGTGCATGGTCAGGCCGATCACTCGATCGATTTCTTCGCGATTGCGAACGTCGCACGCGAGCGCCAATGTTCTGTCCGCGTGGCCGACTCGTAGGCGCGCAGCCTCGACTCGTGCCGTGTCGCGGGACAGCATAACCACACTGGCACCGTGATCGGCGAAAAGTTTGGACATCGCCTCGCCTATTCCCATGGATGCGCCTGTTATCACTACAACTTTTCCAGTCAGGTCAGATTTCATGAAGGCCATAAATTTATTTGAGGCGGGGCTTGGATTTCCTAATAAGCTCGATATTTGAATCTCAAATTCAGCGATTGCTCAGAGTTACAATTCTAACTGACCACCGGAAGCCGCCCTACCCGAGGAAGGTCAGTGACGTATTTCCCTGATCTTAGTTCTTATAGCTATGGGATGATGAACAACGCGGCAAGCCACGTAAATGTCGGTTGGTTGGATGAGCGCCACCCTTTCCAGACCGGCAGTACTGACGAAGACATACACCGTAAGCTGTTCAATTTATGTCAAAGGCCAGTAGCTAGGACAAGAGGCTACCACGCCTGCCCTTTTTGCAAAGCGTATCCAATAACCGCCACGTTGGATGGCAAACATATTTATTTAGGCTCGGCAGAAATCCGGGTTCCGAGTCTAAATGGCAGAATCTTCGCGTCGCCTAATCTTATATATCACTACGTAGCATTCCATAATTACCGACCGCCAGATGAGTATATTGACGCAATCCGGTCCCTATAAGATCCGCCGACCGTCGGGCCAACTACGCTCTGTCGTCAAGAGCCTTTCTGCCAGACCGTCCAGCGTATAATCCAAATACAACGCTGTTCTTCCTTGGGGGTTTTTTATTATGAGTTTCCCTCGGACACTCGGCGAGTTGCGCCGGAGTCCATTCTCAGAAGCAAGTCTGCGTACCCGTCGCGTGAAAGATGAGATGCGCGACAATC
>JGI12635J15846_10001418_pt1 | contig 20989 bp, 17 predicted proteins | sample BlaSpr_A8_OM2_M2_FD_15846 | JGI IMG/M metagenome (IMG submission 15846) | reverse complement strand
CGCCACGTTCGCGAAGTGGCACGACGAAACGCCGGATGATTTCGTCTTCTCGCTAAAGGCGCCGCGTTTCTCCACGCATCGACGGGTGCTCGCTGAGGCCGGCGAATCTGTCGAGCGCTTCCTTGCCAGCGGCGTGCTCGAGTTGAAGAACAAGCTCGGCCCGATCAACTGGCAATTCGCCCCGACCAAACAATTCGACGCCGACGACTTCGAAGGGTTCCTGAACCTGCTGCCCAAACGCGTAGATGGCCGCGAGATCCGCCATGCGCTCGAAGTGCGGCACGAGAGTTTTCGTGACGAGGCATTCGTTGCCCTCGCGCGCAAACATGGTGTTGCTATCGTCATGGCGGGGGACTCAAAGTATCCGCAGATTGCTGACGTAACGGCGAAGTTCGTCTACGCGCGGATCATGGGTACGACCGAAGCGTTTCCACAGGGCTACGACGACAACACGCTCGATCTGTGGACTGAGCGGGCGCGTAACTGGGCGTCCGGCGGCACGCCGAAGGGACTTGAAACGCTTGGCAAGCCAACAACAGCCGATACCCCTCGCGACGTTTATCTGTACGTGATCAGCGGCTTCAAGGCGCACAACCCGGCGGCGAGCATCGCCATGATCGAGCGCCTGGCTGGCGGCAACGCATAGCATTTCATAGCGCCGTTTGCTTCGCGGGACCTACTTCGTACTGGTTTTGGCGCCAAGCGTTGTCAGCGCATCCATCAACCAGTTTCCCGCGATTCCTAATGTCGCTCCCTTCAGGCAAACAGCATCGACAGCCACAAACCGCGGCCACCCGCGCGCTGATACTTCCTTTAACTGCTTAGCCCCGAAACGATCGGCAATCCAGCGAGGCAGTTCGGCCCATCCAAAGCCCAGCTCCGCCATTTCCAGCAGGAGCAGATAGCTGTCTGCAGACCAGACGCGCACGCTTCTCTCGTGCTCGCCCGCCTTCACTCCCGTGCTGATTCGCAACTCACGGTGTCTTGAGAGCTTTTCCATCGTCAGATCCGGAACGCCGCTTAAGGGATGTCCTGTCGCGACGAAAAGTGCGAGTTCCGACGACTCCGCCAGCCTGATTGCACGGACATCGGGAGGATAGCTGGGCTGAGAAGCAACTACGCCCAGTTGCGCCCGGCGTTCCTGCACCAGCGAGACAACGTCGCCGTCCTCCTTGACCAGACACTCGAGCTCGACCGTGGGAAACCGCTTCTCGAATGCGACCAGCAGTTTCTCGTAATGAGGCGGCTGGTAGGTGTTGGATATCGCCAGGCTCAGACTCGGCTCCAACCCTGCGCTTAGCCGCGCCGCCGCCTGCGTCAAACGATCATGCGCCTCAAGAATCTCGCGAGCGTTGGCGAGCAGGGCCTCGCCATGCGCGGTGAGACGGGGCTTGCGAGTCGTTCGATCAAAGAGCGTGACGCCGACATCAATCTCCAGATCCGCAATGATGGTGCTGACGGTCGATTGACTACGCCCCAGCTTTCTCGCGGCGGCTGAAAAAGAGCCCGCGGCGGCGGCCTCGGAAAACACGATCAACGCGTCGATAGAAGCAGCCATGATCTATCTGATTTCCCGATAGTAAGCAATTTGAAATATTAAGCGCCGTCCTCGAAAATGACAACCGTCAATCAACAAGTGAGGTCGAGATGGCCATGCCACGCAGCTTATACGAACGAGTTTTTCAGGTGCTTCTCTTTGAAGGACTTGCCATATCAATCTTCGCCCCCGTCCTGTCATGGATAGTCGACAAACCATTGGGCCACGCCACTGCCCTCACCTTTGCGATTTCTATAATCGCCATGCTGTGGGGTCTCATATTTAACTCTTTCTTCGGTATCCTTATTTCCAATGCCTCGAGCAAGATGCAGAAATGGAAGCGGGTCATTCACGCCCTCGGTTTCGAAACGGGTCTGATCCTGATAGCCGTACCGTTGACCGCATGGTGGCTGGAGATGACTTTAGTCCAGGCACTGTTAATGGATCTCGGGCTCTTGCTCGTTTTCCTTCCCTATACGTTCTGTTTCTACTGGGCTTACGACATGCTGCGACAACGTCTGGTTAAAGCACCGCTTAGGCCACGGTCCATGCCTGCTCACCGCCAGTCGCAATACGCTCCTGCAAGGCCGGTGAAAGGCGCTGAACGGCCACTATGAAATGCTCAAAGTCAGCGTCTAAAGGACCGTTAGCCGAAACGCCCCGCCGTTCGAATACACGCTGTCGCGTTCGCTACTGCTGTATTTCACCGCCGCCGATCTGGAGAATCGCGGAAACGCAGCGTTCACGCTGCGCGGCGTCAATGTCACGGGATTGCCCGTGGCCTACCCGGGTGCGCCAGTGCGTGGCGTGCAAATCGGAATGATCGAACGATTTTGAACGGAGTCCTTTTCGAGTTGCACTTCGGGATTGGCTACGCGCGGGACACGTGAGGGATTCTGTTTGGTGAGGGGTCGTCGTGGTTTATCGATAGCAAAAGAGAGCGACGGCTCAAGAACATTGGTTACCCTTCTTTTACGAGGTCTTAGGGGTCTCAAGCTGACAAGCGCCCATGCATCAACGTGTTGAAAGAATCGCTAAGATGCCGTAACACGGCCCGGGCGTGCATCGTTTATAGTCGCTTCGATTGCAGCTTACAAAAGCTCGTCCAGGCTCAAGCCATGTCCAACAGCGAAACCCGAATCCTTCTAGTCGACGACGACGCCGCGCTGCGCGATCTGCTGCAGGTTTTTTTCGACGAACGCGGCCTCGCGGTCACGTTCCGGCAGGACGCGCACGAATTGAATCAGGTGGTGATGCGCGAACGGCCGTCGATCATCGTGCTCGACCTGATGATGCCGGGCATCGACGGCCTGACTGCGCTCTCACGGCTGCGCGCAGACGGCGACAATACGCCGGTCATCGTGCTCACGGCGCGGGCGGACGACATCGACCGTATTGTCGGCCTGGAAATGGGCGCCGACGACTACCTCGGCAAGCCCTTCATGCCACGCGAGCTGCTTGCGCGCATCCACGCCGTGCTGCGCCGGCAGGGAGCGGGCAGATCGCCAAGCCCGACCACTCAACGCTCCGAACCGGTGCGGTTCGGGCGCTTCGAACTCGACTTCGACAGCCGCACGCTCACGCGCGACGGCGAGCCGCAGCGCCTCACCAACAGCGAGCTGCGCCTCCTCAACGTGCTCGTGCGCCACCCGATGGAAACACTGTCGCGAGCGCGGCTGCTCACGCTCTGGAACGGCACGCATGCGGACGTCACGGAGCGCGGCATCGACGTGCCGATCTGGCGCCTGCGCCAACTGATTGAAGAGGATCCTTCGCAGCCGCGCATCATCCAGACCATGCGTGGTATCGGCTATATGTTCGTGCCGCCCCGAGCCCCCGGCGACGCCCCTGATGCCTAGGTTCCTGCGTCCCCTCAACAGCATCTTCGGCAGGCTCGCGCTGCTGTCGGTAGGCCTGCTCGTCATGATGCAGCTGACGTGGATCGTGATCGTCGATCGCGATCACGCCGTTGTCGAAGCGGATCACATCAGCCGGCTGGTGCGCCTGGTGCTGGATCCGGCGGCAAGCGCCGCCGACGGTTCGAGCGAGCGTCTCGCCGCCGCGCTCGGCCTGCGTTATGTCGATGCGGGACCGCAGTCAACGCCGCCCGGCTGTCCGCTGCCGTGCGCCGATACCCACGGGCCATTCGAGACCGCCTTGCGCGCGGACCTGCCGCCGCAAAGCCGCGTGGTATTCGACAACACCGAGACGCTCATGTGGATACGTTACGGGCCGTCGTCGCGATGGCTCGTGATTCCTGCGGCCGTGCCCCCCGTGAGCCGCCTGCTGAGCGCGAGTGCGCTCATGCTGTTCCTCGCCATTGCCATCGCGCTGCTCGGCGCGTGGCAGATCCAGAAGCCCGTGCTCAGACTCGCTCGGGCGGCGCGCGAGTTCCGCCTGGGCCATCGTCCGCCGATGGTTCTCGCCAACGGCCCGTCCGAGGTAAAAGGGCTGATCGGCGACTTCAACGAAATGGCCCGCGAACTGAGCGACGCCGAGCAGGAACGCGCGGTCATGCTGGCGGGTGTCGCGCATGATTTGCGCGCGCCGATCACGCGTATCCAGGTCCGCGCGAACCTTGTTCCGAGTGCCACCGTGCGCGACGGTTTCTTCCACGACACCGAATCGCTGGCGCAGATCGTCACGCAATTTCTCGACTTTGCCCGCGATACGGAAGCGGACACGCATGCGCCGTGGATTTCTGTCGATGCGTTCTGCCGTGCGCACTACGCGGAAGCGGAAGCCGGCGTCGACGGACGCGATGTGCTCGCCCGCGAGCCGCTCTTCGAACTCGACCTGCAGGCGGGCGACGACTTCCGTCTGCCTGCCGTAGAACTGGACCGGATACTCTCGAACCTTGTAGAAAACGCCTTCACCTACGGTGCGCCACCGCTTTGCATCGCGACGTCGCGCGGCAACGGGCGTGACCGGCTGAGCGTGCGTGATCACGGCAAGGGCATGCCCGAAGCCCATTTCGCGCGAGCGCTCAGGCCTTTCGTGCGGCTGGATCCGGCCCGCGGCGGCGACGCGCATTGCGGCCTCGGCCTGACCATCGTGCGGCGTCTTACGCGCCGTTACGGCGGCGACCTGTCGATGCACAACGCCGACGGCAGCGGCCTCGCCGTCGTGCTCGATTTCCCCTCGCGCACTCCCGCCTGATGACGCCGCCGCGACCTCCCGCGGCAACGTTACACCTCGTAATCAGTCACTAAGCCAGCGTAAGACGTTGCTCGCTAAGCTAGGGTTATCCCTTGCCGCTGGCATGGCGTTGCGCGGTTTTCTCCGGGCCTTGATGGCCCGGTCAAACGTCTCTTGAGGCGACCCTCCTTCGCTTTCGGTCGCGTTTTTCGAAAGACCTGCGCATCGATGTTCGCACGGCGGCCCTTTGTCGAACCTTGATCGAAGGATGCTAACCGTATGACCATAATCCGTAAGGTATGCATAGTGACTGAACGATTTCCGCGTGCACTCATAGCCGTTACCATTGCCGCGTTTTCGCTCGCCGCGTGTGGCGACGGCGGCGCGCAGCGCCCTCCACAGGGCGTGCCCGAAGTCGGCGTCGAGACAATCGCCCCGCATCCGATCGTGGCGAGTACTGAACTGTCCGGCCGCCTTTCCGCCATCCGCGTGGCCGATGTCAGGCCGCAGGTGCAAGGCATCGTCATGAACCGGCTCTTCACCGAAGGCTCGATGGTTGCAGCGGGCGCGGTGCTCTATCAGATCGACCCGTCCAGCTACCAGGCGAGTTATGACCAGGCCGTCGGGACGCTCGTGAAGGCGCAAGCCACGGCCGATGCCGCGAAAACGAAGGCGACGCGTTATACGGATTTATCGAAGATAGATGGCGTGAGCAAGCAGGACTACGACGACGCGATTTCGTCGCTGCAGGAAGCGAAGGCCGATGTGGTCGCCGATCGCGCGGCTCTGAAGACCGCCGCGATCAACCTGGGTTACACGAAGGTCGTCTCACCGATCGCCGGCCGTATCGGCAAGTCGAGCGTGACCGAAGGCGCGCTTGTCACGGCCGAACAGACCACGGCACTCGCTACCGTGCAGGCGATCAGCGAGATGTATCTCGATGTCACCCGTTCATCGGTCGACTGGCTGCGGCTGCAAAGGGAGTTCGCAAGCGGCCGGTTGCAGCAGGCCAGCAGCGACGGCGCTGTCGTGCATCTCGTGATGGAAGACGGCAGTGAATATCCGCATGCCGGCAAGCTGCTGTTCTCGGATATCACCGTCGACGCCACCACCGGTTCGGTCACGCTACGCAGCGTGTTTCCGAATCCGGAGGGCGCGTTGCTGCCAGGCATGTTCGTGCGCGCGCGGCTTGAAGAAGGCACTAACCAGCAGGCGATCACGGTGCCGCAACTGGCGGTATCGCGTGCGTCCGACGGCTCCGCCAGCGTGCTCACGGTCGGCGCCGACAGCAAGGTCATGCAGACGCCCGTGACCGCCAACACGGCGAACGGCGCGGACTGGGTCATCACGAGCGGTCTTAAGACCGGCGACCGGGTGATCGTGTCGGGTTCACAGAAAGCGCGAACGGGTGCACTCGTCAAGGCGGTCGAAAGCCCCTCTCCTTCCGACTCCCCCGCAACGGCGGCCACGACCGCGTCGGCCACCCGCAGCTAAAGCGAGAACCTCATGGCAGGCTTTTTCATCAACCGACCGATTCTCGCGTGGGTCATCGCCATCGTGATCATGATGGTCGGTGCAGCTTCCATCCGGACGCTACCCGTCGAGCAGTACCCGAGCGTTGCACCGGTCTCCGTGCAGATCACGGCGACCTATCCCGGCGCTTCCGCCGAAACCGTGGCGACCACAGTCACGCAGGTGATCGAACAGAAACTGAGCGGCATCGACAACTTGCTGTACATGTCCTCTACCAGCAGTAACGCGGGAACGGCGACCATCACGCTGACCTTCCAGCAGGGCACCAACGCCGACATCGCGCAGGTGCAGGTGCAGAACAAGGTGCAGCAGGCGACCTCCTCGTTGCCGCAGACGGTGCAGAACCAGGGCGTGCAGGTGGCGAAGGCGGCCAATGCGTTCCTGATGATCGTCTCGCTCTCATCCTCCGACGGCAGCATGAATTCCATTGATCTCGGCAACGTCATCGCCACGCAGATCGAGGACCCGCTGACCCAGATTGACGGTGTGGGCGACGTGACGCTGTTCGGCGCGCAGCACGCCATGCGCGTGTGGCTCGACCCGGTCAAGCTGCAGGCCGTAGGCCTGACGGCAAGCGATGTCACCACGGCGATCACCAACCAGAACGTGCAACTGTCGGTCGGCCAGGTTGGCGGTTCGCCGTCGACGAAGGTGCAGGCCATCAACGCCACCATCTCCGCGTCGAGCCTGCTCACCACGCCCGCGCAGTTCCGCTCGATCCTGCTGCGCGTGAACACGGACGGCTCGAAGGTGCTGCTGAGCGACGTCGCCCGCGTGGAAGTAGGCGGCGACGACTACAGCACGGATTCGCGGCTGAACGGTAAGCCCGCGGCGTCGCTTGCGGTCAAGCTCGCCAGCGGTGCGAACGCAATGAGCGTCGCGAAGGCCGTGCGCGCGAAGCTCGACCAGCTGACTCCGCAGTTGCCGCAGAGCGTGGTGGTCGACTATCCCTACGACACCACGCCGTTCGTGCGCATCTCGATTGAAGAGGTGGTGAAGACGCTGATCGAAGCGGTGATGCTCGTGTTCGTCGTGATGTACGTATTCCTGCAGAATCTGCGGGCGACGCTGATCCCGACCATCGTCGTGCCGGTCGCGCTGCTCGGTACGTTCGCGGTGATGTCAGTGGTCGGCTTCTCGATCAACGTGCTCTCCATGTTCGGGCTCGTGCTGGCCATCGGCCTGCTGGTGGACGACGCGATCGTAGTCGTGGAGAACGTCGAGCGCTTGATTGCGGAGGAGAAACTTTCGCCGCTGGAGGCGACCCGGAAAGCGATGAAGCAGATCACCGGTGCGCTTGTCGGCATCACGACCGTGCTGATCGCCGTGTTCATCCCCATGGCTTTTTTCTCCGGTTCCACCGGCGCGATCTACCGGCAGTTCTCGATCACCATCGTCGCGGCCATGCTGCTCTCCGTGTTCCTCGCGCTCACGCTCACCCCCGCGTTATGCGCGACACTGCTCAGGCGTTCTGACGTGGAGCATCACGAGAAACGCGGCCTGCTCGGCTGGTTCAACCGCGTGCTTGCGCGCGGTACCGACCGCTACTCCACGGGCGTATCGCGCGTGGTCGGCAAGCCGGTGCGTTACCTGGTGATCTACGCCTTGATCGCGGGTGTTGTCGTGCTGCTCTTCACAAAGCTGCCTTCGTCGTACCTGCCGGAGGAAGACCAGGGCATCATCATCACGTCGATCTCGACGCCGGTCGGCACGCCTTCCGCGAAGACGCTCGAAACTGTGAAGCAGGTCGAAGCCTACTATCTCGGCCTGCCGCAGGTGGACAAGATCATCACGCTCACGGGCTTCAGCTTCAACGGCTCGGGCCAGAACAATGCGCTCGCGTTCGTCAAGCTCAAGGACTGGAGCACGCGCCGCGGCAAGGACGGACAGGCATCGTCAATCATCCTGCACGCCAACATGCATTTCGCGACTGCTGCGCGCGACGCGCAGATCTTCGCGCTCAACCCGCCGGCCATCCAGGAACTCGGCACGCAGAGCGGGCTCGACTTCGAGCTGGAAGATCGCGCGGGCCAGGGCCACGACAAGCTGATGGCCGCGCGCCGCGAGTTGATGGCACTGGCCGCGAACAACAACATGCTTTCGGGCATGCGTCCCGGCGGTCTCGACGATACCCCGCAGTTCCACGTCGATATCGATCGCGAGAAGGCCAGTGCGCTCGGGCTTTCCGTCGCCGATGTGAACGACACGCTGCAGACCGCGTTCGGCTCCACCTACGTGAACAATTACGTCGATACGGGCCGCATCCAGAAGGTCTACGTGCAGGCCGACGCGCCCTACCGGATGATGCCTGCGGATATCGGACGCTGGTATGTGAGGTCTAGTACGAGCACCAGTACATCTACGTCCAGTACATCAGGCACATCGAGCAGCAGCACGACGACGAGCACCACCAGCTACGACGGCCAGATGGTGCCCTTCTCGGCCTTCTCCACCGGCAAGTGGAGCTTCGGGCCGCCGCAGATCGAGCGCTTCAACCGCACGCTTGCGATGGAAATCACCGCGCAGACCGGCGCGAACGCCAGCACGGGCCAGGCGATGGACGCTGTCGAAGCGCTCGTGAAGAAGCTGCCTGCGGGCTTTGGCATCGACTGGACGGGGCAGTCCTATCAGGAGCGCCTCGCGGGCTCGCAGGCGATCTATCTGTACGCGATTTCGGTGATCGTCGTGTTCCTGTGTCTCGCGGGCCTCTACGAGAGCTGGTCCATTCCTATAGCGGTGATCCTCGTCGTGCCGCTCGGCGTGCTGGGGGCGCTGCTCGGCGCGCAACTCCGCGGGCTTCCCGACGACATCTACTTCAAGGTCGGGCTGCTGGCGACCATCGGCCTCTCGACCAAGAACGCAATCCTGATCGTCGAATTCGCTAAAGACCTGCAGGCGCAAGGCCGCAGCCTGATCGACGCTACGCTAGAAGCCGCGCGCCTGCGCTTGCGGCCGATCCTGATGACCTCGCTCGCGTTCGTGTTCGGCGTGTTGCCGCTCGTCATCAGCACGGGTGCGGGATCGGCGAGCCGCCATGCCATCGGTACCGGCGTGATGGGCGGCATGATCGCCGCCACCGTTCTCGCGATCTTTTTCGTGCCGGTGTTCTTCGTCGTCGTGCGGCGTCTGTTCGGCGAGCACGGCCACACCACGCAAAACGAAGGTGAGCAATGATGAGACTCAAACTGGGCGCATGCCTGCTGTCGCTGGCGACGATCGCGACGCTGGCCGGCTGCACGCTCGACCCGCATTACGAGCGGCCTGCCGCACCGGTGGCCGCAACATATCCGCAAGGCGACGGTTACGAGAGCACGACGGCCGCGCAAAAGACTACTGCAGATACATTGCAAACACTCGCCGTCGATACCCAATGGCGCACCTTCTTTCGCGATCCACGCCTGCAGCGGCTGATCCAGATCGCCCTCGACAACAATCGCGATCTGCGCGTAGCTGCGTTGAACGTGGCCGAATACGAGGCGCAATATCGCATCACGCGTGCCGCGCTTGCGCCGTCAATATCCGCGAGCGGCAGCGTGACGCGCGAACGCACGTTAGGTGCAACCAGCGTATCGAACGATGTCAACATCGGTACGACGTCATGGGAAATCGACTTCTTCGGGCGTCTGCGCAGTCTCAAGCGGCAAGCGCTTGAAAACTATCTCTCGACCGAGGCATCGCGTCAAAGCACGCGGATCAGCCTGATCGCGACGGTGGCGACCGACTACCTGACCTTGCTCTCGGACGAGCGCTTGCTGAAGATCACGCAGGACACGGTTGCCGCTGACCAGGCCACCTACGACGTCACGAAGCGTGTGCAGGAACTGGGTAATTCTTCGCTACTCGATGTACGGCAGGCGCAGAACACGCTGGCCAGTGCGCAGGCGAGCCTGGCGTCGTATAGACGGGCTGTGGCTCAGGACCGCAACAACCTGGTCGCGGTGCTCGGCGCGCCGATCCCGGACGACCTGCCGCCTGCCCCCGCGTTCGACCAGGCCTCCAACACGGCGATGTTCGCCGACATCGACGCAGGCCTGCCTTCGACCTTGCTCACGCGCCGCCCAGATATCCTGGAGGCCGAGCATGCCTTGAAGGCGGCCAACGCGAACGTTGGCGCGGCGCGTGCGGCGTTCTTCCCGAAGATCGAACTGACCGCGACGGCGGGAACATCAAGTTCAACGCTGTCCGGTCTGTTCAAGGAAGGAACGGGCGCGTGGGCGTTCGCGCCGACCGTGTCCCTGCCGATCTTCGACTACGGCAGCAACAAGGCGTCGCTGGACGTTGCGAAGATCGAAAAGAACATCGAGATTGCCGACTATGAAAGCACGATCCAGACCGCGTTCAAGGAAGTATCGAATGCGTTGACGGCGCGTGCAACGTACATCGATCAGGTGGTTGCGGATCGTGATTATGTGACTTCCGCACAGAGTTATTACACGCTGGCACAGGCGCGGTATAAGGCCGGCACGGACAGCTTTCTCACGTTCCTCGATGCCCAGCGCACGCTTTATACCGCCCAGCAGCAATTGGCATCCGACACGCTGTCGCAGCAGTCCAATCTCGTTACCTTGTATAAGGTGCTCGGCGGCGGGCTGGACTGACCGGACCTGTATGTACGCGATGCCGCCACCCACGCGCGTCGCGTAATACTCAGGACTGGCCGGTGGTCTTGTCGATGGTGATCCCCAACTCGGCAGCCATCTGCTCCACCATCGCGCGAAGCTGGACCAGCTCCGCGTTGAGCCGCTTTTGCTCGGCTTTCAGTGTTTCGAACTCCGTGTACGACACGGAGTCGTCGAGAGCACCGCCCGCCGGACCTTCGCTCACACTCACTTCACCGCATAACAAATGCGCCCAGCGACTTTCACGCTCGCCCGGCGTACGGGGCAGTTTCACGACGCGGGCCGGCTCATTGGCCGCGAGTTCATCGAGAAATGCTTCCACCGACGAGATATCGGCGAAACCATGCAGGCGCGCGGCGTTCAGGCGCAACTCCGCCGCGGTCTGCGGCCCGCGCAGGATCAATGTGGTGAGTAGTGCGGCCGCCTGGCTGGGGATGCCCAACACGCGGTTCATGTTGTGCTCGAAGCGCGGCACGCGGCTGCTGCTGCCTTCAAACACCAGGCTCAGGCGTTTCAGGTCGTCGATGGTCGTGAGGACATCGGCCTCGGTGACGTTCATCACCGGTGCGCGGGCGGTCTTCTGGTTGCAGCCCGAGGTCAGCGCGTTGACCGACAGCGGATACGCATCCGGGACCGTGTGCTGTTTTTCGACCAGCACCCCCAGCACGCGCGCCTCGAGAGGCGTCAGGGTGCGGAGAGCTGGGCGTGAGGGGGCATCGGGAGTGGAGTTCATGCTTGAGGTCGCTGGGTGCAGATACTTGATTCGGACCTGGCGTGAGCCGGGCGGACGTCTATGGGCAATCAAAGAGCCCTATGATATCCGCCCTGCCTTCTCCCGAGAATACGTGGTGAAGCAGCGGGGCGCGGAGCCCTTCGCGGCCGGCCACGCGCCGCCATGCAACAGTGAGTAAAGATGTTACTTCCGATCGATCGAATATCTGCCTGGACCGGTCACGCACAACAGCAGCAGGCCGCCCATGATGCTGATGTTCTTGTAGAAGTTGATCATGTTGTTCATATACGCGTCGCCGGTCATCGTCCAGAAGTGGTGCCCAATGAGGGCCGTGCCCAGCGTGTAGACCGCAAAGATAAGCGCGAGCGGCCGCGTGTAGAACCCGATCACGATCGCAATACCGACAAAAAACTCCATGACGATCGCGATGATGGCGGAGACCGTGGGAAACGGCGCGCCTTCCGAGACCATAAGGCCGACTGTGCCCGAGAAACTTGTCAGCTTGATCCAACCGAAGATCACGAACAGGATCATCAGCAATAAACGGGCGACCAGAATCAGTTCGTCCTTACGTCGCTCGAAGAGGGTGTATCGCATGATGACTTCCCTTTGGAAAGAGGACGACCGTACACGGGAGGGCGACGCTTGACCGGCGCGCCTATCGAACATTAGCACCGCTATGTTGTGGCCGGCAAACAACAGGATTTATTTACTGCGGGAGAGACGCGCCGCCGGTCATTGCGAACCGGCGTTCTTTATGACCCGACGCTGACGAGTTCGACACGGCAGCCCGCGCGTTAAGGTACCCATAAGGTTCCATTGCATATAGTGCTCCGCAACGTACTACTCAAAAGCCGGGCGCTTCACGCCCGGCAATCGGTTAACCGCAGTCGTGGGGCACAAATGGAGAAAGAGCGTGAGTAACGTTACCAGCAGACATGTTTCCGACATGCTCAATAAAGTCCCGGAGGTCACCCTTGCTTTCTGGATTATCAAAATCATGTCGACGACAGTCGGCGAAACCGGTGCCGATTATCTGGCCGTCCACGTGGGTCTCGGCACGGCCGTAACGGGCGCGATCATGGGCACGTTACTGGTCATAGCGCTGGTGCTGCAGCTTCGTTCGCGCGAGTACGTGCCATGGATCTACTGGCTGTGCGTGGTACTCGTGAGCGTAGTGGGGACACAGATCACCGACGCCCTCACCGACGGTCTCGGGATCAGTCTTTATGTCAGCACAACTGTTTTCGCCATCACTCTGGCCGCGATTTTCGCGATCTGGTACCGCAGCGAGCGGACGCTTTCCATCCACACGATTGTTACCAGGCGGCGCGAGCTCTTCTACTGGGCTGCCATCCTGACCACGTTTGCGTTGGGCACGGCCGCGGGCGATCTGGCAACCGAAGCGCTCGGCCTTGGATTCAGGGTTGGCGTTGTCGCGTTCGGCGCGCTCATTGCCATCGCCACGGCTGCGTTTTATCTCGGCGCCGATGCCGTGTTGACGTTCTGGGTGGCCTACATCCTGACGCGCCCGCTGGGTGCGTCGCTGGGTGACCTGCTATCACAGGCACGGTCCTACGGAGGCCTGGGATTCGGCAACGTGACGACCAGCGTGGTGTTCGTAGTGGTTATCGTCGCCCTGGTCTCGCTCGTGAGCGTGGGCCGGAACCGATCGGGCCGAACGACACCGTCAGACGGTCCATTCGACGCAGCATGATTTCCAAAAAATCACCAACACAGGAGAAAATCCAATGAGCAGAATTATCTTTTCCCGCACCCTTCTTGCCGCAGCGCTTGGCGTCACAGTAGTCGCAACCGGACACGTCTTCCCTTCAGCCCAGATCATTGCATCGGCTAACGCGGCGACGGCATCGAAGCTCGGCGACCTGTCACCCTTCCGGGCGATTGTCGTCGATACCTCGGGCTTGGTGAACAAGGGCAATCTTGCCGGCGCAAAGACACGCATCAAGGATCTCGAAACCTCTTGGGATGAGGCCGAGCCCTCGCTAAAGCCGCGCTCTGCAGCAGACTGGCATGTCGTCGATAAAGCAATCGATCGTGCATTGTCGGCACTGCGCGCGGGTACTCCGGACGCTGCGGAATGCAAGCAATCGCTGGCTGATCTTCTCAAGGAAATCGACCACGTGAGCGGAAAGGCTTAAGGTCCGGCAACCGCATTCCCATTCGTTAGCGAAGCCCGTAGCGGGTGGGAACAGCGGTGGTCGGTCGAGTTGCCGCGTACTTTGGAACAGGAAGCAAGTGGCGCCATCGTACGTTCAAGTTTTAACTCAAGGCCTGCGTTGCCGCGGACCACGTAGCGATCTTTGGGGGCTCGGACAGCATTTGTCCGAGCCTTTCCATATCGCCCCGCTCGGTCCGCCACGCGATGTATTTCCTGAACGCATCTTCGCTTTCCCACTCCTCGACAAACAGGATCGCGTTTGCACTTTCGCCATTGCGAAACGCACGAACCGACCTCGCACCCGGGGAAGATGACGTTTCGCGAATCAACGCAGGCAGTCCGCCAACAAACTCCTCCGCAAGACCATCCTTCACGTTCATTAGCAACGTGACCGTGATTGCCTCACCGCTGGCACGCTCAAGCCCATCGACGAATTCGCGAATGATCCCGGCGATTTCTGTAGGCGATTCAAGCGGGGATAAGTGACCAGTACCGGGCAGCACATGCATGACGGCATGAGGCACGCGAGTGAGCAATTCCGCTTCGAGTATCGCGATGCCGTCGATGCGGTCGAGTTCGCCCGCAATGACGATGGTCGCTACATCGATCGCAGCGACATCATGCGTGATGTCTTCCAGGCTGGTAGCCTGCGGCCACGCGAGCTTCGCCTGAAGCGCGCCGCGCAGGCTGTCTTCAATGACCTGCTCCCGGTGTTTCGGGCTCAGCGTTTTGGCGGTCAGCATCTGGTCTATCGCCATGCCGACAGACTCTTGCGAGAGGTAGGCACCTTCCATTGCCGCCCGCACCTCCGGCGGTAGCGCCAGAGGTACCGGGGGCGAAGGAGCGACCAGCACAAGCCCTGCGAGTCCCTGCGGGCGTCGCGACGCGAGCAACTGCGCGATCTTGCCGCCCATCGAATGACCAACCAATACGAACCGCTGTAAATTCAGCGCGGCAATCATCCGCTCTGCATCGTCAGCGAAGTCGGCGAGCGCGTATCCGCCGGCCGGCGCGTCGGAGTCACCCCAGCCGCGGAGATCGGGCGCAATCGTCCTGTACCCCGCCGGAAGCGCCGCAATGACGTCGTCCCACGTGCGCGACGAGCCTCCCCAGTAATGTAGAAAAACGATCGGCAGCGTGCCGTCGCCATGATCCTTGACATGAATCTGTATGCCGTTCGACGCTATTTTCATCGCGGTTCTCCTTGATATCGGCGGCTTGACCGGTGCTCGGCCAAACTCACAAGGTGATGGTAGATTGACGCACCAAAGGCGATAATCCCCGTTTTAATATCATCACCCGATCTTCTGGCTATCGAATAAAAATGGACCGCTTTGCAAGCATTGCAGTGTTCGTTGCCGCCGTTGACGAGGGCAGTCTCGTTGCCGCCGGCAGACGGTTTGGCTTGTCCGCTTCGATGGCCGGCAAATACGTCAGCGCGCTCGAAGCCGAGTTGAACGTGCGCCTGCTCCATCGCAGCACGCGCAGCCTGAGTCTTACCGACGCCGGCCGCACTTACTACGTCCGGTGCCAGCGCATTCTCGAGGAGTTCGACGATGCCAACCGCGAGGCGAGCGATTCGCACGGCACGGTGCGCGGCACCCTGCGCGTCGCGGCACCGGTAACGTTCGGGACCCTGCATATGGGAGAGGTCGTCGCGCGCTATCTGGACGATCACCCTCACGTCAACATTGAGGTCTCGCTCGACGATCGTTATGTCGACCTGCAAAGCGCGGGTATCGACGTCGCGATCCGCATCGGCCAACTGCCCGACTCCGACCTTGTTGCCCGGCGTCTTGCGCCGTGCCGGATGGCAATGTGCGCATCGCCGGCATTTCTTGCGCGCGAGGGTACGCCGCAAAATCCCGAGGACTTACGCCGCGCGCCTCGTCTGGCGTTCAATGAAGCGGTGTCGGTTCCGGAGTGGGTGCTGACCGATCAACAAAATCGCGAACACGTGATCGACGGACCGCTTCGGATGCAGGCCAACAACATGCAAATGCTGCTCTCGGCCGCGCTCGCGGGCGTCGGGATTGCGTATGGCCCAACCTTCGTTCTTGGAAAAGATATCAAGGCCGGGAACCTCGTCAAGTTGCTTCCGGACTATAGAACCGCCGAGTTGACCATCAACGCGGTCTATCCAACCGCACGCTATGTGCCATCGAAAGTGCGTCAGTTCATTGATTACCTGGCTAGGGCTCTTAAGGACGAGCCACCGTGGGACCGTTATTGACGTTCGTTAGTTGCTCTGCGGACGTGGCTTATGAACCACGACGAAATATTTATAGGATTCCGAATTGATAACGGTCCTGAACTCAATTGTCACTTCTTGAATGTGCCCGGCAGCGGCTCGCCGTATTTGCTGAAGAGCCGCGCGAGGTATGACGGAGACTCGATACCAACCGCTGCCGCAGCAACCACCACCGTCGTGCCCGGCGACTTCAGCAACGACGCTGCACGCGCAACGCGTTGCCGCGACTGATAACCAACGACCGTTTCTCCCACTGACTCCCGAAAGATGCGAGTGAGATGCCGTCGCGAGAGGCCGAACTCATCGGCAACGCGGTCTATTTCCAACCGCTGTGAAAGGGTCGCATCCAGAAACGCCTTGATGTCTTCGATCAGATCGCGGCGTGCATCGGATGGCGCGAGGCGGGTTGGTTTTCCCGCCAGCCCCGCCTCGATGCACGCCGTCGCCACGACACGATCGACCAGATCCGAGCGGTAACCGGCGAGGTCGCTGGAGACGTGCCCGAGCTCAAGGCTCCTGAGACGCACGGCGCTCAACAACGGCCAGGGCGCGGGATAGACCATCACCCTGTCCTTCGACATCGCGCGACTCGCCTTCCCTTCACAAAACGCGACGAAATCGCTTTGGACATACACGGCGATATGTTCCTGCGCACCGCGATCGCCGTGCGTTTCGTGAAAGCGCTTCGGCGGAACGACGGCGAAGGACATCGGCGGAATGCGCACCGGCGCAGTGTTCGATTCTATGTTGAGCACAAGCAAACCCGCCCTCGGCAGCAAGAACATGTACTCGTCATGTTCATGAAGCTCCGTGCAATAACCGGGAACCGACACGCGACGTACCGTCGAAACGCGATCGGGCGGAATGTGCGTAGAAGTGGTCGGATAGGTTTTCATGGCGTCAGCGCTACTTTGTAATCGGTGAAACGCGGGCCTGCGTAGTCGCCGCGCGAGACAGACTCGAACCGGAAATACCTTGGAACCAGTCGACGCTGAACCAAGGCTCATGCGCCCAACCCAATAAGTGTACCGCCGCCATAAAGCCGTCGCTTCGCGCGGCGCATCGCGTTAAAACGCTCCAATCATCCACATCCGCGTAAACCCCAAAGTCTGCAATCGCCCGATACGCGCGCGTTTCGAGTCCATGGCCCGATCGTGTTCACTCGTTGGCCTGATCGAAAGCGAAAATTTATTTCGACATAGGCATGCTCCGGCCTGAACACATCAGGAACCAAGCCATGTCAGCTTTCGCAAGCCTTCTTTCTACACGTTATCCAACCACTCGGATTCTCAAAGCGATAAAGACGCCCTGTGCGGAGGTGCTGTGAAGAACATCGATCTCCATTTTGTGCGGGTGTTCGCAGCCGGAAAAGAGGGTGGCAATCCGGCGCCCGTCGTGCTCGGCGCCGATCATCTCTCCGACCGGGAGATGCAATCCATCGCCAAGACGTATGGGCATGAAAGCGCATTTGTTTGCGCGCCGCATTACTTGAATCACACGTTCCGCTTCCGGTTCTTCGTGCCGGGGCACGAGATGGAAATGTGCGGCCATGCGACGCTCGGTGCACTGTGGTTGCTTCGTCATCTTGGCGTATGGACTGCGAGCCACGCAACCATAGAGACGATGAGCGGTATCGTAGATGCGCGACTCGACGAGGACACGCAAGCTATCGAGATCAGCCAGCCAAAGGGAATTGTCGAGGCGATCGATGACAAGGCGCTTGTTGCAGCGACGCTCGAAGTCCTGGGACTGCGAGAACAAGACCTGTTGCCGCTGAGCATTGTCAACGCATCCACCAGCCGGGTGAAGACGCTGATACCGGTGAGTTCCGTCGCTGGAATCCATGGGCTAAAGCCCTCATTCGACGACGTCCGGATTCTCTGCGACGCACTCGGTTCCACGGGACTCTATCCGTTCGCAATCGACACACAACGACCGTTGTCCTTTCACGCTCGCCAGTTCCCCCGCTCTTCCGGGTATCCGGAGGATGCGGCCACGGGCATTGCCGCCGCCGCGCTGTTATACGGCGCAAAACACTACGGTTTACTCGAAGGGGAGACCGCCGGCGCGATCGTTCATCAAGGCTTCGCAATGGGCAAACCTTCACGGATCTCCGTCGAGTTCCGTGATCAGCGTCGTGCCGATCAAGGCTGCTGGATCAGCGGCCCAGTCGAACTCACTACCCTTCAGCCGGCGTCATGAACTACTACACCAATGATCAGATAGGCGAAGTGCTCGACGTGAGCACGGCTATGGAAGCCGTACGTGCAGCGTATGTCGAGTTGCATGACAACGAGGCTGCCGTGCAGGTTCGCAGCCGCATCGCGTTGCCCCACGCGAAGTTCAGCACGATGGGTGCAATGCTGTCCTCAGCCGGTGTCGCTGCAGTGAAGATGTACACGACGCTCAATGGCCAGTTCCGGTTCTTCATCGCGCTGCTGTCGCTCGATGACGGCGCCATGCTTGCGATGATGGAGGCCGATTCGCTCACGCGCATACGAACCGCCGCCACGACGGCGCTCGCCGCACGATACCTCGCGAGGCCATCGAGCAAGCGGTTTGGTATTTTCGGCAGCGGTGTTCAGGCGACCGCCCATGCCGATGCGCTCGCACAAAACTTCGACTTCAGCGAAGCGTTCATCCGCAGCAACGACGACCGGACCGCCGACGCACTCGCGCAGCTGCTGCACAACCGATACAACATCACAGCGACGCAGACGAGCGCACAAGAGGCGGCTTCGGCAGACATTGTCGTGCTCGCCACGCGCGCGTCCGAACCGGTGATCCATGGCTCGTGGTTGAGTCCGGGTGCATTCGTCGCGGGTATCGGTGCAACGCGGCCGGATCAACGCGAGATCGACGATGCAACAATCGAAGCGGCCTCGGAAATCGTGGTCGACTGGCTGCAGCAAACGCCGTTCGAAACCGGCGATCTCATGCTGGCACCGAGGGATCTGCTGGCTCGCAAGACGATGACGGACTTGTCGTCTGTGATTGCCGCAAACGAGATGCGCGGTGATGACAGTAGCGACGTCATCCTTTACAAGGCCGTTGGCATGGCGCTTCAAGATGCAGCAATCGCTCATCTCGCCTATACGCAACTGATCAACCGATAGTCACTCGCGCTGACAACAGCACGCCTTACACGGCAATTTAGACGATCCCTCCAGGTTGGAAGGCAGGAGCCACCAAATGAAATTTAATCTGACAGCACGAATCGTGTTGGGCATGTTGCTTGGAATATGCACCGGCTATTACTGTCACGCGATGTTCCAGGATCCGCAAGCAGCGAAAGAAGTAGGGAGTTACTTTTCAATCATCGCAGAGCTTTTTCTGCGCCTCATCAAAATGATCATTGCACCGCTGGTGTTTTCCACGCTGGTAGTGGGTGTAGCAAAAATAGGCGACGTCAAGTCAGTTGGTCGAATTGGCGTGAGAACACTGGGATGGTTTTTGGCAGCGTCGTTTGTGTCGCTTCTGCTCGGCACGCTGATCGCAAACTGGTTAAAGCCCGGTGCGACGCTTGGCCTGCCGTTGCCGGCCGTCACGGCATCGACCGGGCTGAGTGCGAACGCATTGTCGTTGAAGGAGTTTGTCGTACACCTCGTGCCACGAAGCATCACGGAGGCAATGGCCTCGAATGAAATCCTGCAGATCGTGGTCTTCGCCGGTTTTTTCAGCATCGCGCTGTCGACGTTGGGCGACAAGGCGAAAGGTGTTGTGGACCTGCTGAATCAGATTTCGCATGTGATGCTCAAGGTCACCGGTTACGTCATGGCACTGGCGCCCATAGCCGTGTTCGCCGCGATTGCCAATGTGGTCACTACGCAAGGTCTGTCAGTTCTTCTGACCTATGGCCGCTTCATGGGGGAGTTCTACGGCGGTCTGCTTGCCCTCTGGCTGATGCTCACATTTGCTGGCTATCTTTTTATCGGCAAGCGCGTGTTCAGCCTGATCAAATATATTCGAACGCCGATGCTGCTCGGTTTCAGCACGGCGAGCAGCGAATCAGCCTATCCGAAGACGCTTGAGCAACTCGAGCGCTTTGGCGTGCCGAACAGGATTGCCAGTTTCGTTCTGCCAATAGGATATTCGTTCAACCTCGACGGCACCATGATGTATTGCACGTTCGCCACGCTCTTCATTGCGCAAGCGTACGGGATCCATCTTTCGTTTCTTCAGCAAGCGTCCATGCTCGCGATTCTCATGCTGACGAGCAAGGGAATGGCGGCTGTTCCGCGGGCATCTCTTGTCGTCATTGCGGCAACGCTGGGGCAATTTAATATTCCCGAAGCGGGGCTTCTGCTGATCATGGGCGTGGATCAGTTTCTCGACATGGGCCGCACGGTCACGAACGTCCTTGGCAATGCCGTCGCATCCGTTGTCGTGGCGAAGTGGGAAGGCGAACTGGGTGAATCGGTAAGCGGCGAAGACCTGGGTGTCGGGATTGAAGATATCGGCATAGTGACCATTTCCCCGGAGCAGCCGCACTCCGTGTAGCGCTGCGGCTGTTGTCTGCCGCTTACTGACGATCACCAAATCGCGCGAAAGCCTGGTCACGTTGTCGACTGCCTGCGAGCCGGCATACAACTGCGCGATCGGAACCCGGACGGCCGGATACGTCTATCGCGCGACATCGAGAACGAGTGCGCTGTTGCGGGTGGCATCGAATGCTGCGAGCGGAGACCCGCACCCGCCGTTCGACGTCGCATCGAGTAACGGCAGCTTTGAAAGGTCAACGGTCATCCGCAGCGCTTTGGTCACAGGCAACTTGTGTTGGCCATTGGGGCCGTTGGCGAGCTCGTCCCAGTCTTCGCGAATGTCGGCTTCAGAGGCCTTAGTTGAACTGGCGCTATCGGCCATTGGATAGGGGTAGGAAACGGCGATCGCCGTCCCCTCTCCATGAACCTCCCGCGTTGGGCCGTTTTCAAGCTGTCTGAGAGACGCCGGGGACGGGAACAAGCTGGCGCCCCAACTCCCNGNCNNACCGCTTGAG
>JGI12635J15846_10001417_pt1 | contig 21005 bp, 15 predicted proteins | sample BlaSpr_A8_OM2_M2_FD_15846 | JGI IMG/M metagenome (IMG submission 15846) | reverse complement strand
CCCATACAGCACTTCCGCCACACCCGTACCTTCGCCGAAGTATTCCATGGGCGCATACCTCGCTCTACTCTCGCCTTGTACGCTCCCGTTCGAGCGCATTCGAAGGCCACGAAGGAGAAACCAAATGAGCCAAGGCGACAAAGATCAAATCAAAGGCACGTTCCACGAGGTCAAGGGCAAGGTAAAGGAAAAGGTGGGCCACGTCACCAATAACCCCAACCTCGAAGACGAAGGCACCACCGAAAAAGTAGCCGGCAAAGTCCAAAAGAAAGTCGGCCAAGTCGAAAAGGTCCTAGAGAAGCCTTAGACCGTCGCCAAAATCTAATTTGATTTTTGAGTGTGGGTGGTTATGCATCCATGGAATGAACTCCATCGGTTTGTGCCACCCACATTTCCTTCTTTCTTGCTCTGTGCCCTCTGCGAACTCTGCGGTAAGTAGCTTTCCTTTGTGAAGTGCATCGCCTCTCGTTGCCTCAACTCCTGACTCATTCAGTTAACAGCCCCTTCCACCGTGTACATCAGCTTTCCGTCTCGTTCGCTCGCGTGAACGCGCGTCACCACGCCTTTCGGCCCCGCTATCTCCACGTCGCCAGCCGACCGCCGAAGGTCGTACGTATCTCCATCGACTACGGCCTGCTCGATCACCCCTGCCGAACCGTACCTGATTTTCAGCACCGTTCCGGCCGGCGAACCATCGAGCTCGACAACCCGATTCGCAGAGTCGTACAAATATCGGACCGCCGAACCCGAAGAATAATCTGCCTTCACGAGCCTGCCCTCATCGTCGTATGTGTACCGCGATGAGCTCCCTACGCTGTCTTTAGCCTCGGCCAAATGCCCGCGGCGATACCTAAGATCAATCGATTTTCCACCGGGAGAAATAATCTTTGTCAGGTCGCCGTCGGAGTCGCGTTCTAAGCGCACCTCGCGTCCTTCTTGATCGAAGATTCCCACCACCGATCCTTGTTGAGGCCGTTTCGCCCAGTACGCCTCCGGCGAAAGCACTGTCAGGCCGCTCTGAAGATTCAAGTCCCATCCCCATCCGTTCCACGCGACGCGCGCTCGAGAAAATATTGAATCCTCAGACGTGGATTCGAAAACCGCATCTTCGTAGCCCGTACCAGGTGAGACGCGCTTGAAGTGAATTTCTTGCCGATCGGGCAGCATCCAGAAAAGATACGTATATGGCCTACGGTCTCCAAACATAAACAGGTCGTACACGTGAGGAACATAAATGCGATTTCGCTTAGCCCAATCGTCGAGCGGGACAGAACAACGCGTGAACGCGAGGGGCATTACATCCGGGACATAAAGGTCCGTCTTGATATGTACGAATGGACCCCAAAGAGGAATCTCGAATAGATCGAGATTGGTCCCGTCCGGCAGCAATTGCAGACAATCTCCGACGGACCTCGAAACGAAATCTTTGTCGAGGACGCCCTTCGGCACGATGAAAAGGCACGGGGGTAGACCACTTTGTCCCGCTCTGGAGTAGCCTCTTGCTCGTTCCGGGGAAGACAGCTGCGGCCTGGCTTGCCACTTCTGGTACTCATTGGGTCTCAAAGAGATGTAGTAATGGTCCACCCAAGTGCCGAGCGCAATTCCCGCCGCGATAAAGACGAATTCTCTCCATCGCAGGAACCGAAAAATGCTTTTCTTCTTCGGTTTTTGAACTGGATCCACGTTTGTTGACCTTGCGTCTGGCCAATTTCACGACGGAATCGCGATCTTTGTCCAACTTTCATTTGACAGTCGTTAACCAATTTGATATACTGCCTCGTGTATAACGTAACTCCCGCCCGACTTTTCCCATTTTGGAACCAAGCAAATCCCTCGATCGGCCACCCGTCTTTCATAACTCCCTTAGAATCACATTCTTGCGCAATTCTTACTTGTAACTCCTTTCGATTCACATTCTTGCGCGAAAACCATAGGGGCTGGGTGCGCCCCAGAATCAAGCTCTCGCCGCCAATCCCACAATCGCGGGAGCATCCGTGTGGCACAATCCCTGCATCCCACAAACAAATCACGGAGTTATCAATGAACCCCTCCTCTAAACGCACTCGCAGGCTCATCGGCGTCGCGGCAACCTTGGCTTTCGCATCGCTCCCGGCGTCGGCGCAGCAGCCCGACGGCCCGCAAGCCTCGCCGCCTCCCGCTCGGTCAACGCCGGCACCCGCTTCGGCCGCCGCGCCCGGCCCACTCATCGTCGTTCCCGCCGGCACTCGCTTCGCCGTCGTTCTCGAAAACGGCATCTCCACCCGCAGCGCCAAACCCGGCGACTCCGTCTACTTGCGCACTTCGTTCCCGATCACCGAGAACAATAAAGTCGTCGTCCCCGTCGGTTCCTACCTCCGCGGCGAGATCACGGAATCAAAGCGTCCAGGTCGCGTCAAAGGTCGCGGCGAATTCCGTATGAAGCTCAACACTCTGATTCTGCCCAACGGCTACACCGTCGATCTCAACGCCGATCCGCGCAGCGCCGATTCCGGCGGCAACGAGACGATGGACAGCGAAGGCAAAACCACCGGCGGAAGTGGAAAAGGTAAAGACGCAAAAACCATCGCAACCACAACCGCAACCGGAGCAGGCGTCGGTGCAATCGCCGGCGGCGTAAAAGGCGCCGGCATTGGAGCTGGCGTTGGAGGTGCCATCGGTCTCGGCGCGATGTTACTCACGCGCGGCCCCGAAGCTCAGCTTCCGCGCGGCTCGACGCTCGACGTCGTGCTCGAACGGAATATGTCGCTCGACAGCAACCAGATTCAATACAACAACGTCGGCAATTCGTCGCCTGTTACTCCACCGCCCGCGCGCGCACAGTAATACCGGCGCCGGCAAAAAACGCTCACGCGCGAATGCGCCAAGACAATACGATAGAATCGCCACATGAAATCCTTCGATGTAGCAATTGCTGGAGCTGGACTCATCGGCTCCTCCATCGCCTTTGAACTCGCGCAAGCCGGACTGAAAGTCGGCATGTTCGATCGCGCCGAGCCGGGCCGCGAAGCCTCCTGGGCCAGCGCCGGAATCCTTTCTCCCGCGCCCGAATCGCCCGCGATGATTTCGATGGTGCCGCTCGCGAAGGCCAGCATGAATCTGTATCCCGCGCTGGTTGCGAATGTCGAAGAAATCTCCGGCGAGAAAGTTGGATTTCGGCCAAAGGGCACGATTGATGTTTTCTTCAACAAAGACGCGATTCCTGATTTGAGCACGCTGATCGCGTTGCATCACGGAATGGGATTGAAAGCGGAGCCGCTGCGTCCCGAAGATGCGCGTGAACTCGAACCGTCGCTCAGCCCGGAACTCGAAGCCGCGGCGCTGCGGCCAGAAGAAGCATCGATCGACAATCGCGCGCTCACACACGCGATGCTGAGCGCGGCGAAAAACAGTGGCGTCGAAGTTTTCGCCCGGACTGGCGTGACAGGAATCGTGCAAGAAGCTGGACGCTGCACTGGATTGAAATTGGAAAATGAAATAGTCAGTGCGAAGTGGACTGTGATTGCAGCGGGGTGTTTCTCCGCTGAGATTGAAGGCGTGAAAGAATTTGCGCCAGTTCGGCCCGCAAAAGGACAAATGGTTTCGCTGCGCGCCGACGGATTGAAAATCGAGCGCGTCATTTGGGGCGAGAAGATTTACATCGTGCCACGCAATGATGGACGCATTCTCGCCGGAGCGACCGTCGAATATGTCGGCTTCGACAAGCAAGTCACCGCAGGCGGAATTGAAAAACTTCTTTCCGCCGCGATCGAAGTGATTCCGGAATTTGCGAACGCGCGCATCGAAGAGACTTGGGCCGGTTTACGCCCCGACTCACCCGATCACTTGCCGATTCTCGGCCCAACCGATATCGATGGATTGGTGATCGCCACAGGACATTTCCGCAGCGGCGTTTTGCTTACTCCAATCACCGCGCGCTTGGTTCGTCAGTGGATCACCGAACGCAGCGTCGAACTCGATTGGGAACGCCTGAGCCCGATGCGCTTCATCGAAGCCCGCCGCGAAACGACAGCGTGAAAGAGGTTTAAGGAAAGAGAGAAACCGAACACCGCTCGAGCAGCGCTGAAGATAAAAATCAGAAAGAGCTGGTGAGTTCCTGAGAGAGAACTTCAGCTTTTTTCGCGGCGCTGCTGGCGCGAGTCCAGTCACCGACTTGAGCGGCTTCGCGAGCTTCCGCGAGGAAGCTGCGAACCTTGGAAGCAAGGTCAGACTGCATCGGGTTCAAAGATCGTCCCTGCGACGCGGCGATATTTTTCTCCGCGATGTTCACGCTCGTTGAAGTCTGTTGCTGTGCTACGGCAGTTTGCTCCGGAGAGAGCTGTGGGGCAATCATCGGCGCTTCCGGCACGCGCGACGCACCGCCGCCAGTTGCCGGCGCGACAGCAACACGAGGACGCTGCGGCCCGCTCGGTGCTCCACCAACAAGCGACGGCGGAGCTGGAACTCCGATTCCCAGGTCCGCGAACAAATCTTCGTTACTCACGTCGAACGAAATTGTTTTCGGTGCGATGGGTCGCACGGTGTTCGCAGTCGCCCAAGGAAACGCTCTCGCACGCGGTTTCTGCGAAGCCGCACAACCGGAAACGATCGTTGCGACGGCGCAGAGCATCGCGCACACAACTTTCGGCGAGACGCGCGACAACTCGTGTGAAACGCGCGTCGCATCGTTCGGCTCGAACGTCGAGTCGTGCGAACCGCTCGCTTTGATGAATCGCGGCGTCGCGACGCGGACACGCTCGAAGATGTGAGGAACAGTGACCATCGTCAGGGAGCGGATATCAGGCCGCGAGCGGCAGCTCGATCCGGAACGTAGTTCCGCGGCCGACCTCCGAAGTAAAGTCTATCGAACCGTTGTGGAGCTGAACAATTCGGAAGGTGCTCGCCAGACCGATCCCGCTTCCGCCGGGACGCGTCGTAAAAAACAACTGAAATATTTTCTGTTTGTTTTCCGGAGGAATTCCTTTTCCGGTATCGCCCACGCTGATCTCCGCCATCTCGCCTCGCCTGCTCAACATAAGATGCAACTGGCCGCCCGCGGGCATCGCTTCCACTGCATTTAAAACAAGATTTAGTATTGCTTGTTTGAGCAGTGCGCGATCGACGTAGACTTCGGGCACATCGATCGGTAAAAGTTGCGCAACTTCGACTTTTGCTTTTCGCATTTGCGGCTGCGCGACTTCAATCACGTCGCGCAAGATATCAGCGAGCTGCGTCGCCTCGAGCCGCACTTCCATCGGACGCGTAAAGTCGAGGAATCGCTTCACGACAGCGTCCAGGCGATCAATCTCCTTGTCGAGAACTTGGACAGCCTGCATCGCGTTCGTATCCATTTCCGCGGGCAGCGATTCTTTCAGGTTTTCGAGCCAGAGGCGCATCGAGTTCAGCGGATTCTTGACTTCGTGCGCGACGCCTGCGGTGATTCGTCCCAGTGCGGAAAGGCGTTCGCTGACTTGTAGTTGCGTGTTGATCGATTCGATGGAATCGAGATCGCGCAGAGTCACAAGCGCGCCCATGCGATCGCCGTTTTCCTGAATGCCTTGCACGCTGACGCCGACGCGGCGCGGACCTTCGATGGTTTGCAAGTCGGTTTCCGCCGCGACTTCACTGAGTTGGTCGCCATGAATCTGCAAGACTTCGTAGAGCGGATGATCCGGTGGAAAGATATCGTGGATGCGCTTGCCGAGAAACGTGCTTGCAGGAGCACCGAGAAACTTCTCCGCAGCGGGACTCACCATCACGGCACGCGCTTCGCGAGTGAAGAGAATTAGACCGTCTTCCATCCCGGCCATGACGGAATTCATATTTTCGCGCATAGTGCTGAAGATTTCGTGCACGCCGCGCAATTGCTGACCGACTTGCGTAATCTTGCGGCTAACCGCGCCCAGTTCGTCGGAGCCCGAGACAAAGCCCTTCACTTCGGGAGCAGGCATGTCGAACTGTCCCGCCGAAATGCGGTCCAACTGGTCGGAAATTCCGCGTAAAGGAGCGAGCGCGGCGCCGCTGACGATTGCGGCCAATCCCGTGGAAATGATCAACGCGAGCAAAACGATCGTGCCGAGTTGGCGAAGGTTCGGCAGAAGTTCGTTGAGCAGAAGACTCGACGAGACTGCGACGCGGACTTCGCCGAAAGGCTGACCGCCTTTGCTGAAAGGGAAGTCGAGTTCGTAGATTTTCGGAGGGCCGGCGAAGACTTTCGCCTGATGAATGAAGCCGCGTTGTGTTAATTGCGAAAGCGGCGCGCGCCTCGGCAGATATTTCCCCTGCATCGATTCATCGGTCGATATCAGGACCTGGCCGTCGCGATCGGTGATCGCGACTTCGTAGACGTAAACAGTATCCTTGTCGGCATTCATCTGCGAGCGAAGGCCTTCATCGATCTTGAAGGCTTGCCAGACGTATTGATGGATGTCTTCGGGGCTGTTGGAGATCGGGCGCAGGCCTTCGTTGGCGGCATCGGTGAGAGCGCGCTGCGCCTGTTCGAAAACCTGATGCGCGATCTGGTGCGTGCGCTTGTCGGTTTGCTCGAGAGCCTGCGAGAGCAGTTGCGCTACGAAGACGCCCGACAACACGACGACGACCAGCAACACCAGCCCGGTCATCACCAAAGTGAGTTTAGTGCGCAGCCGTAGCTGCATCGGAAGACCCTACTCCGCGTCGGCGTTCGCTCCGCCGTATTCTTTCAACTTATTGTGCAGTGTTTTGAGGCTTATTCCCAAAAGATCGGCGGCGCGTGTCTTATTGTTGCCGGTCGCGTTGAGAGTTTGAAGGATAAGCTCGCGTTCCATGGCGTCGACGGTGGTACCGACGGGGAACTTTATCGTGGAGAGATCGCTCGGGCCTTTGGCCTGGGATTTGCCGAATTCGTCGGGCAAGCAACTGCGCGTGATCAGGTCCTTTTCGCACATGATCGTGGAGCGCTCGAGCACGTTGCGCAGCTCACGAATATTGCCCGGCCACGTGTAGCTGCGGAAGATGTCGAGCACTTCGGTGCCGATGCCGCGGACGTTTTTCCCGTGCTTGGCGTTGACGTCGCGAAGGATGTGTTCGACGAGCAGAGGAATGTCGTCTTTGTGATCGCGCAATGGCGGCAAGTGAATGTGGAAGACGTTGAGGCGGAAAAAGAGGTCCTGGCGCATCTGACCGGAGCCGACGGCTTCTTCGGGATCTTTGTTGGTCGCGGCGAGGACGCGAACGTCGACAGGTGTTTCGCTCTTGCTGCCGAGGCGGCGAACTTTACGATCTTCGAGAACGCGCAGGAGCTTTGCCTGCGTGGGCGCGGGCATTTCACCGATTTCGTCGAGGAGGAGCGTCCCGCCATCGGCGAGCTCGAAGCAGCCGATGCGGCGTTCGGCCGCGCCGGTGAAGGCGCCGCGTTCGTGGCCGAAGATTTCGCTTTCCATCAAGGTTTCGGGAATCGCGGAGCAGTTGATGGCGACGAACGGACCGGAGGCGCGCGGAGAAAGTTTGTGAATGCTGCGGGCGACGATTTCTTTGCCGGTGCCGGTTTCGCCGGTGATGAGAACGGATGCGGAACTGGGCGCGGCCATTTCGACGATGCGCATGACTTCCTGCATCGGTTTGGAGCCGCCGACGAGATCGCCGAGGCGGCCGGTTTCGCGCAGCTGGCGCTGCAAAACGGCGAGCTGGCGCGTGTCGCGTGCTTTTTCGAGACAACGATCGAGGAGCGCACGCAGGACCGGCGCTTTCATCGGCTTTTCGATGTACCAGAAGGCGCCCGATTCAATGGCGGCTACGGCNCGTTCATCGCTGCCTTTGCCGGTGATGATGATCGACGGAACGTTGCGAAGTTCGTTGCCGAGTTGTTTCAGCAGGTCGAGGCCGTTCATGCCGGGAAGCTCGACGTCGGCGATGAGAGAGTCCGGCTGAAAACTGCCGAATTTCGCAAGGGCGTCTTCGGCGGTGCCGACGCCGAGGACGTCGTAGCCCCACTTTTGCAGGAGTTGCTCGTAGCCTTTGCGCGCGTTGTCTTCGTCTTCGACGATCAAGACGCGGTCTTTGCGCTCGCTATCCGTGCGAATCGCTGTGTTTGTGACTTCCGCCATGCGGACGTTTTGCCTCTCTCCTGAGGTTGATGCTGCTAGCAGCGGCTTGAGTGTGTACTGGACCTTTGACTGTAACAAGGGGGCGAGGGATTGCCAAGTTTGACGAGCCATTGAGGCGTATGCCAGTTTCCGGTTACGGCTGCCGGAAGCGGATCGGGACGGTTGCCCGATTCAATAGGATTGGCGGATCCCGTAATCCGCCAATCATGAATCTGAAGAATTTCGGTATGCGAGGCAGCCGGCTGCGAATAGGCGCTTTTTGTCGCTCTAATTGACCTCTACCGCCGCCGCCATCTAACATGGCGTTCCGCATGTCCAGCCCCGACAAGCTCATCGGGCAAACCTTTTCTCACTACCGAGTCCTCGAACGCCTCGGCAGCGGCGGCATGGGCGTCGTCTACAAAGCCGAAGACAACCACCTACGCCGCAACGTCGCGCTGAAATTTCTCGCCGAAGGTGTAAGCAACGACCCGAGCGCGCTGGCGCGCTTCCAGCGCGAAGCACAATCCGCCTCCGCGCTTAATCATCCGAACATCTGTACGATTCATGACTTCGGTGAAGAAAACGGCCAAGCCTTCATCGCGATGGAGTTCCTGCAAGGCGCCACGCTCAAACAACTGATCGCGCATCGCTCGGTCACCTTTGAAATGTTTGTCCCGCTCGGCATCGAAATCTCCGATGCGCTCGACGCTGCCCATCAAAAAAACATCATCCACCGCGATGTAAAACCGGCCAATATTTTCGTTACCGAACGCGGGCACGCCAAGATTCTCGACTTCGGCCTCGCCAAGCTGCACGACGATCAGCGGTCTTTTGCTGGGCAAACGGCCGTGCTCGGCGCGACCGATGCTTCACACGAAACACTAGCTCCAGCCGAGGACACAACATTCCTCCGCGACTGTGGCGAAACGCAAATCACAAATACCGGCGTCATTGTCGGCACCGTCTCCTACATGTCGCCCGAACAAACTCGCGGCCACAGTCTCGACCGCAGGTCTGACATCTTCTCTCTCGGTTGCGTTCTATATGAAGTCATCACTGGCCAATCTCCGTTCACCGGACCGAGCGAGCTGTCCATCATGCATGACATCGCGACCGGCACGCCGGCCCCGCCCAGCACGCTTCATCCAGGGCTTCCGCGAGCGCTCGACGATCTCATCTTTCATTGCCTGGAGAAGGATCCAGCGCGGCGTCCGCAGCGCGCCTCCGAAATCGTCCAAGCCCTAAAGAGTCTTTCTCTTCCGTCGCCAAACATCGTCGCGGCGTCGCGCCCAACGGGACGCAAATCCATCGCGGTTGTGCCATTCCAGTTTCGCGTTCCGTCGCCCGACGATCAGTTCCTTTGCGTCGCACTCGCCGACGCTGTCGCTAATCGCCTCGGCTCATCGCCGAGTCTCGTCGTTCGTCCGACGAGCTCCGTCGTGAAGTACTCCAAAGGCGACAAGGAGTGGTCGCAGATCGCGCGCGAGCTCAATGTCGACATGGTCGCCGAAGGCAGCATCCAGAAAATGGGCACGCGTGTTCGCGTCTTCGTTCAGGTGTGGGAACTGCGTGAAGGACGCTCGACACATTCGGCCAAGATCGACGGCGACATGGGGGATCTTTTCACGCTGCAAGACAATCTCGCCGACTCCGTCTTCACCGCGCTTGCGCCGCCCAAACATGAGAAGAATTCTTCGACCGACGTTCCTGCTGCGCGGCACCCGCTCGCCTACGAGCTGTACATGCGCGCGGTCGATCGCTCGATGTGCTTCAACAAATACGATCTGACCAATGCCATCGAGATGCTTGAACGCGCCATCGACCTTGATCCCGATTTCGCCGAGGCCTGGGGCCTGCTCTCCATCATTCGCTGCCAAATTGGAATCTCTCTCGATTCTGACCCGAAGTGGTTCACGAGCGCCGAAGAGGCGGTCATTCGCACGCTTGAACTCGACCCCATCAATTGCAACGCACTCTGTTCGCGCGGCTGGATTTCATGGTCTCCGGGCCGCGGATTTCAGGTTCGTCCAGCCCTTCGCGCTTTCAATTCCGCAGTGAAGATCAATCCAAACTTCTACGCCGCTCGTGCATATCGCGGCACAATCTTAATCCACTATGGCTTCCACGACCTTGGGACAGACGACAACAACGAAGCCACGTTAGTCGCGCCCGCATTCGCCCTGCCCTACGCGTTCAGAGGTTTTGTCGCGCAGTACGAAGGTGACTACGAACTCGCCGATCATCACTACCAGCAGTCACTTGCGCGTGAACCTGCCTTGATTTACGCCAATATTCAAGCGCCGCTGCCTCACATTTATTTGGGTAACCTAGGAAGAGCCCGCGAACTCCTGCGCCGGGCCCAGCAAATGATTTCGGGTGAGCCGCAACTCACGGCCTGTGAAGGATTGATTCTCGCCTGTGAAGGAAATTTCAAACGCGCCGAGGAACTCGCCGATGAAGCCGCCACATCGAAACGCAGTGTGCACCATCTCCACCACGTGATGCATACCACCGCTGAAGTCTACGCAACCTGCGGCAAACCCGAAAGAGCCATCCACGAACTCAAGCGCGCCTCCGAAATCGGTCTGCCCAATCATCGCGCCTTCGAAAACGACGCCCATCTACGCAGCATCCGCACCCATCCCGAGTTCCTGGCGCTGATGCGCGATCTACGCCGCGATCACGAACAACTCCGGCTCGAACTCGATCTCTCCAACCCCAGCGGCATCAAATCCCGCTCGTAGTCGTCCATTCGCCCGCGAGCAATATCGGTCGGCTTTACCTGTAACAAGGGGGCGAGGGATTGCCAAGTTTGACGAGCGATTCCAAACATCTGCTTCCGGCAGCACTCGACCACAACTGTTTCAACTCTCGCGCAAGGCGACGATTGGGTCCACTTTCGTCGCGCGCCGTGCCGGAAGGTAGCTGGCTAGAACGGCGACCGCAAACAAAAGCAGCGGCACGATCAGAAACACAGTCGGATCGTGGGGGCGAACACCATAGAGCAGACTTGCCATCACGGACGCAGTCGATGCAGAAACAACGACTCCGGCAATGATTCCCACGCCGGCAAGCACGACACCCTTGCGTAAGAACAGTTTCAGAATGTCGTCCCGCCGGGCGCCCAAGGCCATGCGCAGACCGATCTCGCGGGATCTTTGCCCTACCGTATAAGCCAACAAGCCGTAGATTCCGATGGAAGCAAGGAGCAGCGCCAGTCCGGCAAATCCGGCCACCAGGTCGGCAGAAAAACGGCGAGAAGCCAGTGACCGATCGAGGATGTCATCCATAGAGACAACATTGAATACGGGTAAGCCGGGATCAATGCTCTGGATGACATGCCGAATCTGTGGTTCGAGGAGGGGCGCGGGTAGAGAGGTCCGCAACACCACGCTCACTTGCTTGCTGGGGTCTTGATAGGTCGAAACGAAGATGTGGGGAACGCCATCGATGTCGAGACCGTCATTCTTGATGTCCCTGACAACACCCACGACGCTTAGCCATGGCTTCGTTTGGTCTCTTCCGAACCGCACTCTGCGGCCCAACGGACCGCGATCCGGCCAATACTTACGAGCGGTGCTTTCATCAATGATGGCCACCGGCTGTTTGCCGTCTTCATCGCCCTCGGTGAATGAGCGACCACTTAGGAGCGTCGCCCGCAACACCTTCAAATAATCGGGGCTTATGCGAATTCTCTCGGCGCGCAGATCCTGCGAGGACTCGACCGGTCTATCTTCAATCGCGAAGTTCTCGATCGGTAAGCCACCGACCGCGTTGGGATTGCTATTGGTGGTGGGTATAGATGAGGTGATNGCGGCGAGTTCCACTCCCGGAATGGCCTTCATGCGCCGCAGCAACTCACGATCAAAGGCGACTTTGCCAGGAATATCGAGATACGGATCTGCCTTGGGATCGTTGGAAACGCCTAGCCAGGTGTTTGCGGTGACAACTTGAGTTGGATTGAAGCCTGGATTTTCCTGCAAGAGGTCTCGCAGAGTACGGACCAGCAAGCCGGCTCCGACCATCAGTATGACGGCGAAGGCCAGTTCCGAGACGATTAGAACATCGCGCAATCGGCCGGTCTTCGTGCTGTAGCCGGACCCTCGACCGCCTTCACGAACGGCCGAGAAGAGAGCGTCTTTTGCCGATTGAAGTGCTGGAGCAATTCCAAACACCAAGCCGGTGAGAATGGAAATCAGCAGAACGAACGCCAGCACCACCCAGTCGATTCGAACTTCGTTGAGCCGGGGAACGTTCGATGGCACAAAGCGCAGGATGAAACCCAAAGCACCCATCGCGGTTGCGATTCCCGCGGCGCCGCCGATGAACGAGAGCAGCATGGACTCGGTCAGCATCTGGCGCACCATGCGGCCGCGGGTCGCCCCCAGCGCGAACCGCACGGCCATCTCTTGTTGTCGCCCCGAAGCGCGCGCCAAGAGGAGATTAGCAATGTTCAACGACACGATGAAAACGATCAGGATTACCGCACCCAGTAACACCAGCAGCATGGACCGGACGTTGCCGACCAAAGTTGCTTGCAATGGTTGAATCTCAATTGTCCATTGGGCCTGCGGCGGGTAATCGGTGGGAAAGTCGTGGCGCAATTCGTGCGCCATGGCGGTGAGCCGCGCCTGAGCTTGCGCCAGTGTCAGGCCACGCTTGAGTCGTCCGATTCCATTTACCAAGACCCGGTTACCACGTATCGGCGGGGGAAAGGGATCTCCGCTGAATCCGCCGGCGCCAAACACTTCCGCGTCGGCGGTAGTCGTCGGTCCGGGATGGCGAAATCCACGGGGCAGAACCCCAATAATTGTGAGGGGATCATTGTCGATCCGGATGGTGCGGCCGACAACATTCGGGTCGGCGCCATAGGCACGGCGCCACAGGCCATCGCTGATCACGGCCTCTGGAGCGAAACCAGGCGTGAAGTCCTGCGGACCATACAAACGTCCAATTTGCGGAATCACACCCAGCATGGAAAAGTAGCTAAAACTGGTATTGACCCCCTCGACGCGCTCGGGCTGTCCGGCGCCGGTCAAATTCTCGCTACCTGCAAAAACCGGGGTCGCATCTTCAAATACACCCGATCGCATCTGCAGGTCATCGAGTTCGGGCTTGGAAAACCTGACGTCCCGCAATCCTAGGCCGGGCTCGTTAAAGAAGATTCGTACCAAACGATCGGGATCGCGGTAGGGCAGAGAACGCAGCAACACGGCGTTTACGATGCTGAAAATCGCCGTGTTGGCTCCCACGCCCAGAGCCAGAGTCAAAATCGCAACCGCGGTGAAACCTGGATTCTTGCGCAACAATCTCAATCCATGACGTATGTCCGAACCTAGTTCACTCCACCAACGCACGCCCACGGCAACCCGCACGGCATCTTTGTGAGACTCGATTCCACCAAACTCAATCCTCGCCTTTCGCATTGCTTCTTGCTCGGAGAGTCCGTTGCGAACCAGGTCCGCGGCGTAACTCTCAAGGTGGAACTGCGCCTCTGTTTCCATTTCACTTTCAAGACGTTGTCCCTTGACCATCCATGTCAACCAAAAACGGAATCGGGTCAGAAGATTCATATCTGCTCCGACTTGGTGCGCAGGATACTGGCGATCAACGATGCCATGCGGTTCCACTTTTCGGTTTCCGAATGGAGTTGGCGCCGCCCGGCGGCAGTCAAACTGTAGAACTTCGCCTTGCGTTTGTTGTCCGATTCCCCCCACTCGCTGGCGATCCAACCCTGATGTTCCAGACGATAGAGCGCTGGATATAACGAGCCCTGCTGAATCTCCAGCTGTTCGCCAGAGATCTGCTGAATGCGCAGCAGAACCCCGTACCCATGCAATGGGCCGAGCGAGACGGCCTTGAGAATAAGCATGTCCAGCGTGCCTTGCAGCAAATCGATTTGTTTGCCCACGGCGTCTCCTTGTTTGTCTAGGAGAGATTTAACAAGACTCGCCTAGATAGTCAAGGAGAGAGTATTTTTGCGGAAGGATTCCCCCGAGTGACGGGCCAACCGAAAATTGACGTTCAGCCGAGTCCGACGATTCCCCTTCGTCGCATCCTCCGGAGCCTAGTTGCGTATAGGTGTTTCTTCGCTGCCGCCTGCCCGATGAGTCGCGTTATCGGAGATTCGGTGCACTTCCGACACCGGCGTTGATCAGGTCCAATTCAACTAGGCGCGTCCATGGGACAGCCACGACGACGCGCAGAGAGTTGCTGAGTCACCTGGACTGAGGAGAATTCGGCTCCTGGTTGACGTCGACTGAGAAGAGGCGGAAGTCGGTGAATTTGTGGGAGGTGAAGGTACGGCCGGTTTCGCTTTCGCGGTAGACCTCGGCGGATTGCGGGAGCCAGACGTCGATGTTGCGTGTCCTGAAATAGACGGGCGCGTAGTTGATCGAAAGAGACCAGAACTGAATGTTGACAGGGGGAATGGGGTGCATCAGCACAATCTCGAGATGGGCGACTGTCGCCCCTCTGTCTTGGATCGACACGGCGGCGGAATGGGTGCTCGGAGCCAGCGCTGTGGTAGCACTCGCGCACTTCGGCAGGTATGCGTTCATCCCTCAGGTCCTCGGAGTCATCACCGGACTGCATTTTCTTCCGCTCGCGTGGATCTTGAGAGCGCCACGTTATTACACGATGGGGGCGGCCATAGTCTTGTGTGTGCTCGCCTCGCTTCTCGTTCCAGAAGGCAGCGTCCGCAACGTCATCGCGTGCGCAGGGATTGGTCTCCCAATGTGGATTACAGCCGCGGTGATCTTATCTGCGAGAGTACAAGCCATCCCTTAAGCACTGGAAGTAAGTTTGGGATGCTATGGGCCATGTAGGTCTAATGGACGCCCTCAATGGCCCAGACGGACCGGCAGTCTTGAAATGAATTCAGCCTTTTGCAGAAACAGAATTGGGTTTTGACCGTTGAAGAATCTGAAGCGGTCCTACTCCACGACCTATAGGGGGCTCCATGCAGAACGCAAGCTTGTGGATCGCTGGCGTGAGCTTGTTGCTGATCGCGCAGGGTATGTTGCCGATTCATCGCAAAGAAAAGAGGGGCGTGCACCATGAAGACAAGCTATAGGCGAGCCTTGGCAATCTTCAATCGCTGGAAATTCAAGGGATGGATTGGATGCGGCATTGCGCTGCTTTCCTTTGCAGCTGGGTCACTCATTACCGCTCACCTTACGCGCGTGCGCGACGTGAGAGCCGACAGCAATCGCGTCTTCGAGCTTCTCGTTTACCATACGGTTCCGGGTAAATTGCCGGCCGTCGAGTCGATCTTTCGAGACGTTGCAAAGCTGCAAGACAAACACGATATCAATGTCCTCGGCTATTGGGTGCCCAATGAGGATCCTGCCTGGACCAACACCTTCATCTACCTCGTTGCATATCCCAACCGGGAAGACGCCAAAAAAAATCAGGCGGCGCTTCATGCCGACCCGGCGTTTCCAGCGTTAAGGGATCTGACCACACCGCTCATAGATAAGGCGGACAAGAAATATCTGGTGGACGAAGTGTACATGCGTCCGACGGACTATTCGGCGATGAAGTAGCGTCGGATGCGGCAAGGGGTTCCTGTCCGTGGCAGATAGTCTCGACCGCCGCCGTTGGATCAGTGCGCAGGTGCCGTTTCTAGCGCCTTCAGCTTCTCTTTGGCATTGTCATTGTCCGGGTCCAGCTCCAGCGACTTTTTGTACTTGTCGATCGCGAGCTGCTTCTGCCCAGCCTTCATGTATGCCTCGCCCAAGCTGTCATAGGCATTCGATGAACTCGGGAACACCTGCACGTTCAGCTTCAAGAGTTCGGTTGCTTCCGTCAGGTGGTTTTTCTCCAGGAGGTCGAGCCCCCACAGGTTCACCGCCGCCTCATCCAGCTTGAAATCCGGGTTGTCTTTCAGCATCGCAGCATAGATCGCTGGAGCATGATCGAAGCCTTGCCGTCCCACCTCCGCACGAAACGCGTCGAGAGTAGGCGCAATGCCTTTGCCTGCACGAAAGTCCACCGTCAGCATGTGCGGTGGAACCCCGACCTCCGCAGGCGTCTTTTTCAAAAAGGCCATCGCTTGTGCATCATGCTTGAGATACGCATTCAGGAACTCCAGCGTGTATCGCGCGATCCATGCATAGCCCACAATCCCATCCGCGCGCGAGTAATCCGCTTTGTGACTGCTCGGATAGTTCTTCCATATGTCTTCATTTCGTTGGTACATCGAGCTGTGCTCCACGTGCACCAGAGCCAAGTCGTCTACGGTAATCAGATCACCGTGGGTCCACGCATTGAGCACGTTAGGGCCGTCGTTGTCTTTGTCGATTGTGTGTCGCGCCTGGTTCTCCAGCGAAGTCGGCCCCTGCGTGAAGAAAAGCAGCGGTATCGTCATTTGTTCCGGATGCACATCGGTTGCGGCCTTCACGAGCCCGGGGAAATATCGCATGCTGCCGTCGAGCGCAAAAATTGCGCCGATGCGGTTGTCGCGCGCCGCCGCGAACAGATTTGAGATTCCACCCCAGCTGAACCCACCCACGGCAATCTTCGACATATCCGTATTCGGCAGCGTCTGCGCGTACCCAATCAGAAACGAGATGTCCTGCGCTTGCGCATTGACGCCGTTCAGATCGGCAGTCATACCTCGCGATGTCGCGCCCATATCGGGGCTCGCCACCACTACATAGCCGTGGCTTGCCAAGTACTCGCATAGGTCAGCGTTCTCCCATGACATCGAGGAAAAACTCGGCGCATAGATCACTACCGGAAATCGTCCCGTGAGGAGTGGCGCATCTCGGACCGCCCACATCGAATCCTTCAGCGTGGGCTTCATGCTGTCGAGCCACTGCTTCCAATCCGCGGTAAGGTCAGGTTTTCCGGGGGTGGTCTCCGTCGCCAGAAGATCGCCGTAGTCCCCAACCGTCATCGGCGTTGTGCTGCTCTTCTGCGCCGGGTACCAGATCAGCGTCTGGAGCGGACGCGCGCGCTCTCCTTGATAGGGCTTACCCAACTCATCGGTGACAGAACGATAGGTGCGCGAGAAATCGTACTGATCCACAACCTTCAATCCCACAGCATGGGGTCCGGGCTTCTCAGTGAAGTGAAACCGCTGATCTCCGGATGAAACTACCGAACCACTTTGGGCATGCGCGGCTATAACGTTAGCGATGAGAAGAAAAGCGACTACAAGAACCTTCGAACGCATCGCACGCCTTGGTTCGTCTTGCAGGGAAAACTCCAAACGCGGATTCGTTGCAACGATCATCTGCCGGTTCTGCCTTTCCGACCTCGGCGCGACCAACGAGTCTAGCGGTCTCCGATTGAGAAGAGCTGAAACTCGGTTATTTCCGCGGTGTCGGTCGAACTCGTGATATTCAAGCGCACTCGGGAGGTAGTTTGTGTGGCGAAGCTTTCGATGCGCTTATGGCCGATCGAGTGGTCTGCCACGACGGACTTCCAATCAGTACCGTCCCAGACTTCGATGCGAAAGGACTGAACGTGCTGGCCGTTGTTTAAGCGCTCCATGATCAGCGCGTGATCGAAAGTCACGGGCTTGCCGAAATTCACTTCCAATATTGAGTGATGCGAACCCTGGGGCGCGGACCAAAAGGTGTCGGGGTCATTGTCCAGGGCGCGTCCGACTTCGGGATCCTGTTTCACGTGTTCGCGCGACAAGTTTGTGCCGTAGCGCTTGGCGATGGCGGCGCCGAATTCTTCGAGCCGCTTCGCATCATTCTCGGGTAGCAGACCGCGACTGTCTGGCGCCAGTCCCAACATGAGTTGGCCACCGCGCCCGATGGTTTGGTCATAAAGGACGATCAACTCAGAGAGTGACTTGAGCGAATTCTCGTCGTTTGGATGCCAAAACCAATGGAGCTTGCGCAGTGGCGTGTCGGCTTCTGCCGGTCGCCACCGCAGATATCCGTGACGATCGATGACGTTCCAGTTGTCGCGCGCGACGACACCTGCCTCGTTGCCAACCCAGCGGATGTCGCCGTATTCGAAGAGACCGGTATCCGCGAAGACGAGCGTGTTGGGCTGATAGGTGCGCAACTCTTCGATGATGTGGGGGAAATTGTAGATATGTCCGGCGCTGCCGGCGCCGTCCAGCCAGAATTCCGTGAGTTCACCGTAATTTTGCGCGAGTTCATCCAATTCGGAGGCGTAATACTTGTCGTATTCAGCGGAGTTGCTGTAGCGGGGCTCATGACGGTCCCACGGCGAGAGATAAACGCCGAACTTTAAACCGTACTTTCGTGCGGCGGCGGCCACCTCGGCGACGACATCGCCCTTGCCATTTTTCCAGGGGCTGCTCTTCACGCTGTAGTTCGTTTGCTCCGTGGGCCAAAGGCAAAAACCGTCGTGATGTTTTGCCACCATGACGACGTATTTGGCGCCGGCGGCTTTGATCGCGCGCATCCATTGTTCGGGGTCGAAGGCGCTGGGGTTGAAGACGTTGGGATCGGCAGTGCCGTCGCCCCATTCGCGATCCATGAAGGTGTTCGGTCCGAAATGGATGATCACGCCGAATTCAAGATCTTGCCAGGCGACTTGTTGCGGGGAGGGTTTTACGTCGACGAAATTTTGAGGGACAGTCAAGCAGGCGGAAATGAGTAAGGCGAAAACTGCGAGCAAAGTTTTCTGCGTCAGCTTAAGAAACGCGCGGAGATGCATCTACGCTGGCTCCCGCTTCTGTCTGGATCGAGCGCGTACATTCTTTCATTCGTGCTCGGGCTTGTCAGGTGAATTGTGATTATTGCGGCGTGACAGGAAAAAAAGCCGGGCATCCGTGGGTGGTTGGCTTTGTGTCGGTGCACGGCGGGTTGGTGGGGATGTTTCGATGGTGCCCGGGCGCCCTGAAGGGACGCCCCTACAAAAGCTGGGCGCATTGACGCTCTTGTCGTGAATTTGAAAGACTAGCATCGTAGAAAATGTGCGGGGATTTACTCGTGTCTGAGGGCGACCATGGGGGCGACGCGCATCGCACGTCGCGCGGGGATGTAACACGCCAAGACAGCAATCGCCGTCAACAGCGTCGAAACCAGAATAAATGTGAGCGGATCGTTGGGTTTAACGCCGTAGAGCAAGTCTGAGAAGGTCACAAGTAAACGAGTCAGTGCGAGCGCCGCCACTGCTCCGATCACGAGGCCAGCTAGCGCCAGACGCAAGCCCTGCCCGATGATCATTCGAAAGATATTCTGCTTTTCGGCACCAAGCGCCATCCTGATCCCGATTTCGTGGGCACGCTGCGTCACGGAATAGGAAATCACGCCGTAAATTCCGACGGACGCTAGGAGCAGCGCCAGTACCGCGAAAGCTCCGAGCAAAATCATGGGAAAGCGCTGCGCGGACATCGACTCGGAAGCGATTTCTTGCATCGTTTCGACGTTGTAGATCGGCTGGTCTTTGCCGATTCCGTGTATGACATTTTTGATCGCCGGTATGAGGGCCGAGGGTGGAAGCGGCGTGCGAACGATAATCGTCGTATTGGGAAAACCTTGCGAGGCGGTCACCCAGTCATCAGGAATTTGATACAGCGGATAGTAGGCCTGGGCTTGCGTAAGCGAGCCTTCGTTACCCAGACCCCAATGGCGCACGTGACCGACTACGCCGACGATGCGGCAAGGGCCCCACGGGGGCGTCCAGCCGAAGGTTATGGTTTGGCCCAGCGGATCCTGCCCGCGGAAATACGTGCTGGCGAGAACGTCGTCGATGGCCGCGACGCACGGGGACTTGGTGGTGTCCTCTTCCGTAAAAAAGCGGCCGCGAAGGAGCGGGATGCTCATCGTCCGCAGATAATCCGGGCCTGTGTTGAACACCATCATTTGTGGGGCCGCTCGAACGATAGCAGGCGTTTGGGAGCCGATCCAGAAAGGCGCGACGTTGTCCCCGGACTTGAGAGGAACGTTGTACGTGAAATCCGCGCCCTGCGCGCCCGGAAGGGTTCGGAGGCCTTCGAGCAACTGGCGATAGGCCGTTCGCATAGCAGCGGCCGTCGTGGTCACCGAGGGCGAGACGCCGACTTTAAAAGTGATGACGTTCTGCGTGTCGAAGCCGGGATCGGTGCCGGACATTCGATGAATGGTGCGGACGAGAAGGCCCGCACCTACTAGCAACGTCAGCGTGAGAGCCATCTGCAAAATTACCAGGCCGTCCTGGACGCGGTGACGCGCCGATGTCGAACCACGGCCTCCCTCTTTAAGCGCGGATTGCAGGTCGGCTTTGGAATTTTTCAGCGCGGGTGCGAGGCCGGATAGAACGGCGACAGCAATGGAAACAAGGAATGTGAAAAGAAGGACGGGTGTATTCAGGCCGATGTTTTCGCTACGTGGCAAGTTTCCCGTCATGCCGGCCAGCACCGGACGGATGCCCCATTCGGCGATTGTCAATCCTAGCGCCGCGCCGCCCAAAGAGAGCAGCAAGCTTTCCGTGAGCAACTGCCGGATAGTGCGAGAGCGGCTTGCGCCCAGCGAGGCGCGAATTGCAAATTCGCGGGCGCGTGCGACGGAACGCGCCATCAGGAGATTCGCGACATTCGCGCAAGCGATGAGCAGGACCAAGCCAACGGCGCCAAACAGGACCAGCAACGTTCCGCTTACGTCGCCAACGAGTACCTGCCGGAGCGGCACGACGGATGCTCCCAAGCCCTGATCCGCATCTGGATAGAGCTGGGCGAGGTGATCCTGAATGGCGCTCATCTCCGCTTGCGCCTGAGCCATGCTGATGCCCGAATTTAATCTTGCGATGGTTACGATTGCGGGCGCCCCGCGCGGGTCGAGCATGAGAGGGTCGCCTTGTGCGAGCGGCGTGTAGACATCTGCTCGGTCATCGCTGAAATTGAAACCCGGCGGCAGAACTCCGATGACCGTGTAATCGACTCCGTTTAAGGTGACGGCCTTGCCCAGTGCTTGCGGATTGCCGTCGAAGCGATATCGCCAGAGGTCGTTGCTGATAATCACCACGGGCGGTCCCCCGCGCTGATCTTCC
>JGI12635J15846_10001415_pt1 | contig 21012 bp, 17 predicted proteins | sample BlaSpr_A8_OM2_M2_FD_15846 | JGI IMG/M metagenome (IMG submission 15846) | reverse complement strand
TAATCATGATCGAACGTGTGACCGAAGAGATGCATGGGTCGAACTGAGTTTCTGACCTGAAACGATTACGAGCGAGCCTTGGTTGGTACGGCAGAACCTTCAACTACGAGCGAAATGGCGCGCTCTTCGGAGTGCAACGGCGTAGTACGCTCAAAAAGTGCTTGACAGCGCCGACATTGTCAGGGACGCCTGCTTTCAGCAACCATCTGCTGTTATGGCTGGCAGACACCGTAGTCATTCCGTATTTTTGATATTTCCCAGCCAAGGGGATTGCCGGCATTCGGCTTGGTCTTCTTGCCTTGGAAGGTCATTCGCTGGCCGGGTTTAACGCCTGCCGTATCACCGGAAAGTGTATAAACGCGTTTGTCTTTTTCGTCGTTCACGATCATCCCGTTAGGCACCGGCTTGACGCAGCCTGTAATCGTTCGCTTCTTCGAATAGTGAACAGCCACGATAGCGACAACTACAACTGCCGCGACTACTCCTACAATTACCCCGACGATTGTCCCGGTGCCGACACCACCGATTTTGTCGGATGAACTCTGCGCTGCCGCAGGCATGCAGAGCACGAAACTGAGTGCGACAATCAGAACCGCCGCGAGGTATTTTAGGGTCATATTTGTCCTCATCGTTGGAGTGGGCTTGATTGCTGCTGGACCGTTCCGCCCGCCATCACCCCGATACTGATGGGAAAGCCAGCGCCAAGGAAGGAAACGACAGCTTGGCTAGGAAGGCTCCCCGCAAACGTGTCGCAACAGTGCGCCGAAAAAGGAGCCTTTGTCAAGGCGATCTCCTATCCCGTACGGCAGTTGCAGCCTAGAGCGATGGTCCCTTCAGGATGAACCGTTCCGCCGTCACTCTTCTGGCATCGGCATGACATTTACCCCCCTGAGCAGATGGCAATCAATGAATTAATGACGGCTGACCCGATTGAGTCCGAATGCGCCTCATCAACACACTCGTCGATATGGCACTTACAACGACTACGCCTTGTATCTTGCATTCCTTCGCAGAATCTGGATAGATGGGCTGGACTCGGTGAAGAAGCAGTCCCGCCATTACTCCCCGCGAGACTTGCGCTCTCTTTGAGCGTTTTGGGTTGACACGATCCCTCCAGCGGGGAAACAATCGTCGCTGTCCAAGGAGAGGATTATGCATTTCGCAGGCCGCAACAGTGGGGCGAAAAACGGTTTAAGAATTCCTGCGAGCGGGTGGAGATTCCGCTTGATGAAACTGGCGTCCATAGTTACAGGTGCCACTCTGACGTTATCTCTGTTTTCTATGTTCCTGCTTTTTGCTGCGCGTCCAGCGCATGCCCATACTGAAACCGTGCTCTACAACTTCACAGACGGGAGCGATGGTGCATACCCCGAGCAAACGCTAACCTCTGACCACGCTGGCAACTTTTATGGGACGACTATTGCCGGAGGTCTCGGATATGGAATCGTATTTGAGCTTTCGCCGAACGGTAGCGGGGGATGGAACGAGATCATACTTTAGAGCTTTACCGGAGGGGAGGATGGTGCCAATCCCAGCGGCCCTTTGATATTCGATGGTGCAGGAAACCTCTATGGAACCGCGTCTGGTGGCGGAACGCATGGAGACGGCGTGGTTTTCGAACTGAGTCCACTGGGAACAGGCTGGACGGAGTCGGTCTTGCACAACTTTGCTGGCGGGGCGGACGGTAAATTTCCGATAAGCGGTGTGATCTTTGACCCTGTGGGTAATCTTTACGGAACAACTTACAACGGGTGGGGAACTGCGACCGTTTTTGAAATGAGCCCGTCCGGTGGCGGTTGGACTGAGCAAGTAATCTATGCGGTCGAAACCAGCGGTGCTGGACTCACAATGGATGCTGCCGGGAACCTTTTCAGCGCCACCTACTCGGAAGTCTTTGAGCTATCGCCGAACGGCAACGGTGGTTGGACTCCGACCGTGCTCCACACGTTCACTGGTTATCCTAAAGATGGCTACTATGCTGACACCGCTCCCGTGCTCGACAAGGCTGGAAACATTTATGGAACAACGGCTGAGGGTGGTCCCGACAATGGCGGAACTGTCTATCGGCTGAGACCCGGAAAAAAGGGAAAATGGACAGAGACGATTCTCCACTCTTTTAGAGGCTTCGAGCGTGGCTACGCTCCTGCGGCTGGGATTGTGTTCGATGAGGCCGGGAACATCTACGGCACAACGTTCTGGGGCGGTAAGCACGACTGGGGGACTGTTTTCGAGCTTGTAGCCCCAATCGGCAAAGGCGGCTATGAGGAGAAGATTCTCTGGAGTTTCACCGGGGCAGACGGGTTAGGGCCGTATGCAGGCGTGATTCTGGACAGTGCAGGCAACCTCTATGGCGCAACCTACAAGGGCGGTACGACCTATGGGGACAATTACGGATATGGCGTTGTGTTCAAAGTAACCCCGTAGGACGACTAGCCCCTTCCCCTATCATGGTCGTCGCAGCAACCAGTGTCAGGCAGAGCACGACGCACAGAGACCGCAACCACCGTTTACGTTCATGGTGTGGTTCCGCCCTCGAGTCGGGGTTAACCCGTCACTCTGCTCCATATCCCGCACCCACTGCCGCAAGACACTCTACTCCTATACAATCATCAAGCTGTCAAAATACCCGAGGGGGTAACAATGTCGAATCTAGATAATGCATTAAGGGAGCTTCGCGAGAAGCGCCGGCACGCACAGGTAGAAATTGGGAAGCTAGACCAATTAATTTCTGGAATAGAGTCCTTGAACGGTTCGGGGGGAGCAGTGCCCAACAACTCAGCCCCACCGAAGCGAATTATATCTGCAGCTTCGCGGCGAAAAATGGCGCTGGCGCAGCGAGCACGATGGGCGAGTATTCGGAAGAGATCGCAGCCAGTGGTGGCTGTGGCGAAAACAACGGGATCGGCTCCAGCAAAGCGCACGATGTCGGCATCAGCCCGCAGGAAAATCGCGGCGGCACAAAAGGCACGATGGGCGAAGATACGGGCGCAGGAGAAGAAAGCGGCTTAGTAGCTTGGGGAGCCTGCTTCGGGACCGCACAGGTAGGGGGTTGGGTTTGGGTGCGAGGTGAGCAAGGAGAGATTTGTGTGGATGTTTGACGGGAACCGCGTCCGTGGAGTTGTTGACGAGCCCAAACCCTTTTCTTTAAGTGAATAGGAGGTTCGGGAACCTTCCCCAAGTTTCCCGAATCCTCCCATCACTAAGCTTGCCGGACTCTTTTGAGTGCGACCAGCGAACCCGCTTTCATGAAACTGATCTTGTTCCTGCTCGGGGGAAACGTCCATGGAGCCAGACTGAAGCCGTATGAATCGATCTGAAGAATTCCGTCGTGGCGAACCCTGACGAAAAAGCCTTCGTTGCGCAAAGGCCCACCATGTTCAGCGGCAGGCTTTCCGTTTTCCACATCTAGAAATCTCTGACACCTTCGTCGGTGGCATAGGAGCGCAACGAACTTCTTTCTGCCGACGCCATCGGGATCGGCCAACTTGAGGATGGCAGCCCGCTTCATGGGCCAGCAGAGTTTTTGCCATTGGTAGAGCGCCTTCGTGGTGCCTTTCCCGATATCAATATTGTGGTGGAAGATGCCTTCGGAGCGGAGGATAAGGTCATAGTGCGATGGTCGGCTACGACGACACATCGCGGAGATCATTTGGGAATGCCCGCCAGCGGCAAGCCTGTACGAATATCGGGGATGACCATTGCTCGCATTCGCGACCAACAGATTATCGAGGGATGGGACAACTGGGATCAGTTAGGAATGTTGAAGCAGATCGGAGCTTATGGGAGTTCTCAAACCACTCTCGGAAAAGAGCGTTTAATTAAAAAGTAGATCGCAGGGGACAATAGGGACTGGTCATCAGCAAGATCGCCGCATGTGCGACGAATCACTTCGAGCGCGGAATCTTTCGGCTAGGCGGATTTCTTTGCCTGCGTGCAAATCTCGATAACCTGTCCTCTTCGCCCTGATTTTCCTTTTAACGGTGTGTGGAAGTTTGTCGGGACGTAAAACTCAATCACCTTGGCCATGATTATCTCCTCATGCCTGCGAATCTCGGTGGTGAGGTTTCAATTCCCTTGTGCCTCCAATAGCCCCACCATAAACCATTCGCAACTACTGCACCGTCACCGGATGGAGCAATCGGGGTCTGAGCAAAACTGCTCTACAGACGATGCATGAACCTCGTTGCACATCAGGTAAAGTCGACTGCGCAACGGGAACAAGTAGATCGGCATGGTTGCGCCTTGTGTCTGCTGACGCAAAAGGCAACCGGAGGACAGGAAATGATTGACTGATCGCGACCGGACTCTGAACCACAAACACCACTTGCCGTGCAGCACAGACGAACGTACGGTATCGAACAGTGAGCCGGACCCGTATCCCGTGCGCCACTCCCCGCCTAAGCAGCAAGAGACGACGCATTGGGTTCCCTTCCGTACCCACGGGCCAAGACTCTAGACCATCTCCCGATTGAATTTTGTACCCAAAGCCACGGAGTCCCGGCCCTTTCAAGTGGAGTAGGTCATGAGCAGCGCATCGACCGGGCCATTGCGGATACCGATCCATTTGCTGGTCCGCGAACTCAACAACCATCTCCAAGTCGTCCTCGCGGCCAGCGAACTTGGCTACTACGAAACCGCCCTCGAAGCCCAGTTGTCAGCCAAGGAAGTGCTCGACGCGATCCGCAAGGAGTTGCTCAGGCCGCACGGCTCTGTGCAGCACCCATGCCGCGCACTCGACAGTTAGCCTCGCTTCGACCATGTAAGGAAAGGGCAGTTGTCCACGAATTAAAGATTGAAGTGGACACCTGCCCCTTTCTCTTAAGAGCGCACATCCGTAATTGTGTCCTGATTTGATCTGCTGAACGATCGTTCGTGGAACGATTCGTGTCCCTGCGGCTCCGGCAAGAATACGAAGCGGTGCTGCGGCGGGGCGACGGGGAACTGAACATGCTGCCGCGCCCANCTGTCCCAAAATAGCAGGTAGTCGAGCACTTCACGTTCACACCCGTGTACACGCCACGTACACGAAACGAACCAAATCGGGTAATATCCATTTTCCCAAGATTCATAGGAAATTTCTTAAGACTCTTGCAAGCCAGTGATTCGACAAACGATATCCGATTTCGCATCCAAATTCCCATCGCCGCCGGAAAAAGGATTACTGCTTGACAGCTTCTTCGGTAACCTTGCTCGAGTCATGCTAGCCTGTCAATGTTGGGCGGACGCGAATATCGTTCGCAGGGGTCAACCTACGCGCATGGAATCCACAGGACAACAGAAAGTTCTCCGCACCGGTTTATTGCTTCTCGCTATCAGTTTTTTGAGCACTGCGCTGTTGGCCTCGGGGCCCTGGCAGGTATTAGGTCCGGACGGCGGGGATGCCCGCAGCCTGGCCTACGACGCTCGCAATCCCGATCACATATTGCTCGGTACCAGCACCGGCCAGATGTTTGCTTCAGATGATGCCGGACGCACCTGGTCGCGCCTGGCCCGTCTCGGCGGCGACGACTACGTCCTCGACCATATTTCCATCGATCCGCAAGATTCCCGGCGGATCTACGTCTCTGCCTGGAGCGTATCAAGCCAGCAGATTGGCGAAGTCTTCCGCAGTCGCGACGGCGGCGCCAACTGGCAAACTCTGCCCGCGATGCACGGTAAATCGATCCGCGCCATGGCCATGTATAAAGGCGATTCCCGCGTCATGGTTGCGGGCGCGCTCGATGGCGTCTACCGCACCAAGGATGGCGGCGATTCATGGGAACGCCTGTCGCCTGAGAATTCCGCCGAAATCAAGAATATCGAATCGATCGCCATCGATCCGAAAGATCCCAACACCGTCTACGCCGGAACCTGGCATCTGGCATGGAAGACCGCCGACGGCGGCGCCAACTGGCAGCATATTAATAAGGGCATGATCGACGACTCCGACGTCTTTTCGGTGATCGTCGACCACGACAATCCTTCAGTCGTATTCGCCAGCGCCTGCTCTGGAATTTACAAGAGCGAAACCGCCGGCAACCTGTTTTCGAAGATTCCGGGCATTCCGTTTTCGGCCCGCCGCACGCGTGTGCTCAAACAGGATCCAACCAACGAAAACATCGTCTACGCCGGAACCACCGAAGGCCTGTGGAAGACGACCGACCTCGGCAAAGCGTGGAAGCGCGTCAGCGATCCTGAAGTCGTCGTCAACGACGTCCTCGTCGATCCGCGCGATTCGAATCACGTATTGCTTGCCACCGATCGCAGCGGCGTGATGGCCTCGACCGACGGCGCGTCGAGCTGGACCACGTCCAACAAAGGCTATGCGCATCGCTATGTCTCTGCGATTTTGGCCGACAACAAAGATGCCAGCACGCTCTATGTAGGCGTGGTCAATGACCGCGAATACGGCGGCGTGTTCCACTCCAACGATGCCGGGCAGCACTGGCTCCAGAAAGCCGCTGGCCTCGGCGGAAAAGACGTATTCGCGCTGAAGCAGGCTGCGAACGGTACGCTCATCGCCGGCACCAACCACGGTATCTATTATCTCGAGCACAATGGCACGCAATGGCATCCGATGAACGTGATCGTCGTCGAGCACACCTCGAAGGTCGCTCGCAAGGGTGCTAAACCGGTCACCAGAACAGCCATCGAAAAGAAGGAACTGGTGGCGCGAGTCAATGATCTCGAACTCGGCACCGTACGCTGGCTGGCGGCAACCACCAACGGCATCTACGTCAGCACTGACCTGGGTAAGACCTGGAAGGGCGGATCGGTGCTCGGACAGGAAGACTTTATTTCCGTACGAGCCGACGGTTCGACCGTAGTCGCGGCTACGCGCTCACGTGTGTTCGTCTCTAAAGATCGTGGCGTGGTCTGGCAACAGGCGAGTGGTCTGCCGACTTACCTGGTTGGCATCCGCAGCCTGGCGCTTGGTTCTGATGGCGAGATGATGATTGCGGCACGCGAAGGCGCATATCGCAGTGAAGACTGGGGCGCGAGCTGGGAGCATGTCGTGAACGGCCTTCCTGGCAAGGACATCACCTCCGTCAGCTTCGATTCCACCCATCATCGCATGCTGGCGACCAGCGATGCGACCGGTGTGGTCTTCGAAAGCCACGACGGTGGACGTTCCTGGCAGCGCGGTCCGGACGCCGGATTCCCGCTGCGCCGGGTCAGCGTCATCGGCGGGCGCTTAGTCGGGGCGACTCCGTTTGACGGCGTGATCCTGCAACCCGAAAACGAATCGATCAGCGCCGCAGCCGAGGCTGGCAGCAACGAATAAACAATCGCAAGTGTTTGAGTTCTGCCCGCCCAAGCTCAGCTTGGGCGGGCTTTTTTGATTCATCCATTCTTGGTTTCGCTGATTAGCGCTTCACTGCTGCCTTAAAAGGCTTAATTCCTGAGGTGTCATCCGAGCGCAGCGAAGGACGCATGCATTGCACCCGCCGCGATGCCGGGGCATCCACGCCAGCTTTCCCAGCCCCGCCTGCCGCGCTATCGTGGTCATCCTGAGCGAAGCCGAGCCGTGGCGAAGCGAACGGCTCGGCGAAGGCGAAAGAGCCCGTACTCTCGCCTCTCGCCTCACTCTGGTAAAAGCGAGTTTTTCAGCTCATCGGCGGCCTCTTGCGTTCCACGTCAGCCTGCGGAACAATCCTCTAGTCACATCATGCGATCCGCTTTTGCAGTCGCGCTTGCGCTGAGTCTCGCATCTTTCGGAATGGCTTCGCGGCAACAGGACGCGGCAGGCTCCGCGAACACTACGCCGCAAGCGCCGCCAAACCAGCCCGCGCCAGCCGAGCAAGCCCCCACCGCGCCTCCGGACACAAGCACCGAAAGGAAGGCGCGGGCGGACGATACCCAGCAGCAAACGACAGAACACGACTCGAAAGGCAACGCGGAACCAGATTCTGCCACCACTGATCCGACGAAGACTAACCCTCCGAACGGGAATTCCGCAAGGCCGGATTCCTTCAAAGCGGGTTCATCCGGCGCCGGCGCTTCGAGCCCTGAAATAAGGAGTCCCGAAACAAGGAGCGGAGCCGCAAAGCGCTCGTCGCGCACTCCGTCCTCCCCTACCGGTACTCCGCGAAAAACTGTGGTTCGCCAGGGTGGCGCGAAAGAACCCGCAATGCAGATCGCTCCTGGCATGACTCCCGCGGAAGCCGCGCGCGAGCGCCAGAACGCCGAACAGTGGCTGCGAGCCACCGTCGATCGGCTGCCGCAGCTGGGAGCGCTCACGGATGCGCGGCAGCAGGAAACCGTGGGCCAGATCCGTAACTACATGGACGGCGCCCGTTCAGCGCTAAAGGAAGGCGATGTGCGAAGAGCCAGCACGCTGGCGGAGAAAGCCCATCTACTGGCGGAGGACTTGCTGCGGCGGTAGAGCAGAGGGCAGGGTATAGGTGACAGGTTACAGGTGACGGAAAAATCTTTTCGGAGGGAGGCTTCAGCGGCGCAAGCGCAATCGTCAATCAGCGACTTCGAAGATGATTTGCACGACGGGATTTTCAAAATCCGGGGATTATCGGACGAGGTCGTTGAGCGAGCGCGGCAATTATCTCGGCAAACCACGCCCAAACTCGGTACCCAGGCGGCAGACCTGCTACACGTTGCGGCGGCGCTCGAATTCGGCGCGACTCACCTCTACAGCTTTGACCAGAGACAGAGGCGCGAGCGGTTCGCCTCAAACTCAACTGGGACAGGTCTGGGTGTCAGGACTCACGCAAATTTCGCGGACTTCGAAGGTCCGTGGTTTTCCTGTCACCTGCCTCGCCTACTCGCTTGTGAAGTAATCCACCGTCACCGGATTCTCAAACAGCGAGTAGTCCCGCGTTACTACCGTGATTCCGCTGTCGGTGACAAAGTAGCGCTCGCGGTCCGCCTCCACATCGTAGCCAATCGTCGTGCCCTCGGGAATGTGCACATCCCGGTCGATAATGGCTTTGCGGATGCGGCAACTGCGGCCGACATTCACGTGCGAAAAAAGAATACTGCTATCGATTTCGCTATAGGAATTGATGCGCACATCGGGAGAGAGCACACAACTCTGCACTAAGCCGCCGGAAATAATGCACCCAGAAGAAATCAACGAATCGAGCGAGTGGCCCATGCGTCCGCTCTCGGCAAACACAAATTTTGCCGGCGGATACTGCCGCTGGTGCGTCCGGATCGGCCATTGCTCGTCGTAAAGATTGAATACCGGAGAAACCGAAACCAGATCCATATTGGCTTCGTAGTAAGCCTCAAGCGTGCCCACGTCACGCCAATAAAGCGCTTCTTTTTTGTTTTCGTCGACGAAGTTGAACGAATAAACGCGATAGTCGCCCAGCATTTTCGGCAAAATATTCTTGCCGAAGTCGTGACTCGAATCCGGATCTTCCGCGTCTTTGAGCAAGACCGGGATGAGCACGTCGGTGTTGAAAATATAGATCCCCATCGATGCCGATATCTTCGTCGGATCATACGGCGATCGTATGTCGGTCTGGCGCGGCTTCTCAAGGAAGCCGACGATGCGGGAATCGCGATCGATGTCGACTACTCCAAAATGGCGGCTTTCAGCCGGGTCGGTGGTCAGCGTAGCAACAGTGACGTCGGCGGCGGCATCGACGTGCTGCTTCAGCATGCGCTCATAATTCATCTTATAAATGTGATCGCCCGAGAGGATGATCACGTACTTCGGCTGCTCCGAGCCAATGGAATAAATATTCTGATAGACCGCGTCGGCCGTCCCCATGTACCAGTTTTCGCTCACCCGTTTCATCGGCGGCAGGATTTCGATGAACTCGCCAATCTCACGCCCGAAAATATTCCACCCCTCGCGGATCTGGCGATTGAGCGAGAGCGCCTTATATTGCGTAAGGATAAAAACGCGGCGCAGGCCGGAGTTGACGCAGTTCGAGAGCGTGATGTCGATGATGCGGTAAATGCCGCCGAAGGTCACGGCTGGCTTGGCGCGATCGCGCGTGAGCGGATAGAGGCGTTCCCCAGCCCCCCCGGCGAGCAAGATTCCGAGCGTATCTTTCATCGGCATAGCTAGGATGCAGCAATCCACGCAGATGCTGCTCCGGCTCAACGCGAAATACTAGCATAGCGCGGGCGATTTCTTAGCGGTGCCGCAGAACACAAAATTGGCAAGAAAAAAGGCGACATGGTGGGGCTGCCGCCCGAACGGTCGGTTTTTAAACAAAAGCCGCGGACAGGAGTGTCCGCGCCACACGATTGCGACCCTAGCAGTGCACGATCTTGTCGCTCTTGATGCCCCGTGTCGCATTGCGCGAATCGACCACCAGTTGAGCCTCACCCACGATCTTCTTGTAGTCGTAGTCGGAGTGATCGGTGACGATGAGCACGCAATCGTACTGGCCGAGATCGTCGAGCGGCGAGCACTTCATCTGCAAATCATATTTGCGGCCGCGACCCACGAACGGAAAGTAAGGGTCGTTATAGCTGACGGTTGCGCCCTCTTTTTGCAACAACTCAATAATCGTGAGCGCCGGCGACTCGCGCAAGTCGTCAATATCTTTCTTGTAGGCGACGCCTAGCACCAGGATTTTCGATCCGTTGATCGCCTTCTTCCGACGGTTAAGCGCCGAGATCGTCGAAGCAATCACGTTGTAGGGCATGGCCACGTTGATTTCGCCGGCCAGTTCGATGAAACGGGTGCGGAAGTCAAACTCCTTCGCCTTCCACGAAAGATAAAACGGATCCACCGGAATGCAATGCCCACCCAGACCCGGCCCCGGGTAGAACGGATGGAAGCCGAAAGGCTTGGTGGCGGCGGCGTCGATGATCTCCCAGATGTTGAGGTCCATACGCAGGCATAGCATCTTGAGTTCGTTTACCAGCGCAATGTTGACGCAACGATAAATATTTTCAAGCAGCTTCGTCATCTCCGCCGCAGCGGGCGACGACACGGGAACCGTGCGGCGAAAAATAGCGCCATAAAGTGCCGCGGCGATAGCGCTGGCCTGCTCATCAAGTCCACCAATCACCTTGGGAATATCGTGACGCGCCACCTGCGTATTGCCCGGGTCTTCGCGTTCCGGCGAAAAGGCAACCCAGATGTCGTTGTCTCCGGCCGCGCCATCTCGCGATGCTTTCAGACCAGACTTATTTTCCTTCTCAAGAATCGGAATCAAAACTTCTTCGGTCGTACCCGGGTAAGTCGTGCTCTCGAGGATGACAATCTGGCCGGCGCGCAGATAGGGCGCCACGGCGTGCGCGGTGTTGGTAATGTAGCTGAGGTCAGGCTCGTGATATTCGTTGAGCGGCGTGGGAACGCAGATAATGATCGCGTCCATCGCAGTGATCTGCGAATAATCGGCCGTGGCTTTAAAGCCGCTCGACTTGGCCGCTGCGATCTCCTCCGGCGTGATCCGGAAAATATATGTGCCGCCGCTCGCGAGCGTGTCAATTTTGCGCTGATCGATATCGAAACCCGTGACCGGAAATTTCTGCTCGCTATAGAGCAGGGCGAGCGGCAATCCAACGTAGCCGAGACCAATGATTCCAACCTTAGCCTGGCGCGCGTCGATGCGGCCCTTCAAATCGGTAAACAGCGAAGAAGCAGTGAGTTGAGTAGTCATAAGCGACGATTAATTCTAGCATCGGAAGGTCGTACTTAAGCCGCAGAAGGGCGCGGTGAATCTATGATTTTCACTCAATTTTAACGCTATCCGTCTGCGCCTACCCATCTTGATTACTTCAGTAATCGGGTTTCGCTCGCATCGGTTTCCTTAGTAACATGCGGAGTGCGCTAACTTACGCCCTCCATGCGATTCTTACGATTTCTAATTGTGCTCCTGATTGTGGTAGTGCTGGCCAGCCAGGCAGCGCGCTTCCTGGTTGTCGATCATCCTGAGAAGTCCGATGCCATCGTGGTGCTGGCCGGCGAAACAAATGTTCGTCCGGTTCGCGCTCTTGGACTGCTGCACCAGGGAATAGCGCCACGCATGCTTCTCGACGCCGAGACGCGAGACTTGATCTACGATCAGCGCCTGACCGACATCGCGCAGAGATACATCAACAATCTCGGAGAAGGGAACCAAATCTCGGTCTGCGCCATCGCCGGTTTTTCAACCAATGCTGAGGTTGATGACGTGAGCCGATGCCTCCAGTCCCTCGGAGCGCATCGCGTGCTGATCGTAACCTCCGATTACCATACCCGTCGCGCTCTGACGATCTTTCGCCATCGCCTGCCGCAATACCAGTTCAACGTGGCGGCGGCTCGTGATCCGTCGCGTTTCGGCGATGCTTGGTGGACGAACCGCGAATGGGCCAAGGTCACCCTCGACGAGTGGCTGAAGCTCCTGTGGTGGGAAGTTGTAGATCGGTGGCGTTGAAGTCTATGCCTTCACGCCCAATGATTTGAGAACTGGCAACTTTTTCTTTTGTACGATAGTTTGGAAAAGCAATTCATTCCTCCGGAGGTTTCATGGCTCAAGTAACGATTACCCTGCGCCCGAACGGTCCTTTGCGCATAGAAGATCCCAACGGCGTTGTCGAATTGGTGGACGTCGAAGGCAACAAGTTCGACCTGACCGGCAAGCCCGCCTTTTCCCTGTGCCGCTGCGGAGCTTCCGCCAATAAGCCCTTCTGCGACGGCAGCCACAAAACCGTTTTCCCTGCGCCAGTAGTGGCGATCAAGACTGAGTAACGGATTCAGGTCTCAGGTCTCAGGAAAACCGGAAAAACAGATCTCGGCGCGGATTCGGTTTTTCTAACCCCGCAACCATTCGATGACTGGGAAGTTCTCGAGTGCAGAGTTGTTTTGTACACCTTCGCCCTGACAGCCGGCTTATTTTGATTTCACCTTAGCGCAATGTTGTGCGGATTCGAATCGTGCTAAAATCCCCCGCTGGATAATTGTGGGCTTGACAGAAATAGTGTCACGCGATTCGACTCAGCCGGCGAAACCGGCCACCCAAGAAATCGGATTTGTTCCCCTGCGAGTACCTCCCCCCAGAAGGTATAAACTCGATACGAACGGCAACCTGACCGTGCTCTACAGCTTCACCGGGAAAAAAGGGGACCGGCAATTATCCCTATGGAGGCGTAGTCATGGACGGCCCGCGGCAATCTCTACGGCACAACCTATATAAGGTGGCACTGCGAACTATGGGGCAGTGTACGAGGTAAATGCGAGCGGCGAGGAAACCGTACTCCACAGCTTCACCAATACCGATGGGGATGGTGGGCTCCCCTACGGAGATTTAGTGTTCGATGCCGCGGGCGATCTCTATGGCACCACATCGCACGGCGAAGCTCACGACCAGGAATCGGTGTTTAAGCTGACGCTTCAATGATCAAAACACTGGANGCAATGCCACATAAGACCGTGCTCTCTGGGCTGTGCCGGCGACGGGCAAGCGCTCCCAAGGTTTTGACTTTTGCGGCGCTGCTGTTGTTGCCGATGCTCGCATGCCAAGCAGCAAAGGCGCAGACTTACAGCGTCGTGCATTCGTTTGCGGGCACGCCGAGCGACGGCTCGGATCCTACTGCAGGTTTGTCGTTCGACGCGCAAGGCAACCTATATGGCACTACCTACACGGGCGGAACCGCAGGCTTCGGAACGGTCTTCAAGATAGACACGACCGGCAAAGAGGCTGTGCTTCACAGCTTCGCTGGGCTGGGTGGCGGGGACGGCGCCAATCCGTACGCAGGCTTAACGCTGGACGCGCAGGCCAACCTCTATGGCACGACCGCCAATGGCGGCGATGGTGCATGCAGGAAGGGAGGTTGCGGAATCGTGTTCAAGGTGGATACCGCCGGCAATGAAACCGTGATGTACAGCTTCCGCCTGGCTGGGTTGGACGGCGCCTTTCCGCGCGCAGATTTACTGCTCGATGCGCAGGGCAATCTCTACGGAACCACCTTCCGCGGCGGCGCCCACGGCACGGGGACGGTCTTTACGGTGGACACGATTGGAAATGAAACCGCGCTCTTCAGCTTCAATGAGTTTAGCGGGGTTGGCGACTCGCCCCACGCAGGTTTGGTATGGGATGCGCAGGGCAGTCTGTACGGCACCACCGAGCTCGGAGGCTGCCGCTGCCAAAGCGGCGCTGGGACCATATTCAAGGTGGATACGGCGGGCAATGAAGCCGTGCTCTATCGGTTCGGAGGAAGCCCCGACGGTGCAAATCCCCTGGCCCGGTTAGTGCTGGACGCGCAAGGCAACCTCTATGGCACGACCTGGAGGGGCGGCGCCGACGGCGACGGAACGGTGTTCAAGCTGGACACCTCCGGCAATGAGGCCGTCCTCTACAACTTCACCGGCAAGAGCGGCTTGGCGCCCTANGGAGACCTGGTGCTGGATGCGGCGGGCAATCTGTACGGCACAACCACCCGAGGCGGCGCTCACAGTTTGGGAACGGTGTTCAAGGTCGANGCGTTCGGTAACGAAACGGTGCTCCACAGCTTCACCGGCAAGAACGGGGATGGCGCAGTACCCTACGCAGGTTTAGTGATCGATGCGCAGGATAACCTATATGGCACCACGTCCCGTGGCGGCGCTGACGGCCTCGGAACAGTGTTCAAGTTGACCCCTTGATCTCCAGTCTGGAGTTTGGTTTCCTAACGCCTCACCCTAATTTTATAATTTGTTTTTCCCGTCACCCGTCACCTCGTTCGAATTGATTTTCCTGCGATCCGCCCTGTCCCCTGACTATTCACTAGTGCTACGACTTCTGGTGCGGATGCGCCCACCGCTAACTGCTAGACTCTGCTCAGAGCACCAATGCCCCGCCTTTTCTATCTCGGAGCCCTGCTGGGCCTGGTGGCGTCCCTGTCCTCGCCCGCGCCGATTCACGCGCAGACGTCTGCTTCGGCCGCCGCTCACGTTCAGCACATCGCCACGCGTGAAACCGACGCTGGCCTGGAAGTCGAGATACAAACTTCCGGAGNAGCCGTCGCGCCCAATACTCAGGCCATCACCGGCCCAGACCGCATTGTCGTGGATTTTCCCGGAGCCCTGCCCGCTGCCGAGTTGCGCGCNCTAAAAGTCAATCGCGGCGCGCTCAAGGGAATTCGCGCCGGATTATTTTTCAGTAATCCTCCAATTACGCGTGTCGTGCTCGACCTCACCGAGCCGCTGTCCTATCAGATTTCGACCGGCCAAAATTCGGTTGTCGTTAAGTTAAGTTCGATTAAATTAAATTCGGTTAAGCTAGATTCGGCCAAATTAAATTCGGTTGGGCTGAATTCGGCGAAATTGACCCCAGTTGACTCCGCCTCGGCCCAGCCTGCCGCGAAGCCAACTCTGCTTCCAGCCGTCGGCACTCAACGCTCCAGCGTCTCGGCACAGCCCGCCGCCAGACTTAAGAATGCCTCGCTGGCAGCGCATACGAAGATTGCAGTCCCCGCAATTTCAGCGGCGCCTTCCCAAATCGCCAACGCGTCTCCGCCTCCGCCGCAAACTCCGCCCGTGTCAGTAAGTCTTGTTAACGGATTGCTGAGCATTCACGCTGAAAAGGCCACACTGGCGCAGGTCTTATTCGAAGTGCAGCGCCTGACGCACGCCGACATTGCGATTCCCGCAGGCGCTGAGCAAGAAGAAGTGGCTGCCGATCTCGGCCCGGCGCCGGCTCGCGATGTGCTCGCAGCCTTGCTCAACGGCTCCCGCTACAACTTTATTTTCGTTGGCAATGAACTCAGCCTCGACCAGGTGATCCTCACGCGTCGCGAGTCTAATCCTTTCTAACTAAGCTGCACGTAGCCAACTTTCCCGCGCGCACCGAAACCCCTCGTGCTTGATGAATCGCATTGTGAAAGTCAGGCGAGCGATATGGCTGGGAGCCATGGCCGGAAATGACGGCTGGGAACGGCCGACACAAGCATGCAAGCATGCTGCGTGAAAATTTGCCCGCAAAGAATACTCCGCTGGGGGAGGGTAGCGGAGCTTACAAAAACTTGAAATGGACGGCCTGCGGCAACGATTTACGCCACCGCAGCCGATCTTATCTTCGCCGACTCACTACATATTGCTGATCTTTATAGAGCGAATCATATCCGGCGGGGAGACCACAATCGCATATCCAGCCAGCAGCAAACGCGCAGCCGCAAGAACATGCTTTAGCACACATCTGTTCTTCATTATGAATTCTCCCGAGCGCTCCACAAAACTCTTTGAGCCTACTCGACCAGAAACTCCCTCGCCATCCGGTGACGCGTTTAGGGCGCTCCCGGGGATCCTTTAGACCTTTGTGTGTTCACGCGCGTTATCCTCTTTGCTACGGCGGCGTAATCAAACGCACCGCCACGGGAGACGCGCCGTTGCCGAAGATCGGCTGTCCGGCGGCACTGGTTCCACAGCCCGCCATGTTGATGATCATCGCCGACATCTCATAGGGGCTGGCTGTGCCTGCTGGAGCATATGGCATGGTTGAGGATGCCGAGGGATTCAGGAACACTTGCAGGAAGCCGATTATCTGGACAGGGTTGGTCGGGTCGAATCCAGGCGTGGTGTTAATCACTGGAATAGTCACCAGCGAATCGCTGACCATAATGTTTGTTGCGGCGGTGACCACCGGGTTCTGGTTTCCTGCGACGAATTGAAGCGGAGGTTGTGTGGTTGCCGTGTCGACGCTGTCGCTGTCCCCCGGTCCGTTGACATAGTGGATAAGACACGATGCCGCCGCGACTGTGTCGGCGTCGCGACTGCCATTGACGGCAACGTAAGGGTTGATATCAATGTTGATATTGTTCGGATTTGTGCCACATGAAATGGGCGTCTGAACGCAGCCTGCGATAGAAAGTTGATAAGAATTGAAACTCCCACTGCAACTTGCCGGCGCTGCCGCCGTGGGACTAAAGCTGGCGGGGTCTCCGGGGTAGTATGCTCCGGGGAGCGGCGGCGTGATACCGCCCTTACCGACGCTGCAATCACCCGCATTGCACAGGGAATAGATGCCATTGGTATTCGGAGTAGCAACCGGTCCGTTCGGCCAATACTTACCAACCAGTGTGGAGGCTGTAATGGCACCAGTGCTGGAGCTGAAGATTGTCGGTCCTGACGCGCTCGCCTGGGTTGGATCGACGTTCGGCAGCAACCACGGCTTTACACAACTTGGCGCAACCGGAATTGCTGGCCCACTATTCGAAGCGTTTGCTCCGGACGGATTGTAAGCTTCCGCCGTCGCCGACGCAGTCACCGTGTTTGCCGTACGCCCCCAGATTCGCGCGAAAAAGGTCGGCAGATCCGTTCGCTGGGTCTGTACCGTCACGTGCGGGTTGGTATCAAACGCGGTGTCAGTTTGATCAAAGCTGACTTTGATCTCGCCAGCTCCAGCAACCGGATTCAGCGTCCTTCCGCCGACTATGTTTTGAGCCGCCACCTGCGTCGCAATCATAGTGGCCAGGTTCCTGGCGTTCCTCGTCGATCTGCGACCCGCGTCCGAAGTTACTCCCGAGTTCGCGAACACGCGGGCTCCGGCCAGCGCTCCGGCATCGGCCGCGAGTTGCGCCTCGCTGCGCGCGGTGTAGAGTGTCACAATATCTATCGACAGCGCCGCCATCGCTCCCACCACGAACAACAGGACGACCGCAACCAGCACAATCACAATCCCTTGCTCGGAGTTGCGGGGAGACTTACTTCGCGAGTTGGTCAGGCGCCTCTGCAAGCATCCTCAAATCTGATTGTGGACTGTAGCGCTCTCCGTCAACGTTGTCGGAGTGGAATAGCTGTTCGGACCGGGGAATAATAATTGAAGCGCGCTACCGAATCGCCAATGATAAGGAAACTGCACGGTCACGACCGTGCCAACAGCGTAAGGTGGCCCAGAGGCACAAGCTCCCGATCCGCATGATCCACACACGCATCCGCGGTTGATAGTAATGACCAGGCTGTCGCTGTTGGGGGGCGGGGAGCACCCGGCAATCGTATAGCTCCACGTGAGACTGGCTGTGCCGGTTCCGGGCCCGGCTACCGTACCCGGTGGAGTGCACGTGGTCTCGCTTTGCAGGATTCCGCTAGCCGCCAGTGAGTTGAACACAGCGGTCACAACGGGGAGCAGCGACGGGGGACTGGTAGGGCTGCCGCTCGGTTGGATGTCGCCCATTGGCTGGGCTCCCGCAATGATCGCGCCTTCCTGTGCCGCCTGCTCGATCTTCTGCTTCTGGTTGAAAGCGCCGCTGAAATCGTAGATACCGACCACGAACACCACCAGCAACGGCAGCGTGATGGCAAACTCCAAGAGCGACGAGCCCTCCGCTCCCCGCAGAAGATCAGCGACACGGCGGAGCCCGCTGCTCCCGCCTTTCGGCTGGCGACTCACGCGAGAAAGCGGAACAGGGAAGCGCGGCATCTAGTTTTCCATCCGGCTCTGCGCCTGTGCCGTCAAAGTAATCTGCGTCATATTCAGCGAAGTAAAAGGCAGATAAAATTTGAAAGGATATTGAAAACTAACCACCGCTCCACATTGCACCGGTTGCCCAGCCGTCGGATTTAGCTCTACGTTTTGGCAGACATAGATGCTGGCGGTCGACGAACAAAAGCCATTCGTAGGAGGCGGCGGATAGGGCGCTGGGCAGGCCAAACAAGTTTGTCCGGGACCGCAAGTCGGAAGACCAGCGGGCAACTTGATTTGGGTGATATCGAGGCTCGACGCCTGCATCACTGCGTCGATTACAACGTCAACCGCGGGGGCGGCGGGAAAGCCAGGGTTATTTCCGCACGTAGCGCAAGTTGCCCGCGCCGCCGTGATCGCTCCCTGCTGCGCCGCCTGCTGGATCGTTGAGTAAATGTTAAAGGCCCGTCCAAACCAGACAATGCCCAACAGCAGCATGAATACCAGCGGCAGCACCATCGCGGCTTCGGCGATCTCCGAGCCGTCGGCGCCTCTAAGTCGGGAGGCCATTCGATTGAGATTCATGCCTTATTCTGCAAATTGTCATCCTGAGCGCAGCGAAGGACCTCATGTATTGCAGTCCGCCGCGATGACTAAATCCCCGTCTGCACTCAAGAGTAGTATGGAAAAACAGCTGGCTAACGACCCATTGCAATTAAAAATTATATTTTCCCCAGCATTCTACCGATTCCGTAGAACAAAACGGTCAGCGCCATGGCCACTCCGAACGGAATCTTGGTCGATTGCGGATCGTCCAGCGACACCTCGGAGCCCGGCATCCGCAGGCTGAACAACGCGGCCACCAGGTGCGCGATATTCCGCAGCGTGCGTATCAGCCGCCCCTTCCATATGACCAGCACAAGGGCCATCACTCCCGCAACCAGAATAGTGCCCACCAGCACCGACATAAACTGCCGCGGGCCCAGGCACGCTCCCAAAGCTCCGGCCAGCTTCCAATCTCCAGCCCCGAGGCTGCGGATCAGTACAAACGGCAGCAGCACTACCAGGCCCAGCAACGCCCCCAGCAGCGCGGCTTTCAGTCCCGGCCAGCGATAGAGAACTGTGTTGATCGCGATCCCGGCGGCTAAACCCGACACGGTCAGCCAATTCGGAATTCGCCGGTAGCGCCAATCAAGAATGCCCGCAACGATCGCAATTGCCACCGCGGGAATCCATGGTCCAATCCGAATAAAAGCTCCAGCCTGAATTCTTTGCAGCCCCAGCCCGGACTGTAGCATGATCGCCGCTGCCAGACAGGCGCCTCCGCGCATTTCGCTTAGTGTACTTTAGGGCTTTCTGGCAGGACACTCAAGAGGGAAGTTCCGGAGTGGGTCAGTTCGAATCTGCTTTGAAAGGGCACCGCTTCACAGACTACGGGAAAACTCGGTTTTGTCCTTGCTTTTGGGTGGCGCAACGGTTCACCGCTGCGATAAAAGGCTTCTTTTCACTACCGGCGTTAGATGGGGAACGCTTTTTCCAAACTGACCCACTACCGGAAGTTCGTATTTCCTTCCTGCACCTTAAGTGTCCTCTGTGGTTAACGCTCTTGCAAACGCACGCCGCGAAACACCGGGTTCGTCCTCAAATGCTCGGGAAAATGCTCCTCATATGACGCCAGCGTAGGGCAGATGAAGTGGTGCGCCTCGGAGAATCCAAACGCCCGCATCTCGCGCATCGCCTCGTCGGCCGTCCAGTCCTCATCGGCCATACGATAGGCCGCAATCATCATGCCGGTGCGATCGTCGCCCAGACGGCAGTGCACAAAAACTTTCCTGTCGGGATTCTCCCGCAGCAACCTGAGAAATTTCGCGAAAGTTTCGTCATGCGGAAAAGGGCAGTGCCACGGAATCGCCACATACCGCATGCCGAGCCGGCGCACTTCTCGGCCTTCACTCTTGCTGCGGTTGCCGCGCGTATCAACGACAATGCCGACGCCCATTTTGGCGAGCTCTTTAAAACCAGCACGGTTCGGTTGCGCTCCGCGAAATAACCGCGGCGTTACTTCGCCAAAATCGCCAATGCCCGTGACCCTGCGCTTCTCGCCATAACCGCGCTCAGAATGCCCCGAGGCATCGCCCTCCTCGGGCTGCGGGGTCGCGCTGCCACACATTACGATTGCCAGTATCAGAGCGAGGTAGGAGGCGCGCAGAGAACCGAAGGTTCTGACCATAGAGAACAACCCAAATAAGATGCAATTCCCGTAAAAAGCGAGCAAGAATTGATGGGAGACGCCGCGTGAAACTAAAATAAAAAAGCCCGGTTGCCCGGGCCTTCTTAATCAAAGCAAGCTTGTTTTATCGCCGAACCGGCGCGGCCGAGTTTCGTTCCGCAACCACTTTCTTGGCATTATCCGCCAGTGCGCGCGCTTGCGGCATCAGTTCGAGCGCCTTGATCACATCCGGATCCGTCTCCGCCCGCACCTTCAACCCTTCTTCCTGCCCGAAAGAATCGACAAACACCTCGCTCTTCAAGTTCGAGCGCAGCCAGTCGTTGCTCTCAATCATCTCCGCTTCGGTATAAGGAACTTTCTCGTCATCCAGGAATTTGCGGAAATCCTGCAGCACCGCGTCATCCACCTCAAAGCCTTGTGTCACCTTGTGCGTCAGCGCGTAATGCTTGGCGAAGTTGAATAGCGCATAGTGCTGGAGCAACTCGTCCTGAAACTTGTTCGACTTATAAGGTGGCAATT
>JGI12635J15846_10001412_pt1 | contig 21030 bp, 20 predicted proteins | sample BlaSpr_A8_OM2_M2_FD_15846 | JGI IMG/M metagenome (IMG submission 15846) | reverse complement strand
GCATTTCTCAAGGCCGCTTCGCTCGTCTGGCGATGGGTCGGATGGCTGATGATTGAAGCGGCAACAGGGTCAAGCGGGATGGAAAAAGCAAAGGTCGCACCCGGACCAATCTTTGGCGCCGCCCATAAACGGCCGTGATGACCTTCAATAATCGAGCGGCTGACCGACAGGCCGATACCCATGCCGCCATGCTTGGTCGTGTAGAAGGCATCGAAGAGAGACTCGGCCTGCTCAGGTTCGAAACCCACGCCTGTGTCCTCGACGCTCAACCGCACGTGATCCCCGCCCTCTCTTTCGGTCTTTATGACAAGCTGTCGTGGCCGGTCCTCAACGCTGCTCATCGCATCCGCAGCGTTTAAGAACAGATTTAAAATCACCTGTTGAAGCTGTACACGGTCACCCGTGACTTGAGGAAGATCCTCCGCGAGATCCGTATGTAGAGTGACTTGAGCTCTTTGCAATTCCCCGATCGATAGCGCAACGACTTCTTTGGTCGCCTCATTAAGATCCACTGGTTCAGTGGTAGGTTCACGCTTCACAAACATCGCGCGCAGGCGCGTGATGACCTCGGAAGCCCGATTGCCATCCCGGATTATTCTGCGCGCCATTTCACATGCACCTTCCAAATTGGGGGGCTCACCGCCCAACATTCGAAGGCAGGTACTGGCATTGGTCGTGAGGCTAAAGAGGGGCTGATTGACTTCATGAGCGATCGACGCGGTCAAAGCACCGAGGCTTGTGACCCTGGCGACACGGGCAAGTTCAGATCGAACCTTGCCGAGTGCGGCATCGCTCTGAATCCGCCCGATGGCGATACTGGCCACGTACGCGAATTGCTTGATGAAGTCCTGCTCCAATAAATTAGGAACCCCGGGATCTTGGTAATAGACCGCGAATACGGCCAGGACCTGTCCGGACTTCGACATGACGGGTGTCGACCAACACGCCTTCAATCCATCGGCAAGCGCAAGCTGGTACCACAAATCATCCTTCCATCGAGATTCCGAAGGCAAGTCTGGTATGACAACTTGTTGTTTGAGGCACGCCGCCATGGCACAAGGACCAGACTCAAGTGTCAAAGGCATCGATTCAACCGAGGCGATAAATGATTGCGATAGGCTTGCCGCCACGGCACCCTGAAATGATGCGTGGCCGGGCTCGACCTGCATGGTGGTGCAAAACGCACCCGGCATCGTGGATTCCACCAGCTTACAGAGCTCGAAGAGAATACGATCAAGCGGTAAGTGCCCGGCGAGCATCTCGAAAAGCCGATTCTTCCCTTCCAGTAGCAGCTCGGCGCGCTTGCGGTCCTCGATGTCGGTGTTCAGCCCAAACCATTTCACGATGTTACCGTCTTGGTCGCGCAGAGGAATCGCCCTGCCGACAAACCACCGGTAGGTGCCGTCATACCGCCTGTGCCGACATTCATACTCGCCTGGCGTTCCTGTCTCCAGCGGCGTTCGCCAATACGCCATTACACCTGCGTAGTCGTCCGGATGGACGGTTCGTTGCCAGCCGCTCTTAATCGCTTCCGCCATGCTGATGCCCGTGTAATCGCACCAACCCTGATTCAGAAAATCGACCGTGCCATCGGGCGTCGTGCGCCATACATAACCGGGAATCGTGTCGATCATGGTCCGCAGCTGGCGCTCGGATTGTCGGAGCTCCTCCAGCGCCTGCGTGAGTGATCTTTGGGCTCGCTCGCGTTCCAGCGCAATGCTGGCGATATGGGCGATTTGTTCTATCAAGAACTGCATCTGCGGCGCCGGACTTTTCGGCTCATCATGGTAGATGGCAAATGCTCCCAGAACAGTGCCGGCAGATGATGCTATGGGCATTGACCAGCATGATCGAATCCCATGCGCTAATGCCATCGAGCACCACGAGTCCGCGGCCCAACGAGTCTCCGTTGCAAGGTCAGAGGCAACGACTTGTTGATTCAAGTAGGCCGCCATGGCACAGGGGCCAGAATCTTGGTTGACGGCGCGCCCAACGATGGAACTGACGAAACTTTCCGGAAGACTCGGCGCCGCCCCATGCTCAAGTCGAGTACCCGTAGGATTGATCAAAACGACACTGCAAAAACATCCCGTGGCCGTCTCTTCGACCAGGTGACACAGCGCCTCGAGGATCGATGGCGTCGACTGTCCGGTCGCCACCATTTCCAGCAGGCCCTTCTCCCCTTTAAGCAGCGCTTCGGCTTGCTTCTGATCATCGATGTCGGTGTGCAACAGGTACCAAAGAACGATACGGGAGTCCTTGTCTCGCAGTGGGTAGCCCCGCATGTGAAACCAACGATGCACGCCGTCGGCCCGGCGCAAGCGTGCTTGAAAGTCATAGGGGCGGCCGGTCACCACCGACTCGTGCCAGGAGTCGCGCACCGCCTGGGAATCCTCGGGGTGAAACCCTGATCCGATCACCCAGGTTTTTAGCTCCTCCAGCGTGACGCCGAAGTAATCGAGCGCGTAGCGATTCGCAAACTCGATTTCGCCGTCCGGCGACCGTAAGGTGACGAAGCCCGGCAGGCCATCGACGATCAGTCGGAATCGACGCTCAATCGCAATCTGGGCCTCTTCCGCCGCGCGGCGATCTTCGATGTCGGTATTGATTCCATACCATCGAGTCACATCTCCTGACGCGTTCAAGGTGGGCGAGGCACGGAACAGAAACCATCGATACTGACCATCATGACGTCGCAAACGCGCTTCCATGTCCCCCGGCTCACCACTTGCGCAAATGGATGCCCACCGCTTGAGAAGGTCGCTCATATCGTCGGCATGAATTGCGCTCTGCCACTCGAGTGTTGATACATCCTCGTGAGTTAGGCCGGTATATTCGAGCCATCGCGTATTTAAGAACTCGACGCTTCCGTCCGGGCGGGCTGTCCAGACCAAGCCGGGCAGCGCATCGACGATTTGGCCCAGATCGTTATCCATGTTGGTCCTTTTGCGGCTATCGCCGCCGGTTAGAGGATGCGCCGGTCAGCCACTAGCGTACACCCCTACTTTGGTTGGGGGTTTCAGGCGTCCGACAGGCCCAACGAAAGTTTCCCCTACCATCGTTCAATTGGCCAACCCTTCAGCCTCTGATGTCATCGCTCCTCAGTTGTTACCCATTCCAGGAGCCTGATATGACCGACACCACCAAAGTGCTTTTCACCGCCAAAGTTCACACCACCGGCGGCCGAGACGGCGGCGCTTCGCTGAGCAGCGACGGACGCCTCAACATCAAACATTCCATCCCGGGCACGCCCGGCACCGGTACGAACCCGGAACAGCTCTTCGCCGCCGGCTGGTCGGCCTGTTTTGAGGGCGCGATGGGTATCGCCGCCCGCAAAATGAAGATTTCGATGCCGGCGGGCATGGCAATTGATGCCGAAGTGGACCTTTGCTTGATCGCCGACGCTTACTTCCTGCGTGGCCGCCTCAATGTAGGCCTGCCCGGATTGGAACCTGAGGTCGCTCGCGAACTCATCGAGTCAGGACATCGGACTTGCCCTTACTCAAAAGCGACGCGCGGCAATATCGATGTGCTTATCAACCTCATCAAAGCGGATTCCGTGCCGCTGGTTATCGTTGATTCCAAGGCAGCGCCTGAGAAGAGGCTCTAAGCGTCATGGTTTCACTTATTACAGGGGAAGGTGAGTCCAGCATCCTATTTGCGGCGCAGACGGGTCAACGCTGGAAAGCGCGGCTAATCTCGGTCTGCATACGCACCCACATGTAACGGTGACGGTGTTTCGCTCTACATGGCCACTCGCCCGAAAACCCAAAGCAAGAAACGACAGTTCCTCAAAGGGAGTGTGATATGCAGACCATCAAGACCGCAATTCTCGATGTGGCATTTGAATCGGGAGGCCCTCGCGGCGGACCTCCGGTTCTCTTGCTGCATGGATGGCCGGACGACGTCCGCGAGTGGAGCGCCATCACCGGGCATCTTGAGAAGGCTGGCTTCTATTGGGTAGCGCCTTGGATTCGAGGATTTGGCGCCACCCGATTTCTTTCATCAAGCACCCTTCGAGACGGCAGCGGGCTGGCCCTCACGCAGGATGCGATCGACATCGCGGATGCTTTGGGCTTTGAGAGGTTTTCGGTCATCGGCCATGATTGGGGCGCGCGCACTGCGTACACTCTAGCCGCGCTTTGGCCGGAGCGGCTTGCGAGCATTACGCCACTGTCTCTGTCTTATTCTCCCGGCGGACGCTTCGCGACGCCTACCTTTGAGCAATCCCAACGCTGGTGGTATCAGTGGTTCATGTCCACTGAACCGGGTGCGACAGCCGTGCGCAAGAATCCGATCGGCTTTGCCCGTCATCAATGGACATCATGGAGTCCACCTGGCTGGTTCAGCGATGATGAATTCGAAGCGACCGCGGAAAGCTTCAAGAATCCCGATTGGACCGCCATCACGCTACACGCTTATCGGAGTCGCTGGAAGACAGAACCGGCGGATGAGCGATACCAGCTCTTGAGATTGCGACTCGCCTCCGTCGAAACCATCAGAACTCCTGCGCTGATGATTCAGGGCGATGTGGATCGGTGCAATCCACCGTCGGAATCTGAAGGTCAAGCGCGGCACTTCACGGGTCCCTACAAACGCGTGTTGGTAAAAGATGTCGGTCACTTTCCGGCGCGCGAGGCGCCCGAGCAAGTCGCACAGATTGCCCTGGCCCATCTGCAATCCTACGTTTGAATGACGTCCGCCGACACGGCACCGATACTTAACGTCGGCTTCCAATCACTTTCGTACGCAGTCATCTCGCTCGCAAAGTTCAGCGAGCGCCCCTAGTGCTGATCGCATCAAAGCGACGAGCAACCCGCGACCAAAGTATGCCCCACCATGGTTGAATTTCTTCAAACCTTCGTAACTGATCTGATGCACGCCGAATGTTAGGAATCTCATCCATCAGCAATCGGAGAACAGTTATGTCAGGTATTGCATCAGCATCGATTACGAATTATCTCTCTTCAATTTCGAAGGCCATGCGTGCCTTCAGCCTTGGTCTGCTCGCCCTACCCTGCTATGCCCAGGCCGTTTCCTCTGCTGATGTGAGCGGGCCAGTTTCGACGTCACGTGAAGGCAGCGTGCGGGACGATGCGATCCGGCCATTCACATTTCACGCATCTAATGAGGCACTCGCGGACCTGCGTCGGAGGATTGCGGCGACCAAGTGGCCGTCTCCCGAACTGGTCAACGATGCATCGCAAGGCGTTCAACTCGCTACCACGCGTGAGCTGGCGCGCTACTGGCAGAGCGATTACGACTGGCGCAAGGTCGAGAAGCGGCTCAATGCGTTGCCCCAGTTCATCACGACAATCGACGGCGTGGATATACATTTCATCCACGTTCGTTCGAAAACTCCCAATGCGTTACCCGTCATTATCACGCACGGCTGGCCAGGCTCAATCATTGAGCAGATGAAGATTATCGGCCCGCTCACAAACCCTACAGCGCACGGCGGCAAAGCGTCGGACGCATTTGATGTCGTGATCCCTTCGTTGCCGGGCCATGGATTCTCAGGGAAACCCACGGACCTCGGCTGGAATCCTGTGCGTGTTGCTCACGCGTGGATCGAGCTGATGAATCGACTTGGGTATTCGCGGTATGTCGCCCAAGGCGGCGATTGGGGCAATGCGGTCACGGAGCAAATGGCTCTCATCGCGCCCCCGGGTTTGCTCGGCATTCACACCAATATGCCTGGCGCTGTGCCGGCGGACATTGCGCGAGATCTGTTGTCCGGCGAGCGCCCGTCCAACCTCTCCACCGACGAGAATCGCGCGTACGATCAACTCAAGTTCTTCTATGACAATGGGCTGGGGTACGCCCAGGAGATGAGCCATCGCCCGCAAACGCTGTATGCAATGGACGATTCGCCGGTCGGCCTTGCCGCCTGGTTGCTCGATCACGACGCTCGCAGCTACGCACTCATTGCGCGCGCCTTCGCCGGTCAGGAGGAAGGCCTCACGCGAGATGACATCCTGGACAACATCACGCTTTACTGGTTGACCAACACAGCGGTCTCGGCGTCGCGTCTTTATTGGGAAACCGCCCACGACGTGCCAACGAGACAGATCGCCTTTTTCGCCCCCACAGGCGTCAAGATACCCGTCGCAGTGAGCGCATATCCCGACGAGCTGTATACGGCTCCGCGCAGTTGGACGGAACAAGCCTACCCCAAACTCATTCATTACAATCGAATGGCAAAAGGGGGCCACTTCGCGGCGTGGGAACAGCCACAATCGTTTTCAGAGGAACTGCGCGCGAGTTTCCGATCGTTAAGATAGTAGAAGCGCGGGGACGGCATGCTAAGCACGTCGTCCCCGCCATTTGCCACCTGCCATGCGACTTATCTAAGTGAATGCGAATGCCGGCTTTTGGAGTCCACACTTTTCTTTGGGCCCTTAACAGCAAAAGTCAGCGATAAGGCCGCCTTATCATGCATGGTACCTGGTCGGCGGCATTCCGCTACCTCGCCAATGAAAGGCTCGATTTATGTACCCAATCGCAAAGACCATATGCACGTGGCGGCGGACAATGTGAATGGGTCGGAGGCCACTCTCGGCGAAAATAGTTAGGAGCGAACAACATTCCGACTCGGGATCCCTGCCATTGGGAGGGCGATTGTTTATTTACAGCTCTATCATTCCCCGTTTTGCGGCCACGGTTACCGCGTGCGTTCGATCCGTTACCCGCAATTTCGCAAAGATGTTCTTCATGTGACCTTTCACGGTTTCCTCGGAGACATCGAGCTTCCCCGCAATCCTCTTGTTCGAATTGCCCGCCGCGGCCAGTTGAAGCACCTCGATCTCTCTATGGCTCAACGCTTCGTCGATCGCTCCGAGCGCGACCGCGCTGGCGATCTCGAGCGGTAGATGTCGTCGGCCTGCGTTCACAGCGCGAATCGTGTCGAGAAGCTCCCGGCGTAGCGAGTTCTTCAGCAGATAGGCCGAAGCACCGGCTCGCAGCGCACTGATTGCTTGGGCATCGCCCGCGTATGTCGTGAGTATGATCACTCGAGCAAATGGTGACTCGCGACGAATCGCCGTCAGCACATCAACGCCCCCCATTTCGGGCATTCGCAAGTCGAGCAGAGTGATGTCAGGATGAAGTCGACGGTGGCTCTCGATTGCCTCAGGACCGGTTGCCGCTTCGCCGACGACTTCCATGTCCGGTTGCTGATCCACCACCGCCACAACGCCCTCTCGCAGCAGGGGGTGATCATCGGCAATTAAAATGCGAATCTTGGGCGAAGTCATGACGATGTGCTTCCTGCATTAGTTGCAGACTTAGACCAGAATCGACCGAGCCATCCGCCTTGATAAGCCACGTGCGCGGGGATCAAGATGCGGATTCTGGTCCCGTTCGCGGCATCTGAGTGAATCTCCAACCGCGAGTGTATGCGCTTAGCCCGCTCGCGCATGCCCACCAAGCCGAAATGTCCCTCGCGCTTCCCAACTCTCATGACTTGCGGTTCGATGCCTTTCCCGTCGTCTCTTACAGCAACGTCCAATCGCCAACGATTGTAGACAATGGACACTTCAATGTTTTTGGCCTCGGCGTGCCGACGCACATTGATCAGAGCCTCCGAAACAATCGCAGTGATTTCCTCTGCCACACTGGGATCAATCGGCGCCCGTTCGCCGGAAACACTCATTTTGATTTCCGTTGAGCCGTCCAAACCGGCTTCAGCCGCCCGCGCCGACAGCATCGCGCTCAAATCCTTAGGAGCTATCGGCGTGCGAAGGTCGAGCAAGCGCTCACGACTTTCGATCATCATATCCTCGGCCCGCTCCAGCGCCTGCTCCATGGGCTTCGCGAATTCATGGCCGTGCATTCGATCCGCGATGGACTGAAAGCGCAGCAGCAAGCCATGCACGCCTTGTAGCAAAGTGTCATGCAAGTCCCGTGCGATGCGCTCGCGTTCGGCCAGACGCGAATTGAGGCTCGCCTGCATCCGTGACGTGATACTGGACAGTCGTAACCGATAGGCGGCCCAAAGAACAAGGATCCCTATGACGACGCATAGTGCGCGAAACCACAGTGTTTGATGAAACTTCGGCGCTTGCGACAGCGTCAGCGCGGCGCCCACCTTATTCCAAACTCCGTCGTTATTGGAGCCGATCACTGTGAAGGTGTACTGCCCGGGCGGCAGCCGGTTGTAGAAGGCCTCTCGTCGAGTGCCAGGATTAACCCAGTCTTTATCGATACCGTCCAGTTTGTAGCGAACCTGGTTGCGCTCGGGAGTCCTCAAGCTGAGCACCGCGAAATCAATTTCCAGGCTGACCGCACCTTTTCCAAGAGAGAGGTTTTGCGGATTTGAATAGATTTGCTTGTCCACCACGGCCCGCGTGAGAACTACCGGAGGCGCAAAGCTGTTCTTCAATATGTGCGCAGGATCAATCCACACGATGCCGTTTTGAGTCGTGAACCATACACGACCGTCGGCACCGCGAGCCGCTCCATTCATGGCGTATTCAAGCAGGTTGGGACCTGGTAATCCATCGCGTACGTCGAACACTGCCGGGTGCAGCTCGGCTCGCGGTTCATTGAAGGCGTTGGTGAGCTCTTGGGTCGGTATCCGATAAATGCCCAATCCCGATTGAAGCCAGGTATTACCGATAGCGTCTTCGACGAGACCCGTCACATGACGCAACCAAGGATAGTCACCCGATAGCGGCTCGACATGATCATCGCGCAGGCGCGCGAGTCCCGAGACCCCTGCCAAGAGCGTTTGGTGGGCACCCGCGTAGATGACGTCGAGGCGCCCGCCCGGTATTTCGCGTAGCGGCCAAAGCATTTGCATGGGATCGTCAACACGCACCAAGCCCTTGTTCTCGATAAACACCAGCAATCGTCCCGTGGAATCGAACAAAAATTTCGTCGGTCGCTCACCCGGCGCCAGCGCGATAGGTCGTGGGAGCCATATTCCATCCTCAAAATGAAACAGACCCCTGGCGATTGAGAGAAACCACGGGGAGCCCGCTAAATCGGATTCACATTTCAAAAACGCGCGAACATCGGGAATATTGGGGGCTCGTACTGGAGACTGCCCGGGAGGAATGCGATAGATTTCGTTATAGGCGCCGAACCAAATGTTGGCCCGCCCGTCCTCGCAAATAGCCATTGAATTGTCGAATCCCCGCAGGATTGCGGTGGGGTGTTCACCGGGTAGCGCCCGATAAAGCGTGTCGCTGTCTGCCATGTAGACCACACCCTGTCGATCTGCACGGACGATAAACCCATCGTGCGAAATACCGGGGACGCCTGGCTCGAGGATCACATTCGCGGTGCTGAATCGGTCCAGACCCGTGGAGGTCCCGATCCAAACATTTCCCTCGCGATCTTCGAGCAATGAGAGCGCGGAATTTGAACTGAGACCGTCCTTCAAAGCAAAGCGCTCGCTGGGCGGTTCACCGGGTGCGAGTGGAAGGTGGATTTTGACGATGCCGCCATCAAAACTGGTAGCCCAAAACCGTTCAGGGCCGTCGAACAGAAACTTCAATCCCCGGCCCATGAAGATTTTCGGCCTGCCTGGGAGCGAGGCTACGATCGCCCCAGGCGCGTAGTCATTTTTCGGTTCGTCCAGCCAGTTTTCCATCCCCATCAACGCCTCGAGCTTCGGGTCGCTGATGCGGACACGCTCGAAGCTCGACGCGCCGGGGCGTAAGTCGTACAGGCCACTGCTGAGCAGCACGTCGATCGAGCCATCGCTGACCTGAAACAGGCCGATAGTGAAGTCTTGCGGCAATCCCTGAGCGGCCCCGACATTCTCCCAATGATCGTGTACGAAACGCGCGATCGGCTGTCCTTGATACCCGTTGAGGATCCACACGGCACCATCCCTTCCCGCAACGATCGTATTTATCTGTTTGGTTCGCGGATCTGGGCTGCGGTCCATCTGATGGCCATTCTGCAAGACTAGGATGTGGCCATTCTGCAGGCCCACCCAAAGCTCGCCGGCCGACGTCGCCTCGAGAGCCGTGACGGCGGACTCTGCGTCGATTGTTGGCACTAACTCGAACTTCATTCCGTCGAAGCGATACAGACCGTTTGAAGTGCCCAGCCAGAGAAAGCCGTCGGGCGTCTGGGCGAGCGCAGCCACATGTTCGGGCGCTCCATCGTTTACGGTCCACGCTCTATGCTTCGCCTGGATCAACAGCTCATTCGCCGGGAAAGCGTCAGCATCGGGCAGTGCCGCAATGGCAAAACCACACGTCAAAAAGGCAACGAGCATCCGCCGGCGGCTTTGCAGCATCCTATCCTCGATTAATTCGCCCTCAAGTTTACGTGGGTACGGGCATGGCACACGCCCCGGTTACGGTGGGACCGTCCGCCCCGAATGAGGGGTTGATTATTGCAGAGAACGTCAGTTTGCAGTGCAAGCGGCGTTTTTGATTGGCTGGAAGCACCGGACTCGGCTCCTCCTGGGGCGCCTCGAATTGGGATTCGCTCTACGCCGATAGAGCGCGAAAGTGACCCCACTGAATCATTCGAGGCCTCCAATGAAACTATCCAACATCGTATTTGTGCACGGCGCCTGGGCCAATGCCTCGGCTTGGACCAAGGTATTGCCGCTCATTGAATCGCTGAAATTTAAACTGATTGCGGTCCAGCTGCCGTTGACCTCCCTCGCCGATGATGCGCGAACTTTGCGCCGCGCCATCGCTCTTGTCGACGGTCCAACCTTACTCGTGGGACATTCATATGGCGGTGCCGTGATTACGGAAGCCGGTTGCGATGAGAGGATCGTCGCGCTGCTGTACGTCGCTGGCTTTGCTCCGGACGCGGGTGAGTCGGCGGGTTCCCTAGGCGCGGGGGGACCTCCCACCAAACTTCCTAGCGAACTGAAGTCGGACTCCGAGGGCTTTCTCAAGCTCACCCGGCTCGGGGTAGCGCACGCCTTTGCACAGGATCTGTCTGAGGAAGAACAAAAGCTTGTGTTCGCAACCCAGGGTCCGATATCGGCTGCTGCCCTTTCCGGGCCGGTCACAAGTCCCGCGTGGAAGAGAAAGCCAAGTTGGTATCTGCGTACTACCCAGGATCAAGCGATTCATCCTGATTTGCAGCACATGATGGCTCAACGCATGCAGGCGACGCAGACGGATGTCAGCAGCAGCCATGTGGCAATGCTGTCGCAGCCTCAGGCAGTGGCGGATTTAATCAAAGAAATAGCGCAGAAATCCGCCTAGCGCCTTAAGCCTCAAAGGAAAGAGAGTTCACACGTGCCAAACAAAAAGCCTCGTATATTAGTCCTCGGCGCAACCGGCCAGGTGGGCGGACACATCGTAAAAGCGCTCAAGACTGATCTTTCGCTCGAGGTTCTCGCGGCAGCGCGAAGTATCGATAGGGCCAAAGAACTGGGTGTTTCGGTCGTTCACTTGGATCTTGATCGCATCGATACCTTTGCCGAAGCGCTCGACGGGGTAGACCGGCTCTTTATGGCCACTGGCTACACGGTCGATATGCTGCGGCAAAGCAAGGACCTCGTGAATTACGCCCAACATGCGGGCGTAAAACTCATCGTACACTTGGGCGCATGTGGTGACGATGACACGCGCATTGCTCACTACGGTTGGCATCAGTTCATCGAGCGATACATCGAGGGGTCGGGCATTCCGTTCGTGCATCTGCGCCCCGAGATCTTCATGCAGAACCTGTTGGGTTACGGCGGCGAGCGTTACGTCAACGCAGGAGTCATTCGTCACTACGTAGGCGATGCACGGTTAAGTTGGGTGGATTGCGAAGATGTGGCCGCCGTCGCATCAGTATGTCTTTTGAATCCCACTCGGCATGTCGGCAACACCTATCGCCTGGGATATGACGCAAAAACGTATCAAGACATCGCGCAAATCATGGCCGATACCTTGGGTAAGTCCTTCCGCTATGAAGCTCGGCCACCGTCGGAGTTTTTGAGTCACGTGCTTGCCGCCGGCGCTGAACCGGCCTACATGAAGTGCGTATTCGACAGCTACACCGATTTTACAAACGGGGTCGGCGAAAAGGCGGACGACGTTTTCGATAATTTCCCCGGATTGGTCGGGCGACAACCTCGGCTCCTGTCGGATTTCGTCAGCCATCACGCCGATCAATTCGAGTACTAAAGGACTATTCGCCATGCGCCTGTCTCGATTGTCAGAGATTTACAGCCTGATACCGAATCGTCTGGTCGGAAGGGTTGGGGCCTTCGTAGGTGCAATTCGTTATGTGCGGGCCTTAGTGAAGCAATTGCCCGTGCAGCCGTTGCTAGCCGCATTGGTCATATCTCTCGTAGTGGGAGCTATTCCTATGATGTTGACCGCCCTCTACTCGGTTGCTCGCACCGTGATCGATTGGTACCGGCATGCAGCCCGCTTGCACCATAGGGTACCGGGGAACAGGGCTCACTCCGACGAACTCATCAGCCCCTTGGAGCTTCTATGACACCGCTTCTTGAAGCTGCGATCGAGGCTCATGGGGGACTTAAGCGCTGGGCGGAGGTCCGTACCATTATCGTTTCGGGCTCGATTACCGGCGCTATCTGGGCCATCAAGGGGCAAGCCAACTATCTTAAAGACATCGTGATGCGAGTCGATACCCAGCGCCAGCAAATCGTCACCGACTTCTCCGAACAAGACAAACGACTGACGTATCGGCCTGGGCGCGTAACTCTCGAGACGCCCACGGGACGCATCAGCCAGGAGCGCAATCAGCCGGAAGCATCATTTGCCGGACAGAGTCTGGAGACGCCTTGGGACCCCTTGCACGTCGCGTACTTCCACGGGGAGGCGCTGTGGACCTATCTCAACACACCCTTTTTGTATGCGCAGCCGGGCTTCCTCACCGAAGAAATCGGCCCAATCGAGGTTGATGGTGAGCGATGGCAGCGGCTCAAAGTGACATTTCCGGAGCACATCAAGAGTCATACCAAAGAGCAAATCTCGTGTTTCGGGCCGGACGGGTTGCTGCGGCGTCACGACTACACCGTCGACATTTTAGGAGGCGCCACCGGATTGAATTACGCCTATGACTATCAGGAGGTCGATGGTCTGCAGTTCTTCACCAAACGACGGGTGTACGCCTACGAAGGCGACTATGTGCGGGTGCCGNAACCGGTATTGGTGAACATCGACGTCAGCCGCATCACCCTCGAAAGGACTTAGCACCCATGAATCTCTCTGCACTCTTTAGACCCTTGCAACTGGGCACACTCAATCTACCCAATCGTATGGTGATGGCGCCTTTGACTCGCATGCGCGCGGCCCCCGGCGGGATGGCCACGTCGCTGATGGTTGACTACTACGCTCAGCGCGCGAGCGCCGGTCTTATCATCACGGAAGGCACGGCGGTCAGCCCGCAGGCGCACGGCTACCCGGCATCGCCCGGCATTTATACGGCTGAACAGGTCGCGGCGTGGCGAGCGGTCACTCATCGCGTGCACAGCGTGAACGGCCGCATCCTCATGCAGATTCAGCACAACGGTCGCGGCTCCCTTCCCGCCTACAATGCGGACGGGTCGTTACCGGTTGCGCCGTCCGCGATCGCGTACGTTGGAAAGGTCTACACGCCAGCTTTTGAGCCTCGAGATCCGCCGGCTCCGCGTGCCCTCGCATCCTCTGAGATTGGCGTTCTCGTTGACACATTCTCGAAGGCCGCCGCCAACGCCATGGCGGCGGGCTTTGACGGGGTGGAAATTCAAGCGGCCAACGGTCACCTCATTGATCAGTTTCTCTGTGACGGCAGCAATCGACGAACGGACAACTACGGCGGGACCATCGCCAATCGTGCGCGCTTCCTGCTGGACATCGTCGACTCGACAATCTTAAGGATCGGCGCTAACCGACTCGGCGTTCGTTTATCTCCCTATGGCCAGTACGGCGGAATCTTTGATTCAGATCCCATTGCACTCTTCACCTACATTCTGCGCGAGCTGAGCTCGCGAAATATCGCCTACCTGCACTTGATCGAGGCTCGCGGCTCGGAGATGGGAATCACGGATGTGCTTCATACCAATGCCCCTGACAACGCGCAATTATTCCGCGCAGCGTTCTCAGGTCCGCTGATTTCCGCTGGGGCCTACACGCCGGAGTTGGGCGCGCTCGCGGTGGACAATGGAGAAGCCGATGCGATTGCATTCGGTCGACTCTTCATAGCAAACCCCGATCTAGTCGCAAGAGCCCGTCAGGAGTCCCCTCTTAACACGCCTGATCGATCGACCTTTTACGGAGGCGCCGCGCGAGGCTACACCGATTATCCCAGGATGCAGCCACAACCGATCGCGGAGATGTGTGACCGTGGGTGACATCACTTCACAACCGGGCGCCGCGTGGCTCGAAATCGTTCGTCGACCAACCCTTCAAGAGTTTTCGTGCGCCTTCTGTGCGGATCCGATTCTCGAGGCCACGGTCGTTGCGCGGCCGCTCCTCGGCGTGACCGCTGTATATGAATTCTTTTGCACAACCCGGTCGATGTACGACCGTATTGCTTTCGTACAGGAAACTCGCTCCGTCGCCCGCACCTACCTCGAGTGGGAAGGGGTTTTCCAGGGCAAAGGAGTTAGCGGCGTCACGATCCTCACCTACGGCGCGGAAGGGGCTATCGAGCGTATCCGCCTATTTCACTACCCCTATGAACAGCTGAACGCCTTTTCGGCCGAGCTCGTGCGCAGGCACTCGTTAAAAACGGAATCCATTCACACAGCTTCCCGGAGTGCTCCATGAAAATGAACGGTAACACGATACTCATCACCGGCGGCGGTTCCGGAATCGGCCGCGGTCTTGCCGAGGCGTTTCACATTCGCGGCAACCAGGTGATCATCACAGGTCGACGTGCATCGCGACTGCAGGCCGTATGCGATGCAAATCCCGGCATGATCGCGGTCGAACTCGATATCCGCGATCCAGTAGCCGTCAAGCGCATCACCGCCAAGATCGCCGCCGATCATCCGGCGCTGAATGTCCTTATCAACAATGCCGGCATCATGGAGCTAGACGATGTGGCGGGCGCGGTCGACGAAGAGATGTTGGTGGCAACCGTCACGACCAACCTCGGCGGGCCGATTCGGATGAGCGGAGCCTTGGTGGGACATCTGAAGAATCAGAAAGACGCTGTGATCATCAATGTTTCCTCGATATTAGGCTTTGTGCCGCTGGTGCCTACTGCCGCCTATTCCGCAACAAAAGCGGCACTGCACTCCTACACGCTCTCGCAACGCTACAAACTGCGCGCCATCGGCATCCGCGTCATTGAAATTGCACCTCCCTGGGTACGCACCGACTTGCTCAACAGCCTCGACGAAGAGCGTGCAATGCCGCTCGATGCATTTATCGAGGCCACGATCGCGATGCTCGCTACGGACGCGGATGAGATCCTCGTCGGGCAAGCCCCGCAGATGCGGGCCAATCCCGGAGCCCAAGAGCACGTCTGGGTGAACCAATTCAACGATCTCATCGCGGCCGGACCGCCTCTCGGCTGAGCCGCATTCCCGAAGCTACCTCCCCATTTCCACACCAACTAAAAGGATATTCTCATGAATAAGTACTTTCGATTCGCCACCGCGCTCGCCGCACTCACTCTCGCGGCAGGGGCGTCCGCCGCCACGTCTCCGCCGACGAAAAATGTCGTTCTCGTCCACGGAGCCTTTGCCGATGGATCTGGCTGGATGGCCGTCGCCAAGATCTTGGAGAAAGACGGCTTCAAGGTAAGTGTGGCCCAGCCGCCTGAGACCTCGCTCGAGGATGACGTGGCCGCAACCAATCGCACCATCGATGCCATGGGCGGCCCCGTGGTGCTCGTCGGGCACAGTTACGGTGGGATTATCATCACCGCAGCGGGCAATAACGCACACGTCAAATCGCTGGTCTACGTCGCCGCCTTCCAACCCGACACTGGTGAGAGTCTCGGATCGCTCTCGGCCGCCAAGCCGCCAGCCTCATCGGGCCCAAAGCCCTCGCCCGACGGCTTCCTGTACCTCGATCGGGCCGACTTTCATGCCGATTTCTGCGCGGATCTTCCGGCACCGCAAGCCGACTTCATGGCGCTATCGCAGGTCGGCTTGAGCGTCAAAGCAGCGGGCGCGCCCGCGACGACGCCCGCTTGGAAAAACAAACCGAGCTTTGCAATCGTCGCCACCAACGATCGGGCGATCAATCCCGATTTGGAGCGTTCGATGTACAAGCGCGCCGGTTCTACAGTAACCGAGTTGGCGTCGAGTCACGTGGCTTACATCTCCCATCCCGCCGAAGTCGCGGCGATCATCGAGCGGGCCGCGCGATGAACATTTCTTCCCAGAACGAGCAGTCGCGCGCAATCGTGAAGCGATTTTATGATGGCGGGGCTCGCGGCGAGATCACGAGTTTCCGTGACAGCCTGGCCGAGGACTTTGAGTTGTCCGTGCCGCCCCAACTCCCCTGGGGCGGCACATTTGACAAGGCGCAATACGTTGAGTTGCTGCCCCGTGTCGCCGCCGTCCTGGACTTTAGACGGCTGAGCTATCTGAGCCTCACCGCGGAAGGCACTCATGTCGTCGCTCTGATCAAGATTGGTGTCCAGGGAACTGATGACTCAATCATCATTTCCGAGCATTGGGACGTGCGGGACGAAAAGGCCATACGTCTACTCGTGGCGTATTTCGATCCCACCCCGTTGCTCAACCAGATCCACGCGGCTGCCGCCTAAACGCATCTCCCTCAAACAGGAGTTCTCCCAATGCAAAGACCTGACTATTCCGCCCGCGACCAGGCCGTCAAACACAACATCTACGCATCCGTGCGCAGGCGTGACGGCGTATCCCATGAGCGATTCGCGAATTACTGGCGCGATGTGCACTCAACCCTATGTTCTAGATTGCCGGGTCTGGGATTCTACGTTCAACAGCATTTTGATCGCGACGGGGGCGCCAATTTGTGGCCGATAGCTGACGGCGTGGGTCGGATCGATGCAATGCTCGACGGCTCGGCGGAACTGGGCTTCGCCAATGCGCAGGATCAGGCCATCTTTGCTGAAGCGGGCAAGATTCTCTACGAAGACGAACACAATTTGTTCGGCGAAGCTATCGCCTATTTCCTACCCACCGGATCGACAACATTCGTTGATCGTGAGGAAGATAGCCAGCGAAATGGCTCGGATCGACTGCACCGCGTCCACGTCTACATGAGCCGCCGACCCGGCAAGGACTCAGCGCAATGGCTACGCGACTCCAGCGCGGACTTAGCTTCGCTGGAGGTCATTCAAAAGTGGAAACTTCATTTGCCGGAACCGTATGACAACGCACATCCGGCGCCACCCTCCCCCGATGTCGATCATACGGTCGGGCCGGATAGGCTCAATCTGGCCGTGGCTGAAGTCGCGTTCGAAAACGCGCGCGTTGCCCGGGATTTCTTTGCGGGCGCTGCCTTCAAGAAGATCCTACCATCTCAGGTAAGGCATCTCGATGCGATCGGTGCCTATCTGGTGTCCGGTTTCTACACCTTCGTTCGCGATGGAATAGCAACCCCAGCGGGCATCCGCGGCAGCCGTCCAGCTGAACTGATCGACATGCTCGGCGCAGCCAACCAACTGACTCCGGGTGTTCGGGAACGATTTCTTCAGGCTTGAGATTATGTGCGTCGGTGGCACGGCAGGGGCAATTACTTTGAGCCACGGCGGGGTGGCAGATCTCGGTACGGTTGCGGCTGCGTTTGTCGTGGGATCTCCAAGTCTATTTCTTTTTTCGAGCACTGCACAACGCGCCGAACTCCGGCATCAACACCCCTGACTCGATCGATTCTATTTCACCCGAACTATTTTTGGAGACTTCCATGAATTCATCCGCCTCGAAGAGCAACAAAACATTCGTATTGATGGCCTTTGATACGCTGTTCAACAAACGAGACTACAAGGCAGCGGAAGCCTTTTGGTCGCCAGACTACATTCAGCACAGCGCTCACGTACCTCAGGGACGTTCGGGTCTTTTTGATCTGATCAAAAGCCTACCCCCGTCGATGAAGTACGAGCATGACGTCGTCATGGCGGAGGGCGACCTGGTCATGTTGCACGGCCGATTTTCAGGTACTGGGCTGGCTGCAGACTGGATTGCCGCGGATATTGTCCGGCTGCAAGACGGAAGACTCGTCGAGCACTGGGACGTACTTCAGGATGAGGCCACTAAAGCGTCGTCCCAGAGCGGTCTGCCTATGTTTGGAACCTCGTTTCCCGCTTAGAGGCGCTCTAAAACAATTATTTAAGGACCGCTACTCAGGAGCAGCTTCGTCACGGCCTGTTGGCCGTCGCGCCATCCGCGGCGGCTACCGTTTTCATCACATCTGTCCGCGTTGTCATGGGCCTTCTACAGATCTCAAGTCGGAAACTTCAATTCCCGCGTCACGGCCTGACCCCGGTCCAAATCGCGGTGAGTGATAGGCCGCGCTTATCGGCCGCGTGCGCCGTGAGGCGCTCGGAGCACCGGTGGGCATCGGACTGGCGACGACTCAATGTGATTGAGTCAGTAAGGGACCGCGAGTCCTTATCACCGCTCGTCTGGCTCTCACGCGCTGGCAGGGGAACCGAGTGATTGTCAGCTCTCTGCGTTTCGGGCGACGGTGACAGACAGCCGACGGCTAGTTCGCCCCCGGGCCCAGTGCGCTGCACCGTTGTCGCCATCTAGTCGTAGCAATGCGAAGAAAGCCGACGCAATTCACGCGGTATTGACTTTGCGGCTAGCCGTGCTCGCTGCCGTCACTACCGCTGCGCGGTCCTTCTGCCACATCTCGAGCGGTGGTCAGTTTCGTCAATGAAATGAGAGCCGGGCCTACAACAGTCGCGAGTCAAGGGGATACGGGAAACTCGTCAGGCGCCTGATTCGCGTGGCGTCAGCGTGTCGCGGGTTGATGATCAAATTGTAGGTCTCCGGCACGAGGACCGATCGCACAATCAAGACCGCGGCATGAGCCTCTCGAAGCCAGCGGTCTCCCCATGCACGGGTCACCGACACCCGGCGCGACCAGTCAGTCGGCAGGTGTGACTCATCGACCGAGTCTCGCGAAATTTCATCGGGGATCTCCAGTTTGATGAAACGGTGGCGGGAAAGCGCCGCAGGTTCACGGATCTGGCTGTGCACCAGAATCTCGAGCACCGCCGTCGCCGGATTGGGTGCGCAATACAGAATCTCCCGGCCGCGTGTGTGCCATCGCGCGGGAGCGAGCAAGCCTCCTCGCCCGTCGAGCGATTCGTGCCTGGAGAAGCGCCAGACAATCACTTTAGGCGAACATACCGTGTTCGATCCCGATCAGCTGCTCTTCGACAGCGAGTGCTCCGGACTCTGTGGCAAGCAATTGCAATGGCGTGCGATCGCCCAATGAGGATTTAGGCTCACGCAGCCAGGCCGCGGCATACGCGGGTTGTCCGGCGAAGACCTGTTGGGCGCGGGCCGTGACGCGCGCAACACGGACAGTCTTATCAGCCTCTTCAGAAGACAGCAGTTGCCCCGCGGCTTCGCGTCGGTTCAAGGTGCGGCGCGGCGCGATGAGCTGGTAGGTCTCGGCATCGGTCAGTTTGGCTCGAGCCCGGAGGCTCTGCACCGTTGCGATGCTCAGACCCTTCTCCAATCGCTCGATCAGATCGACCTCCGAATGCACGGCTTTTAGGCCCAACAACTTAGCGGTGAGCGCGTGGAGGGACTCCTCGTCGGATTCAAATGCCAAGGGTCGATCAAGGGTAGCGGTATTCATAGGACTCCAGCGGCAAGTGCCCATATTATCTGCGCACTTGGCCCAAAATGCGACCCGCCCCGTTGGGCCTCGACGCGGTGCCCCGAATTTTGCAGCCACTCACCCGCGTTCCAGACCAATCTCTTATTTTTAAAGCATATTAGCCGATGATTGCGGCAATTTGCCTCTAAATAGCGCTTTTTTTGCATCTGCATGCCCGCCGTTTTTGGCAACTACTTACCCATACTTACCAAACTAACCTCATTCTAAAGCAATCATGTATGAGCCAGTCTCACGCTTGCAACGCGTCCGGTCTTCAATCGATCGAAGGCGGCCTACAGTAGGCTGAAGAAGTCTAATGGCAGTTCTTGCCATTTTATGGCAGACGATGTTGAATGTGGGTCTGGAGGTCTTTGATGCAGAGCATGAATATTTCCCTACCGGAACCGCTCAAGGAATTCGTCGATGGGCAGATCGCGGCCGGCCGCTATAGCAGTGCCAGCGAGTACGTGCGCGAGCTGATTCGCGCCGATGAGAAGCGCAAGGCCGAAGAGCGTCTAGAGACCTTGCTGCTCGAAGGGCTGCAGAGCGCCGAAACGGAATTAACGCCAGCCGATTGGAGTGACATTCGCCAGGAGGCCATCGCGCAGGTGAAGGCTCGACGATCAGCGCGCTGATGCCGCGTGTTTTCAAACGCGCTGCGGCGCGCCGCGACATCGTGCAGCACTACGCGTATACCTGACAGAAAATGCCGGCGATGCGGTGGCGGATCGATTTCTCGCCTGTGCCGAAACGAGTTTCGTTGAGTTGAGCGAACACCCCGACATGGGCGCTGCTCTTACGCTGCGGCGAACGGAGTTGGGGGCTATTCGCAAATGGCGGGTCCGAGAGTTCGACAACTTCCTGATCTTTTACGAACCGCGACCCCAAGGCGTGTCTATTGTTCGGGTTCTCTATGCCGCTCGCGACTGGTGGCAGTTGTTTGGCGTCGACGGGCCTTGATGGCGTCATTTTGAAACCGAAACGACAATCAGTATGGCGAATGACAAAGAAACACTGGTGCTGACGCGCGCGATTATCATTCCAAGGCATGCAGACGTTAGTTACAGACGTTCCAGCACTGATCCCTGGGACAATGCTCGTCTTGCTTGCGGCACTGTGCATAACAATTTTGCTCTAGCTGCGGAGAGTTTGGATTCCTGCAGCCGTTCATACATCTTTGAGAGTTAGCCTGACATTCCATCGCGTGTGCCTGATTGCAGGCCATACAACGGTTTGGATCCACTGCGTGAGTCGAGGCTTGGCTCTCTTGACCTTGAACCAAACCTCTTCCAGAGCTTTGGTAGTCGTGGGGGAACCAGCTTGGAGT
>JGI12635J15846_10001410_pt1 | contig 21048 bp, 16 predicted proteins | sample BlaSpr_A8_OM2_M2_FD_15846 | JGI IMG/M metagenome (IMG submission 15846) | reverse complement strand
CCACCTCCCTGCCGTTTTCTGGTCCCCCCATAGGGAGCTTCAATGTCGGACTCTTACATGGCGAATGCGATAACTTCAAACGATGGGGACGAGCTGTCCGCTTCTGCTCTAAGGCAAAGACCGACCGAGTGCGTCCTTGCCACTGGCTACACCGGCGACATTCGAGACCAGATTGGTCTGAGAGTAACCGGACTTCTGACCCGTCGACCACGCCGAAATCGATAACGTCCGGAGTAGTCCGAACAATAACAATGAGGTCGTCATGTTCTTCTCCCTGACCTTGTTTAGAGTGTTGCGATGCCTGCCTCTCTGGTGTAGTAACTCGGCTGCTGAGTATTTATTCCGCAAGCCGCCTGTGCTCCACCTGTCAAATGTTTGTTGCGTCGTATGTGGTTAGACGCGATGAAAGATGGCAAGATACGGAATAGACGTCAGTTGATTGTCAACTGTTTGTCGGGCGGCTTTGCCTTTGAGTCGGAGACAAAGATGTTGGTAAACGTCGGAGCAAGGCATTTATTGTCCTGGCTCCGCCATGTCAGCGTTTATGAGGTACCGTGGAGAAAGATCGTCGAAAAGGTCCGGTACGGTCCATGGGGATCAGAAAGCAATTCACTGCCCAAGCCATAACCGCCGGCCCGGAAAAGAGAGGACCGCACCAAGGCCGGCGGACATTCTGAAGACTCACCTTCAGAAAGTGTTTGACCCGTACACCGCAAAATGCATGGCTAATGAAAGAGGGCTCCTAATATTCCGCCGACTGGCGAGCATGTTCGCGCGCGAGACTTCTAGTCGCTTGTGGAAGTACGTGGCGAGGTGTTCACGAAGGTACAACCGTGCTCGCCACGATCGAGCCTTCACCGCGGTTTGACTCAGGCCCAGAATTTCTGCCGTCTGAATGATAGACACACCTTCCATATCCCGTAGCACAAATACCGTTCGTAAGATCAGCGGCAGTTCTTGCAGTCTCTTGGTTAGGATATCCCTTAGCTCCGAGGATCTGTAGCGTTCTTCGGGACTGGGAGCCGGATCGGCGGCCTGGAGCAGAAGACTCTCGGCATCTTTTTGAAGGCTCTCATCGAGTGACACTTCCTTCGTTGAACGCTGTTTTCGCACTTTGATCAGCGATTGATTCACCGTGATGCGAATCAACCAGGTTGAGAACTTCGAATTCTCCCGAAATCCCTCCAGATGTTGGAAGGCTTTCAAAAAGGCTTCCTGTACGGCATCCTGGGCATCTTCGCGGTTGTGCGTCACGGTTTGGGCTATACGAAGAAGTCGGACACCGTACCGCTTAACTAGTTGTTCGAAGGCGGACACATCGCCGTTTCTTGTGGCGTGGACAAGCGCAAGGTCGTTATTGGCTTCTCCCACTGCTCTGGATTGCGCTGAGTGTGCCGCCATGTTGGTCCCGACCATTTGTTCGAAATCAACCGATCTATCGAATCGACTTATGCTTATTTCACTACTACCTGGCCGGTCATCTTAGGGTGGATCGTGCAGTAGTAGGGATAGGTTCCTGCTTTGGTAAACGTGTAGGAAAACTTCTCGTCAGTATCCATCACTTTTGACCTGAACACGCCCTCTGTACTGGCTGATGTGTGGGGAATATCGTCGCGGTTTGTCCAGGTAACTGTCGCTCCGACGGGTACAGTGATCGTCTGTGGTCCAAAACTGAAATTATCGATCTTCACGTCGGCGCGTGGCGCAGAGGGCTGATCGTTCGCCCTTACTATCGGCGATCCCGCTAGCAGCAATACGATCGCAATCACTGAGGTTGCTGCCAGAATTGCAACGCATACATTCCTACTTCTCATGGTCGTCTTCCTCCAGATTTAAGTTTTTTTGTCGAGCTTCTTTTCTTCACCGCATATACGCGGGCCGTGCTGCATTTAAGGAGGAACCTTAAGAACCTGAGGTCGCGAGTGGCGAGTCGACAATTGCAAGACTTCTGCCGCTGATTACATAGTTCACATCGGTGATGCCTAGCACTTGTTGCAACTGGTCGGCTGGGACCTTCATCGGTCCGGCCGAGGGAGCTGATCCAGGCGCGGGTTGGGGGAAGGCCGTTGACATCGCAGTGTGGAACGAAACCTTACCTTCCACTTTCTGCATGATTTGGTGAATATGACCGTTCAACACCGTCACAGAGCCGAAACGCTTGACGTAAGACAGAGCCTGCTCGCTGTCATCGGTTCCCCAGCCCCAGTCGGGATAAATGGTCCACAGCGGAATGTGTGCAAAAAGGACAATAGGAGTACTGGCAGAGCGCCCGTGGAGATCGTCCTCAAGCCACTCGAGTTGGTCGTGACCGAGCGATCCCATCCCTCCCGCTTTCAAATTAGCAACATTCACCAGGCCTACGAAATGCACTCCCTTGTGATCGAAGCTGTACCACCCCGAGCCTTTTGTTGCTTTCCCGTAGCGCTGGAGATATTGCTCGCCGTTATCGGAGAGCATGTCATGCTCACCCGGCACGTAGTAGATCTGTTTCGCGGTCGCCCCTTTTAAGGCCTGATCGAGCGTATCGAATTCACTGGGTTTGGAGAGCTGACTTAGATCGCCGGTGTGAATGATGAAATCTGGTTTGTCCGGCATTGCATTGATCTTGTTGATTGCGACTTGTAGCGTGGCTGTGACATCTGGGTTGGCTGGTTTGTTGAAACCGATGTGGCTGTCGCTGATCTGTACGAAACTGAAGTCCGCGCCCTTGCCGGCATCTTTGCCGATGTTCTTCGCAAAGGCCCGAGACACGGGAACGCCACCGCTCATGGTCCAGACCAGTCCTGTGCCCGCCCATGCCATGCACTTGAGAAAGCCGCGGCGATCGACGCCGTCATTGTTAAGATCTTGTAAGTTCTGGTCGATGAGATCGTGCTTCTTGTTTGCCATTTGGCCTCCGTGATTGTTCCGCGTTCGAAGTAGATAACTCCCATGAGTTGCATTTATTCCCAGGCGACCGAGAAAGTTGTTCTCGGGTTACGTGCCTTACAACCGGAACCTCTAACCCGGTCCGTTTACGCCGCTCAGGAAACCGCCCAAGTGGGCTGTCAGCGCGACGATACTAACGGCCAGAAATTCGATTGCCAGGCGGAAGCTCGGCAGAGCTGTTTTCCGGCACCGTGCGCGGCAATGTATCCACCAGACCAGCCAAATCATCGCGCTCGACATTCCTGCAAGTACGAGGTGCAGCAACAGGATGCCCTTCAGTCTCTGACCCTCGAGTTGTAGCTGCCACGCGAGGAGGCCCGTAGCGACAACCGGGAACGTCGAAATCGCCGCCAATAGCAGGTTGTAGTAGGCAGCGTCCGCCAAGCCCTGTCGCTTGGTCCAGAGCGCGATCAGGTCGAAGGCCACAGCCGCAATAAATAGGGCGATCGGAAAGTGGACGAGCACGACATGTTGTGCATGCTTCGCCAGGAACACCGTCTTCAGATCAAAAGGGTGCAATGCACCACCTCCTCACTTAGAGTGTCAAACGTCAATGACTCCAAGTGAGTAGAACTCAGGCGTTGGCGAAATATTCCCCGCTGTCTGCCTGCAGGAACCGCTGGGGCAGCGGCAGCGGCGCAGTAGGGATGCGGTAAACGCACGCCGAGCGAAAAATGAGGCGGCCTTAAAGAAGGTCGCCTCATCGGACGCTTGAGATAATAAATCAGCTGCCTAGGAGCTGGCGGCGCGCTTCAGCAATTCGGCGAGATTGTCGCTATCAGTTGAAGCCGCGTCGCCGACTACGCAGTATCGAAGGCCACCCTGGCTCCAGGTTTCCATGTTGAAGGAAAGTTGCTTCGTCACGGGAGACTCTTATTCCCATTTGGCCCGCAGCGCAGCCTCCTGGAAAATGAAGTCAGAACTTTCGTGCTTCCGTACCTCGTAGATAAGATGTGCGCCAGGCGTTTGTTCGAGGTAGGTCAAGCGGCCTCCCAGCAGAGAAAACGGTGAATTCTGAAGGTCTGGCGTCGATACTCCCGCTGTTATCAAGAACTCGCGACTGACGAAATATTCAAGTTTGTTCCCTCCCAGGGCAACAACTCTTTCGGAATCGGGACAAGCTAGAAGATTGGTGGTGGGCTGTTTTGAAATTCGAAACAGCGCCCTCTATCAGAAGATTACGTCGATAGACTCGTCGAGCAGTCCCGTTTCAGGATGGGCGAGGCCCACAAGTGGCCTATAAATTGGATGGGTCGTCTTCTTTCCTCGGGAGACAAATCAAGAATACGATGACTAGCACCAATCTGAGCAGTGCGAGCATCCAACAAAGACGTTGAACATATTCTCGTAATTTCATCGGCGCTTCTCGCATCGAATCGCCTTCACAACTCGGCCTTCACCTTTGGTTCCGAAGGGAAGGATCGACAAGGCGCGCTTGAACACCGTCTCCCCCACTGTGCGTGGTGTATGACGGCCTGATCGAGGGCGCTCGATCCAGGCAAAATGCCGGGGTCCCACACCGCCAAGCAGGACAATCGAAGAGAGCATCCGTAGCGCACGCATTCGCGGCCTCCTAGGGCTTGAGGTTCCTTGTTTCCGGGACGCGCATTTTCCGAAATCAAAATGTGGTAAGGCACAGAGTCTTTCTGTGCCTCACCAGAAACGCCTGGCAACTATAGGGAGTTCAGGAAGGTAAGCAATTCCTGTTTCTCTTTGGGAGTCAACTCGCGAAAACGGCCGGTAACCTCCTGGGCTTCTCCTCCATGACGGAGGATTGCATTTTCCAGAGTTAGAGACTTGAGGTCGTGCATGTAACGCGACTTCGTCCGAAGCCCCCAGAGCGGGCTAGTGCGCAATTTATTTGCGGTGTCTGACGCAGTCGCAGTCTGAATGATGCCGTCGCCGGTAGCCACATCGTGCAATAGAAAATCGCCGAAGGGGTGAATGATTTTGTTTCCTAAGGCCTCGGGTATCGTAAAGGTCCCACCATCTACAACAGTCCCGGCAGGAGCCGTTGTGATCGATTCAACATGGCAGGTGCTACACCGAATTCTGTCGAAAAGGTGCTGACCCCTCTGGGCGTCTGCTGTCACCGCCAGAAGAGTGTCACGCGGTGGAACCCTGGTGCCACGAACGAATTGCGCAAAGTGGTCAATATCCGCTAGCCCCAGGTCATCTGGTTGATCCTCAGGATCGGTCGTTGTCTTACACACCGTGGTGATATCGTGTGGCCGCAGACGGTTGGTGATACCCATTTCGTTCAGGTAAGCGTCGCTGACAAATGACAGCAGACTGCCGTGCTGATCTTTCCAGCCAAACCGGCCGACCCGTGTTTGTCCTGGTGCTTCGAACACAGGCACTTGGACTGCTTCGCCTTGAATCTTCCCGCCGCTCAGCTGGGACTGCTGGTTGGAAATGGCAATGAGCGTGTTGTCATCAATGGCTTCAACAAAGCCATCTCCTAGCGTATTGTTGACGGCACGCAGAGTGCGGATGGTTTCAGATGTGGGTACGTGCTCCTGAGCCTGTGGACAGATAGCGCGGTCATTGACAATCGAACGGCCGGAAATGCTGTTCTGACCATCGTTGATCAGCACCGTGGGGTTCACAAAATTACCATTCGTGTCCTTGTGCCCGACCCTGATTTCAGTAATCTGGCTCGGACCCCCGGTCACCGGATTCTGATGGCAATCGGTGCACGAGGTCGCGTTGTATACCGGGCCCAGGCCGGCATGTAGGTCTTCCTTTTCCTCGAAGTGCTGCTGGTCGAGAGCAAAAGTATCGCCCGTGGGTTCCGGTATTCCATTGCTGACGCTCTGGGCGGGCGTGAAGCTTGGAGTATCAAAGCCCGCTGGAGCGTCTGTTGCGGATTGCTGTGCGATTCCCGCAATTCCAATTGCCAGAACCGCAAAAAGGCAGAAGGGAAGGTGAGGCATTCTGGGTGTCATGATGAAATTCCTCTATTCTTTCGGTTTCGAACATCCCGTGCAGGGATGTGAATTGTTCTGTGGCCGTGCCGTTCTCACTCCCTGCATGGGAGCCGGCGCAGTTATAAGCGCGCGAGATCTTCGAGCTCCTGTAGTGCATAACTTTGCTGCGCCATGATTATTCCCTCCAATAGAAAATAATTCAGAAAAGAGCGAGGGTGCCCTTGCCAAAAGACAGAAAGCCAAGGCGGGTCTGTGGACGGTTGCAGTGTTATGTGTGGCCTCGTGGATAGGGAAGCAGGGGCGCGCGGTGTAGCGATTTCAGGGAGTGCCGCGGCACTTCACATAGCGTGGGTGCCCGCAGGTAGGGTGAACACACCGCGTCTGAGGCTACGCAAACGCGGATCTCGCCAGCTATCCTCAGCCAACCGTTGGTAAACCCGCGGATTACCTCCGGTTTGCCCGTAACACGCCCGGAGGCGAGCGCTAGCGCGGCAGAATTAATCTCAAGCTGATTCAGGTCTCAATTGAGCTTTGCGCATTATTCCCACCCTCCTCCCAGTGCTACGCATAGCTGTACAAGAGACTGCGCTTCCCCCTCTCGCGACTTCACGAGATTCAGTCGCGCGGAAAAGAGGTTTGAATCCGTGGTGAGGACTTCGAGATAATTGGTTGCGCCGCCGTATTATCGTATGCGAGCGAGACGCACCGCATCTCGTTTCTCGGGTGAGGCTTCATCATGGGGTGTCCTCGGTCGTTTCCCAGTTCGCGAAGGCCGGCGTGAATCGTACTACGAGATAGACCAGTAGCATTCGCCACCAGAGATACCCCACCGTGGGGCAGAGAGTTTGCTTCCGCGGCAGCCCACACTCGGCGTTCCCGTTCATCCAGCACGCCGCAGAGTACTTTGGTATTTCTCCCGCATGGTGGCCAGCTCTTGTCCAGGTCAGAAGAATACCTCTGATTATCGAACTGTGCATGTTATTTATGCGCCATCTCGAAGCCTTTAACTACTGTGCGAATTAACCGTACATGGCGGGCGAGTATCGCTCGCTTTTGGAAATCCGCGAAAAATCCTGCTGTGTCCGATATCGAACGGACATAGTTTGCAACCGTACATATAGCATTTTCATCAAGAATCGCTCTCCGCTCAGGGAGTGCCGCCGTGAATTGTGGACAATCCTCCGTAGATTTCGTCCTGTTGAGCCTTTCTTTGTTCGTTGTTAAGCTTGCATCAATTCGGATTGGATTTTTTCCAAATCCACACAGTCAGCGGGCCGCCTGCATCGGCTCCGGTCCAATACATTAAACACTGTATAGCCTGTCACTCTGGCATTCGTGCATTCTTTACCGGTCACTGCGGCAGGGTGTGCTTCGGTGGGAAGCCGAATCGTACTTGACGGTTGTGCATTGACAGTTTAGGCAGTGCCCGGATATCGACGCGAAATTCCTGATTGCAATGTGATTATTGTTATTCCGAATGATGTGACAGTTGCCCTCGAACAAAGTCGCACGTCAGTCGAAAGGCTTGGTAACAAAATCCGATTTGACCCGAGATTTGCTTCCGACCACCGAGAAGATATTCCGTGGCGCGAAGTCGTTAGCGTATAAAGCGAATACGGCATAGGATCGATGCTTCGATGCTCGCTAATATTCATCCACTAATACGGAAGGAACGGCAATGGAAAATAACAGCAGCTTGAGCCACGGGACCGACGGCATCGCATTCGAGCAAGACGAGCCTTGGTCCGGTCTCTTAGCCAGTGCCGCACCGCGCGATCACATCGTCCAGCTTTATCAGGATCAGCATTTTCTCAATCGGGCCGTATGTCGCTTTGCGGCTGCAGCGATCGCGAACGGCGAGGGCGTAATCCTAGTCCCGACGGTCGCCCATTGGGATGCTTTTCGGCCTCGCCTTGAAGCCGAGGGCGTGGACGTGAAAGCCGCGGAGAAACGGGGACAACTAACTGTTGTGGACGCGGACAATCTGCTGCCGACCTTCATGCGTGACGGGATGCCGGATTCGCCTGTGTTCATGGGTTTAGCTGCGAGCGTAGTCTCAAAAGCTCGCGGAGATGGCCGCTACCCGAAGGTGCGCTGGTGGGGTGAGATGGTTAACATTCTGTGGGAGCGAGGGGACGTTGCCGCCAGTATGAACCTCGAAGATCAGTTCGACCAGCTTGCTCATGAGCAGGATATTGCCATCTTCTGCTCGTTCTTGATGGATAACTTCGATGGAGACGTGCACGCTCGTATGCTGCCGAGACTCGGCGAGAATCACTCTCATCTGATTCCGGTCGAAGATTATGCCCGGCTTGAGCGAGCTGTCTCCGACGCGCTTCGGGACACCGTGGGCCCGGACGAGTCCCGTGTCCTGGAAGGCAAACTCCTCTCCCGCCTTCCCGGTTTGTTCCACATGCCGCGATCTCAGGCATTGTTGTTGGCATTGCGTCAGACCCTCCCACTTGTAGCCGATGATGTGCTGCAACGGAGCCGCAACCTGTATCGGGCTATTGGGAGTTAGGATAGAGATACTCCACATGGCCAAGCATGACAAGCTCGTTGGAGGCCGCACCGTGTCAGGCGACGCCACTACTTGGGGCGGGATCACCAGCAATGAGATCGGCCTGCTTGATGCCGTCGATCTTCCGATCATTGTAATCGGCCGCGATTGCACCATTGCCCGCATCAACCGCGCCGCCACAATGGTGCTTGGCTTGACGGCCTCGGACGTCGGTCGTTCTCCTGGCAATACCCTTGCGGGCGTGGAGAATCTCGATAGAATCTGTGCGCGAGTGATCGCTGACGGAGCAGCACACCGGATCGAAACCCGTGACGGCGATAGATATTTTCTTCTTCGGTTAGCCCCCTTCAGGGGAACCGATCGCCAGATTCTGGGCGCGGTACTCACATTTACGAATGTCACGGCTTTTCGGGCCAGTATCGATCAAGCGATCTACGAACGGGAATACACGAAGGCGATTCTCAACACAGTAATCGATCCGCTGGTTGTTCTCGACGCCAAATTGCAAGTACGGACGGCGAACCGCGCATTCTACGCGCTGTTCGGGCTTTCGCGGGATGAGACGCAAGGCATTTCGATTCGCAAGTTCGGGAACCACGAATGGGAAACGTCCGAAGCCTGGAAATCCATCGAAGCAACTCTTGCCGACAATACTCAATTTCAAGCTATAGAGATCGAGCGCGAGTTCCCAATGATCAGTCGCAGGACAGTTGTGCTTGATGCACGTCGCTTGACGCGAGACGGAGATGCTCTGATCCTTCTGACGTTCCAGGACGTCACCGAGCGAAAACAGGCAGAACGGACCACTGCGCTTTTGGCTGCCATTGTCGATTACTCAAATGACGCCATTATCAGCAAGAAACTGGATGGGACGATAACCAGTTGGAATAAGAGCGCCGAGCGACTGTTCGGATATACGGCAGAGGAAGCCATGGGTCAGAACATTACGCTCATCGTCCCGTGGGAACGACGTTCGGAAGAAGAAGACATTCTCAGGCGCCTGGCAGAAGGCAATCGGGTCGATCATTTCGAAACAGTGCGCCAACGGAGGGACGGCACTACCTTGGATGTTTCACTTACGATTTCCCCGGTCCGAGATGCGGTGGGCCGGGTGATCGGAGCATCGAAGGTGGCCCGTGACATCACTGAACGCAGGCGGGCGGAGCGAACCCTATCGGAACAAGGTCGCCTGCTGGATCTGAGTAATGATGCTATCTTCATTCGCGACGCGGCCGACCGCATTACCTACTGGAACAGGGCTGCAACGGAGCTCTACGGCTTTACGCGTGAGGAAGCGTTGGGCCGCGTAACCCACGAGCTCTTGAACACCGAATTCCCCGCGGATCTGGAAAAGATCAACGAACAAGTGCACCGCGATGAGCGCTGGAGCGGCGAATTAGTTCATACAACGAAAGGCGGCACGAAAGTCATAGTCATTAGCCGGTGGGTGCTCGATCGTAAAGCCAATGCACATCCGTGGTGCATTCTCGAAACCAACAATGACATCACGCAGCAAAAACGGACCGAGAAGGCACTGCGAGAAAGCGAAGAACGTTTCCGAGCGATTGTTGAAACCACGCCGGAGTGCGTCAAATTGGTCACCGCAGATGGTACCCTCTTGCACATGAATTCACCCGGTTTGCAGATGGTGGGCGCTCGTTCCGCAGACGAAGTTATTGGCAAGAATATTTATAACCTGATCGCGCCTGAGGATCGCGATAGATTCAAAGCCTTCAATGAAAGCATCTGCCGGGGCGAGCAGGGTTCACTGCAATTCGACATTGTTGGACTAGAGGGTAAACGGCGGCACATGGAAACTCATGCCGCACCGTTGCAAAATCCTGACGGAACAGTCGTGCACCTTGCAGTCAGCAGCGACATTTCCGAACGCAAGCAGGCGGAGGAGTTTCTGGGCCGGAGCGAAGAGCGATTCCGCGCTCTCGTGAATGCCAGTTCGGATGTGATTTATCGGATGAGCCCCGACTGGAGCGAGCTGCGCCCGCTCGACGGCAGGGGCTTTGTCGCGGATACGGGCAGACCGAGCAAAGATTGGCTGAACGAACATATTCACCCCGACGACCAGGGGCTTGTGTTGCAGGCGATACGCGAGGCGGTGGAGACAAAGAGTGCGTTCCAGCTTGAACATCGTGTCCGCCGAGCAGACGGAACGTTGGGCTGGACGTACTCGCGGGCAGTTCCCCTGCTCAACGGCGACGGCGAGATCGTCGAGTGGTTCGGCGCGGCCAGCGATATGACCGCTCGCAAAGAGGCGGAGGAAAAATACCGCACGCTGGCGCAAACGCTCGATGCAGAGGTGCGTACCCGCACGCGAGAGCTGGAGGAGCAATCTAACCAGGTGCGCGCGCTCTCCTGGCGATTGCTACGAAGTCAGGATGAAGAACGCCGACATATCGCGCGCGAATTGCACGATAGCGTTGGTCAGACATTGACCGCGCTTGACATAAACCTTGAGCTGTTCATTCAAGAAGCGGGGTACAAATTACCTGAGGTTGCCTCGAAGATTGAGGAAATCCAAGAAACAGTTCAACAGCTGCATCGCGAAATACGCACGACCTCTTATCTGTTGCATCCGCCGCTGTTGGACGAGAGCGGATTATATTCGGCGATCAGTTGGTATCTACAAGGGCTTCTGGAACGCAGTGGACTGGAAGTCCGTCTTGAGATTTCAGAGGAGTTTGGAAGGCTACCGCGCGATATGGAACTCGTGATCTTCCGGTTGGTGCAGGAATGTTTGACGAACATCCATCGACATTCCGAGAGTAAGACCGCTTCGATCCGAATGGCTCGCGACTCGAATCAGATCACATTAAATATCCGAGACCAAGGTAACGGCATGTCACCCGCGCGTCTGGCTGAGATTAAATCCGGGCGCTCAGGTGTGGGAATCGGAGGGATGCGGGAACGTCTGCGTCAATTCGATGGAACGATGAATATCGAATCGGATAGCTCTGGCACCCAGGTTTTCGCGACAATCCCGATCCCAAAAACTGCATCCCCAGGGGACAAGAGCAAGGCTGAGCCTCTGCAGCAACCGTGTGAGACTTTGCGACACGGTCCGGCCATGAGAGTCCTGAGCGCGGATGACAACGAACTGATCCGACGCGGCGTAGTCGGGCTCCTGTCAGGCGAAAAGGATGTGTAGGTCTGCTGAGAAGCAGGAAGCGAACGAGTCGAAAGAGCAGATCGGAAGCTTCGAATTCCGACGAAACTCTTTAAAAAGCTGGCGCGCTCAGGCCAGATCTCATTCTGCTCGACAGTCAGTATGCCAGGAATGAATGGCTTGAAGATGGCACAGCTTTTGAGGCAAAAACTTCCTGGCCCTCAAAATTCTCATTATTAGTCAGCACAATCCCAAACAACTACTACTCGTTCACTCGAATCTCGGGCGTATGGTTGTATCGACGAGGCGCGAATTGCTACAGACCTATTGCAGACACTGAGGAGTGTGTTCAGGAATTAAGCGGTTTCAAGACAAGAGCAAAAGACATTGCCATTGTCCGCGAATGGGTGATGGGCTACCGGAAACTGCTCGCCAAAGCGCACGGACCAATACCCACAAACGCCTCCACCGGTGTTCCACCTCAAGCCTCCGGCCTCCTTGACGCAGTCAGCGCACCAATGCCTGGCATCTTTTAGCCGCCCGCTTTCCTCGCATCACATTCAATCGAACCAGATATGGAGAACCTGCCCCCCGTAAACGGGCGGAAGGCGTCCGCAAACTTACTGCGGATTCGCCGGCGCAGCCACTCCCTGGTCACCGCCCACTCCCATCTGCCCAATCACATCGCCGGATACGATCATCTCCACGCGCCGGTTCAACTGCCGCCCCGCCGCCGTACCATTGTCCGCGACCGGATCGGACTTGCCCATTCCTCGAGCCGCCACATTGTTCATGGAAACTCCGGAACTCACCAGATAATCCCGCACCGCCTCGGCCCGCTTGTCGGAGAGCGTCTGATTGTATTCGTCGCTGCCTATCGAATCCGTGTAGCCCTCGATCTGCAGCTTCAGGTCGGGATACGCCAGCACGATCCCCGAGATCCTCGCCAGCCGCTCCCGCGCCTCCGGCTTCAATTCGTATTTATTAAATGCAAAAAGCACATCAGGCATGCTGACGACCAATCCCCGCGCCGTGTCCCGCGTCTGCAAGACCTGATTCAACTGTGCCAGTAGCCGCGCCCGCATCTCTTCTTTCTGGCGCACAGCCTCCTGCCGTTGTTGCTCGGACTGGGCAGCAGCCTGTTGCGCCGCTGCCTCTGCCGCCTGAGCCTGCTGTTGCGCAGCTAACGCCGCCGCCTGTTGCTGTTGTGCCTGAACCTGCGCCGCCTCAGCATCCGCCCGCCGCTGCGCATCTTCCGCCGACTGAGCCTGAGCCGTCGCCGCTCGTTGCTGAGCCGTTGCCGCATCGGCCTCGGCTTTCGCCTGCGCTTGCTCGTGGGCGCGCCGGTCCGCTTCAATCTTTGCCTGCTCGATGCGCCGCAGCGTGAGTACGCGAGCATCTTCCGCCATCTGGGTCGCCCCACGCGCCGCAGTCCCAATCGGAGTGCGCCCCTGTTTGCGCTGGTAATAATCCTCCGCCCGCTGCAGCATGTCTTCCGCTTTGGTAAGACTGTCCGGCGCATACTGCTGCGCCCCAGCTGCCTTGGCAATCACTACCGCATTGCGCGCCTCCAGCAGATCCAGCGGGACCTTTACACTCGCCTGGCTCGAAGGCAGCTGATCCGCCGGGATATCGATGGTGTACTGTTGTCCTTCCAGCACATCGAACTTGGCAGTAATCGGTTCTTCAAATCCTTTGGTCCCTGTGCGAATAATATTTTCCGCGACTACCTTATTACTCGGATGCGTCACCGCATAATAAGGTTCCGCCGTAACAATCATTCCGAACGCTTGCAGGTCGGTGGTGATGTCAATCTTGTCCTTGCCGTTATCCCCAGGCAGAATCTCGCCGAGATTAACCGCCCGACCCTCCGGCGTAATCGCCCACAAAACAAAAGTAAGAAATTGTCCTCCCAGGCTATCAGCCAGCCCCATGTGCTCCAACTCCACGTGGATGCCTAGCCGTCCCTCCTTGCCGTCCACCTTTGCGTGACCACTGACCGCAGGCATCAAATCCGTGCCCCGAAAATCGACCTCCGTTGACCCGCCGCGATGCCGGTAATTCACCGCTTTGGTCGTACGCTCCGTCACCGTCACCCGAAACACGGGCATATCGTTCTGCCCGGTGTTCTGGTTCATTTCCTGCGGAGCGGCGTCCTGTTGCGAGTTCGGCGCCTGATAGGGATGCGGATCGGTAGGATAAAGCGGCGGGCCACTACTCTGCGCAAACATCGCACTCGAAAGTCCCGTGGCAACCACCAGTACCCAAAATCCGTTCTTAGTCAGAATTCTCATAAACCCTCCCTTATGGGCCTCCGGAAACAATACCCACCTGACGACATGGCCTTAACACAACTCCCTATTTTGATTCTTCACCGTATCAGCGGGTTTACCACAACCTCAATACAGCGCACCACTTAGAAAACTCGGTAGCTGCCGAGATCCTGATTCGGAAGTAACCACCACTACGCCCGATACGGCCACTTTACCGGCACGATTCGGGTATGTCGGAGTGTCGGGGTCAAGTTGCTTACGGATTGCCAAGAACTTTCCCAAACTTTAGTCTGTTATTTCTGTAGAAACGTGTTGGATATGCGGAAAGCGAATCCCCTCCATCGACCGCATTGTCGATGAGTTCGGCTATCCAATTCACATGGCTTGCTATTCTCTCCAGGATTCTGCAAAACCGAAGCAAGTGCCACCAAAATAATTGTGTGCGGTATCGAATCGTACCTTATGCTCTCCGCTGGGCCCCATCTTTGCCATGAACTCGTAAGCCTGCGGGCCGCAATCGAAGTTAGCTCTACCACACAGATTTCCCACCCATCTCACGGCGTCCGCAACCACTTCAAGAAAAAAGGATCAACCTGGGCAGCTGCCGGGCTTCCTAAGGAAGTGTTCGAGCCCAAAAGAACAGCCCGGCGAATACCGGGCTTTTTCTTTTGTCTAACCAGCTGCCGATGAGCCACAATCAGGCTACGCGTTTCGCCGTCTTCTTTTCTCTTGCCCCAGAACCTAGTTCCACATTTGCATTTGCCTCCTTCCGAGTTGCATTGTCCGACGAGTTGGCCGTCTTCGCGAGCTGGGTCAGCTTCTCGTCCGTTTCTTTCTCTTCTTCCAGGGTTTTCGCCAACAATGAAACGTGCTTGTTTTCCCCCAGGACCTCCGCCATGGCGCGAACGGTACCGTAACCTGCCATTTCGTAATGCTCGACCCGTTGGGCAGCCCCGATCAGGGCCGCGTCAAGGATATTTCCTTCGTAGTCGTCTTCTAGAACTTCGGAACCTTCTTCAATCAAACCCTCCATTCCCTTGCACTTTTTTCCCTTGGGACTTTCTCCCAAAGCTTCGAAAATCTGTTCAAGGCGCTGCACGTGGCCCTTGGTTTGTTCTAGATGCTCTTCGAATCCCTGCCGCAGTTCATCGGAAGCTGCACCCTTTGCCATTTTCGGTAGCGCTTTCACCAGTTGGTTTTCGGCACTGTACAGATCCTTCAATTCGTCAATGTAGAGTTCTTTCAATCCTTTGTCTGCCATTACTTCCTCCTGATATGGAAACGAGTTGATCTTTGGATGCGACCCCGGGGGAAGTGGTGGTGATGAATCGTTTGTGCGAGCGAATAGAATCTGGTGGTTGAATTTCGCAACTAGGGTCAGGCGAGAGGGAGCTTCGTACGTGCAATCTGTGTCCAACTTAAAAGCGAAGTTCACTTCGCTGGGTGCGCCATCTTTAACGCGTATTGCCTACAATGTTCAAGGTACGCCGATTCGTGGATTGAACTCAGATCGACGACACTTCTCCACAGCCACGAAGGTGCATCAAGACTTTTCAGCCGATTCCGATTCAGGTCATCTCGCCATTTCTTCCGATCTTTCGAATCCATTTGCCGAGCATGAGCCCTCCCCACCACGCTCGCCAGAAAATGCGCCGCAGCAATGGCGTCGTCGCGTGTCAGTTGGTCCATCTCAAGTTTGAGGTCTTGAGGAAGCAGTTCCCTCAGCACCACCTGACGCCCGAGAAATTTCTCAGCCATCATCCTTTGTCCCAGGAACGGCGAGAGCTTTTTGGCTCCCTCGACAACACGCTCCGCATTGTTTTCCGGCATCTGCGATCCGCGGTAATACGGCGCTGCTGCACGCACTGCCTCTTTAATATCGATTAGACATAAGCCCCCGTGCCGATAATGCTTCGGTTTTCCGATGCCGAGCAATACGGCATATCGCAACCGGCCAAGCGAGCTGCACCCTTTCATCCAGTACGCTGCATCAAGAACTCTTACGGAGGCCCCACTATCCCGCCGCCGTAGCGATGTGACCAGTAGGACTACTTTTTCTTTCCGGAAAACCCTCTCGATCTCCTTTTTCTCCTGCGGGGAGAGGGACCAGAAGTGCTTGCCCAGGGGAATCGCGGGCGTGACATTCTCGATACGCTCTTCTGCCAGGTGCCGCCATCTGCGCCTCACGGCACGCTGCAGGACGACGCGAACAGGCTCCGACATCCGGCGCGGTACCGAACGGCCCGATAGCGCATTTTCATATCCATCCATCATCCGTTCGAGTACGAGCGCCGTCGTGACTCCTGGCAGGTCCGAACCGCGGATCGCCGTGGCGAGCGACAGTGCCAGCCTGACCAGATCATGCGTGGGATTGCCAATAACTGTCTGGTCCAGGTCCCTGATTTCAATCTCAACGGCCCCCTTGGCATTGGCGACGGGACCTAAGTTTCCTAAATGACAATCTCCGCAGATCCACACCGGGGGACCTTGGGGGAGGGACTTGGCAGCGGTCTGTTCAAGCCATTCGTAAAACTTTATTGTGCTTCCGCGAACATAGGCATGCGCCGAGCGCGCCATTTTCAGGTTGCGCTGTTGCTGGAGAATGACACCGCGATCCTCAAACTTAACTAGCGTCGATTGCATGTGTGCAGGAAGAGTTCTCGGTTATCGATATGCACGGCCCGCCCAGCCGAACCCCACCGATTTTTGCGTCATGCCGCACCTACTTCGCGAATTCCCAATTGCAGCCAGTATGGGCACTGCGATCTTTCTTCTTATCGTCCATTGGATAATCCTTCCAAGTCTCGAAGTTTCTATGTTCGGTTGCGTTTTTGTCGTGAAATAGGGAAATGCCTTTGCTTCAGCGGGGACCTCCCAACATATAAGTAATAAGTAGGATCGGCAGAATGGGCCGAACCCTATGCCCGCACCGCCCCCATAGCCCCAGCGGCTATGACCGTACTATCCGCCATCCCCACCCAAAACCAAAATCAAAATAATGATCAGTATCAACACACATTTCTCCTTGTTATTCCTACCGATTATTCCTACCGAGCGGCGGACGATTGAAGCTCTCAATGTTTGCGCACTGACTGTAGGGGTCCACGGCCAACCCAATCAATACCGCGTACACCTCAGACTGCCGCACTTAAAACAGGAGAGAGCGGTGGGCAGACATGAAAAGGGCGATTTGCCCCATCTTTTATTTCTCGCGCCGCTAGCGAGTTTGAATTGCGCCGACGGTTGCAATTTCGGGGCCGTCTTTGAATTTCTTTTACGCGAAATCGAAGTACCGCATCCCTCGAAGCTATGATCTTCGGGGTAGGTAGAGGAAAGACAATTGCGACTATGCGCAGCCACTGCGCGACTGCCATGAATCCCGCCAATAAGCATCCGATTCCGAACAATCGAATCGTTGGTTTCGCTGGCGGGAAGCGAAGGCTTCACTGGATCATTGGGTCTACAACCCGCCACCAGCCTGTTCGGAAGAGGTGTGGATTCTCGGACAAGTTTCGCATTTCGAAGTTTTCACCTAAATCTTGGACAGGAGAAATTAGGAACCATGAGGTTCAACTTCAAATCACATGAAGTCGCGGAAATATAGTGATCGGCCGTGCGTGTAGTGAGGACGAAAGGCCGATCTTAATTTCGACCGGTAGATTTCGCGAGCCCTCGGGTAAATCGATCTATGACCTTAGATCTTCGCACAAACGCGATTAATCCCACCGCTCCGCCGCGTCGTGCAACTGTGGCTTTAACTATTCATTGCTATCCCGGTGTCCGGACTGGCATACATTGCGATGAACGCGGCCCGGTAGAAAACCAAACCATTCTGGTCGTATTTCTTAGGGCGTAGCCTGAAAGTGGAGTTTCAACCGTGAATGGTCGTTCGCAATCGGATCACAAAAGAAGAGGGGCGACGGGCTCGCCGTGGAATGCGCATTGCCAACCACCCCAGGCGGTAACCGCATCGAAGGCACTGTGCCGTCTCTTGTGCACAAGAGGTTACTGTTTTGCGCTGCCGCGTTCTCACTATTCTGCTGATTGCCTCCTCTATCCTTTCCAGCGCGGGGGCGTCGGCGTCTCCGGTCGCGGTGCGCTACAGAGAGGGCTTCATTCACGGTTTTCTCGTACTCAGCACGCTGGACGGCATCGCAATCGCGGCAGGTGACCTGACCCAGGTTGCTCGCGGCGATCAGGTCACGGCTCAAATCGCATTCCGCTTCAAAGACGGTTCGCGGCAAGAGGAGACCACCGTTTTCTCGCAGCGCGACAACTTCCGGCTCATCTCCTATCACTTGCTGCAGAAAGGGCCTTCGTTCAAGAATGCAAGCGATCTCTCGATTACGTGCGCAACCGGGCAGGTTACGGTTCGTTATACCGACGACGATGGCAAAGAGAAAGTAGCAAACGCGCATCTCGTACTGCCGCCCGACCTAGGCAATGGTCTGATTCCCGCGCTTTTGACGAATATGCGGCCCGGCACACCACAGATCGAAGTTCCCATGGTGGTGGCTGCGCCGAAGCCGAGGCTGGTGAAGATCGTGGTGAATGCCCAGGGGGCGGAGCCTTTTTCCCTCGCCGGATTCAGCCGCGAGGCCAAGCATTATGTCGCGAAGGTTGACATTGGCGGCGTCGCCGGTGTGGTAGCGCCGATGGTGGGAAAGCAACCGCCAGATTCGCAGATCTGGATTCTTGGCGGCGAAGCCCCAGTCTTACTAAAGTCCGAGACACAGGCTTACATGGGCGGACCAATGTGGCGCACTGAGCTGGTCGCGCCAGTTTGGCCGCAAACGTCAGTTGCGGACTCAAAAAAATGGTGACGCCACTAAACATCAGGTGAGCGCGAAGCGAGCTAATCTATATCCTTAACCTTCTGACCCTCTACGCGGGACACGTTCGCCGTGGATACCGCCGCATGGGACAAGAAAACACGTCGCTGAAAAATAAAGTGCCGCTGCCTTACCAGGCACCAACGGGCAATCAGGTTCTTTCATTTTTTTCAGTTCTCGGGAGGCCAGGAGGAAATGGCCTTCTGTCGAAACTGTGTCGCAAAAGCCTATCAGGGGGCGTAACGGGGCTGTATGTCAGCTACCGCACACTGTCAATCTGATACCAAATTTTCACCATCCACACTGTTAAAATGTAGGCAGTACGCTTCTCCTCTTCCACGGAGGTTTGTGTGGACGAACGTCGAAATACCAAACACTTTGATGAGCAACACCCATCACTTGCCAAGCTGTCAGAGTTGACCACTGCCATTCTCGCCGCAGAAAAGAGGAACGATTTTGTCACCTGCTACCTCTGCGGAAAGCCCGTCAACCTGGAAGAATCTGCCACTGATGAGAAAGGCAGCGCCGTACATTCAACATGCTACGTGAAGCGGCTTAGGGCTTGAAAGCTAAGGAAGGGCAATTTACGGGGATTTGGTGGAGGGATTTTGCGGCGTGCTCCGAATCCACACACCTTCTTCCACTTTTACCGTCCCTTCAACGGATAGCTTACCGAGTTCCAGGCGGACAAGCTGTAATCTCTGTGCGCGAGAACACTCACCCAACAGTTTCTTGATCTCTGAGTCTTCGACAAGTTCGTCAATCGTCTGTCCTCGTTTCTTCTTTTCGAGGCGTGCGAGTATCGATAAGGCGGGTTGTCGTGGCGCTACGGCGGGGGTTGCTTTAAGCCCGGCTCGTTGCATGACCCCTAACAATTACAAGATTCTACAGAACGGCTTTGTGTTAGCCGCTACCATTGTGAGCGGTCATACGAGGTTTCTGGGCATGACTGACGACGAGAAATGGATAGAAAAATATGTTCAAGCCGCGCTGGAAGTGCGCGGTGAGTTAATGCTGTCAGAGAGCAACTTTGAAAAATTGAACCGATCTTTAGTTAGGAACGGTATGCCCGAAGTGCTTTCACAACATAGAGGCGACGGATATCGAGCGGGTGAATCACCAAGAGATTGAATGCCCTGTGTGCCGTTCCCATTTTCCGCGTGCCGGTGGTAGGTGACGAAACATCCCCGCAAACCAAAGGTCGTCCTTATGGCCGAAACCAAACAAAAAGGGGTAGGTGCATATCTTCAAGCAGTGTTCGAAGCTCACGCTAAAGCTGTGCGATTGTTTTACTATGGCGTCACGCGATCGCAGAACGTGACCAAGAAAAACACATCTTGGAGAATTCTGGCTTGCCTTATTTGCTTCCCACTTTTCGCCCATGACGCTGCGCAAGTGGATAAGGACGCCGCGGCAAAAGCCGCAGCCGATCTTCGCGCTCGGGTTGAAGCCTCTCCGAAGCTCCCCTTTCAGGCCGTTCATTTCGCAGCTCAAACGCCAGCCACTGGCTGGGAATCAGGAACTGTCTCCTGGGCAGCCGTTGACGGCGATGGGAATATCTATGAACTACAACGTGGCGACAAAGCCGACCCGGTACTCGTCCTAGACAGAGAAGGCAAAGTCCTGCGCTCATGGGGTAAGGGTGACTACAAGATCCCCCATAGCATCCGCATCGATCCAGCGGGCAACGTATGGACCGTGGATGCCGGTTCTTCTACCGTCATTGAGTATTCTCCTCTGGGCAAGAAACTCATGACCATCGCCGTGGGCGATCAACCCGAAAACGGCAGTGCGTTCAACGGAACCACCGACATCGCCTTTGGACCGAACGGACATCTCTACATCACGGACGGCTACGGCAACGCAAGGGTGCTGGAATACACCGCAAACGGTAAGCGGGTGCGGCAGTGGGGCAAGCCAGGCAACGGTCCCGGCGAGTTTAACCTGCCCCATGCGATCCAGATCGACCACGAAGGAACGGTCTATGTGGCAGATCGGGAAAACGGTCGCATCGAGAAGTTCGATCTCGACGGCAACTTCCTCGGCGGGATTCCTAATCTCGGACGGATCTTCTCGCTCAAGCTTTCGGGCGACACATTGTGGGCCACGATACAGCCGTTCAACCAGCCGTTGACTTCGGGTGCCTGGATCGTCAAGCTCGACAGCAAGACCGGCATGATACTGGGGCACCTCGACGTTCGCGAGGCAGGAGGGCATTCCGTCGAGCAGATGCCATCCGGCGAACCACTCACCACTATGGACAATCAGTTGATATGGTTCAAGGCGAAGTGACGCCTCAGTCTTATGCAACTACCTAATTCGCTCGGCCCGACTTTCGGCTGAGGTCTCGCGGGTGATAGGGAGTTAGATTCTTCCCCTCAAAATCAAACCGTGTGTTCGCATCGATTTTATAGTTCTGCACCTGAATCTGTAAGCCCTAGCG
>JGI12635J15846_10001409_pt1 | contig 21066 bp, 15 predicted proteins | sample BlaSpr_A8_OM2_M2_FD_15846 | JGI IMG/M metagenome (IMG submission 15846) | reverse complement strand
CCCCTTGAAGCCCTTCTCCAGAATGAAGCCCCGGATGGCATCATCCTCGGTCTTGGCCCACACGACGAAGACGTCCGCCAGCGGGCTGTTCGTGATCCACGTCTTGGAGCCGGTCAGGCGGAAGCCGCCGCCGGCGGCGCGGGCACGCGTGACCATGCTGCCCGGATCGGATCCATGATTGGGCTCCGTCAGCCCGAAGCATCCGATGGAATCGCCGCGCGCCAGGGGCGGCAGATACCGGCGCTTCTGGTCATCGGTCCCGAAAACGTAGATCGGCAGCATCACCAGCGACGATTGCACGCTCATCATCGATCGAAACCCCGAATCGACGCGCTCGACCTCGCGCGCGATCAACCCGTAGCTCACGTAGTTGAGACCGCCTCCGCCGAATTCCTCCGGAATGGTGGCGCCCAGAAGCCCCAAGCCACCCATCTCGCGAAAAATCTCGGGGTCGGTATGCTCGCGGCGAAATGCATCGGTGACCCGCGGCGCCAGACCACCCTCGGCATACTCCCGCGCGGCATCCCTCACCATTTTTTCATCCGAGGTGAGCTGCGCATCGAGCAGCAGCGGATCGTCCCAGTGAAAGCTCGCTTTCGCCATATTCATTCTCTCGCTTCCGAAACACCGATTCCGAAACACGGGCGGGCATCGCATAATCTCCCGCCACCCACCTCGAGGCTCGCCGCCGCCATGACGCAATCCTTGTCGCACGTCACCGTGCTCGATCTCTCGCGAATCCTGGCGGGCCCCTGGGCCAGCCAACTGCTGGCCGACTTGGGGGCCGAGGTCATCAAGATCGAGCGGCCGGGAACCGGAGACGACACGCGCGCCTTCGGGCCGCCCTTCGTGCGCAACGCGGCCGGCGCCGAGTGCGCGGGCGCGGATGCCGTGTATTACCTCTGCGCCAATCGAAACAAGAAATCGGTGACCTTGGATATCAGCACTACCGAAGGACAACGGATCGTCCGGGAGTTGGCCTCGACCTCGGATATTGTACTGGAAAACTTCAAAGCAGGCGGTCTCGCGGCCTACGGGCTCGACTATGAGTCCCTACGCGCGCAGAACCCCCGGCTCATTTATTGCTCCATCACCGGCTTCGGCCAGACCGGCCCCTATGCGGCCCGGGCGGGCTATGATTTCTTGATTCAGGGCATGGGCGGATTGATGAGCATCACCGGGCGCGGCGCGGACGAGCCGGGTGCCGGGCCGCAAAAAGTCGGGGTCGCGCTCGCCGACATACTCACCGGTCTGTATGCGACCGTCGGCATCCTCGCGGCGCTGAATCACCGCGAACGCACCGGGGTCGGGCAGTACATCGACCTGTCGCTCCTGGACGTCCAAGTGGCGTGCCTCGCCAATCAGGCGTTGAACTATCTCAACACCGGCCGCCTGCCGGAGCGGCTGGGCAATGCGCATCCGAATATAGTGCCTTACCAAGACTTCCCGACGAGCGACGGCTACATGATCATCGCCGTGGGAAACGACACTCAATTCGCCCGGCTATGCGCCGTGGCGGGGCTGTCGGAGCTCGCGGCCGACCCGAGATTCTCGAGCAACAAACAGCGCGTCGAAAACCGCGCGGCGTTGGTCGAGAGGCTATGTGCCGCGACGCGCCTGCGGCCGACCGCACGATGGATCGCCGACCTCGAGCGTGTCGGCGTGCCGTGCGGCCCCATCAACACCATCGACGCGGTATTCGCGGACCCCCAGGTACAGGCGCGCGGCATGAAAGTGGAGCTTCCCCACCCGATAGCCGGCGAGGTCTCGCTCGTGGCGAATCCGCTGCGCCTGTCGGAGACGCCGGTGAGCTATCGCTCGGCGCCGCCGCTGCTCGGCGCGCATACCCACGAAGTGCTGGCGCAAAAATTGGGATTGTCGGAGGCGGACATCGAGGCGTTGGCCGCCAAGAAAATCATCTGAATCGTCTCGAGCTCGGGCACCATGACGGTGATATGGCAGAATCACACCGGGCATGAACAACGCTTACCTGATCGCCGCCGCACTCGCGCTTGTCTGCGCCCGACCGATGCTCTGCGTCGCGGACGCGCCCGTTCCGCCGCCGGCGGATCTCGGTCTCGCGCGCGATATGCTCAAGGGATTGGTGGAGACCGATACCACCCATGCGCACGGCTCGACCGGGGCGGCGAAGGCCATCGAGAGCTGGCTCGCAAACGCCGGGTTCGCGGCATCCGACCTGGTCCTCATCGCTCCGGCGGACCGCCCCACCAAAGGCAGCCTCGTGGTGCGCTATCGGGGACACCGGTCGAAACCGGCCGTGCTGTTCATGGGACACCTGGATGTGGTGGATGCCAACCCCGACGATTGGTCGGTAGATCCCTTCACGCTCACGGAAAAGGACGGCTGGTTCTACGGGCGCGGGACCATCGACATGAAGGATGGCGACGCAGCGCTCGCCGAATCGCTGATCCGGTTGAGGCGCGAGCATTATGTCCCGGATCGGGACCTGATCTTCGCCTTCACGGCGGATGAAGAAGCCGGCGGCGACTCGAACGGCCCGGCCTTCCTGTTGAAGGAGCATCGCGATCTGATCGACGCCGCGGTCGCCGTCAATCTCGACGGCGGGGGCGGTGACCTCGTCGACGGAAAGCGCGCGTACTTCGAAGTGGGCACGAGCGAGAAGACTTACGTCACCTATACCTTGCAGACGACCAGTCCGGGCGGCCACGGCTCGCTGCCGGGACCGGACAACGCCATCTACCACCTCGCGCATGGTCTTCTGCGGCTCGAGGCCTACCGGTTTCCGGTCATGTTGACGGCCACCACGCGTGCGAGCTTCGACAGCTTCGCGACGCTCGAGCCCGGCCCCGACAGCGCCGACATGCGCGCCGTCGCGCGGGAGCCACCCGACTTATCCGCCGCGGAGCGGCTGAGCCGCACGGTGCGCTTCAACGCGGAGCTGCGCACCACCTGCGTGGCGACGCTGATTTCCGGCGGCCACGCCGAGAATGCGCTTCCTCAGCGCGCGAAGGCGACCGTTCAATGCCGCATGATGCCGGGCGACACCGCCGACCACGTCGAACGGCAATTGATCGATACGCTTCAGGATCCCGGCATCAGCGTCGTCCTGGACGCGCCGCCCATAGTCAGCCCCGAATCTCCGCCGACACCCGCCCTCATGGGCAAGGTTGCCGCGGTCGCCCACACGATGTGGCCCGGCGTACCGCTGGTACCGACCATGGCCACCGGATTCAGCGACGACCGCCAAACGCGCAGCGCCGGGATTCCGAGCTACGACGTGAGCGGTGTCTGGATCGACGTCAACGAGAATCGGGCCCACGGCCGCGACGAGCGCGTCGGTGTGCAGGCATTCGACGAGAGCGTGGAGTTCACTTACCGGCTGATCAAAGCGATGGGATCCAACCGGTAGCGGCCCGTCGGTTGCGTACCGATCGCGGCAATACCTGATATCGCGGCAATACCCGATATCGCCGCATATTATGTCCAGTGGCTTTGGCCCAAAGGATCAGTGGGCAGCGCCGGATTCTCATCGTCGGCTGGGTCCTACGTACGCTCGGCTCCCGCGGCGCTACCGCAAGTCTCGCGCGTAATCCAAATTATTCGCGTGGACTGATGGTGGACGAATAACAATGGTTCATGAACCGAGAAAACAAGACTGTCGTTTCGAGCAACCTCGCGGAGGGACGGCGGCGCGACGAAAGATCACGGCGGTGCGGATCTTGGTCGCCGGAGCCGCGGGCCTTTTACTCTATGTCGGACACGTCGCGTTCGTCCCCGTGGCGCTCGCGTTCCTCCTGGCGCTCGTCCTGTCGGGTCCGGTCGAGCTTTTGCATCGCTGGCGCATACCTCGCGGCGTAAGCGCCCTGCTGATCATGCTCGCGATCGTCGCAGGTGCGGCCGGGCTATCCGACATGCTGCTGGAACCGGCGCAACACTGGCTCGAGGAGGCACCGCACACGGTACGAATCATCGGGAAAAAGCTGCGGCCGCTCGCGCAGCTCGTCACGCGCATCGAAGATCTGCGCAATTCCGCCGACAACCTTGGCGCCATTCACCCGTCGGCGGCGCCGGTACCCGCGGTCAGTGCGCCGGCCGAGAGCGCGCCCGCGATGTTGTTCGCCGCTACCCGCGGCGCGGTCATGAGCACGGTCACCGTCGTCATTCTGACGCTATTTCTCCTGGCCGGCGGGCCGCCCATGCTCGCGCGGATGACATCCGCCTTGGTGAGCGATCTGAAGTCCGCTCACGTGATCGGCGTCATCGAACAGGTCCGCGGAGAGGTTGGCCGGTTCTACGTGGCCACCGGGCTGATCAACGTGGGACTCGGCCTCGCCACCGGCCTTGCCATGATGTGGTGCGGGATGCCCAACCCGTTTCTCTGGGGTACGCTCGCCGCCATCTTCAATTTCATTCCCTACGCCGGGCCGACTGCGACTCTCATCCTGTTGACCTCCGTCGCCTTCGTCTCCTTCGACGGATCCGCGCAAATCGCTGCCGTCGCCGGAAGTTTCTTGGCTCTCGTGGCGATCGAGGGTCAGATCGTTCAGCCGCTTCTGGTCGGCCGCCGGTTGCGCTTGAATCCCATGCTGGTATTTCTCGCCCTCTGGTTCGGCGGCTTTTTTTGGGGCATTGCCGGGGTCGTCCTGGCGACTCCCACATTGGCCACCTTGAAGGTCATTGCCGAGAATTCCGCGCACGGTCGGCAGCTGCTGGACTTCTTGAGTCCTCAAGGCGATACCGGGCCGTCCGTGCGCGCGCCCGTGACCGGTCGGGCAGCGAAGATGAACCCGAAATCCAAGGCCGGCTCGGGCGCTGCGGCGGCAATACCGACCTAGCGCACTGAATTCCTGCGCCGGGTTAGAATGTCGGCGTGAAACAGATCAACGAACCGGCCCGCACGCTCGACGTCGTGGCCGAGACCGACGTTCTCGTCGTCGGCAGCGGGCCTGCGGGCCTCGCGGCCGCGCTTGCCTCGGCACGCGCAGGGGCTCGCACCATTCTCCTGGACCGATATGGCTGCTTCGGCGGCAACATCACGCAAGTGGGCGTCGAAGGCCTCGCATGGTATCGGCATCCGCAAACCGTGGACAGCGAAGGCATCGGAATCGAGTTCGAGCAGCGCGCCAAGACCCTGGGAGCGGCAATGCCCGAACCTCAGTCGACCAGCTACGCGCTCGACGGCGAGATGTTCAAATACGTCGCCGACGTACTCGTACAAGAGGCCGGGATCGAGCCCATGCTGCATCGTCTGGTCGTCGCGCCGATCATGCGGGACGGTACCATTCAGGGCGTGATCACCGAGAGCAAATCCGGACGCGAAGCGATTCTCGCCAAGCGCGTGGTGGATGCAACCGGAGATGCGGACGTGGCGATGCGTGCCGGGGCACCGACTCACAAGACCCCGCGCGAGCAGATGATGGCGACCTCGGTCATGTTCTCCATGAGCGGCGTCAACAAGCAGCGCTTCATCGCTCAGGTGAAGGCCGACCCGCAGACCTACAAGGATTGGACCGGCAATGGCGAGTGGGACATCGAGACCTCGGGCAAGGAGGACGAGCTCTTCTCCCCGTTCATGCGCAAGCCCTTCAAGCAGGCGGTGGCCGCCGGCCTCATTCCGGCCAACCTCACTACGATTGCCGGGACCTGGGGCGCGATCTCGGATCAGGGCGATCTCACGTATCTCAATCTGGTTCATTTGCCGAATTGCGACGGAACCGATCCGCAGGATCTCACCACAGGGGAGATTCAAGGGCGCCACCAGGCCATGATGGCGATCACCGCGCTCAAAGCCTTCATGCCCGGCTGCGAGGATGCGAAGCTGCGGAATTTCGGCATGACCTTGGGCGTTCGCGACACGCGCAAGCTCGACGCCCTCTACAACTTGACCGGCGCGGATGTGCGCGAGCAGGGCCGCTTCGAAGACTCGATCGGCATATTTCCGGAATTCATCGACGGATACGGCATTCTGATCTTGCCGACGACCGGCCGGTATTTTCACGTCCCGTATCGATCGCTGGTACCGAAGGGCGTCTCGGGCCTGATTGTCGCCGGGCGATGCATCGGCGGCGACAAGGTCTCGCACGCCGCGGTGCGCAACATGATGTGCTGCGCTGTGTCCGGACAGGGTGCAGGCACGGCGGCGGCGGTCTCGCTCCAGACCGGCCAACCCTTCGATCGGTTGGACGTGGGTCGCGTGCAGGCGGAGCTTCTGCGGCAAGGCGCACGGATCCATTAGAGCCCCGATGACCACCGACTCCACATCCGGTTATCTCAGCGGCTTCGGCAACGAGCATTCGAGCGAATCGCTCCCGGGCGCACTGCCCGTGGGCAGGAACTCTCCGCAGCGATGTCCGTACGGGCTCTACGCGGAGCAGTTTTCAGGAACCGCCTTCACGGCGCCGCGGGACGTCAATCGGCGCAGCTGGCTCTACAGAATCCGGCCCGCGGTCGCGTGCGGCGCGTTCGCGCCGCTCGAGCGCGACCTATTCGCGGGGCAAAGCGCCGCGCAGCCGCTCGCACCCGACCAGCTGCGCTGGGACCCTCTGCCGCTGCCGGTCGATCCCACGGATTTCGTCGATGGCCTGTTGCCGGTCGCAGGCAATGGCTCACCCGATCGGCACGCGGGATGCGGCATTTATCTCTATGCCGCGAATCGATCGATGATCGATCGATTCTTCTACAGCGCGGACGGCGAATTGTTGATCGTTCCCGAGCTCGGCGCATTGCGCCTCGATACCGAACTCGGACGCATCGAGCTCGAGCCGCAGGAAATCGCGGTGATCCCTCGAGGTCTTCGCTTTCGGGTGACCACCAGTGCGCACGCCGTGCGTGGGTACGTCTGCGAGAATTTCGGCGCTCCGTTCAAGCTTCCGGATCTCGGGCCTATCGGCTCCAACGGTCTCGCGAACCCGCGCGATTTCTTGACGCCGCGCGCCCATTACGAGGACCAGGAAGGCGCGCATGAGCTGGTCGCCAAGTTCCTCGGGCGGATGTGGACGGCACCCATGGATCATTCGCCGCTCGATGTGGTCGCCTGGCACGGCAATAACGTGCCGTACAAATACGATCTGCGGCGGTTCAACACCATCGGTTCCATTTCCTACGATCACCCCGACCCGTCGATTTTCCTGGTGCTGCATTCGCCGAGCGACACCCCCGGCACCAGCAACATCGACTTCGTCGTGTTCCCGCCGCGCTGGCTGGTCATGGAGCACACTTTCAGGCCGCCTTGGTTCCACCGGAACGTGGCGAATGAGTACATGGGACTGATCACGGGGGTCTACGACGCGAAGGCGAGCGGCTTCGTCCCGGGCGGGGCGTCGCTGCATAACTGCATGAGCGGCCACGGCCCCGACGCGGCGACCTTCGAGCGTGCGAGCGCAGCGGATACTTCCGTTCCCGCGCACATCAAGGACACCATGGCCTTCATGTTCGAGAGCCGTACCGTGATCAGACCCACCCGCTACGCGCTCGAAGGGCGGCCACCTCTGCAAAGGGACTACGCAAGCTGCTGGCAAGGCTTGAAGAAGCATTTCGATCCGACCCGGCCCTGAACGGGCCGCGCCTTCCACCCTGAGGACGATCCCCGATGCCCCTCGATGCGACCAACGACCCGCAACGCAAGAGTTGGGTGTCCGCCGCGAACGCCGACGGATGCGACTTCCCCATTCAAAATCTGCCGCTGACCGTGTTTCGGCGCCGCGGCTCCGGCGAGCCGTTTCGCGGCGGCATCGCGATCGGCGATCAGGTGGTGGATTTGGGGCTTCTGGCCGACAGCGTCGGGCTCGAAGACGCGGCACGGACCGCGATTGCCGCCGGCGCCAGGCCGGTGCTGAACGAATTGATGCAACTAGGGTCCGGAGCGTGGGCGGCGCTTCGCAACGCGGTGTCCGCCGGATTGCTGGCAGGCTCCAGGCACAAACCGGCTTTCGAACGCTGCCTCCTCTCCCAGTCGCTGGCGGAATATTCGCTGCCCGCATGCATCGGCGACTTCACGGATTTCTACACCTCCATTCACCACGCCACCGCGGTCGGCCGGCTGTTCCGGCCGGACAACCCGCTGCTGCCGAATTACAAATGGATGCCCATCGGCTACCACGGCCGCAGTTCGTCGGTCGGCGTATCGGGCCTCGAGGTTCGCCGGCCCTGGGGACAGCGCTTGCCGCCCGGGCACTCGGAACCCGTGGTGGCGCCGAGCGCTCGCCTGGATTACGAGCTCGAACTCGGGGTCTTCGTGGGGAATGGGAATCCGCTCGGGACCCCCATTAGCCTCCAGAACGCCGAGGCGCATGTCTTCGGGCTGTGCCTGCTGAACGACTGGTCGGCGCGGGACATCCAGGCCTGGGAATATCAGCCGCTCGGTCCGTTCCTGGCCAAAAACTTCGCGACCACGGTCTCACCCTGGATCGTTTCCCTGCAGGCGCTCGCGCCCTTTCGCGCTTCCTACGCGCGTGCGCCGGGCGATCCTCGGCTGCCGCCCTACTTGGACTCGCCTGAGAACGATGCTGCCGGGGGCTTCGACATTCGCCTCGAAGTGGATCTCGAGACCTCATCGATGCGGGAGCGCGGCGAACCGCCGCAGCGGATTTCTTCCACCAGTTTTCGGCACTCCTACTGGACCGTGGCTCAGCTGATCGCGCATCACACGGTCAACGGATGCAACTTGCGGGCCGGTGATTTGCTCGGAACCGGCACGCAGTCCGGCCCGGCTCCCGGCGAAGCGGGCTCGCTGCTGGAATTGAGCGCCGGAGGAAAGCATCCGATCGCCGTCGGATCGGGGGAGCAGCGCGCCTTCCTGGAAGATGGCGACGCGGTCACGCTGCGCGGATGGTGCGAAAAGCCCGGCGCTGCGCGGATCGGATTTGGACAAGCCTGCGGCCGAATACTGCCGGCCCGTGAAGGGGCGGCCGCGCGCCAAGCTTAGCCCTCGATCTCGGCGCGGTCCGACCCGCCGGGATGCTAAATCTCGATCTGTCGCGCGATCTCGACCACTCGCTCCGGCGGCAGGTTGAAGCGGTCGACGATCTTCGCCGAGTTGCGATACAGAAAAGCAAATAGCGCGATCCGCCAACTCCGCATCGCCTGTCCGCGAGGCTTGGGAACGACCAGATCGCGCGCCGCCACGAACAGCGCGCAATCGAAATCGATCGGCGTGTCCAACCCATGTGCATTGTTGAGCGCAGCCCTCAGATCCGGAATCTCGAAAAAACCGAAGCGCGCGGCCACGAGCCACATGCCGTCCCCGATCTTCTCGACGACCGCACATTTCGGGCCCACGATGCGCGGTGTGGTCTCGAAGCGGGTGCTGAGCGCAATGGTTCTCGCCGGCAGCACGCCGGTGTAATGCGCATGCTCGACGATGAGACGGGATACCTTCTGGTTGCTGCGGGTCAAAAATACCGTGGTTCCTTCGATCCGCGGAATCTCGTGGGCCGATAATTTCGAGAGGAACCCCTGCACCGCCTCGGGCGGTTGCACGAGCGCCGCGTGCACGGCGTCGATGCCGCTTCGCCAGGTCACCATGATGACGAACAGCGCACCGGCAAAAGTCAATGGCAGCCATCCGCCTTCCTGGATCTTCAGAAGATTCGCACTGAAGAAACTCAGATCGACCACCAGGAACACCGCGATGACCGGCATCGCGAGAAATGCCGGCCACTGCCAGACGTCGCGCATCGCCTTGTACAAGAGCCCCGTCGTCAGCAGCATCGTCGTCGCCACGGCCGTCCCGTAAGCGCCCGCCAGCCGATCGGAGCTTCCGAATGCGATGGTCGTGGCGAGCGTCGCCACCATCAGCAGCCAATTGACGCTGGGAACGTAGATTTGACCGTATACCCGGTCCGACGTCTGGCGAATGGTGACGCCGGGAAGCCAGCCCAGCTGCATCGCTTGGCGGGTCATCGAGAACGATCCCGTGATGATCGCCTGGCTTGCGATGATGGTAGCCATCGCCGCAAGCACGACCAGCGGATAGATGGACCAGCTCGGCGCAATCAAAAAGAATGGATTTCCGCTCACCGCGCCTTTGTCCATGACGAAGGCGGTTTGTCCGGCGTAGCTCAACAGCAGCGCCGGCAAGGCGATCGTATACCACGACCATCGGATCGGGCCGCGGCCGAAATGGCCCATGTCGGCATACAGAGCCTCGCCGCCGGTGATACACAGAAATACGCCGCCCAGCACCAGGAGGCCATGACCGCCCGCATGCATCATGAAGCGTACGGCATGACGAGGGTCGAGCGCCGCGAGCACCTCGGGATGGCGGAAGATGGCCGACACGCCCAGCAGCGCGATCACGACGAACCAGAGCAACATGATGGGACCGAAAGCGCGCCCGATTCGCTCCGTGCCGAATCGCTGCGTCGTGAACAGCACCACGAGAATCAACACCGCCATGGGCATGACATAGGGCTTCAGGGTGTCGGTCGCGACGTTGACGCCCTCGAGCGCGCTCAACACCGAGATTGCCGGGGTGATCACGCCGTCGCCATAGATGAGCGCAGCTCCCAGAAGTCCCATCGTAGTGAGTATCTTGAAGCCCGGCGCAAATCCGTTGGCGCCTATCAATGACATGAGCGCGAGAATCCCGCCCTCGCCGCGGTTGTCTGCGCGCATGACGAACAAGCAGTACTTGATCGAAATGGTGATGATCAAGGTCCAGACCACCAGCGACAGGATACCGAGCGCCTCGCCGTGGGTGAATTTGCCGCCCATCGCCTGCACGACGGTTTGCAGCGTGTAGAGCGGGCTGGTTCCCAGATCCCCGAATACGATTCCGAGCGCCGCCAACATGGACCAACGGGCGGGCTGCGGTGGGTGCGGTGCCGGCGCGGAACTCGGAATCGCCAGTGGGTCGGTGCTCACCCGCTTTACCTTACCGGTTAGACAGCCCGTGCTGCAATGCTTTCGGCCCGATAGTTGACGACCGAGGATTTTTCGGGGCGCGCCGACACTCCTTGGCGCCCGCTTCCTACATCGGCGGGCGGCGCGCTCGAAGCAATCTTGGCCAATGTTGCGGAATTATTTCGCCACGCACCGAAGAACGCGATGGGCCGCCCTGGTGGCGGCTGCTCTGATCTTGATCGTCGTGCTCTTTTTGGCTTTCTTCGATTGGAATTATTTCAAACCCACGCTCGCGCACATCATTTCCGAAAAGACCGGCCGTCCCACGGCCATCGAGGGCAATCTCAGCGTGCATGTCTGGTCCTGGGAGCCGAGTGCCGAAATCGACGGCCTGACGATGAAGAACCCACCGTGGGCCGAGCATGACGTGATGTTTCATGCGGATCGGCTGATCCTCAGCGTCAGCCTCGGCCGATTGCTTCGCGGACAGCTGGTGCTGCCACGGATCGAAGTCGTTCGACCGGCCGTCGATCTCGAGCGGGATTTGAAAGGCCGCGCCAGCTGGGAGTTCGGCGATGGATCCGGGAAACCGCAAGCCAGTGCCAAGCCCGCCAAGATTCCCACCATCCGGCTGCTGCTGATCGAGGATGGGAAGGTGCGCGTCACCGACCGGATTCGAAAGCTGAAGCTCGACGGGTCGTTGAACGCGGCGGACGAGCCCGGTACGGACAGCGCGGGATTCAGTCTGAAATGCGCCGGCTCTCTCAACGACAAGCCCTTCCGCGCGCAGGTCCACGGCGGACCGCTCATCAACTTGGACCCCGATCACCCGTACGACCTCGTGGCGCACTTGACCGCCTCGGACATCACGCTGGACGCGCACGCCTCGTTCCCGAAACCGTTCGATCTGGCCTCATACCGCGTGAAGTTCAGTGTGTCCGGAAGCGACCTGGCGGACGTCTACTATCTCACCGGTTTGGCGCTGCCCAACACGCCGCCCTACCAACTGGCGGCGAACGTGAAGCACACCGGCACGGTGTTTCACTTGGAGAATTTCAAAGGCAAGCTCGGGTCGAGCGACATCGAAGGCGATGTGGAAGTGCAAACGGCCGCAACCAAGCCCAAGCTGGTTGCGAAGCTCCACTCCGACAGTCTCAACATGGTGGATCTGGCGCCCACGCTGGGAGATCCGGCGAGCAGTCCCGACTCCTCTTTGCAAAATTCCGCCTCCTCCGGCGCCGCCGCGACCCCGGCGCCGCCGGGTCGCCGCTCCTCGAAAGCACCGCCGCCGACAAAACCACCACCGCCCTCGGATCATCTATTCCCCGACGCAGACCTGCAGGTGAACCGGGTCCGCGGCATGGACGCGGACGTGACCTATCATGCCAACTCCGTGGTCGCGCCGAAGTTGCCGATGAAGGAGGTCAGCTTCCATTTGCAGCTCCATGAAGGGTTGCTGCGTCTGGATCCGCTGTCGTTCGTTCTGGACGCGGGTAAATTCAGCGGAAACGTCTCCATCGACGCGCGCAAGGATGTTCCGGAAACCACCATCGACATGGGTGTCGAGAATGTGGATCTGGCCCAATTCAAATCCGCCTCAGCCCCGCAACCGCCCCTCGCCGGCTCTCTCGTGGGTCGCCTCAACATCCACGGATCCGGCACCTCGGTGCACAAACTCGCCTCGACCGCCGACGGCAGCCTCAGCGTGGCGGTGCCCCACGGGCAGATGAACAATGCGCTCGCCGAGTTGACGGGAATCAACGTCCTCAAGGGGCTGGGCTTGTTATTGTCCGAGAAAGACAAAGAGACGCAGATCCGCTGCGGCGTCGTGGATTTTCGGGCACAGAGGGGCATCCTCGACTCGAAGTCCGTGTTCATCGATACGACCAGCGTGCTCATCACGGGACGCGGTAATGTCGATCTGCGCGACGAGCACCTCGATCTCTCGCTGCAAGGGGATCCAAAAAAGCTCCGCATGCTGCGACTGCGCTCGCCCATCACCTTGCACGGAACGCTGCTGCATCCTGCGGTCGGCATCAAGGTCGATAAGCTGCTCGCGCAGGCCGGGGTTGCGGCCGCCCTGGGGACGTTACTGACCCCCGCCGCAGCCGCGCTCGCCCTCATCGATCCGGGCCTCGCCAAGGACAAGGACTGTTCCGCCGTCCTGGCCGAGGCCCAAGACGAAAGCTCCGACCAGGCGCCCCAAACCGGCAGCACCGCGGCGCCCGCATCGGGAACGACTGAACATAACCAGAACGATTAAACATAATGAGCAAGCAGGCGGCCCGCGCCATCGTCAAGAATTGTCAATTTATTAATAAAATTCAATGTATTAGCGCTGTCGCCGTAGGCGCCGTCCCACTGCAGTTCAAGCCGGGGGCCGCTTCGCACACGGCTGGGGTCGGCTCACTATCCGCTTCGAATCCTCTGGATTTGCTGTCTGATACGGAAGGAGAAAGCCATGCGGATCATCCACAAGGGATTACTACTCAGTGCCGTGCCATTGCTCCTCGTGAGCGCGGGCGCGGTGGGTGGACTCAACGGTATCGACGTGACCATCACCAACGACGGTACGGACGATGTCGTGGTCACCGTGTACGACACCAGCACGCAACCCACGAGCGTCGTGCTGTCCCACGAGCGCATCAACGGCTTCACGCGCATACCGGTATCCCTGGCCGCCGATGAGACAGGCCTGGGCAATCTCGAATGGACGGCGGTGACGGCCGACCCCAACAGCCGTAAGTGCGGGCACGCGACCACCCAGGGACTGAGCGACTCGGCCTCGGTACACGTGCATGCGGACTCGGAGTGCGCGGGCACATAAACCGCCCGCCTCTCGCGCCCCCGCCTCTCGCACCCCCGGCTCTCGCACCGCCGCCTCTCGCGCCCTCGGCGCTCTCGCCAGTACACCTCGCCGCCGGATCCCCGTAAGATCTGCGGCACTGCCGTACGGCCTGACGGGATATTCGACTTGAGAGCAACCGATCGGATGGGGTGCGGCTTCCTCGCCGCGATTGTGTGCCTTTTCTTGGGCCGCGCCGATGCCGCCGACCGGTCCCACACGCTGAATATCTATGCCTGGGCGGAGTACTTTCCGCCGGCGCTGCTCGCGAACTTCGAGGCGCAATCCGGTATCCACGTGAACTACACGGTGCTCGATTCGCCGGAAGCGGCCGAGACCATCCTGTCGGTGGGCAGCTCGAACTATGACATCGTGACGATGAACGCTGCGCCTGAGCTCGGGCGGGAGATCCCCAAGGGGTTCTGGAAAGTGCTGGATCGGGCGCGGGTCCCCAATGCGAAGAACGCAGATCCCAAGATCATGCAGTTGCTGAGCCGCGTGGATCCCGGCAATCAGCACGCCATTCCCTGGATGTGGGGCACGACCGGCATCATCTACAACGTCGAGAAGATCAAATCGCTCATGCCCGCGGCACCGACCGGGAGCTTGGACATGGTGTTCAAAACGGAGGTGGCCTCGAAATTTGCGGCGTGCGGCATCGGTCTGATCGACTCGTGGGGCGACATCATGCCCATGGTCGCTCGCTACCTCGGCCAGCCCGCATTGTCGGCCGATCCGGCCAGGCTCGCGGCCGTCGCGGCAAAGCTCAAGGAGATCCGACCCTACATTCGACGGGTCTCGACCAGCGGTTATTACCAGCAATTGGCGGAGGGGGATCTATGCATGGCCATCGGCTACTCGGGCGATGCGCTGATCGCCCGCCGCATGGTCAACGAATCCCACGGCAGCATCAAGATCGACTACTCATTTGCCCGGGAAATGGTGCCGTTCTACATCGACAGCATGGTGATTCCGGCGGACTCGCCCAATCCGAACGGGGCATCCGCGTTCATCGATTTCGTCATGCGTCCCGAGGTCTCCGCCTCGGTGACCCGGTTCATCGGATTCGCGACGGCGAACGCCGCCGCAGTGCCCCTGTTGGAGCCCGCGGTGCGAGACAACACGGTGATCTATCCGCCCGCCGATGTGCGCGAGCGGTTCGAGCTCCAGAAGGTCTATTCGCCGGAAGAGGCGCGGGCCTTCAATCGTGCGTGGCTGGAGTTCAAGTCGGGGCAGTAGCAGGCTCGTGCTGCAATCTCCAGTTGCGCAGACCGTGGATCACCGCCCCGCAGGCTTCCGCGGCTTCCTCTCCTTTGATCAGGAAGTGATCGCGAAAGAACTGGCGGTGAGTGTCGTGCTCATGAAACCTTTGCGGGGTCAGCACGACCGAGATGATCGGGACCTCCGTTTCCAGCTGGACGCGCATCAGTCCATCGATGACGCTGGATGCAACGAATTCATGCCGGTAGATCCCTCCGTCGACCACGAACCCCGCAGCCACGATGGCCGCATAACGGCCGGATTTCGCCAGCAATTTCGCCCGCAACGGGATTTCGAATGCGCCGGGCACCGGATGGCATTCCACGTATCGCTGCGGTATTCCGTGCTTTTCGATGCCTTTCAGAAAGGCGGCACGGCCTTGATCGACGATATCCGCATGCCAGCCGGATTGAATGAACGCGATGCGGGAAGGGCCGACTTCGGACGATCGGCGGGCAACACTCTGACTCATTGGCGACTCCCAGATGGCTGAACGCAACCGGGGCGCGCGAAGAATGTCCGGCGGCTCGATGCTTCCGCGGGCGAACCCGGGGCGCAACCTCGCCGTCAGAGACCCTCAGCTCTCGTACATCCGGACTTTCAACGGATCGAAACACCGATCCGCTACCGTCGGCTCTGGATTCTCACCAAATCTGCTGCCTTGCCGACCACGTCGGCAAGCGCCCGCGGGCTCATGCGATTTCTCGCCATCACCGCCGGTGGAGACTTTCACTCCGCCCCGAGAACAATCGCCCGTCGCATGACGCGCCGGGCAACTGCAGAATAATGCAGGCGCAGCCGGTAATTGTGCAAGTACCTCGAACGGCCCAAGTACCTCGAACGGCCGCCGCGCCCGCCGGGCTCTCGATCAGAGCGACTTCGACACCCCGAAGAACAAACCGCGCCGCGGCCCGAATTGCGGCGCACCGACGCCGACCCCCGTGCCGTTGCGGATCTCGTAGACCTTGTCGAACAGATTGATCACGTCGAATCTCGTGGTGAGCGTGCCATTCCCGGGGATGGTGAACACATGCGAGACGCCCGTATTGATCTGCGTGTAATACGGCAGATGCTCTCCGTTCGGAATTTCGGTGCCGCCATAGGCGGTGGTCACGCCGGGCGGCAATGGCTCGTCCGCGCGCAGCCCCGAGCCCAGCAGGAAATCTGCGCTGAAACGCGTATCGTTCCACAGATAGGACACGCCGCCCGAGGCGGTGTGCTGCTGCTCATGATCCAGGTGAATGTAATTGTTGGCGATGTACTCGAGATCGGCCGGCGAGAAATTGAACTGCGCCGAATCGATGTCCTTGCCCTTGGCGCTTTGGACGGCGAGATTCAAGTACGCGTTGAACGTCTTGGTGGTGTAATTGAAGGTCAACTCCGAGCCATACTGCTTGCCGTAGCGATAGTTGAATGGCGTCAGGATGATGGGCGCACCGAACTGACCCTCGTCGATCAGATTCACCGACTGCTTGTAGTAGTTGTCGAGACCGATGGTGAATTCCGAGGTGATTTTCTGCTGGATGCCGGCGTCATAATAATTCGCGCGCTCGGCCTGCGGCGGCGTGTCCCCGGATGAGAGCGCCGGAGAGGTCGTGTTCGCGAACAACGCGATATCCTTGGCGCCCACGAGCTCGAACGGCGGCGGCGAGAAATATCGGGAATAGCCGGCATGGAGCGTGNTATCCGGCAACACTGCCCAGACCATGTTCACGCGTGGACTCACTTGGTGCCCGCCCGTGTAGGCGGTGAACTTGTCGAAGCGCAGTCCGTAGTTGACGGTGAAGTTCGAGACCACCTTCCACTCATCCTGCAAATACGCGCTGTATAGCCATTCGGTCTTGGCGCCGTTATCGACGATGGTGACCGGCACGTCTTGGGTCTGCATGCCGGCATCGTCGGTGGGCAGTACCTCGGACGTCGTATTGCTGATCGAGTGATCCGATTGCAGGAAGAGGCCGCCCCGGATCGTGTGGCTGTCGTCGATCTCGTAGGAAGCATCGCTCTGCCCGGCGTACGCCATGTTCTGCTTGAACGCATCCTGCGCGATACCCGTGAACAACAGATCGCCCAGCCAGTCGGGCGTGAAGGTCAAGCTCGAATAGCGCGCGATGAAGGAGGTCTGCACGTTCAACGCCCCGGCCGAATGCTGCCAGCTGAGCGCGCCGAATTGGGTCACCTCGCGCTGATTCTCGTCCAGCGCCTGGCTCGGGTAATTGGTGACGCCGTTGACGTTCAAACCAAGCGACGGCTGCTCGCCGTCGAGATCGGGAATTTGAAACTTGCCCACCGAGCTGCCGAGCATCAGCGCGATCCGGTTGTCCTCGTCCAAGATGTTCTCGAAGTAGCCGAACCCGTGGTACTGGGTGGTGTGATCGTGGATGGGATTGGAGCTGCCGTCCGGCGACTCGATGCCTAAGTCATTGCGCAGAAAATCTCCGGTCACGAAATAGCTGAACGATCCGGCGCCGCCGCCGTACGCGAAGCTCGGCTCGATCTCGCCGTGGCTTCCGCCGTACAAGGAGATCGAGCCGCCAGGCGCCTGAAGGCCGCTCTTGGTCGTGATGTCGATGATGCCGGCGGTGCGCAGACCGAACTCGGCCGGGAGCGCGCCGGTCACCAGGCTGATGGAGGTGATCAGACGAGGATCGAGCGATTGGCCGAAGACGCTGATGCCCTCGGGCAGGATGACCCCGTTGATGCGGTATTGAAGTCCGTCGTGCTCGCCGCGCACGTGGTACTGCCCGAACGAATCCTGGGCGACGTCCGGTGCCTGCAGCACGACCTGATTGAGAAGCGTGTTGTCCCCGCCGGGCGTGGCCTCGATGGCCTTGGCATCGATGGTGTAGGTAGAGGCGCCCGTCTGGGTCTGAATGTGCGAGCGCACTTCGTCGAGGTGTTGGGCCGTCACCACGATCGCCGGGATCAGGTCCTGAGTACTTGCCGGAGCAGCGGCCGAGCTGGCCGGGCCGGCGGCGGCATCCACGGCCGTATCCGCGCCATCCGCGAGCGCCGAGGACGCGAGCACCAACGCAGCGCCCAGCGACGCTGCCCGCGTGAAGGAAAATCCAAACATTGAGAGACTCCGCAAAAGCTAGATCGAGGCCAGCCGCGCCGATGGGTCGGGCGGCTCAGTAGGTCGTCCAACGATCAGCTGAGGGAGGGAGGTCCGCGGCTTCGCGGTGAGGGTACGGCGCCGTCGATGACTTCGACGGGAGGCTCGGATACGCGGTCGATTCCGGCACGGAGCAAAAACGGAATCTGGAAGGAGTGACTGAAAGCCGCTGTCGCGACTTGAGCGAACAGCGGACACAGCGCGCAGTTACCGTCGGTCTCGCCCGCGCTGACCTGCAGTTCGGCAGGCTGCGCGCCCGCCAGATGGCCCAGCTCGTGCACGACGGCACCCTGCTGCCCGGCGATCAACAGCGCGACCAGGCACAGGGCGCGGTACACGTGTTTCACGGAATCGGACGTCAAGGCAGCAAATCGCATATGCGCACGCTAACAGAACCCAGGGCTGTTTTCATCCGGCGGCCCCGTGGCAGGTGCCGAATCAGGATGAGTTATGCAATCATGACAAGTCCGTCATTGTCTGACATAGGATCCACGATGAAGCTCAAGACCCGGGTCGAGGGCGGCGGCACGCCGCGGCTGGAGCGCTGGGGGGTCGATAGCGAATACGGCCGGCTGCGCGAGGTGCTCGTCGGTCCCATCGACCATTTCGCCTGGCGGGCCGGCAATTCGGTGGCGCAGCGCTCCGAGCGGGTCGGACTCAAGTTCGAATTCGAGACCGCCCGCAAACAGTATGGCGAGATGCTCGACGTCTACCGCCAGGCCGGCGTGAATGTCCACGTACTGCCGGCGGATCCCGACCTTCCCTATCAGATATTCGCCCGCGACTCGAGCGCCATGACCCCGTGGGGCGCGGTCATCCTGCAGACGCAAAAGCCCTATCGGCGCGGCGAATATGCGGCCTGCATCCAGTTTTATCTGGATGCAGGCATCCCGATCTACGATCTCATCACGGCCGGCAACGTGGAGGGCGGCGATTTCATGGTGCTGAAGCCCGGCGTCGCAATCTGCGGATTCTCCGGCGAGCGCTCGATCGAGCCGGCCGTGAAGCAGCTTCAGGGCTGGTTCGCGGCCGAGGGCTGGGAGATGCGCACGTACGAGTTCGACTCGCACTTTCTACACTTGGACGTTCAAATGGGAATGATCGCCGAGGGATTGGCCGTGGTCTGCGTCGAAGCGGTGGAGCCGGAGCTGGTCGAGTGGCTCCGATCCAAGGGTATTCGCGCGATCGCGATCCCCTACGGCGATGCCATGCAGCTCGGCAGCAACGTCGTGGCGTTGGGCGATGAGCGTGTGCTGGTGCCGGCCTCGAGCAAGAATCTGATCGCAGCGTGCCGTGCCGAAGGACTCACCGTCTATGACCCCGACGTGTCGATGATCGGCAACGGCGGCGGCGCGGTGCATTGCATGTGCCAGGCACTGAGGCGCGACCGTGTCCAACCCCGATGACCCGNATCGNCGCCGCGTCGTGCTCGGCGCGGCCGCAGGCGCAGCAGCGCTTGCCGGCCTGTCGGCACTGCCTGATCTAGCCATGGCCGCCGAGGACGAACCCCGTGGTCATCTCGCCACGCTTAACGCCGTAGATGCGATTGCCCGGATGTCGCGCGGGGAGCTCTCCTGCGAGCGCTACGCCGCCGCGCTGCTCGAGCGTTGCCGCGCGTCGCACGCGCTCAACGCGTTCATCACGCTGGAGCCGGACCGGGTGCTCGAGGATGCCCGGGCCCGCGATCGCGAGCGCAAGGCGGGCAAGGCGCTCGGCCCGTTGTTCGGTCTGCCGATCCCGGTCAAGGACAGCGTCAATACGCGCGACTACCCCACCACCGGCGGCACCCCGGCGCTCAAGAATTTCAGGCCGAAGGACGATGCACCGCTGGTCGCCTCGCTGCGCTCGGCCGGCGCCATCGTGCTCGGCAAGACCAACCTGCACGAGCTGTCCTACGGATGGACCAGCAACAACCTGGCCTTCGGCGCAGTCCACAATCCGTACGACGCCTCACGCATTCCCGGCGGCAGCAGCGGCGGAACCGCCGCGGCGATCGCCGCGCGGCTCGCCCCCTTGGGGATAGCCGAGGATACCGAGGGCTCGATTCGAGTGCCCGCGGCATTCTGCGGCATCGTAGGCTTCAGGCCTACCACCGGGCGCTATTCGACGCGGGCATGCGTGCCGATCTCGGGTCTGTTCGACCAAGCGGGCCCGCACGCACGGAACGTCGCGGATATTCGGCTGTTCGATTCGGCGCTCGTTCCGGATGCGCGCCCGTTCGAGCCGGGGCCGCTTCGCGGAGTACGTCTGGGCATCGTGCGCGACTACTGGTATACGGGGCTCGATCCCGAAGTAGAGCGCATCACTGACGCCGCGCTCTCGCGCCTGAAGGACGCCGGAGCCGTGCTCGTCGAGACGCCGCTTCCCGGCATCGAGCGCCTGGTCGGCTTGACGACGGATCAGGTCCAGAACCACGACGTGCGCCTGGCGCTCGCGCGATACCTCGAGGAGTACGGGACGGGTGTGACGCTCGAGGATCTCATCGCACGAGCGAGCCCCGACATCCGCGCAATCTTCAAGAGCGACGTACTGCCGGGCGGCGCCAATTTCGTGACCGAACCGGTGTACGCCGCCGCTCGCGATCGGTACCTGCCGGAGCTGCGGCAACTCTACCGAGGTTATTTCGAGAAGGCCGGCGTCGCAGCGATGGTGTTCCCCGCCACGCGCGTCCCGGCGCCGCACATCGGCGATGAGACAACGCTGGATATTGGCGGCCAGCCGGTGCCGTTCGACCAGGCGGTCGCCCGCAATATCGCTCCCGGAAGCACGGCCGGAATCCCCGGGCTGGTCTTGCCGGCCGGGCTCACCGATCGAGGGCTGCCGGTGGCACTGGAATTCGACGGGCCCGCCCAGGGCGACCGCGCGCTGCTCGAGCTCGGCGCATCGCTCGAGCGAGCCTTGGGGCCTATTCCCGCGCCCCGTTTCGGGGAGGCAGTCTGAAGGCATTGGGTCGCGTAGCGGCGCCATCGATTGCCGCCGCCCTCCTCGGGTCCCAGGCCCACGGCGCGGCGCCGCCGGCCGT
>JGI12635J15846_10001408_pt1 | contig 21084 bp, 17 predicted proteins | sample BlaSpr_A8_OM2_M2_FD_15846 | JGI IMG/M metagenome (IMG submission 15846) | reverse complement strand
CACACATTGAAAAGGCAGGAAAGGCCGTCGAATCTGTTACGCCCGCCGGTTCGTTGCGGCGGGGCAAAGAGACCGTGGGCGATCTCGATCTACTTGTCACCCTTGCTGGTGGCCACACCTCGCAGAAGCACGTGGATGCGCTCGCCAAGCACATCCTCGCATTTCCCGGGATCGATCAAACGCTGGCGCACGGAGAAAACAAGGTCAGCTTCACGCTGGAGAACGGATTGCAGGTCGACGTCCGCCTGCTCGAAAAAGAAAACTTCGGCGCTGCGCTGCTTTATTTTACCGGCTCGAAAGAGCACAACGTGGCCCTCCGTGGCCGCGCCAACGACATGGGACTAACCCTCAATGAATATGCGTTAGCAACCTTGAAGGGTGAAAGGCGCGTGGCCGGGCGCACCGAAGAAGAGATCTATTCGAAACTCAAGCTCGACTTCATTCCTCCGGAACTGCGCGAAAACACCGGCGAAATCGCCGCTGCCGAAAACCACAAGCTGCCGCATCTGATCACCCTGAAGGACATGAAGGGCGACCTCCAGATGCACAGCACGGCCAGCGACGGAAAGAACTCGATTGAAGAAATGGCGGAGGCCGCGCGCGAACTCGGCCACCAGTATATTGCCATCACCGACCATTCGAAAGCCGTCACGGTCGCCAACGGCCTGGACGAAAAGCGCATGGCCGCGCATATCAAGAAAATCCACGCCGCCAACGACAAAGACCTGGGCATCCGCGTTCTGGCAGGGGCGGAAGTGGACATCCTCAAGGACGGATCGCTCGACTACTCCGACGAAATTCTTGCGCAGCTCGACGTGGTGGTCTGCTCGATCCACTCTTATTTCAACCTCGACCGCGCTGCCATGACGGAGCGCATGCTTGCCGCGATCGAAAACTCCTACACGCAGATCATCGCTCACCCCACTGGACGCCTGCTGCTCCGACGCGATCCTATCGACTACGAAATGGAAAAAGTTCTGGATGCCTGCGCCAAGCAAGGCGTCGCCATGGAGTGCAATTCCTATCCGGACCGCCTCGACCTGAAAGATGTCTATCTCCGCATGTGCAAGGAGCGCGGCGTCAAGGTGGTAATCTCGACCGACTCCCACAACACCGCCAACCTCTCTTTCATTCGCCACGGCGTCACCATGGCCCGCCGCGGCTGGCTCGAGAAGAAGGATGTCATCAATACCCTGCCGACTACTGAGTTCCTGGCTGCATTACGCCCGAAATCAGGCTCTACGACACGGATTGCAGGAAAGAGGCACGCTGCAAGACGCGGCTGAGACGCAAGTGGCCGTTCACGCCGCCGATGGAACTTGCCGATGGAACTTGCCGATCCTGCACAAATGTGCCCCGCGCGTCTGGCGTGGGTTACGCGGCATAGTTTATGGGGGGTGATGTTTCCATACGAGGTCTGCAACGGTATAATCCCCTGGTCCCGCTGAAAAGAGTTAGAGGCCCACCATGCAACGGCGAACACCCTTCCTCGCGGTCGTTATTCTTGTCATCCCCATGTTGGCTGCCTGCGGCAGCAGTACGCATGTTGCACCGCCTGGTCCCCTTTTCACGAGCGCACCCGTAACCCAGGCGTCCGAAGGTGTCGCTTACACATATCAGATTGCAGCGACCGACCCGGGAGGAACCGCGGTCAGCTTTGCGCTAACCACTGCTCCTGCTGGCGCGGCATTAAGCGGCAACACGATTACCTGGACGCCCACGCCTGCCCAATCGCGGATCGCGAACAAATTCCGCGTTACCGCAACCGCTGCTGCGGGCGACGTCAGCACCCAGTCGTGGGCCGTTACCCCCAATGGCACCGTTCATTTGAGCTGGATCGACGCCTATTGGAAAGACAGCGGTCCCCTTACTGTTCCGTTCGACTGGACGCAGCACGTTGGATCAGCCGCTGAGGTGGCCGCACTCGTTCCGCAAGCAGATGGCTCCATTCTGGTGTTGAAAGGGTCCGGTAATTCTGACGGTACTTTCAGCATCCCGAATGTGCCCGGAGGCTTCTATTGGCTGCGCATGGCGCCGCTGGCGACCTACTGGACAAGCAGCAGCACGTTTGATTTTGGCCACGATGTGATTGGTTCTCCCCTGCGTGCCACGAGCGGCCTCCAGAACACGATCTTCAATATCAGTGCTTCAGGACTCGATCCATTACGGGCGGAGGATTGGTTCGGGTTCCTAACGGACGAGCAGCTGCTCGATATTGAATTCCCTCGGATTGTCCCCGCGGGCTCGACGACCGTCGACGTGTCGGCAATCGTTCGTTCGAATATCGACTTTTCGCAGGCCAGCACGGGCTTTCTGATGCAATTTGAGCCGGTGTCCGTGGGTTCTCTGAACGGGCTCGCGTTAGGACCTGAGCTCACGCTGTCCAATCTTTCCGTGCAGGATGGGGCAACAAATTCCATTACGGGAGCGCTCAATGCCTCCCCAGAGTCTTCCTTTGCACTCTCGATTAAAGGATCATCGTGGGCGCCTTTGTTCAATAATGCCGGGCCCGCCGCTGCCAACCCCATTGGGTCTGTTTTGACTGTTTCCGCGCAACCCTTTGTAACCGGCCGATATGCCTCCGGAATGAATTCATTCTTGGGACCAGACTTGCCCTTGTTCTCATCGGCGTCGCAGGGCCTCAGCTTTGGTTTGCCGAGCGGAGCAGTGACCAGTTGTGCCAATACCTCCGACACGCTATTTACATTGCCCGTAGCTTCTCAGCCACCGATCCTCACCGACCAGAATTTCGGCATCCTTCAGTATGGTGATCCGTTTCCTTCTGCCTGGCTGCGGATTTTTTCGTTTTGCCAAAAAGCTTCGCTGCAGATCCCGATTCCCAACTCCAGTGCCACCGTTCCGTTCCTCCTCGTAGACGGAGAGAGCACTGCCCTGCCAACCGGCCCTGTGGCGCCATTGGTTTCCGCGGTGCAGAATCCGATGATCAACGGCACCAGCCTCTCCGAGCCAAGTACGATCAATACCACAGCGATCAGCTTGAGTTGGTCCCCGCCAAGCAGCGGGACGCCGTCCAGCTATTCGGTGCAACTCTTCGTGCTCGGAACATTGCCGGATGGCAGCATGCTCTATTTCCCTTCCGGAAAGTTCAGTACCGCCAAGACGTCCATGACGCCGCCCGTCACGCTGCAGGCGGGCCGGGTTTTTGTCCTGTTGGTGACTGCGCAAGTCGATGGGCTGGCGAACGTAGAGTCTAGCCCAAATCGCTCCGGTCTTCCCATCGCGTACGCAAGCTTTGTCTCTGCTCCAGTGACCATAGGCTCGCCCGGCGTTGGGCTGGTCATCCATGGCAATGCCTCTTCTGCCGAACGGATACTCACTCCCCAACCTATTAGCGACCCACCTCCTATTTGGCACTTTGAAGTTCAGCGACCGCAATAGCCGATGAGGCCGTAGTTCGACTCGGTTATGGGGAACCTTTCGTTCCGGACCGTCGTATATAGTCTTAGAACGCCATCTTACGGAGGGTATTAGACATGAACCCACTTCCCCACCCCTCGGCCGGCATTCGGCTGGGAATTGCCAGCTTAGCCCTTTTGGCCGCTTCCGCGGTGGCGGCCCGCGCCGAAGACGTCACCAAGTCTTTTGCCGTGTCTGGTCGCGCCAACGTGCGCGTGGAAAGCAATGACGGCAGCGTGCGGGTTACCTCCGGCGATTCGAAACAAGTGGAATTTCGCGTCGAATACCAGGGCTACGAATTGGGAAAGAACCTCCGCGTCGACGCTCATCAGGACGGCGACAAGGTCGAGTTGACGGCCCGCGTCACCGGCCACTGGGGCTTCTCTTTCGGTCATAATTCGCGGCACCTTCACATTGAAGTCCGCATGCCTCGCGATGCTGATCTACAGGTGGAAACCGGCGACGGGTCCGTACAAGCCGAATCCATCAACGGGACAGTGAACGTTCATACCGGCGATGGGTCAGTAAAAGCCAAGTCGCTGAACGGCGCGATCGACCTGCACACCAACGACGGCAGCATTACCGTTGAGAACCTCAAAGGGGACATGCGCCTGCGCACGGGAGATGGATCGATTGAGGCCCATGATCTCGATGGGAAGGTGGAGGCCGACTCGGGCGATGGGCATATTCGCATTGCCGGACGTTTCGATGCACTCAACGTCAAGACGGGCGACGGAAGCGTGGACACGCGCGTTCTGCCAGGTTCCAAGATGGTTTCGAGTTGGACGATTCGAACGGGTGACGGCAGCGTGGACCTGGTGCTCCCGTCCGACTTCCAGACGAGTATCGACGCGAGCACCGGCGACGGCCACATCAGCCTGGGTATCCCCGTCACCGTGGAGGGAACGTTTAGCAACTCGCAGATTCACGGCAAGATGAACGGTGGCGGCCAGCCGCTGACCATCCATACGGGTGATGGATCGATCCGGCTGAGCAAGATTTGAGGCGAGCCGCTCCGCGAAGGGAAAAAAAGAGCAAGTTAGCACGCGCTAGTTCCAGAACTCGGTTGCTGTCAAAGAGAGCCCGCAGCTGTCCGTACTTGGCAACTTCTCTGCACACTCGTTCCATTGCAACCCATTGAAAACAAAAGACGTTCCCTTTTGGCGTCTGACTTGCACTACCCTTTCTGGTACTTCAGGAGAAGGTTGTGATTGTCCTAGCCCTGCTGGCCGCCCTGGTGGTTCTGGTAGCGGTCACGTTTATCAGTTCCATCGATTTCTCCAACACTCGCCGCCACTGATTCTCGCCCTTCACGAGAATCAGAGCCCCAATGGCAGTTGTCCTGCCAGAACTCTTCCCGCCGGAGCTTCTGGTAAAACACATAATCACAGCCTGGATTTGGATCCCCAACTCTTGAAACTGCCCTAAGGCTTTCCAGAAGATTGGGGGGAGCTGCGAAGTCGTCCCCGTCTTGAGCATATTTGTGCCTCACCTATTGCGCGTCGCAGTCCGTTCGCGATATTACTTCTTGCCATGAAGAACACAACCGTGCGCCACATTTTTCTCACCGTTGTTTCCATTTTGCTTTTCATGTGGTTGGCCTCCGACTCTCTTGCGCAGGCCAAGCGTGACTCCGGCTGGCCTAACTACGGCAACGATGGCGGCGGCACGCGCTATTCGCCTGCGTCTCAAATCGACCGCACAAATGTTGCACAACTCAAAGCCGCGTGGACCTATCGCACCGGCGCGCTGCCCCGAGACCCGGAGCTCGACAAGAAAGCTGCGTTTGAGGCTACCCCCATACTCGTTGATGGCAAGCTCTTCCTGAGCACGCCGTATGACCACGTCATCGCACTGAATCCAGAGACGGGAACAAAGATCTGGGAATTTGCGGCGACGCTCGAGTTGCCCTATGGAGCATCGGAAGTTACCTCCCGAGGAGTTTCCGCGTGGCGCGAGAAATCCGCGAAAGCAGAACAAGCCTGCGCGCTTCGAATTTTCATTGGCACGCTCGACGCGCGCCTGATTGCGCTGGATGGAGAAACGGGAAAACCGTGCGGCGACTTTGGGGAGAATGGCGAAATTGACCTGGCTGTGGGAGTCAAACTGCGCGACCCGGGCGACTATCAGGTCACGTCTGCCCCTGCCATTTTCAAGGACCTGGTGATTACCGGATCTTCGATCGGGGACAACCGGGCGGTGACGCTGGAGCGCGGGATCGTCCGGGCTTACGACGTTCGAACGGGGAAACTGCGGTGGTCTTGGGATCCCATCCCCTGGGCGCTGAAAACGGAACCGCGGACCGGTGCGGGCAATGCATGGTCCACGATTTCGGTGGATGCCGAACGCGACCTGGTTTTCATTCCAACGGGGAGCGCAAGCCCGGATTATTTTGGGGGCTTCCGAAAAGGCGACAACAAGTGGGCGAATTCGGTAGTGGCCTTGCGCGCGAGCACTGGTGAATTCGTGTGGGGATTTCAGGTGGTGCATCACGACATTTGGGATTACGACGTAGCGTCGCAACCGGCGCTGTTTGTTTGGAAAGACGGGACACCGGCGATCGCGATCACGACGAAGATGGGCCGAGTGTTCGTCCTGAACCGGCTGACGGGTGCGCCGCTCCTGCCCGTCGAGGAGCGCCCGGTGCCGAAGAGCGATATTGCCGGCGAGGAAGCCTGGCCGACGCAGCCGGCTTCGACGATTTCCGTGGTTCCGGAGAAATTGTCGCCCGAGGATGCCGGGGGGAAAGATGCACAGGAGAAGCAATGGTGCGCGGAGAAAATCAAAGCCGCGCGAAGCGGGGAAATTTTCACCCCGCCGAGTCTGCAGGGCACTCTAGTCTTCCCCAGCAACGTCGGCGGTGTGAACTGGGGCAGTGCCGCGTACGATCCCCAGCGCCATTTGCTTTTCATGGACACCAACCGCCTTCCTATTTTGGTGAAACTCATTCCCCGCGCTGAGTACGATGACGCCCGCAAAAACGCCAGCGATTCCGACCGGCTCCACGGAGAATTTGCGCGGCAGGCCGGCGCACCTTACGGCATGTTTCGAACGCCGCTTCTCGCACCGAGCGGACTTCCGTGCAACGCGCCGCCCTGGGGTACCGTTGCCGCCGTCGATCTTTACTCGGGGGAAAAAGTCTGGGACGTCCCGCTGGGAAGCTGGATTCCGGGCATGAATACGGGAACCATCACTCTCGGTGGACCCATGGTTAGCGCGGGCGGCCTTGTGTTCACTGCGGCTGCCATGGACAATTATCTCCGAGCCTTCGATTCCGAAACCGGCAAGGAGCTATGGAAGTTCGAGCTTCCCGCGGGAGGCCAGGCCACTCCCATGACCTACACCCTCCAAGGCAGGCAGTTCCTGATCATCGCCGCGGGCGGCCACGGCAAACTGGCCACGAAGCAAGGCGATTACGTTATCGCCTTCACGCTTCCTTAAAGTAATCGAACGAGCGAAACGTTTTCATCGCTCTTGCGTAACTACAGATACCCAAATGAAAATCACCGCTGAGCAAGCGCCCGTTCTAAACAATCAAAGGCAATCGTTCTTCGCGGATGGCATGCTCATCGTCCTATTTCTCGCCTTCGCGAATTTCCTGCTGCATCTCTACTTCAACAATCAGTATGGTTACTTCCGCGATGAATTCGATTACATGGCCTGTGGGAACCATCTTGCCTGGGGCTACGTGGATCAACCTCCCCTCGTGCCGTTCCTCATAAAGATCTCCCGGCTCCTGCTGGGTGATTCGCTTCGGAGCATTCGAATCATACCGGCGCTGGCAACCTCGGCCGCCGTCATTCTGACGGCCACGATCGCTCGAGAGCTCGGTGGCCGGCGGTTCGCGGTTGTGCTATCCGCGTTGGCGTTCATCGCGGTGCCTATTTATCTCAACGACGGCAGCGTCATGACCACCAATTGCCTCGAGCCTTTGCTGTGGATGGGCTGCGTTTATTTTGCAATCCTGGCGATCAAGCGCGACGATCCACGCTACTGGCTGTGGTTTGGCGTGGTGGCAGGCGTTGGACTGGAAGAGAAATACTCGATTGCCGTGCTCGGTTTTGGCGTCGTGGTGGGACTGTTGCTGACGGAGGAGCGCCGCGTTTTCACCAGGAAATGGATCTGGCTCGGTGGCGCGCTCGCCTTTCTGGTTTTTCTTCCGAATCTTCTTTGGAATGTTCAGAATCGCTGGCCCTTTGCGGAACTCATGCACAACATCAAGGCCGACGGCCGCGACGTAGTGCTTTCTCCTGCGGCGTACTTCGCCCAGCAGGTTCTCATCGCTCACCCTATCCTCGCACCGATCTGGGTCACCGGTGTGCTTGCCTTTCTATTTTCGGCCCGGCTGAAACCTTACCGGTTCCTCGGCTGGTGCTATTTGGCAACCTTTACCGTATTCGTCATTCTCAAGGGCAAGAACTACTATCTCGCGCCAATCTATCCAGCCTTCCTGGCAGCCGGAGCGGTGGTGATCGAGAGTGTCATCTTGCGATCGCGTCAAGTCTGGCTGAAGCCCGCGCTCATGGTGCTGATTCTCGCAGGAGGAGCCTGGCTTGCCCCGGTTGTCATGCCGGTGCTACCCGTTGATAAATTCATTTCGTACATGGATCACCTGCCTTTCAAAGTGCCTCGCAGCGAGCATAGCCACATGCGCGCGATCCTCCCGCAGCATTTCGCCGATGAATTCGGATGGGAAGAGATCGCGGGCACCGTAAATCAAGCTTACAGCCGGCTCTCTCCCGAAGAACGGCCGGACTGCGGTATTTTCGCGCAGAACTACGGGCAGGCGGGCGCCATCGATTTCTTTGGCCGCCGCTACGGACTACCACCCGCCCTCAGCGGCCATCAAACTTATTTTCTGTGGGGCCCGCGCGGCTATTCGGGGAATTGTCTGATCGTTCTTGACGATTCCAGGGAAGTCCTGGAACGCGAATTCGAACACGTCCAATATGTGGGCAAGTCCTCCGACAACCCCTACGCGATGGAGCGCGAGATCCCCGTCTTCATTTGCCGCGGCGCAAAATTCGGATCCCTTGCCGAGATCTGGCCGCGATTGAAGAGATGGCGCTAGAAATCCTTCGCGACCCGCCGGGCCGCCGAGCCGGATCCTTCAGCCATGCCGAAAAGAAACGTCCTCGTTCGGCCGCACACAGCACAGGCGCGCCTGCTTCTTGATATACAATCGTGGCCGGGAAAAATGACTGAGAGAAGAGACTATGCCGGTGGCCTGCGTCTCATCGCCGCCTTCAAACTCTTGAAAGGCTTGGCACTGCTCGCACTGGGCATCGGTGCGCTCAAACTTCTTCACAAGGATGTCGATGCCGTGGTCGAGCACTGGATCAACATTTTCCAGGTTGATCCGCACAGTCACTACATTCAACTGCTTCTCGCGAAGTTGTCGATGGTGGATGACCGGAGATTGAGACAACTCAGCGTAGGCACGTTCTTTTATTCGGCCATTTTTCTGACCGAAGGCGCCGGCTTGGCACTGGGCAAGCGCTGGGCCGAGTATCTTACGATCGTCACGACTGCTTCACTGCTGCCGCTCGAAGTCTACGAACTCGCCAAACACGCCAGCATCGGCAAAGGACTCGCACTGGTGATCAATCTCGCCGTGGTTGCCTATTTGATCCGCGAGCTTCGGCGCTTTCCAAAGCGATCCTGACGGAACCCTCTTTCGTTTGTTTTCTGACTGTGAGCACCAAGCAAAATTCGCCTTTGCCGCACTATCCTGCAGTCTAGACTTAGAAGCGCTGGTGTCGTCTCATATGCCATTTAAACTCACCAGACTCTCTCGACTTTCACCAAAGGAGTGCTCCGCATGCCAAGAAATGCGAATGCCCCGCTTCCCCAACCCATGTTTGGCGAGCCCGTGTTCAACGAAGACGGGAATCCCACGCCCGATCCAACAACCTTTAGGACGCCACATGACCCGAACAGGGACAAACAGCTCTATAACGAGGTGCAAAGTCTCCTCACCAAAGACACAGTTAGTTTCAGTACCGCGCGCGGAAATCCAGGCGATGTTTTTAGCCTTGCGAGCGCTCTCGGCTCGCAGGGGCCCGCCGATGTCCAGGCCATCCAGAACGCGGGGCAGATCGTTTTTCACGCCACTGGAGACTCCGGGGCTTCCAACCTGGGCAAGCTCGGCAATGAGCTGAGCGTGGCAGATCATCTTACGAATGACCTCCACGCCTCCATCGGCGCCGACCGTCCCGCCTTTTTCTTCCATCTGGGCGACATCATCTACAACTTCGGCGAATCTCAGTACTACTACGACCAGTTCTACGAACCGTTCCGCAATTACGCAGCGCCGATCTTCGCCGTTCCCGGCAACCACGACTCATTCGTGATCCCCAATACGGCCACGGCGGACGCGCCGCTGACGATTTTTAGCCGCAACTTTTGCGCGACGAGCCCGGGGGTCACGCAGGAAGCCGGTTCCCTACATCGCACGGCGATGACGCAACCCGGCGTCTACTTCACTCTGGATGCTCCCTTCGTCCGCATCATCGGCCTCTTTAGTAACGCGCTCGAGGATCCAGGGTTGATCTCCAGTCAAAAAAATCAGAAAACGAAATGGCCCGGCGTGCCCGACGATCAGCTCGCCTTCTTGACAGCGCAGCTACAGAACATCAAGACGCAGAACTACACGGGAGCAGTCTTGATCGCCGTTCATCATCCGCCGTTCAGTTATGCGCCGACGCCGAAGGCGGGAGGAGGCGGCGGCAATCACCTAGGAAATACCCTGATGCTGCGCGAGGTCGATACCATCTGCCAAGCGCAGGGCGTTTACCCGCACGCCTTTCTCTCGGGACACGCCCACAACTACCAGCGCTACACCCGCAAATTGAATTTTGGGGGAAAGAATTACAGTGTGCCTTTTATTGTCGCCGGGGACGGCGGATTCAATGTGAAACCGCTCGTCTATTCGCGAGGAGGTGTGATGCCGCCTGCGCCTGCTCCTGGTACGCAAGTCAGCTATCTTGATCCCAATCCCGCGGTGCAAGCTACAGGGCTTACGATCGATCAATCCAACCAAATGAACTACGGCTATCTGCGAATCACCGTGAACAACAAACAGATTCGAATCGAATTCCATCCGGTGAGCAATACCGGCGCGCCTCCGAATATCGATACGGTGGTTGTGGACCTGGCAAGCCACACCGTGGTTCCCTAGCAAGGGTGCGCCGCCCGATTTTTTCGCAGGACGGTCAGCACCCTTGATGGTGCGTGTGTCGCGGAGAAGCAGCGGCGAATAAAAATGGCTTTTTGCCGATGGAGCTGGAGAAGTTTGGCCTGACGGCCAAACGCTACGGAATCGTCACGCTGTACCCTTCACGCACGGCCGTGGCGCTCTCCTTGCCTTGATAGCGGTAAACAACGATCAAAATCTTGTCCGCGCCTACGGCTGGATCTCCGCCCAAGGCGCTATTGGTGACGACGAAACTCAGCACGCCGTCACGAATTCTGCTCCGAAGGACATCCGTCACGTTGACGGTCCTTCCCTGCACGCCGTAATAACCGCCGATGATTTTGAGGCTATTCCAGTCATCCCGATCGCGGTCGCCGTAATTCGCGGGGCGGGCATCCCGATCGCGGTCGCCGTAATTCGCGGGGCGGGCATCCCGATCGTGGTCGCCGTAGTTCGCGGGGTGGTCGTCTCGATCGCGGTCGCCGTAGTTCGCAGGATGATCGTCCCGAACATCCCGGCGAACAGTGAACATACGGGCTTCAACGAAGCCGCCCTCGTTGTAATTAAATTCGCGTTCCTCATTCCGGCGATTTCTGGCGAAGATGCGCAGCGACTTGTCTTTCCCGACGGCTGGATCCCCGCCCATCGTTTGATTATTCACCGCGACTCTGCCATTCACGCCACCGCGCTCGATGAGGTCTTTGAGAATATCGCTGACGTCACTCCGCCGATTCTTGAAACCATAGTCAGCGCGCAAGATCTGCCAGCCTTCCTCCTGGGCGCCCACTCCGGCCGTGAAAAGGGTGGCGCTAATGGCGAAAATGATCGAGGCTATGACGAACAGAACATATCGATTTGGAAGTTTCATTCGAGACTCCTCCAGGGCGCAGGCCCTCTGCGTTCTTTGTCCCACTTTAACTCGGGTGGCGGCTCCTGGTAATAGCTAATCGAGGCGGGATTGTCCTGAATGTCCACAGTTGCAGGTTGCCTTTTGAGAGGCGGGCCCCCGGTTGAATGGTGGTAGCGGATTGATTTTTCCCGCTCCCATTTGCAAATCCTGAGGTCTTCCCTCATCATTACTAGTTTGTTTGGAGACGCGGCACGCTTCCGCTGCGGCAGTTCTTTTTCTAGGTTCATTTTGTCCGTTGAGCGCATGGCGATCATTCAATAAAAGGAGCGGCATGGAAAAGCCTTCCAAAATAGCGCCCGCCAAGGGAAGACTCGGAGTGCTGCTTCCGGGCCTGGGCGCTGTCAGCACGACCTTCATGGCCGGAGTTGAGCTCGTCCGCAAAGGCAAGGCGCAGCCCGTGGGATCGCTCACACAGATGGGCACCATTCGGCTGGGCAAGCGCACGGACGCACGCTCGCCGCTCATCAAGAAATTCGTTCCTCTTGCCGAGCTGAAGGACCTCACATTTGGCGGCTGGGATATTTTCAAAGACAACGCATACCAGTCCGCGGCGAATGCGGGCGTCCTGAATCCTCAAGACCTGGAAAAGGTGAAGCCCTTTCTCTCCACCATCAAGCCCATGAAGGCCGCGTTCGATCACGATTTCGTGAAGCTGATCGATGGACCGAACATCAAGAAGGGCAAGAACAAGTACGAACTGGCTCTGCAGATCAAGGAAGACATCGCCAACTTCCGCAAGACTTCGCGCGCTTCGCGGCTGGTGACCTGCTGGTGCGGCTCGACGGAATCCTTCGTCAAGCCGGAAGACGTGCACTCCACGCCGGAAAAGTTCATCGAGGCGCTGAAGTCCAATCACCCGGCGATCGCGCCCTCCATGCTCTACGCCTGGGCCTCGGTGACCAGCGGCGTGCCGTTTGCCAACGGCGCGCCCAACTTGACCGTGGATATTCCAGCGATTCAGAAGCTCGCGCACGACCACAACGTGGCTATCTGCGGAAAGGATTTCAAGACGGGTCAGACGCTGATGAAGACCATCCTTGCGCCGGGCTTCAAGGCGCGCATGCTGGGGCTGGAAGGCTGGTTTTCCACGAACATTCTCGGGAACCGCGACGGCGAAGTTCTGGAGGACCCTGGCTCATTCAAGACCAAGGAAGAGTCCAAGCTCAGCGTGCTGGAATATATTCTCCAGCCGCAGTTGTACCCGCAGTTGTACGGCAAGATGTGCCACAAGGTGCGCATCAACTACTATCCGCCACGCGGCGACAACAAAGAAGGCTGGGACAACATCGACATTTTCGGCTGGCTCGGCTATCCGATGCAGATCAAAGTGGACTTCCTCTGTCGCGATTCCATTTTGGCCGCACCGCTCGTGCTCGATCTCGTCCTGTTCCTGGACCTGGCGCAGCGCGCGGGGATGCGCGGCATTCAGGAGTGGCTCAGCTTCTACTTCAAGTCGCCGATGACCGCGCCGGGGCTGTACCCCGAGCACGATCTCTTCATTCAGTCCATGAAGCTAAAGAACACGCTTCGCTGGATGAACGGCGAGGACCTCATCACGCACCTCGGCCAGGAGTATTACGACTGAAAAGTGATAAGCGGTTATCAGCGGTCAGTATTCAGTTTTCAGCTGGAAAGATTGGGTGGCGTCTGCTGCAAGGGCGCAACTGTGCTGCGCCCCTATAAGCGTACATTTGTGAGTGAGGAAATCGGTTAGGCGCCGTGGACTTGCGCCGATTTTGCGTCAACGGCGTCGAGCACACGTGAGGAGTACACCAGTGCTGCTCCGGCGTTCATGCCGACAGCGACTCCGAGCGCTTCGGCGATTTCTTCCTTCGTGGCGCCGGCTTTTAACGCCGCGTCGGTGTGCACGACGATGCAGCCGTCGCAGCGAGTTGTCACCGCTACGGCCAGCGAAATGAGCTGGCGCGTTTTTTCACCTAGTTTGCTGGTCTTAGAGTTGGCGGCGCTGAGCGTTTGATAGCCGCGAACCGTATCTGGCGACAGCTTCATCAGGTCACCGATTCGGCCGCCGACTTCCTTATGGTATTGGTTCCAATCCATCATCATGGTTTTCTCTCCTGTTCTCTGAATCGAGAATCGTGCGCGATTATACTCCCGGCCTTCGCGAATATGATATCTTCTCCAATTCACCTGAGCCTGCCGCGTTGTACGGCGGTTGTTGCGGCGCGGCGCAACTCTTTCCTCGTGCGCCAGTAGAGCAGTCGGATTTATTCCAAGGAGCCGTGTTCATGAAGACTTCGTATAACGGGAAGGCCATTCCCTCCGAAGGCAAGCCGATCGGTTACCGCGGCGGCGAACTGCAAGTGCCGGACACGCCGATTATTCCGTTCATCGAAGGGGATGGAACGGGGCGCGACATCTGGAAAGCGTCAAGGCGAGTGTTCGACGCGGCGGTGGAGCACGCGTACGGCGAGAAGCGGCGGGTGGCGTGGTTCGAAGTTTTCGCCGGCGAGAAGGCCTTCAATGCATTCAAAGAATGGCTGCCGGGCGATACGGTTGACGCGATCCGCGATTTTCGCGTGGCCATCAAGGGGCCGCTGACAACTCCCGTGGGCGGAGGTATTCGCTCGTTGAACGTGGCGCTGCGGCAGATCCTGGATCTGTATTCGTGCGAGCGGCCGGTCCGCTATTTTATGGGCGTGCCTTCTCCGGTGCGCGAGCCGGAAAAAATGAATGTGTTCATCTTCCGAGAGAATACCGAGGATGTGTACATCGGAATCGAATGGAAATCCGGCTCGCCCGAAGCGAAGAAGCTGCTGGAGTTTCTAAATAACGAAATGCTGAAGGATGGGAAGAAGCAGATTCGCTGGGACTCCGGCGTGGGCATCAAGCCGATTTCCCCTACCGGAACGAAACGGCTAGTGCGGCGGGCCATCAAGTACGCTCTGGCGGACAAGCGCAAGAGCGTGACGCTGGTGCACAAGGGCAACATCCAAAAGTTTACGGAGGGCGCGTTCCGCGATTGGGGCTATGAATTGGCTCGCGAAGAATTTCGCGCGCAGACGATCACCGAACGCGAGAGCTGGATTGTCGACAACCTCGACAAGAATGCGGCTCTCACGGTGGAGCAGAACGCGGCGCTGATCGAGCCGGGCCTCGAGTCGGCCACGGATGCTTTCAAAAAGACGGTCTACGGCGAGGTGAAGCAGACGCTCGACGCGATTTACGCCACTCACGGCATGGGAAAGTGGAAGCAGAAGCTGATGATCAACGACCGCATCGCGGACTCCGTGTTTCAGCAAGTGCTGTTGCGGCCGGATGAATACAGCGTGCTGGCGACTTCCAATTTGAATGGAGATTATTTGTCGGATGCGTGCGCGGCGCAGGTGGGCGGCCTCGGTATGGCGCCGGGATCGAATATCGGCGACGGATTCGGCGTCTTCGAAGCGACGCACGGCACCGCGCCGAAGTATGCGGACAAGGATGTGATCAATCCAAGTTCGGTGATGCTCTCGGGAGCGATGATGTTTGAGTTCCTAGGATGGAAGGAAGCGGCCACGCTGATCGAGGACGGCATTGCGCGGACGATTCAGCAGAAACGGGTAACCTACGATCTCGAACGGCTCATGCCTGGCGCGACGAAGGTGGGCACGTCGGCCTTTGCGTCAGCAATTATTGAGAATATGAAGGTAACTGCTGTAGCTCGCTAGTTAGAAAGAATATTCCAACGCAGAGACGCGGAGAGCGCAGAGGATTCTCGGAGAAGAATGTTATTGGAGACGAGGAGCGGCATGAGCAGAAAAAAGGTGACGGTGGTGGGAGGTGGTTTTGTGGGGTCGACCACGGCGCAGCGAATCGTGGATCTGGAGCTGGCCGATGTGGTGTTGACGGATATTTTGGATGGACCGCCGGCAGGGAAAGCGCTGGATATGATGGAGTCCGGGCCGATTACACGGACGGATTCGCGTGCAACCGGTATTTCCACGGCGACCGGCGACTATTCCGCGACGGCGGCAAGCGACGTGGTGGTGATTACCGCGGGATTTCCTCGCAAGCCGGGAATGAGTCGCGACGATTTGCTTAAGGCCAACTACGAGGTGGTGAAAGCCGTCGTCGAGCAAATCGTGAAGCATTCGCCGAACTGCATCATCATCGTGGTGACGAATCCGCTGGACGCCATGGCACAGGCGGCGCTCAAGGTCAGCGGTTTCCCGAAGCACCGCGTGCTCGGGATGGCGGGAGTGCTGGACTCAGCACGCATGAGCACGTTTGTGGCAATGGAATGCAAGGTCAGCGTGGAAAACGTACACTCCTTCGTGTTGGGTGGGCATGGGGACGACATGGTGCCGCTGCCGCGGTATTCGACGGTGGCGGGGATTCCCCTCCCCGATCTTTTGCCCAAGGAGCGCATTGACGCCATCGTGGACCGCACGCGCAAGGGCGGCGCCGAGATCGTGAACTTGCTGAGGACTGGCTCGGCTTACTATGCGCCGTCCGCCGCTGCTGTGGAAATGGTGGAAGCGATTCTGAAGGACAAGAAGAAGATTTTGCCCTGCGCCGTATATCTCGATGGAGAGTACGGGATCAAGGGACTGTTCGTCGGCGTGCCCGTGAAGCTGGGCGCCAAGGGCGTTGAAGAGATCATTCAGATCAAGCTGACGGCGGAAGAAAACGAGGCGTTGCAAAAGTCGGCGGCGTCGGTGAAAGAATTGGTCGCCGTGCTCGGCATATAGCCAATTCTCACCAGCCGAAGAGTTTCCCCGCGCCGTATACCAAAGCCAGCGTGAAGCCCGCGATCACTACTTCCCCGATTGCTCCGACCGCGAATGGCCGGAGGCCCTGCTTGCGCATATCACTGAAATTGGTGCGCAGGCCGACACCAGCGAAAGTGAGCAGAAACGCCCAGCGGGAAAGATTGCCGAGCGCTCCAAGCTGCTCCTTGTTGAAGAAGTGATAGGTGGCGACGACCGAGATCATCAGGAAGCCGAGGACGAACTTCGGGAATTTCTGCCATAAGAAAGCAGCCTTATTCCCCACCGACTTGGCCTGGCCCTGGCTGGCCCAGTAGATGGCGTAAGCGAGCACCACGAAGCCGATCATCGCGTTCCGCGTGGACTTGATGAGCACGGCGAGCTTTGCCGCGGCGTCGGAGTACAGCGCTCCGGCGGCGGTGGCTTCGGCGGTGTTGTCCACGGCAAGGCCGGCCCACAGGCCGTACACGCGGTCGCTGAGGTGCAGGAAGTGCCCGATCACCGGAAACGTGAATAGAGCCAGGGCGCCTAGAGCGAGAATCGCCGCGATGGAGAAGGAGGAATCTTCATCGTCGGCTTCAATGGCGCCTTTGGTGGCGATGATGGCGCTCACGCCGCAAACCGCAGAGCCGACCGCGAGAAGCGAAGTCAGCTTGGGCTTGAGATGAAACACGCGCCCCAGGAACGTCATGAAAGCGATGGCGCCGGTGATCTCGATGGCCACCAGGACGAGACTGACTCCGCCGAGTTTGAGAATATCGCCGAGAAGAAAGCGCGCTCCTAGCAGCACAATTCCGGCCTTCAGCCAGAATTCGTAGGTGGCGACGCCGGTACGGAAAATTTCCGGGACGCCCACGGTGTTGGAAATCACCAGGCCCAGAATGATGGCCCACAGCACGTATTCAATATTCGGAAACGTCCAATGATGGGCTTTGGCGTAGGCTCCGACGTTTTGCTCCAGCAGTTTGCCCGAGTAGCCGACAGTGGCGAGCAGTAGCACCCCGGGGATGACGCGCATAAATCGCATTGCCGGCTGCACCGGCTGAACTTGAGGAACCGTGATTGCATCTGCCATGTTTCTTGATCTCCCTTTTTCCAGGAGTCTTCACCAGGGGATATGCTTGAACACACCGGTGCGGACCAGCAGCGCCAAAAGAAAGGCGACCAGCACTGCCCAGGTGTCGAGCGAGAGCTTCCAACGACTTTCCTTTTTCCCTGCTTCTAGTTCTGCACTCATAGGTATGCTCTTGACGATTTAGCTCACCGATGTTTGTTGCAAATCCGGATCTTTCCGATGCGCGCCCCAGAACTGCGCGCTGAGATCCCCAACCTCGTGCGACGCCACGCGGCCGACAATCAACAGGGCCGGAGCCGGGAGTTTTTCTTCGCTGGCCAGTCTGGCGACATTGGACCAGCGCACTTGCTGTTGAGAACCTGTTGCACGGGAGACGATCACGCACGGAAGGTTCGCCGGAAGCCCGCCTCCGAGCAACCGCTCTGAGACCTCGGCATAATCTGCGCCGGGCATGTAGAGAACGAGCGTGGTCGTGCTGGTAACGCAACCCCAATCCATGGCACTGCCGTCGATTCCGCGTGAGAACGTAGTCAGTAGAATTTGCGAGGCCACCCGGCGATCGGTGAGCGAGATTCCCGCGGTCGCCGCGGCGCCGAGTGCGGCGCTGATGCCCGGAACGATTTCATATTCAATTCCGGCTTTACGAAGGGCTTCGATTTCTTCCCCGGCGCGGCCGAAAATCGATGGGTCCCCGCCTTTCAGGCGGACAACGCCCGGGTGCGTTCGGCCATACGAAACCAAAAGCGCGTTGATTTCATCCTGAGTAAGTAGTTTGTGGCCGGCGCGCTTGCCCACGTTAATGATCTCGGCAGTGGGCGAAATCACCGCCAAAACAGCATCGCTGACCAGCGCATCGTGCAGGACAACATCGGCACCAGCGAGCAGGCGTGCCGCTTTCAAGGTGAGCAGTTCGGGATCACCAGGCCCCGCGCCAATGAGATAAACCTTGCCCATCATGCCACGCACTCACCGCGGCCCAGCTTTAGGGAATAAGTCTCTGAGTCTCCCCAGTCCACGAAGATATCCTCGGAGGTGGCTGTCACCTCCGCCCAGGGGAGCAGCCGCTCTTTGATGGTCTTGTCCGACGTACGCGCCACCCACGCGGTAAATGTTTCGGCAGCCTGGCGGTCCTGCTGATAGAAACTTAGGAGCTCTCGAATAATCGCGGGAATGGGCCGGGCAGGCACAGCCATGATCTGGCGCGCGAAGCGCACGCCGTCGGCATTCACTTTGCCGCCGAGCAAGAGCTGGTAGTACGGCGCCTGCTGATCATCAATCTTCCTGACGTTGCCGTAAAAACCGATATCGGCAATGTGATGATGCCCGCAGGAATTGGGGCAGCCGCTGATTTTGATGCGCAACTTTTGGATTTCTGGATCGGTGTAATCGTTCAGTTCGCGTGAAAGAACTTCGGCCAGCGTAAGTGAGCGCGTAATCCCAAGATTGCAGGTGGTGGCTCCCGGGCATCCTGTGACGTCGGAAATAGTGCGCGCTCCGGGTGTGGCCAGATCGAATGCTCGAAGTTCGTCGTAGATGGCGCGCACACGGTCAAAAGGAACCCACGGTATGACGAGATCCTGATTGACGGCAATGCGCACGCCGGTCAGTTCGTGCTTCTTCAAAACATCCGCGAGGCCGCGCATCTGGTTGCTGTGCAGCGTGCCTGCGGCAAGTTTGACCCACACCCCGCCGTATCCCGCCTGGCGCTGAAACATCAGATTGTGCTCGGCCCAGCGGTCGTATTCCGGATCCGTTTGCGTACCAGCCGTTGCAGAAGACAAAGGCGATGGCCCGATCGTGACCAGTGACTGCCTGATCGGTGAAGGCACGGTAAATGTCTCCGCCGGAGCTTGCGAGAGTTTGCGTTTCTCCGCAACCAGGCGGCGGAACTCGTCGATGCCTTTTGCGCGCAATACAAATTTCAATCGCGCCATGAGCTTGTTCTTGCGGTTCCCCGTTTCCGTGAAAACCCGCAGGACGGCTTCGATGGTGGGAAGCAGCTCTTCTTCGGGCAGAAAATCGGTGAGGACCGCGGCCTCCGTGGGCAAGCTTCCCAGCCCGCCACCGACCAGAACCCTGAAGCCTCGATGCGCCGTGCCGTTGCCACCGCGGACTTGTGCGATGAGGCCGACGTCGTGTATGCCGGCAACCGCGCAATCGCCATCGTTTTCGCAACCAGAGAAGGCGATCTTGAACTTGCGAGGCAAGTCGTGAAAATCGGGATGGCGCAAGAGATATCTCGAGACGCCCAAAGCGTATGGGGTAACGTCGAACGCTTCGCCGGGGCAAATACCCGCCACCGGGCAAGCTGTGACGTTGCGCACGGTGTTACCGCAGGCCTCGCGCGTGGTCAGTCCCGCATCGGCGAGCAAGCGCATCGCAGCGCCCACGTTTTCGAGTTTCACGAAATGGAATTGGACGTTTTCTCTCGTGGTGAGGTGGCCGCGGCCGGTCGAGTATTCGTCGGCAATAATCGCTAAGGCGCGAAGTTGGGCGGGCGTGAGCACCCCCGCAGCGATCTTGACGCGCAGCATCTGGAACCCCGGCTGCCGCTGGCCATAGGTGCCGTGTTTCAGGCGGAAAGGACGGAATTGTTCCGGCGTAATGGCGCCGCTCTGAAGCTCTCTGATGCGCTCTTCAAAACGGACGATCTCTGCTTCAATGGTTTCTCGGCTGTGCCGTTCTTCGACTTCGGACAAGGCTGCCACGGTCATAATTCTTGGCTCCCAAGGTCTTTGCTAAAAATATCTTCGATCCAAAACAAAAATCCCACGTTACCAGGTCTCTGGCACGTGGGCTTCGGAACTTCTTGATTACGCTACAACTAAGTCCGGAAACTCCTATGGCCAGAAATGGGTGTCATGCGACACGCAGCGTTCTGCGCGCTGGGGCAACACATCATCTGGCAACAGGTCATCATGAAACAAAAGCATACTTCCCGGCCGCCCCCTTGTCAAAGGGTGGGCCCTACCAAAGATTAGATGCATCCTACTCAAAAAAGTAATCCATGGCACCCGGAATTTTTACGGCTTCGCGGCCGCCGGGGCCGGCCCGATCAGCGTGGCGGTCTTTATCGAATCGAGCTTGGGCCAGCCTTTGTCGAGATAGGGCTTACCCAGCTTGGAGATTTGATCCTGTTCGGGGCCAGCGCTGTCGCCATATTGGTCGTAGAGCATGTCTACCACCTTCATACCTTGAGCATCGACGTAGCCAAAAGGTGAAAAACCTTGCCGGTCGAGCCCAGCGTTGTCACTCAAATTGATGAAGATTTGCGTAGAGCGCGTATTTGGCAAGCTCGTTTTCGCGTACGTCAGGTAGCCACGCTTGTTGGACTGGGTGACGGGTTCATCCTGGATATTGGCCTTCTCCCATGCGGCCGCAACGGGCGGATAGGCGCTGATGCCAAATTGAACGATGAAGCCGGGCACCACGCGGAAGAAGCTGGCGTTGTCATAGAAGTGGTGCTTCACCAGATTGTAGAAGCGGTCGGCGCCGATGGGAGCCCAGGCGCGATGGACGGTCACGACAAAATCTCCGCGCGTCGTCGTGAATTTTACCTGAAACGTCTCCAGCGCTTTTTCCTTCAAGAGTGCAGCGCGAAGAAGTGCGCGGTCGTAACCCGAGCGTGGTGCGGGCGCAGGTGCGCTGGTGGTTGCTTCCGGCTGCGCCGCGGCGGCCGCTGGCGTTTCTCCTTTTGGAGCAGCCGTGGTATCGGCCTTGGGTTGTTCCGGCGGTGGCGCTTCTGCAGTCTGTTCTTTCGCCTTACAGCCGAAAA